>Ga0073905_10001268_pt1 | contig 12805 bp, 16 predicted proteins | sample KloWWTupernatant_FD_65482 | JGI IMG/M metagenome (GOLD analysis project Ga0073905, IMG submission 65482) | Active sludge microbial communities from Klosterneuburg, Austria, studying microevolution and ecology of nitrifiers - Klosterneuburg... | ecosystem: Engineered > WWTP > Aerobic digester >... | reverse complement strand
GTCGCTGCGGCCGTGCTCGGGTTGTGGGAGGAAGCCGCTGCGCTGGCGTTCCTGTACTCGATCTCAGAAGCGCTCGAGGAGTTCACCACCGACCGCACCCGCGGGGCGATCAGGGCATTGATGGACCTGGCCCCGAAACGGGTCCGCCGTCTCGTCGACGGCGTCGAGGAGGAGATCGATCTCGAGTTGTTGGCGGTTGGTGACCGGTTCGTCGTTCGCCCCGGAGAAGGGATCGCCACCGACGGGCAGATCGTCGATGGCCGCTCCGCGCTGAACGAAGCGGCGATCACCGGCGAATCGGTGCCTGTCGAGAAGGCTGTCGGCGACAAGGTGTTCGCCGGCACGTTGAACACAACCGGTTCGATCGTTGTCGAGACGACCGCGACCAGCGTCGACAACACGCTCGCCAAGATCGTCCATCTCGTCACCGAGGCACAGGAGCAGAAGGGTCGCGGGGAGCGGTTCATGACCCGCTTCTCGCGCCGCTACTCGCCCGCGGTCCTCGCTGCCGGAGTCGCGATCGCGATTGTCGGAGGCATCGCTACCGGAGAGTGGTCGACGTGGGCCGAGCGCGCCGCGACCGTTCTGGTTGCCGCCGCGCCGTGCGCGCTCGTGATCGCGATCCCGATCACCTACGTCGCCGCGATCGGCTCCGCAAGCCGGCGGGGGATCTTGATCAAAGGCGGCGTCTATCTCGAAGAACTCGCCCAGGTGCAGGTGCTCGCACTCGACAAGACCGGGACACTGACTCAGGGCCGCCCTCAGGTGGTCAGCGTTGTCCCGGCTTCGGGTGAATCCGAGGCTTCGCTGCTGGCGGCGGCCGCCGCTGTCGAACAACGCTCCGAGCACCCCCTCGCCCGAGCCGTCCTCGCCCGGGCTGCGGCTGCCGGGATCGGCATCTCACCGGTGTCGGACTTCGAGGCGTTGATCGGTGCGGGTGCCTGCGCGACCGTCGATGGCCGGCGAATCATGATCGGTTCACCGACACTGATGACCGACAGCGCTGTCGAACTGGGCAGGCTGGCCGAGGAGATCGAACGCCTCGAGAGTTCGGGGCAGACCGTGATCGTGACCGCGACCGACGACAAAGCGCTCGGGCTGATCGGAATCGCCGACGTGCTTCGCCCACAAGCATCCGCGGCGATGGCAGATCTGCATCGCGTCGGCATCAAACGACTCGTGATGCTCACCGGCGACAACCCCCGCACCGCGGCCGCCGTCGCCGCCCAAGTCGGCGTCGACGACTTCCAGGCCGGCCTCAAACCCGAGGACAAGTCGCGCATCATCGGCGAGTTGACCGCGACCTACGGGCATGTGGCCATGGTCGGCGACGGCGTCAACGACGCGCCAGCGTTGGCAGCAGCGTCAGTTGGCATCGCAATGGGCACCGCCGGCAGCGACGTCGCACTCGAGACCGCCGACGTGGCATTGATGGGCGACGACCTCGCCAAACTCGTCGACGCCCTCGAGCTCGGCCGCCGCACACGCCGAATCGTCCGCCAGAACATCGTCCTCGGCCTGGCCATCCTCGTCGTGCTCGTACCCGGCGCACTGATCGGCCTGTTCAGTCTCCCCGTCGCCGTGCTCGCCCACGAACTGTCCGAACTGTTCGTCATCACCAACGGCATGCGCGCCGCCCGGCGCCGTCGATGATCGCCTCACAACGAGCCACGACGACACCTTCGGCACGCCGACAGCGAGCACTCCTCCTCGCAGCAGTTGTGGGCGCGGCAAGCATCGATGGAGTCACCAAGCTGGCCGCCAAAGCGACCCTCGACGACGGCCCCACCCACATCATCGGACCGATCGCCCTGAAGCTCGGCCACAACTCCGGCGTCGCGTTCGGCCTCGGCGCAACCGGCCCAGCATGGATCGTGCTCGCCGTCACGGCAGTCGTCATCGCCGTGCTGGCGGCGGCAGCCTGGCAGGGCCGGTTCGCGTCGCCGCTCGCGGCTGGACTCATCCTCGGCGGAGCGGTCGCCAACTTCGTCGACCGGATCAGCGATGGCGCAGTCACCGACATGATCGACGTCGGCTGGTGGCCAACCTTCAACGCGGCCGACATCGCCATCACGACCGGTGTCGTCCTGCTTGTCCTCGCTCAGCTCAGGCCTGCGGCACATCCCGCCGCCACTGAATCGGCGGCCGATGGATGACGAGCAACCCTGCCGCCCCGGCGGGCACCTCGAACTGGTGCGACGACATGATCACGTGGATGCGCCAACAGATTGGTGGCGACTGGGAGGGTTGGATGATGAACGGCTCGATCATGGGACGCTGACGCTGAGGCGCGCGCAGCGGCGTGACGCATCGACTCGGCATTTGGTGCAACCTGTTCTGCGTGCCGCATCATCGATGGCGCACGGCTGCGATGGGGCGTTGCAGACTAGAACCCATGAGCGCCACCCTCACTGCAGCGAAGCTCGTTGCAGCACCTGTCGTCGCCGCCTCCGCAGGGTCAGTCTTCGCGGCGCGACGCCGCCCGTCGGCCAAGTCCACGAGCGTGCTGCAACACCTCGCCGCCGGCATCGTCATCGCTGCCGTCGCCGGCGAGGTGCTGCCAGACCTGCGCGACCGCCACTCGCTCGCCGCGACTCTGGCCGGTTTCGTCGTCGGAGTCGTCGCTCTGCTGGCCCTCTCGCAGTTCGAGGCCCGGTCCGAACGCGGCGGTCCATCGACCGGGATCCCCGCAGCGATGGTCGTGGCCTTGTGCATCGACTTGTCCATCGACGGCATCCTGGTCGGCACCGGTGCTGCGCTTGGCGAAGGTCAGGGCCGGACACTCACGATCGCGCTCACGTTCGAGATCCTGTTCCTTGCGCTCTCGCTCACCGGCGAGCTCACCGAACGTGGTCTCACCGCCCGCAGGGCAGCATTGGTCCCGATCGCTGCGTCGATGACCACGGTCGTCGGGGCGTTAGCCGGCGCGGCGCTGCTCAGCCGTGCGAACAACTCGACCCAAGCGGCCGTACTCGCCTTCGGCTCAGCGGCGCTGCTGTATCTCGTCACCGAGGAGCTCCTTGTCGAGGCCCACGACACCCCCGACGGCCCGATCCACGTCACCATGTTCTTCGTTGGCTTCATCGCCCTATTCACCCTCGAGGGTCTGCTCTGAGCGCTTCGCCGGCGCGCGGGGCGACGTTGACGTTCTGACGCGCAACGTGCGGAAGTCGCGATGGAACTTTCTGTGGGGCCGACGACACCCGTGCGCGTATGAGTGACCGTCGTCTTGATCCGTCCCCCGTACTGCTGAGTCGCAGGGTCCTCCTTGCCGGCGCCGCGGGGACGGTGGTGCTCGCGGCGTGCGGTTCGGACTCGGCGTCGACCAGCTCCACGGGCGGACCGGAGCCGAGCGCGGCGGATCCGTCGGCCGGGTTGGCGCTGGTGCGGTTCTTCGACGACCCGAGCGTGACGACTGGATCGAGTCGACGGCTCGTCTTCGGGCTGGCGGATCTTGACGGCACCCTGCGGGCCGCGGGTCCGGCAGAGGTCTCGGCTGTGCTGTTGGACGCGTCGGGTGCCGAGGTCGCGTCGACGACCGGTCGTCGTCGGGACGTCAACCTGCCGCGGGCTTACTACGAGTTCCGGGTCGATGTACCCCGAGCCGAGGTCTACACGCTTCGTGTCACCGCTGACGGAGAAACTGGGGACGGTTCGTTCACCGTGGCGACGCCCGGAAGCTTGTCGTTCCCCGGGCCGGGTGACAGTCTGGCGCCGTTCGACACGCCGACGATCGTTGACGCTCGGGGTGTTGACCCTGTGTGCACGCGGCAGCCCGCGTGTCCGTTTCACGATGTGACGCTGACCGATGCGCTTGCGGCGGGAACACCGGTGGTCTATCTGGTGGGCACGCCTGCGTTCTGCCAGACCGGCATCTGTGGTCCGGTACTGGACGTGATGATGGCTGTCGCTCAGGACTATCCGAGCTTGAAGTTCCTTCACGCCGAGGTCTACACCGACAACACCGCGACCGAGGCTGCGCCGGCGGTCGGTGCTGCCGGGCTGTCGTTCGAGCCGGTGATCTTCTTGACCGACGCAGCGGGACAGATCGTCGAGCGCCTCGATGTGATCATCGACGAGAGCGAGCTCCGGGAGCACCTGACCAACCTCGCCTGACAACGCGCGACGGCGGGGTGCAACGACGTTGGTTGCGCGCCCACCCGGGTCAGCGTTCGCCGGTTCCGGTGCGTGCGTCGTAGAGGGCCTCGGCGAGCGAGTCGCGGCCGCGGGCGACTCGTGACCGGATGGTGCCGATCGGGCAGCCGATCACTTCGGCTGCCTGCGCGTAGGGAAGTCCGATGAGCTGGGTGAGCACGATCGCCTCGCGCTGGTCCAGAGGTAGTGCGGCGAGCAGTTGTGCTGTCTCGACGGCACCATGAGTGTCGGGAGCGGCGCGTGTCGGGAAGTCGGCCACCGGGTCGGTGCGTCGGCGGGTGCGTTTGCGGAGGTGTTCGAAGCAGACGTTGCGGCTGACACCGAGGACCCACGTCATCACGGGTCCTCGTTCCCAGCGCTGCAGGTGGGTCACGATTCTGACCAGCGATTCCTGGGCGAGGTCGTCGGCTTCGGCTGGGCGGGTGAGGTGTGCGCAGAACCTCCACACGTCGGCCTGGATGGAGCGGATGAACCGATCGAGTGCGACTCGGTCGCCAGCGGCGGCCGCGGTCGCGAGGCGGTCCAGATCGTGCATCGGGCAATTCTGCCTGGGCGGTAGGGAACTTTGCCAGTTGCCCGCGACACACGTCAGCCATGGAGTGTGCAGCGATACGTGAGCTGTTGTCGGCGCAGCTCGATCAGGAGTCGACCACCGAGGAAGAGGCCATCGCCAATGCGCATCTCGGGCGTTGCGCGAAATGCCAGGCGTGGTGGACCGAGATCGGGCAGGTGAACCGCGTCCTTCGGGTGCGTCTCGCCGAGGCCGTTCCGGATTTGGCCACCGGTGTGCTGGCCCGCGCTCACCCGCCGACCGTGGGCCGTCGTCAATGGGTTCGGCTGTCGCTCGCTGCGGTGGCAGCAACCGAGTTGGTGCTGGCCACACCGGGGCTGCTGCTCGGCGAGGGTGCCGCGTCGGTGCACGATGCACGTCACCTCGGCTCGTTCGGCGTCGCAATGTCGATCGGCCTGTTGTACGTCGCATGGCGACCAGCGAGGGCGTTCGGGATTCTGCCGATCGTCGTCGCGCTGGCGCTGACGATGCTCGTGTCTGCAGTGGTCGACGTCACCAATGGTCGGACCACCTCGATCAGCGAGGCACATCACGTGCTCGAAGTCGCCGGCCTCGTGTTGGTGTGGATGCTCGCCGGCCGGCCGGTCCCCCGAAGGTTTCGACCGCTGATCCACCATCCCGGCAGCCGACGCCACTTCCGTCACGCCTGAACCCCACCCCATTATCCGAAGGACTCGCTTGTGTTTCTCCGTCGCTCGTTGCTCGCACTCACCTCCGCCGCCGTGGTGCTGTCGGTCGCCTCTCCGGCGTGGGCGCACGTCGATCCGGACCCGGAGGAGGCCCAGGCCGGCAGCCAGTTGTCCGTCGGCTTCACGGTGCAGCACGGATGTGACGGCTCACCGACCGTGCAGCTCGACATGCGGCTCCCGGACGGGATCGCCAGCGCGGAACCCGAACCACCCGACGGATGGACCGGCTCTGTCGAGTCGAACGTGATCACCTTCGTCGGCGGTCCGCTGCCCGATGACCAGGAATTGACGTTCCGGGTGCTGATGACGCTGCCTCCGACACCTGACACGACGATCTACTTTCCGTTCGTCCAGCGCTGCGAGGTGGGCGAGATCCGCTGGATCGCCATCCCGTCGGACGGGTCCGGCACGGAGCTCGACGAGCCTGCACCGGCGATGCGTCTCGTCGGACCGGTCGTGACCACGACCACGGAAGCCACCACCACGACCCAGGCACCAGAGACCACCGTCGCGACAACGGTGGCGTCGACGACTGCTCCGTCGACGGTCGCGCCGGCAACGACGGACTCGACCGAAGTGGCCGCCTCGACCACGACGCTCGGCGAGGACACCGGGAAGGACTCATCAGCCGGCACGTTCGTGTTCATCGGCGCGATTGCGGCTATCGCTGCGGTCGCGACCGTGCTCGCGGTTCGAGCTCGGCGGCAGCGCCCATGACGCGTGCCAAATGGTGGGCCGGCGCTGCGATCGTGCTGCTGGTCATCGGTGGATCGGCGTCGGTCGCGAGTGCCCACGCCGAACTGTCGGCGTCGACGCCGGCGGCCAACTCGGTGCTCCCCACGGCACCGACCGAGATCGTGCTGACCTTCACCGAGGACGTCACACCCACGGTCGACGCGATTCGGTTGGTGGACAGCGACGGGAGAGCGCTCGCCGTCGGTGACGTGACGCAGTCAGGCGGCAACGACACGCTGTCGGTCGCAATCCAGGCCACGCTCGACGACGGCACGTATGTCGTTGCCTGGAGGGCCGTGTCGGTGGACTCGCATCCCATCAGTGGAGCGTTCTTGTTCTCTGTGGGAGAGGCCGAAGCAACGGACCCGAACCTGATCGAGGACACCCTCAACAACACCGGCACACAAGCACCGAACGGTGAATGGATCCGAATCGGTCGTGTGCTCAGCTATCTAGGCCTCGCTCTCGGCCTCGGGTCGGCGAGCGTGATCATGCTCTGTGCTCGCGATCTGCTCACCTCGCGCCGCGTCGCGACCGTGCTGTGGGCGGGTATGGGTTTCGTCATCGTCGGCACAATTCTGATGATCTCGGCCCAGGCGGCCACGATCGGGGCGTCATGGTCTGACTGGGGGGTCGTCATCGACAGCCCGTCCGGCCGATGGTGGCTCATCCGCGCGCTCGCTGCTGCTCTGGGTGGAGTCGCGATCGTGTTTCGTCGGTTCCTGCTCACCAGCCGGCCGATCCGGTGGTGTGCCGCGCTCGCGGCGCTTGCGCTGCTGGGCGTCACCGCCGCCGGCGGTCATGCGATCTCGGGTCGAGCCACCTCGCTCGGCGTTGCCGCGTCGATCGGGCACTTGGCCGCGATGTCGATGTGGGTGGGCGGCCTGGCCGTGTTGCTCCTCGTCACGCCGCTGCGCAGGTTCTGGTCGACCGCGACGAAGTTCTCGCCGGTCGCGCTGGGCTCGATGGCCCTGTTGGCAGTGACGGGCGTCGCCAACGGCTGGCGGCAGATGGGCACTCTTTCCGGGTTCACCGACAGCACCTACGGCAGGGCGCTGCTGACCAAGTTGGTTGTCGTCATCGTCGTGGTCGCGATCGCATCGGTCAGCCGATGGGTGCTCCGCCACGACAACGACGCCGACGACAGCAACGTGGATGCTCCCGCCGGCGACGGTGGAGTTCAGCGTGGGTCACGGCATCTCACGAGAACCGTGACAGCCGAGGCCGTGGGCGCGCTGATCATCCTCGGTATCACCAGCGTGCTCGTCGGGTCGCCTCCGCCGGTCGACGCAGTGGTCGGTGGTGCCCCGGCCACGGCGTCGGTGTCGGTGGTGCAGGGGGAACGCATCGCCCAGATCGATTTGGAACCGGCCGTCACCGGCGGCACGACCATGCACGTCACCATCACCTCACCCGGTGGCGGGCTCAGCGACCGCGCCGACGAGATCACCGTCACCGCCGTCATGCCGGCTCAGGGCGTCGGGCCGATCGACATCGACACCACGGTCGCCGGACCCAACCATGTCACGACCAACGACGCCGACTTCCCCATCCCCGGCGTCTGGGAGGTCACCGTCACCGCCCGCTACGGCGAGTTCGACCAGGTCGTGTTCACCGGTGAACTCGAGGTCCGCCAGCGATGACCCGCTCGACGTGGCGCGTCGCGGTCGCGCTCACCGCCATCGCCTTCGCCGTCGTCCCCGCCACACCCGCCGCCGCTCACGGCGGTGCCGCCGACGCCAACGTCACCTCCAACTACCGCACCAGCCTGACCGAGGTGCCCCAGATCGACGGATTGAGCGTCGATGTCGTCGACATCGACGGCACCATCGAGTTGACCTGGACAGGGACCGGCACCCTGATCGTCGACGGATACGAGAACGAGCCATACCTGCGTTTCGACAGCTCCGGCGTGTACCAGAACCAGCGATCACCAGCGACGTACCTCAATCAGAACAGGTACGCCAACGTCGATCCCACCGCCACCGCCGACGCCGACGCCGACCCGGAGTGGACCCAACTATCGGCCGGCCGGACGGCACGCTGGCACGACCACCGCACCCACTGGATGAGCACGACACCCCCGGTCCAGGTCCAACAACAACCCAACCAACGCCACGTGATCATCGAACGGTGGGAGATCCCGCTGACGATCGCCGGTCAACCCGACGTGGTCGCCGGCACGCTGACATGGACCCCTCCACCATCGCTCGTCCCATGGATCGCCGCCGCGGCGCTCATCGCGGTCGTAACCGCAGGACTGCTGTGGAGCAGATGGTCCCGCATCGCCGCTGCCGCGGCGGCATCCATCGGCACCATCGCGTTCACCATCGACACCGCCGGATACGTCGCCCTGTCCTCCGACACTCTCGCCAACCGGATATGGGAGTTCGCCTACCCAGCCGCCGCCGCATGGGCCACCGTGCGCCTCATCATGCACGCCCGGCGCCGCACACCCGACCCGACGCTCGCGATGTTCGTCGCCGGACTCATACTCGCCGTCATGGGTGGAATCGACCGATTCGACGTCATCACCCGCAGCGAAGTCTTCAGCGACCTGCCGGCGGCGTGGACACGGATCGCGACCGTGCTGTGCCTGGGCATCGGCACCGCGCTGACCGTCCGGTTCCTCGTGTTCCTCGCCCAACTCTCCACCGCCCGCACACCTGCCCGATCACCACACCCGGAGCCCGAAACCACATGACACGTCCATCGATCCTCGCCACCACCGTCGCAGCGCTCCTGGTCGCCTCCTGCGGCGGAAACGACAACACCACCGAACCGGCCGGGTCCGCTCCGGTCAGCACCATCGCAATCACCAGCAGAAACCACGTCGACCAGGACATCGACTACCCCCAATCCCCTCCGATCGGTGGCGACCACAACCCCGTCTGGCAGAACTGCGGTGTCTACCGCGACCCCGTGCTCGACGAGATGGCCGTGCACTCGCTCGAACACGGCGCAGTGTGGATCACCTACCGACCCGACCTCTCCCCCGGCGACATCGAACGACTCGAGATGCTCACGAACGGACAGACCCACATCCTGCTCAGCCCATACCCGGATCTGCAGTCCCCGATCGTCGCCAGCGCATGGGGCGCGCAACAGCGCTTCGAAACCGCCGATGACGCCGGCATCGGCACCTTCATCGAAGCCTTCCAGCAAGGCCCTCAAACACCCGAGCCCGGAGCGACCTGCAGCCGAGGGTACGGCGAACCCGCATGACCACCTCCCGGCGAGGTCGTGCCATACGCTCCGGCATCGTGCTGCTCGCGGCGACAGCACTCGGTATCGGCATCGGTGCGGTGGCCACCCGATCCGCCGATGACCCGTCGGCCACGCCGGCGAACGACTCGGCTGAAGCAGGTTTCGTTCGGGACATGTCGACACACCACGGCCAGGCCGTCTCGATGGCCGACGCCATTCGGTCACGCACCCAGGACCCGCTGCTCGCCGCGCTCGCTACCGACATCGTGCTCACCCAGCAATCACAGATTGGCAGGTTCAGCGGCTGGCTCGACCAATGGGGGCTACCCATGACCTCGCTCGATGCTCCCATGTCGTGGGCGCAGGGACACACGGCCACGTCCACATCCATGGACATGGAGGCAATGCCCGGCATGGCGACCAATGACGAGATCCGCCAACTCGACTCCCTGCCGCTGGATCAGGCCGAAGTCTTGTTCCTGAACCTGATGATCCGTCACCACCGAGGCGGCGTCGAGATGGCCGAGACCGTGCTGACCATCACCGGGCGCGACGAGGTTCGTCGAATCGCCCAATCGATCGTCACCAGTCAGCAGAGCGAGATCGACGCCATGCAATCCATGCTCGACGAACGCGCCAGTACGTGACCGTCGCACGACCCGGGCTCGCCCCACTGCGTGCCGACAGTCTGCGACCGAGCAACCAGACCCGCTGGGGGATCCCACACGCCATCGTCGCGTACCTCACCGGACTGCTGCTCGGGAACGTTCTCTTCGCCCTCGCCGGAGGCGACCCGGCGGCCTCGACCACCACCGTCACCATCCACGTGGCGTCGGCCATCGGCCTTTGGATCGGCTTCATCGGCGGACCCATCGCCGCCACCCGCTGGTTCGGATCTCGTTCGCTGCGCGACGACTTCGGGCTCACAATGAAGGGCCGCGACGTCCCGGTCGGCCTCCTCGCCGGGGCACTCACGCAACTCGTCCTCGTCCCCATCGTTTCCTGGCCGGTCGAGCAGCTCTGGTCGATCGACGTCGACGAACCCACTCGGCAGCTCCTCGACAACACCATCGGATCGCGCGCCGTGCTGTATCTGGTGATCGTCGTTGGAGCACCGATCGCCGAAGAACTGTTCTTCCGCGGGCTGCTGCTCAGGTCGCTCGCTCGCCGCTTCGACGACACCGCTGCCATCGCCGTGTCGGCGTTGGTGTTCTCGCTGTCGCACTTCAAACCCGCGCAGATCCCCGGGCTGTTCGTGGTCGGCACCGTCTTCGCGGTGCTCACCCGGCGCACAGGCCGCCTCGGCCCGGCGATCGTCGCGCACATGGCGTTCAACGCGACCGCACTGTTGCTCGTCTGAGCCGGCGGCTCACAGACCCAGGGCGCATCCGATCTCACCGCGGTTACCCGTACCGATCGTCGACGCGATCGCCGCAACGTCCGTCGCATCCAGCGGTGGCTCCACGCCTGCAACGTCGGTCCGAGGGTCGTACTCCCAGACGAACCCGAACGAGTCTTCACCATCCGACGGCAGACGCGCCCCGATCGAGGCAATCCGCCCATCGACGACGGTGAACTGCAGGTCCGGGATCGGCCCAACATCCAGTCCCTTCACGTCTCCAACGGATTCGTCAACCTCGACCGACACCGTCACGTCGCCAGACGAGGACACGGTTTCGCTGATGTCGCTCGCCACCGCCAGGGCACTCCTCGCCACAGTCATTGGGTCGGGTGCGATCCGCTCAGCGAACACCCAACCCGACAGTGACGATCCGACCGCTGCCTCGACCTCGGCCCTCGTCGGCCCGGCGAGATCGCGGCCAACGCGGACCCATCCGACTCCTGAGGTCAAGAGCGATGCATCGACGAACGACGCGTCGGCGGTCCAGACGACGACCGGGTTGGTCTCGTCCTCACGTCGCACAGCCATCGCGTTTCGTTCGGTGTCCACCGTGACGACAAGTGTTTCAGCAGCGCCGAGACACTCCATCAGACTCGCCGCGTCCGGCCGATCGACGAACACGAAGCGCGCTGGATGATCCGCCGACGCGGCCCGCTCGAGCGCTGTCCGCCCCGACGCCACCCCACATCCCACGACCAGCAGCGCCGCAACGGCGAAGGCCACAGCCGCTGGGGCTCGTCGAGCACCTCGCATCAGTCCGACAGCGAGCGGATGTACGCCACGATCTCGCGGATCTCGTCGTCGGTCAGCGAGTTCCCGGGCATCTGCACACTGAAGCCCGCGACCGTCTTCGTGCTCGGACTGCGAATAGATTCGAACAAGTACGCGTCGTCGGCGGCGACGACCGAACCATCCGTCAACTCGACCTCTGATCCGGCCAGCCCGACCCAGCTCGGCCCGACGGCCCCCTGGAACGAGCCCCCATGACAGCTCGCGCAGCCAGCGTCGCGGGCGATCGCCTCACCACGCCCCGACCCGCCCGACGCCGTCGAGGTCGGCAGGTCGTCGCCAGCGCAAGCAGCGAGCAACACCGCAGTCATCGAGGCCACCACGAAGAGTCGAACCATGACCCACCGGTTGCCTCACACACCAGCCGAGTTCCCTGCGACAACCGAAACGAATCCGATGGAACTCGCCGACGACCATCGGTCACCCATACGACATGACCGATCAACCCGTCGACTCGAACCCGACCGATGAGCCCGGCGCGCCGCCACCGACAACGCCGCCCACGGCCGACGAGCCCACGACCGAGCCGGGCGCGGAGGCGACGGCGTCAACCGCCCCGCCCGTCCCGACATCGCGACGACCGGCAGATCGCATGCAACAGATCCTCACCGCCTCGGTCCTGCTGCTCATCGCCGCATCAGCCGTACTGCTGGCCATCAGCATCGCGAACCAGTGACAGTGCGGACGTCAGTAGGAAAACGCGGTGAGTGAACCGTCGCGTTGCACGAGCACGACCGGTTGGCCGATCCAACTCGACGCATCGCCACCCATCCCTGGGGCGTCCCCGGGCATGCCGGGAAGGGCGAGTCCGACGGCGTCGGGGCGGTTCGTGACGAGCCGGTGGATCGCTTCCGCCGGTACGTGTCCCTCGATCGCATATCCGTCGACCATCGCGGTGTGGCACGACTGTGCACTATCGGGGATGCCTACGGAAGCTCGGTATGCCGCTCGATCGGGATCTTCGGTCACGTCGACCGTGGCACCTTGAGATCGCAGGTACACGACCCACGCTGAGCAACAGCTTCAACCAGGGTCGCGTCGGACCTGTAGCGACAAGCCGTCGAGCGCGCCGGCCGCAGCCGGTCCGGTCGGAGCCGGCGCACCGCTGCCGTCACCACTCGCGCATCCGGCGGCGAGCACGCCCGTCAACCCGACGAAGCCCGCCCCGAGCCCGGTCAGGAAGCGTCGCCGTCCGATGGATGTCATCAGGGGTGAACCGTAGCCGAGGTGTCCGCATCAGCGACGGCGGCCGGTCGG
>Ga0073905_10001263_pt1 | contig 12811 bp, 9 predicted proteins | sample KloWWTupernatant_FD_65482 | JGI IMG/M metagenome (GOLD analysis project Ga0073905, IMG submission 65482) | Active sludge microbial communities from Klosterneuburg, Austria, studying microevolution and ecology of nitrifiers - Klosterneuburg... | ecosystem: Engineered > WWTP > Aerobic digester >... | reverse complement strand
GTGCTGCTGATCGGCGAGGCCGGCGGGGTGGTGGCCGACCTGGACGGCCGACCGCTCGTCGAGCTCGGCCACGACGTGCGCCGCACGCCGGTCTCTGCGGCCACGTCCCAGCTGCTCGACGCGCTGTTGAGCGCCCGGGGCTCCACCGGCTGACCACGAACCCGTCGGCGGTGCCGATCCGCCCGACCGGTTCGAGCCGCGGCGCCGTATCGTGGCGGGGTGATCGACGCCGTCCAACGGGTGCTGCTGCGCGTGTTCCGGGTGCTGCCGCGACGCGTCCGGCGTTGGATCGTGCGCTTCGGCACCCCCAAGTACACCGTGGGCGCGATCTGCATCGTGCAGCGTCGCGACGGGGCGATCCTGCTGGTGCGGCACTCCTACGCCCCTCGGTGGGGCACCCCGGGCGGGTTGGCCAAGCGCCGTGAACCGGTCGACATCGCCGCGGCCCGCGAGACCCTCGAGGAGGTCAACCTGGCCGTCGAGCTGATCGGCGAGCCGGTGGTGGTGGTCGAGCCCGTCCCCCGGCGCGTCGACGTCGTGTTCCTGGCCCGACCCGCGGCGACCGCGGCGCTCGACGACGTCCGACCGAGCTCGCCGGAGATCGTGGGCACCGCGTGGTTCCTGCCCGACGAGCTGCCGGAGCTTCAGCCCGAGACCGCGACCGCCCTGGTGGCGCTCGCCCGCGACGGACGCATCGACCTGGCCGGATCGGGCCTCACGCCATCATCTGCCCGCCCGACACGTTGACCGCCTCGCCGGTGATGTAGCGGGCGTCGTCGGACATCAGGAACGCGATCACCGACGCCACCTCGTCCGCGGTCTGCATGCGTCCGATCGGGATCTCCCGGCCGACCCAGCCACCGAAGCCGTCGGGTTGCGCGGCGTCCATCAGGTCGACGAACAGGTTCCCGGGGTTGACCAGGTCGGTGTCGACCGTCCCGGGGCACACGGCGTTGACCAGGATCTGCGACGCCGCCCACTCCTTGGCCATCACCTGGGTGAGGTTGATGACCCCGGCCTTGGCCGCCGAGTAGGCGCCGATCATCGGCCACCCGACCTTGCCGGCCTGCGAGGACGTGTTGACGATCCGACCGCCGCTGCCGGCCTCGATCATCACCTCGGCGCACGCGCGGCTGACCAACCAGGTGCCGACCAGGTTGACGTCGAGCACCCGCTGGAACTCGCTCTTGGTGAGCCCGAGCAGGGGAGCGGCGCCCATCCCCGCCCCGGACCCGCCGGCGACGTTGGCGAGCAGCTCGACGCGACCCAGGCGTTCGCCGACCTCGGCGATCGCGGCGGTCACCTGGTCCTCGTCGGACACGTCCGCTCGCACCGCGACGGCCTCGGCGCCGGTGGCGCGCAGCTCCTCGACGATCTCGTCGAGGTCGTCGGCGGTGGCCACGGCGTAGTCGGGGAAGTCGTCGTACGGGCGGGCGATGTCGAGGCATGCGACCCGGGCCCCCTCGGCCGCCAGGCGTCGGGCGGTGGCCCGACCGATCGAGCGAGGGCGGGCGGCGCCGGTGACCACGGCGACCTTGTCGGCGATTCCGGAGAGCATGTTCGGATCGTACGGGATTCGATTTCGATGACCGTCAGCGCCACTGGTGGCGCGAGGAGTCATGAGAATCCGGAGGTCGATGGAGGAGGCTGGGCCGCAGGTACGCTCGTCGACTTCCGGGCGTGTAGCTCAGTTGGTCAGAGCACCTGCCTTACAAGCAGGGAGTCGGGGGTTCGAAGCCCTCCACGCCCACTCCGGAACCCCCCCTGGGAGAGGCAGGTCTGGACGCCACACCGCAGCGACGACGACCGCGAGGTCGGTCACCACCAGTCGGATCGCCGGCCGATCCCGGCCCTTCGTGCCGTCGGCTCAGCCGGCGGGTTGATGGCTGGGGAACGTGAAGCTGCCGTCGAACGCTCCGTAGTCCGAGCTGGTCACCCCGTGGGCGGCGGAGCCCGTGTAGCTGCTCTCGCCGGCGGCGACCTCGACGTTCACAGTTCCGCCCTCGGCGAGGGTGATCAGTCCGGCGTGCACCGCGGCGGTGCAGACCGACGAGTCGTCGGTGTACGGGCCGCTGCCCCACACCGATCCGGCCTGGCCGTCGGCCGAGCAGACCACAGTGACCTTGGTGCCGTCCTTGCCGCGCTGGTCGGTGAGGTTGCGGGCCCAGGACTCGGCGCCCGCCGCGAACTCGACGCTGCCGGGAGGCGCGTCGGGGAACGTGAAGCTGCCCTCGAACGGGCCGTAGCGCTGCGACGTCACGCCGTTGGCGGTGCCGCCGTCGAACGAGTCCTTGGCCGGGCCGATCTCGTAGGTGACATCACCGCCCTCGGCGAAGGTGATCAGCCCCATCTGCACCGCAGCGGTGCAGATCGACGAGTCGTCGGTGTAGGTCCCGGTTCCCCACACCGAGTCGGCCTTGCCGCCGCTGGTGCAGGTCAGCTCGTAGGTGGTGCCGTCCTGGCCCCGGTAGGCCTGGGCGTCGGTGGTCCACGCGTCGGACGGGTCTCCGAAGGTGGTGGGCGTCGAGTCGGTCGCGGTCTCCGTCGTGGTCGTCGACGGTCGGTCCGCGTCCTTCGACGCCTCGTCGTCGCCGCCGCAGGACACCGCGACGACGGCCAGAGCCGCCAGGACCACCGCGGTCCAACGTCGGCATGGAGTGCGGGTGCTCATGTTCGTTCCTCCGGTCCGGGGCGTTCGGACGGTCTGCCGTGTCGGCCTCTGTCGAAGTCTGGCACCGGCCCGCACGGTTCCGAAGGATGAGTCCACGGGATCGGACGAGATGGTCACGCCTGTCCGATCGGACGTGATCGGTGGGCGTCGCGCGATCCCTCTTCCGGCTCCGAGACGCCGGGCGTACGGTGACATCGGCGCCTCTGACCGGAGGGTGGGCGAGCGTCGCAACGAGGGGAGGGCACATGTTGGTGTGCACCACCTGGAAGGCCCGGCCGCTGTCACCCGAGCAGGCGCAGCGGATGATGGAGGTCTGGGGAAAGACCGAAGCCCGTGAGGCCGAGGACGCCTCGGGCGAGCGGCTCTGCTGGTACATCTCGACCGACGGAAGCGGCGGCTTCACCGTGTCGAAGGTGGCCGATGCCGACGCCGGGGCGGCGCTGATGCTCGAGATCGCCCTGGCGCTCGGTGAGTTCATCGAGCTCGACTCCCGCGTGGTCCTCGACATGGACTCGGCGATGGCCCCGATCACCGCAGCCATGGCCTACGCCGCATAGCAGCTCGGGGGTCAGGGGCGGGGGATCAGGTGGGGGAGCCGTGTCCGGGGCCGTATCAGGCCATCGGCAGCGACCCCACCTGGAACCCCCGGATCTCCCCACAGACCGGATCTCCCAACAGATGAGTTGGGGGATGCAGCTCAGCTCGGGAAGTGCAGCGCTCCCGTCGGAGTTGCGCGCCCGTCGAAGCCGACCGTGCACGAGACTGGTCCCATGTCCGACGACCCGGGTCTGCGACTGCACCGGCCCGACGACATCCTGCGAGAGGCGGTGATCGACGCGGCGCGGGACCGGCTCACCCTCGACCCGCCACCGCTCGACGGGGCCCGGACGCCCGATGAGCTCGCGGCGGCCGCGGGGACGATGATCACCGGATCCGGGCTGGGTGGCGAGCGGGCCCTCGGCCTGTTCACCGACGTGATCGCCCCGGCCTGCCTGTCGATGGACCACCCCCGCTACCTCGCCTTCGTGCCCAACTCGGCGAGCGAGGCCGCCACCGCGTTCGACATGCTGGTCAGCGCCAGCAACATCTACGGCGGCTCGTGGATGGAGGGCGCCGGCGCGGTCCACGCCGAGAACGCGGCGCTGCGCTGGTTGGCGGATCGGGCGGGCCTCCCTGACGGCGCGGGTGGCACCTTCGTGTCGGGCGGCTCGATCGCCAACCTGTCGGCGTTGGCGGCGGCTCGCCACCGTTGGCGTCGGCGCGGCGGTGCCGCCTCGGGAGCCCCGGTCGTGGTGCTGTCACGCGGGGCCCACTCGTCGATCGGTTCGGCCCTGGAGCTGCTCGACCTGGAGCCGTTCCTGGTCCCCGACGACGACTGCGGGAGGTTCCGGGCCGCCGAGCTCGATCCGGTGACGCTCAGCGGCATCGAGTCGCTCGGCGAGCGGGTCGCGGCGGTGGTGGCCACCGCGGGGACGACCAACACCGGCTCCGTCGACGACCTGGACGCGGTCGCGGACCTGGCCGTCCGGCGCGGGGCCTGGTTCCACGTCGATGCCGCGTACGGCGGCGGTGCGCTCTGCTCGACGTCGCGACGCCACCTCTTCGACGGCATCGAGCGCGCCGACTCGATCACCATCGACCCGCACAAGTGGCTGTTCGCCCCCTACGACTGCGCCGCGGTGCTGTACCGGGAGCCCGAGGAGGCCCGACGGACCTTCACCCAGCACGCCGAGTACCTCGAGGCGGTCAACGACGGGGAGTGGAACCCGAGCGACTACGCCCCGCACCTGAGCCGAAGGGCCCGCGGCCTGCCGTTCTGGTTCTCGCTGGTCGTGCACGGCACCGACGCCTACGCCGCCGCGGTCGACCGCACGATCGAGGTCACCGAGCTCGCCGCGGCCCGGGTCCGGGCGTCGGAGCACCTGGAGCTGGTCATGGAACCCGAGCTGTCGGTGCTCCTTGTCCGTCGGCCCGGGTGGACCCCGCAGCGCTACCGCGACCACTGCGAACGGCTGGCCCGCGACCAGGTGGGCTTCGTCGTGCCGACGACATGGCGGGGTGAGACGGTGCTGCGGCTGTGCGTGGTCAACCCGGTCACGACGCCCGACGACGTCACCGCCGTGCTACCTCCGCCGCCGTGAGGGGAGAGTCCCGCGATCGGTTCAGCCGAGCAGCTCGCGGACCTGGTCGCCGAGGGCGATCCGTCCGGCGTCGAGTGCGGCTCGGTTGGCGGCGCGGTCCTCGGGCTCGTAGCGGTAGTTGACCAGCAGGCCGAAGGAGCGGGAGCGGCCCCGCGGTGACGGATCGGCATCGGGAACGACCCTCCACAACCGGGCGCCGTTGCCCAGGTGGAACCGGGCGACGGGATCGATCGGTCGGCCCCTCTCGTCCCGTGCGGTCAGGTAGCGCGCCGCGGCGGTGGCGACGGCGGCGCGATCGACCGGGTCCGGCGCGGCCTCGACCCGCTCGGCGGCGTTCGCCCAGTCCCGCAGTCCGGGAGCCGGTGACAGGGTGACCATGGTCGTCGGGCCCGGGTGCTCGGCGCGGAGCAGTTCGGCGGCGCCCTCGATCAGATCCCCACCCCTGCCGACCCCCTCGACGGTCCGGTCGTCGTTCCAGATCGACCAGAACACCGCCGTGTCGGCGCTGCCTGTGTCCAGCCCTGTGGCCGACGATCCTGCGCCGTCGGTGAGCGGGACCAGCGAGTCGGGCACCCCGTGGGTCAGTGCGACCCATACGACGGTGCGGACCCGTTCGGGGTGCTCCGGGTGCACCAGGCCGAACACCCGCCGGTCCGATCCGGTGCGCACGCCCAGCGCCTGCTCCACGGCGTCGGGGTCGTCGAGGTCGTCGACGGGGTTCACCGGTTCACGGTGCAGCAGCGCCCGCAGCTGGGCGGCGTCGGTCAAGCGCCGGACGACCAGGTGGGTGCGGGAGGGTTCGGTCACGGGACTGTCCGGGGCGATCGGTCGCAGGGTCACAGGTAGCAGGGTTGCCGGCCGGCTGACCGGCCTCTCATCCGAGCATCCCGGCGGGGACGGTGCCAACACGTCAGCCGGTACCCTGCCCGTTGTGCGCACCCACCTCCGACTCGGCCGGCTGCTCGGCGTCCCCATCGGGATCAACGGCGGCGTGCTGCTGGTCAGCGTCCTGCTGGCGATCAGCCTGGCGCAGGTGTCGCTGCCGAGCATCGCTCCCCGCCACCCCACCAGCGCCTACTGGTTCGGCGCCGTCCTGGGCGTGGTCGGGTTCCTGGTGTCGTTGGTCGGCCACGAGCTGGGGCACAGCTACATCGCGCAGCGCAACGGCGTGCGGGTGGCCGAGATCACGCTGTGGCTCTTCGGCGGCGTCGCCAAGCTCGAGGGCGACGCGGACGAGCCCGGGGCCGAGTTCCGGATCGCGGCGGCAGGGCCCGCGATGAGCATGGTGATCGCTGTGCTGGCCGGACTGTCGGCGTGGGAGATCGACCAGCTCGACGGATCCCGGGTGCTGCTCGGCCTGCTGGTCTGGTTGTCGGCCATCAACGTGATCCTGGCGGTGTCGAACCTGCTGCCGGCGTTCCCGCTCGACGGGGGCCGGATGCTGCGCGCGTTCCTGTGGCGGCGGTCGGGGCGCAAGCGGCGGGCGACCCGCACCGCCGCGATGATCGGGCAGGTGCTGGCGGTCGTGATCCTCATCGCCGCGGTCGTGCTGTTCTTCCCCATGGGGGACCGCTGGAGCGGGGCGTGGATCCTGGCTCTCGGGCTCTTCCTGTTCGTCGCCGCACGCTCGCAGTGGCGCGACGCGGCGGATCGCCCGGAGGTGCTCGAGCACCCCGTCGGCGAGCTCCGACGCGAGTTGCCCGCCCCGCTGTCGCCGCGGGCGTCGGTGGCCGAGCTCGAAGCGGTCCTCAGGACCAACCCCCGGGCGGTGTTCGTCCCGGTCCTCGACGAGCGGGGTGCGGTCGGTGCCCTCGTCACCCGGGACGCGGTCGCCCGGATCCCTCCGGCCAACCGCGCCTCGGTGCCGATCCGCTCCCTGGCCGAGCCGCTCGTGGCGCTTCCGCGCGTCCACCCCGCCGAGTCGGTGCAGGACGTGGTCGGTCGTCTCGGCCGGGGTCGCTCGTGGTGGGCTCTGGTCGTCGACGGCGCCGGCGTCGAGGGCGTGCTGTGCTCCGAGGACGTCGACGACGTCCTCGACGTGGCGTTCGCCTGAACGCCCGCCGGCGCGGGTCGAGCACCGTGGGCCGGTAGCGTAGGGACGTGTCCGAGGTGGTCGGTCAGAGCTCCGGCCGATCTCCGGGCCGCCCGGCTGGGCATCGGGGTGGGCGTCGGGGCGTGTGGGTCCGACCGATGCTGTCCGCCCTGCTGCGCCAGCGTCGCCGACTGCTACTGGCGACGGTCGCCATCGCCCTGTCGGTGGGCTACCTCGCCGGAGCGCTGAACCTGCTCGATCGCGTCGGTCGAGGGCTGGACGACCTGGCCGCAGCCGGCTCCGCGCCGGCCGACCTCGTCATCGAGGGCGGGATCGCCTACGAGTCACCCACCGAGCAGGTCCGTCGGCTGGTTCCCGCCTCCCTGGAGGCCACCGTCGCCCAGGTTCCCGGCGTCGCCGTGGTGTCGCCCCGCATCGAGGACACCGCCCCGATCGTCGGCCCGGACGGCAAGACCCTGGTGCGCCTCGGGCTCACCGAACAGCCCATCGGAGCGAACTTCCCCGCTGATGCTCGACTGTCGCCCTACGAGTTCGTCTCCGGCGGCCCACCGACCGCGTCGACCGAGGTCGCGATCGACCGGCGCTCCGCCGCCGAAGGCGGCGTGGAGGTCGGCGACCAGGTGTTCGTCGTGGGGCGCGCCGGGGCCGCGCCCTACACCGTGTCCGGCATCGTGAGCACCGACGGAGGTGGCCTGCCCCCCGGCTCAAGCCTGGCTCTGCTGAGCACCGCGGAAGCCCGCGTGCGCTTCGACCGACCGACCGACGACAACACCATCGACATCCTGGTCGAACCGGGTGCCGACGTGGCCCAGGTGCGATCGTCGATCGAGGCGCTGCTGCCCGCCGGCATCGAGGTGGTCGACGGACCCACCGGCGCCGAGCACCGGCAGGAGTCGGTCGACCGCAGCTTCACCCTGGTCCGCTCGCTGATCCTCGGCTTCGCCGCCCTCGCGCTGGTGGTCGGCATGGTCACCGTCGGCAACTCGCTGACGCTGCTGTACGCCGAACGCCGACGCACGTTCGCCGGGTTGCGACTGGTCGGGGCGAAGCCGCGCCAGCTGCTGCTCGCGGCCCTGGCGGAGGCGGCGCTTCTCGCGTTGCTGGCCTCGGTGCTCGGCGCTCCCCTCGGGCTGTTGCTCGGTCGACTGATCGAGGGGGCCCTGGGAGCGTTGAACACGTCGGTCCCCGTCGCCGGGTCCGCCGTGTCGATCTCGGCGCTGGTGTGGGCAGTCGTCATCGGCACGATCGCGACCGTGGTCGCCGCGGTGGTCCCGGCGGTGCGCGCCTGTCGGGTGTCGCCGATCGAGGCGGTCGCCCACGGATCCTCGCCGGTTCCTCGCACCGCCACCCAGTCGTTGTTGAGGACGGCGATCGTGGCGGTCGTTGTCGGTCTGGCCGCGGCTCTTCTGGTGTCACGTGGCGAAGCGGGCCTGAACCCGGTGTCGCTCGGCCTCGGCGTGGCGGTCGCGGTGATGGCGCTCGGGTCGACCCCGCTGCTGCTCGCCGGTCTGGTGTCGGGCTTCGTCGGCGTGCTCCCCCTACGTCCGCCGGCGCTGCGCACGATCGCGGCGCGCGACGTCGCCCGCCACCGCTCCCGCACCGCGGCGACCGCCGCCGCGCTGATCCTGGCCACCGCGGTCGTGTCGGGCCTGGCGGTGTTCCTCTCGTCGTTCAGCCACTCCGTCGACGGCCAGGTCAGGGACCTGGTGCGGGCCGACCTGGTCGTCGACTCCGGGACCTTCACCAAAGGCGGTCTGCCCGAGGACCTGGTGGCGCAGATCTCGGGTCTGGAGCCGGTCACCGCGACGAGCGGCTGGCAGATCGGTCGGGGTTGGGTCGGAGCCCGACCGGTTCGCATGACCGGCTTCGACATGGCCCGCTTCGGGGAGCTGATGAACCCGACGTGGGTCGGCCCGGCGCCCGGCCCCCTCGACGAGTCGAGCGTGCTGGTGTCGTCGAGGTTGGCCGACGAGCTCGGGCTGCAGGTCGGCGCCTCGGTGCCGGTCACCTTCACCAGCACCGGAGCGGAGAACCTGAGGGTCGCCGGCGTGTACCGCTCCGGCGAGCTCCTGCTCGGCGACATGGTGCTCGACCGGGCCGTGCTGAGCCGACAGGTCCCGGCCACCACCGACATCGCGGCGCTGGTCGCCCTGTCGCCCGACGACGCCGCCACCCGGGCGCAGGTCGAGGAGCTGGCGTCGCGGTCCGGGGTGAGCTCGGTTCTGCGGCCCGACGCGTTCGTCGAGCGTCGATCCGAGGTGCTGACCGGGTTCCAGCGGGTCATCGAGTGGATGCTGCTGTTCACCCTGGTCCAGGCGCTGATCGGTGTGGTCAACACGCTGCTCCTGTCGGTGGGCGAACGCCGTCGCGAGCTGGGCCTGCTGCGCGCCAGCGGTGCCACCCGCCGCCAGGTGCTGCGCATGGTGCTCGGCGAGGGCGTCGCCCTGGCTCTCGTCGGGACGTTCGTGGGACTGGTGGTCGGGCTGGTGGGTGCACGCCTCGGTGTCGCGGCGCTCGCCTCGCTGGGCGTGACGTCGTTCGCGGTGCCGGTCGGTGGCGTGGCGCTGGTCGGTGTGGCGGCGGCGACCCTGGGCGTGCTGGCGACCGTCGCCCCGGCCCGGTGGGCGTCCGCGGTCCCGCCGCTCGAGGCGGTGTTCGACGACGGCGACCTCCGGTCCCGACCCCGACGGGCCCAGCGGCCGCGCCTGCACCGCCTGGGCAAGGCGGCGTTCCACTGGACGGGAGACGCGGACCTGATCACCGACCCGGCCACTCCGCCGAGCGCGGCGTTCCCCCCGCGTCCGACGGGGAGGGGCGTCCTGCTGCCGACGGTTCCGCCGCCGCTGCCTCCCCACATGGTGATCCCGCCTCCACCGGCGACGTCCGCGGGCGGGCCGGTCGTCCCTCGCGCCCCCCGGACGGCACCGCTGCCTCTGCCTCCGCCCCGCCCCGAGCCGGTGGCACCGGTGGCTCCGTGGCCGCCCGTTGCCGCCCCTGCGCCGCCGGCGCCGCCAGCGGTCGAACGGACGGTCGCGCCGTCGCCTCCGGTCGTTCCCGTTCCCCCGGACGCTGTTCCCCCGAGCGCTGTACCCCCGAGCGTGCCGCCGCCGTCGTCCGAACCCGAGCCGCTCGTCGCGGAGAGCGGGTCCGACGTGGGTGCCGACCGACCGTCGCGACGCCGGGTCCGGCCGACGGGTCGGTGGAGCGCGGCGGGGACCACCCGTCGACGCCGGTCCCGCACCGAGGCCGACCGCGCTGCGGGTTGGACCACGTCTCCGGCCGAACCTCCGGAGCCGATCGAGCCTCCCGAGACGGTCGAGTCGGCAGGTCCCACCGTGGGTGTCGACGGTGGCTCGTCCGGACAACACGTCGGTCCGGGACCTCAGGACCGGTGGACGGTCCCGGACACGCCTGCGGCCCGATCGACCTTCGGGACCGGACCGGAGCCCCGGGTCCCGTCCGCGTCGCGCTTCAGCGTCGGCAGCCGCTCGACCGGAGCGTCAGCCGGTGACAGCGGTGTCCCGTCCGGTGGGTCCGGACCGTTCGGGCGCGGAACGCCCCGACGGGACCCGGGTGCCGGTCCGGGTCGTTCCGGCGGCTCGGGCGGCTCGGGCTTCGGCTCGGGCTCTGCCGGCGATGGTCGGTCCGACCCGATGGCCGTGGCGATGGGACGGCTCGACCCGAGGTCGCTGGCCCAGGCGACGGCGGCGCTGCGGGTGACCTCGACGTCGTTGGCTGCCGGGGAGGTCGTGCATCGCCTGGTGGTCGGCCAGGCCAAGGGACTGGTCTGCGTCCTGGCCCGCACCGATCGTCGACTGCTCGTGGTCGCGGACCGGCCCGGTCGTCCGTTGATCGAATCGCTGCACCCCCACCAGACGATGGTGGGAGTTCAGGACGCGGACGACGGGACCGTCACCGTCGTGGTCTCCGACGGCCGTCGCGTCATGCGCCTGGAGGGGGTGCACGAGGTGGCCGAAGCCGAGCTGCTCGTCGGTCCGGACCGGTCGGGGCCGACGTACTTCTGACTGGAGTGCCAGCTCAGCCGGTCAGCCAGCTCAGCCGGTCAGTCAGCTCAGCCGGCTACCTCGGCGACGAGGCGGCGGGCGTTGCCGCCCAGGATCGCGGAGGTCGCCTCCGGGGCCAGGCCGAGCGCCTCGACGTGGGCCCGGCACCGCGCCGCGGTCACCTCGGTGTTGGGCGCGTCGGTCCCGAACAGCAGGCGGTCGGCCAGGCGGGCCGCGTCAGCCGCTGGTACCTGAACGAGTCGGTTGACCACCGGGGTGAGGTCGGCGTGCACGTTCGGATGACGATCGAGGATCGCCAGTGCGTCGGTCTCGTGGTCGTGCCCGCAGTGAGCGATCACGATCCGCGCCGCGGGGTGTCGACGGGCCGTCTCGTCGAGCGGGAGCAGGTCGTCGCCAGAGCCGACCCCGTCGGGTGACCGGCCGGCGTGCACCACCACCGGCAGTCGGGTCCTCTCGACGTAGTCCCACACCGGCACGAGTGCCGGATCGAGCGGATCGAAGCGACCGACCGAGCAGTGGAGCTTGAGGACCCGGGCGCCGCCGTCCTCGACCGCCCGGCGCACGACCGTCACCGGGTCGTCGTCGCCCGGGTGCACCGTTGCGCCGGCGACGACCTGCACCGCCAGGTCGGCCGTCGCGGTGGCGGTCGACGCCCGGTTGAGCGAATCGGCGACACCCGGTCGATGGGCGTACGGAAGGGTCCAGACCACGGCCACGCCCTCGGCCGCCAACTGCTCGCACACCGCGGCGTGGTCCGCCGGGTACGCCAGGTCGTAGCCGCCGACGTCGGTGAAGATCGTCCTCACCTTGGCGCCCAGCCGGCCGGGCAGCAGGTGCACGTGGCTGTCGACGACCTCGGCGACGGTCATGGGCCCGCGTCCTGTCCGTTCAGCCGGCGGTTCAGCCGGCGACGGCCACGGCCGCGGTGGGTTCCCCGTCCGACGCCGTCACCTCGAGCGAGACGGCCAGGACCTGCTCGGCCACCCAGTCCCGGTGGGCGTCGACCGCGTCGGCCATCTCGGCGGGCAGTGCGAGGCGGGCCTCGATGCGGTCGGTGACGTCCAGGCCGGCGTCCTTGCGGGCCTGCTGGATCATGCGCACCGCGTCGCGGGCCAGTCCCTCGGCGGCGAGCTCCGGGGTGACCTCGACGTCGAGCTCGACCACGGCGCTGCTGTCGTGCAGGGGAGCGGCGGCGGCGCCGTCGCGGGCCTCGAGGGTGAGCTCGAACTCGTCAGCGCCCAGCTCGTGTCCGGCCACGGTCACGGTGCCGTCGCCGCCGGCGGTCCACTCGCTGGCCTTGGCCGCCCGGATGACGCTCTGGACGTCCTTGCCGAGCCGGGGTCCGAGGACCCGGGCGTTGGGTCGGAGCTGGAACGAGCCGACGGACTCCACGTCGTCGGTGAACACGACGTCCTTCACGTTGACCTCGTCCCGGACGAGCGCGGCCAGTGGCTCGAGGCCGTCGAGGTGGCGTCCGGCGACGGTCAGGCTCCGCAGCGGCAGGCGCGCCCGCAGGCGGTGGTCCTCCCGCAGCCCGAGCGCGACCGAGCACACCTCGCGGATGCGGTCCATCGCGTCGACCAGCTCCGGGTCGGAGGGCAGCGAGGCGGCGTCGGGCCAGTCCTCGAGGTGCACCGAGGACGTGCCGTCGGCCTCGGGGTGCAGTCCCAGGTGGATCGCGTCGCTCACGAACGGCAGCAGCGGCGCGGTGACCCGCACCAGGGTGCTGAGCACCGTGAACAGCGTGTCGCGGGCATCGGCGCGGTCCTGGGCGGTCACCTCGGCGCTGGAGCCCCAGAACCGCTCGCGGGACCGGCGGATGTACCAGTTGTTGAGCGCGTCGAGGAAGGCGAGGACCTCCTGGCAGGAACCGGCGATGTCGAAGGCGTCCATGCGGTCGCCGACGCGTTCGACCAGCTCG
>Ga0073905_10001260_pt1 | contig 12822 bp, 14 predicted proteins | sample KloWWTupernatant_FD_65482 | JGI IMG/M metagenome (GOLD analysis project Ga0073905, IMG submission 65482) | Active sludge microbial communities from Klosterneuburg, Austria, studying microevolution and ecology of nitrifiers - Klosterneuburg... | ecosystem: Engineered > WWTP > Aerobic digester >... | reverse complement strand
GGAAATCGAGCCCCACCACCGACGTCCGCGATTGCCAGACGCATCGCGGCTTTGCTCCGGTCGTGCGGCCTGATGCGCGCGTGCTGGTCCTTGGCAGCATGCCGGGCGCTGCCTCGCTCGCAGCCGGACAGTATTACGCCCATGCGCGCAATGCCTTCTGGCCAATCATGGGCGCGCTGTTCGACGCCGGGCCGGAACGCCCCTACCACGAGCGGCTGGCGCAGCTGAATGCCGCCGGAGTGGCGCTGTGGGACGTCATCGCTGCCTGCGAGCGCAGCGGCAGTCTCGACAGCGCCATCGCGCCCGCCAGCGTCGAAGCCAACGACTTCGTCCGGCTGTTCCGCGATTGCCCGCGAATCAGCCACGTGTTCTTCAACGGTACCGTCGCCGAAACAGCGTTCCGCCGCCATGTGCAGCGCCGCATCGGACTGCCGCCGAACCTGATTCTCATCCGCCTGCCATCGACCAGCCCGGCCCACGCCGCGCGCAGTTTTGATGCCAAGCTTGCAGCATGGCAGAGCGTGCGCGAAGCCGTTCTGCCTTCCGTCACCCCTCTGACCATCGCCGCGCAGGCAGCCTGAGCGCTCAGGCGCTTCTCCCCGGAGTCCGCATGTCCGTCTTCACCCCCGTCCCGGAACCCGTCCTCGCCGACTGGCTGAAAGACTACGCCATTGGCCGGTTGGTCGAACTGAAGGGCATTTCCGCCGGCGTGCAGAACAGCAACTTCTTCGTCACCACCACGCTTGGCCGCTACGTGCTGACTCTGTTCGAAGACCTGTCGCGCGCCGAGCTGCCCTACTACCTGCACCTGATGGCACACCTCGCGCGCCACGGCCTGCCGGTGCCCGGCCCGATCGCCAACCGCGACAACGAATATCTCGGCACCCTGCAGGAGCGTCCGGCAGCCCTGGTCGTACGTCTGTCAGGCAGCTCCGAAATGAACCCCGGCGTGGCCCACTGCGAAAAAATCGGTGCCATGCTCGCCGGACTGCATCTGGCGGGTCAGTCCTATGGCCGCCGCCAGGACAACCCGCGCGGTGCCGACTGGCGCTGCGCCACCGCGACCATCGTGCGCCCCTATCTGACTGCGGCCGGGCAGGCGCTGCTCGACACCGAAGTGGTTTTCCAGGCCACGGTCGATGTCACCGCGCTGCCATCGGGAGCCATCCACGCCGACCTCTTCCGCGACAACGTGTTGTGGGACGAAGAAGGCGGACAGCCGCACATCGGCGGCATCATCGATTTCTACTTTGCCGGTTTCGACGCGCTGTTGTTTGACGTCGCCGTCACCGTCAATGACTGGTGCACCCAGCCCGACGGCCAGCTCGACCCGGCGCGCACCCAGGCCCTGGTCGACGCCTACCACGCCGAGCGCGCGTTCACGGCCGCCGAGCGCGCTGCCTGGCCTGCCATGCTGCGCGCTGCGGCGTTGCGCTTCTGGCTGTCGCGCGCGGCGGACTTCCATCTGCCTCGTGCCGGCGAGATGGTGCTGGTCAAAGACCCCGACGAATACCGCGACATTCTGCGTCTGCGCGCTGCCGGCGTACCGTTCCTGCCACGATGAGCTCCGCGCGCAACCACCACCCGCCTCCGCCCGCGCCGGGCGACGTCGCCCCCGCCCATGCCCTGCAGTGGCTGACAGACGGCTGGAAACTGTTCCTGAAAGCCCCCGTCACCTGGGCGATCCAGGCCTTCATCTTCTTCATCATCATCGCCGCTCTCGGGGTGCTGCCCATCCTGGGCTGGGCCGCCGCGCCAATTGCGCTGCCGGTGCTGGTCGCGGGCATGCTGTCCGGTGCCCAAGTGATCGACCGCGGCGGCGTGCTGCGCATCGACCACCTGTTCGATGGCATCCGCCGCCACGCCGGCAATTTGCTGTTGCTGGGCGGTTTCCACCTGCTCGGCGCCCTGATGGCAGCGCTGATCGCCGCCGCGATCGGCGGCAGCGCCGTGCTGACCGGCATGGTGGTCGGCAACGTGCCCGGCGCCAGCGTGGCAGCAGGCGGCGTGATGCTCGGGGTGCTGGTGTTTACCGTGCTCTGGGTGCTGCTGCTGATGGCACTGTGGTTCGCACCGGCGCTGGTGATGCTGCATGAGGTGGCGCCGCTCGATGCGATGAAGCTGTCTGCCCGCGCCTGCTTTCACAACCTGCTCGCCTTCATCGTGCTGGCCGCGCTGCTCTACGTGCTGGCGTGGGTGGCGATGATCCCCGCCGGGCTGGGCATGCTGGTGTTGATCCCGGTGATCGCCGGCGCCCTTTACGCGGCGTGGAAGGAAACCTTCGCGCCACTGCTGCCCGCGCTGCCTGCACCGCCCGGCGACAGCCCCACTCCAGACTGAATACCCACACATGCAAGCAAACCAACTCCCCTCCTCACGCGGCTGGACCTGGCTGCGCGACGGCCTGCAGCTGTGGCGCAAGAATCCGCCGCTGATCACCTTCGCCGCCTTTGGCTATCTGCTGGTGCTGGTCGTCGTCAGCATCTTTCCCATCATCGGCCAGCTCGTCGCCTCCCTGATCATGCCGGCCCTGTCGGTCGGCGTGCTCAATGCCTGCCGCGCGGTCGACGCCGGGCGCAAGGTAGGGCCCGATGTGCTGCTCTCGGGCTTCCGCACCAATCTGCCGGCCCTGATCGCCATTGGCGGCATCTACCTGATCGGCACCCTGATCGTCTTGCTGCTGGTCTCATTGGTCGACGACGGCACGCTGATGGAAGCGATGCGTGCCGGCCAGATCGATGAAGCCGCCGCCGCGGATTCCAGCCTTGGCTTTGCGCTGCTGGTGGCACTGAGCCTGTCTACACCGCTGATGATGGCCTACTGGTTCGCGCCGATGCTGGCTGCATGGTGGAAGATGCCTGCGCCCAAGGCGATGTTTTTCAGCTTTTACGCCTGCCTGCGCAACTGGCGGCCCTTCCTGGCCTACGCGATTGGCCTGCTGCTGTTTGGCGCCTTCCTGCCGGGCATCCTCATCGGCGTACTGGGCATGGTCTCGCCCACGCTGGCCACGCTGGCCTCCGTCCCGGTGCCGCTGATTCTGGTGCCCGTGCTGTTCGCCAGCTTTTACGCCAACGCCTGTGACGTCTTCGGCCTGCCGGAGGACGGTGCCACGCGCGCCCTTCCTCCAGCCCGAAGTCCTGGCAATGACGACTGAGCATCCCACGGCGGGGGACGCTGACGTCCAGCCCGCCGACGACGCGCAGGCGCCGCTTGGCCTGCTCGGCGGCACCTTCGACCCGATCCACCTCGGTCACCTGCGCCTGGCCGAAGAGGCTCGCGAGGCCCTGGCGCTGCAGCGCGTGCGGCTGATTCCGGCCGGTCGACCACCCCACCGCGACGCCCCCGGCAGCACCGCCGAGGATCGTCTGGCAATGGCCAGGCTCGCCGCCGCCGGCAACCCCGGCTTCGAAATCGACGACAGCGAGGTACGCGCGGCGCACAAGAGCTACACCGTGCTGACACTCGAGCGTCTACGCGCCGAACTCGGCCCGCAACGCCCGCTGGTGCTGATCCTCGGTGCTGACGCCTTCGACGGCCTGCCCGACTGGCACCGCTGGCAGGAGTTGTTCGCACTCGCCCACATCGCCGTTGCCAACCGTCCCGGCTACGCACCCCATGCCCGCAGCGAACCCGCCCCGCTGACCCCTGCAACGCCGACATCTGCACGCCTCGCGCCCGCCATGTCGTCACCTGAGCTCATCGCCGCCTGCCACGACCGCCACACGACCGACCCGGCCGATCTCCGAACCACGCCCGCCGGCCGCGTCATTGCTTTCGACATGACCCCGCTGGCCATTTCGGCGACACTGATCCGTGGGCTGATCGGCGACGGCCGCAGCGCCCGCTATTTGCTGCCCGATTCGGTTCTCGACTATATTGCCGCGCACCCGCTTTACCAGAAATAGGGATCTGTCCCCTGTTTGCTCTGCCACCCTCCTCCAACCTTTTCGGAACTGATCTCCTCTTGATGGATACTCCCGCCCTGCAGCAACTCGTCGTTTCCGCCCTTGAAGACATCAAGGCGCGCGACATCGAAATCATCGACACCTCGCGCAACACCCCGCTGTTCGACCGCATCATCGTCGCCAGCGCCGAGTCGGGCCGCCAGACCCGTGCGCTTGGGCGCCACGTGCATGACAAGGCGCGCGAAGCTGGCGCCGACGTGCTCAGCATCGAAGGCGAGGAAACCGGCGAATGGGTGCTGGTCGATCTGGGCAGCATCGTGGTCCACATCATGCAGCCCGCAGTGCGCACCCACTACCGCCTGGAAGAACTGTGGAACACCGCGCCTTCAGCGCGCAAAGCCGCTCGCGCGGACGCGGGCGAGTGAGTTGAGGCTTCTGGTCGTCGCCGTTGGCCATCGCATGCCGTCCTGGGTCGAGGCCGGCTTCGACGAGTTCGCGCGCCGCATGCCGCGCGAACTACCCCTGCAACTGGTCGAAGTGAAGGCCGAGCCGCGCACCAGCGGCAAGACGGTGGACGCAATGATGACGGCCGAGTCCGCGCGCATCGAAGCCGCACTGCCGCCACGCTGCCGGCGTGTCATCCTCGACGAGCGCGGCGCCGATCTGAGCACGCTGGCGCTGTCGCGCAAGCTGGAAACCTGGCAGGGCGAAGGCCAGGACGTGGCGCTGATCGTCGGCGGGCCGGATGGCCTCGCACCGGCGTTCAAGGCCGCGGCCCACGAAGCGATCCGCCTCTCCAGTCTGACCCTGCCGCACGCCTTGGTGCGCCCACTGCTGGCCGAGGCGCTGTATCGCGCCTGGACCGTGTTGTGCAAACACCCCTATCACCGCGAATGAACTGCACAAGCGACCGCCAGCGATGAGCCCACGCATCTACCTCGCCTCCCAGAGCCCCCGCCGACGCGAACTGCTGCGCCAGATTGGCGTGCAATTCGACGTAATGACCTTTCGCAGCGGCGAACGCGGCGAAGATGCCGATGTGGACGAAACACCGTTAGCCGATGAAAAGGTCGAGCGCTACGTCGAGCGCCTGGCCTTGACCAAGGCCGAGGCCGGTGTGCGCCGCGTCCTGTGGCGCAAGATGTTGCCCCGCCTGGTACTGGCCGCCGACACTACGCTGGAAGTGGACGGCGAAATCATCGGCAAGCCGGTCGACACGCGTGACGCCCACGCCATCCTGCGCCGTCTCTCCGGTCGCAGCCATCGCGTGCTGACGGCGCTGGCCTTGAGCGATGGCAAACACACCCGCAGCGCGCTGTCGATCAGCACGGTGAAGTTCCGCGAGCTTTCCGACGCCGACATCCGCCACTATGTCGCCAGCGGCGAACCCATGGACAAGGCCGGGGCCTACGGCATACAGGGCAAGGCGGCGATCTTCGTTGCAGAGATTCACGGCAGCTACTCCGGAATCATGGGCCTGCCGCTGTTCGAAACCGCGCAACTGCTCGAGGCCTTCGGCTATCCTCTGTAGTCCGCGCGCGATGAGCCATGCGCAAGGGCGGCCCGCATCGCAATACGGGCCGCCCTTGCGCATTTCCCATTGAACCAGGCTGTCATGAGCACCGAATTCCTCATCAACTTCACCCCGCAGGAAACGCGGGTCGCTATCGTGGAACAAGGCGTGGTGCAGGAGCTGCACATTGAACGCACCGCCAGCCGCGGCATCGTCGGCAACGTGTATCTGGGCAAGGTGGTGCGGGTGCTGCCCGGCATGCAGTCGGCCTTCATCAACGTTGGACTGGAGCGCACCGCCTTCCTGCACGTCGCCGACATCTGGAGCGAGCGCCAGAATGGTGAGCCGGCGCGCCCGATCGAGCGCATCCTGACCGAAGGCCAGAGCCTGATGGTGCAGGTACTGAAGGACCCGATCGGCACCAAGGGCGCGCGGCTATCGACGCAGATCAGCCTGGCTGGCCGCCTGCTGGTCTATTTGCCACAGGAAAAGCACATTGGCATTTCGCAGCGCATCGAGGACGAAGCCGAACGTGAAGCCCTGCGCGCCCGTCTTATCGCACTGGTGCCCGCTGACGAGCCCGGCGGCTACATCGTGCGCACCATGGCGGAATCCGCCTCCGACGCCGAACTGGGCGCCGACATCGCCTATCTGAGCAAGCTGTGGGGCGAAATCGGCAACCGCACGACCGGCCTGCTCCCACCCCAGCTGTTGCACGAGGACCTGAGCCTGGGCCAGCGTGCGCTGCGCGATCTGGCCAACGAGGAAACCGCGCGTATTCAGGTCGATTCACGGGAGAACTTTCAAAAACTCACCGCCTTTGCCGAAGAGTACTCACCGAAAGTCCTGCCCCTGCTCGAACATTACAGCGGCGAACGTCCGCTGTTCGAGCTCTACAACGTCGAAGAGGAAATCCAGAAGGCACTCGCCCGCCGCGTGGACCTGAAGTCCGGCGGCTACCTGATCATCGACCAGACCGAGGCAATGACCACCGTCGATGTGAACACGGGCGGCTTCGTCGGCGCCCGAAACTTCGACGACACCATCTTCAAGACCAACCTCGAGGCCTCGCAAGCCATCGCCCGCCAGCTACGGCTGCGCAACCTGGGCGGCATCATCATCATCGACTTCATCGACATGGAAAACATCGAACACCGCGACATGGTGCTCGACGAGTTCCGCAAGGCGCTGTCGCGCGACCACACCAAGATGAGCATCAACGGCTTCACCGCACTCGGTCTGGTGGAGATGACGCGCAAGCGCACGCGCGAGTCGCTGGCCCACCTGCTATGCGAGTCCTGCCCCACCTGCAGCGGTCGCGGCGAAGTCAGGACCGCGCGCACCGTGGCCTACGAAATCCTGCGCGAATTGCTGCGCGAGGCGCGTCAGTTCAACGCCAGGGAGTTCCGCGTGCTCGCCGCGCCCGACGTGATCGACCTCTTCCTCGACGAGGAAAGTCAGTCGCTGGCCATGCTGTCGGACTTCATCGGCAAGAAAATCTCGCTCCATGCCGAGGCCAGCTGCACGCAGGAACAGTACGACATCGTGCTGCTGTGAGTGCGGCACTCATGACATTCGGGCAGGAGACAGGTCAATGAACGATCAGAAGAAGGTCGTCATCATCGCCGGGCCGAACGGGGCTGGAAAGACAACTTTTGCGAGAGAGTTCCTACCCAATGAGGGCCACTGTCCAAATTTTATCAATGCGGATCTGATCGCGGCCGGCTTATCGCCATTTGCGCCCGAGCAGGCATCCGTCAAGGCCGGACGGCTGATGCTAAAGTCCATCAAGGAGCACGCGTCACACGGACGCAGGTTCGCACTCGAGACGACGTTAAGCGGTCTGGGATACGCGCGCGCCATCCCAGGCTGGCGGGCCCTGGGATATCACGTCAAGCTACTAATTAACTGCCCGATGCAGAAACAGCCATCGCCCGCGTTGCCGAACGAGTCCGTCAAGGCGGTCATCACATTCCGGAGTCAGTCATCAGAAGGCGCTTCGAGAGCGGACTCAGGAACTTCCTCGAGACGTACCAGCCTCTGGTAGATGTCTGGCTACATTTCGACAACTCCGGCGATGTACCGAAACTGATCGATTGGAGTGAGAAATGAACAAGGTTCCGCTATCGAACGCGCGTGACGAGGATGCTCGGCATATCGAGGCGGCTCTTGTGCGTGCAGCTCGCAGAGCTCGGGTCATCGCCGCACAAACCCGGACTCGAATCGTCATCGTACGAAACGGCAAACTCGTCAGGGATCTCGTCGAACCATTCGCGGAAGATGTCTTTGCCGACGTGCAGGCAGACCCCGAAGCAGACAGATCTCCTCGCTGAACACGGCCCAACGAGCCTGGCCCAGCGCTAGCAGCGTGACTGTCGAGCCCTGTTTTTCACTGTTAGGCTGCCACTGCCTCGCAGTCCTGGCGCGGTCCAGTCAGATTCCCAGATAGCGCGTCCACAGCTCGCGCTGCGCATCCAGTTCGGGCGAACTGCCTTGCCAGACGATGCGGCCGCGCTCCAGGATCAGGTTGCGATCGGCCAGCGGCAGCAGCTTGTCGACATACTTGTCGACCACCAGCGTAGTCTGGCCCTGCGCCTTCAACAGCGTCAGGCAACGCCAGATCTCGTCGCGGATCACCGGCGCCAGCCCTTCGGTGGCTTCATCCAGAATCAGCAGGCGCGGGTTGGTCGACAGCGCGCGCGCAATGGCCAGCATCTGCTGCTCGCCGCCCGAGAGTTGGTTGCCCATGTGCCCGGCACGCTCGGCCAGGCGCGGAAACAGCCCATACAGGCGCTCCAGCGTCCACGGCTCGGCCACGCCGTTGCGGGTGTCGGCAAAGGCGAGCAGATGTTCGCGTACCGTCAGGTTGGGAAAGCACTGCCGGCCTTCGGGCACGATCGCCACGCCCAGACGGGCAATGCGGTCGGCACGCAGGGCATGGATGGGTTGGCCGTCAAAATGGATCTCGCCGCGCTGCGGGCGCAGACCGCCAACCAGCGTCCTGATTGTGGTGCTCTTGCCCATGCCGTTGCGGCCGAGCAGCGCCACGATCTCACCCGGCTGAATGGCAAAATCGATCCCGAACAGAACCTGGCTGGCACCGTAGCCAGCCTCCAGACCACGACAACTCAGCAAGGGGGTGGGCTTCACGCCGCCTCCTGGGGGCGGAGCCCTCGCAAGCTGCCGGCGGGCGAGAACGAAAGACGAATCACGCCTGCGCCTCCATGCCCAGGTAGACCGACTGCACCTCCGGATGTCCTTTCACATGCGCAGCGTCGCCCGAGGTCAGCACGCGGCCATACACCAGCACCGAGATGCGGTCAGCAAGCTGGAACACCGCATCCATGTCGTGCTCGATCAGCAGGATGGCGACTTCCCGACGCAGGCGATCAATCAGCGTGATCATGTGCACGGAGTCTTCCGGCCCCATGCCCGCCATCGGCTCGTCGAGCAGCAGCAGCTTGGGCCGCGCAGCGAGCGCGAGCGCCACGTCCAGCCGCTTCTGCATGCCGTGCGCCAAGGTCCCTGCCGGGCGGTCAAGCACTTCGCCCAGCCCGACCTTGTCGGCCAGCGCCAGCGCCCCATCCATGAGCGCCGTTTCGGCCGCGCGCCGGCGCAGGCAGCGGAAACTCGAGCCCGCCCGGGCCTGCACCGCCAGCAGCAGATTGTCACGCACCGAATCATTGCGGAACACGCTGGCAATCTGGAAGCAGCGCGCCAGGCCATGCCGGACGCGCTGCTGCGGAGCCATCACGGTGAGATCGACCCCGCCCAGCAACACACGACCGCCATCAGCCGGCAGCAGGCCGGAAATGAGATTGACCAGGGTCGACTTGCCGGCGCCGTTCGGCCCGATCAGGGCATGGATCTCACCCGGCATCACCGTCAGGCTGACATGGTCGGTGGCGAGCAGGCCGCCGAAGCGCTTGACCAGACCTTCGGCCACGAACAGGCTCATGCCGCCCCCCCCGACACCGCGTCGCGCCGCTCGAACAGGGCTGCCAGCCCCTGCGGCGCGAGGAACACGATGAGCAGCAACAACACGCCGAGCGGCCAGTGCCAATAGTCGGTGTAGACCTTCAACACCTCCTCCAGCGTCAGCCACACCGCCACCCCCAGCGCTGCACCCCAGCGCCGGCCGGCACCGCCCAGCATCACCATCACCAGCAACAACACCGATTGGGTCCAGTGCATCAGCGACGGGCTGACATAGGCGTTGTGGCTGGCAAGCAGGCCGCCGGCCAGCCCCGCCACTGCCCCCGCGGCAACGAAACCTGCGAGCTTGAGCCGATACACCGGGTAGCCGAGGGCAAGCATGCGCGTCTCATTGTCGCGAATGCCGCGTAGCGCGTGGCCGTAGCGCGAATGCGCGACGCGGCTGAAGCCGGCAAACAGCAGCGCGGCAATGCTCAGCACCACCCAGTAGAAGACATCCGGATGGGCGCCATCCAGCCAAGCGCCCATCTCGAGCGGGGTGTACAGCCCATAGCCATCGTCACCGCCATAGGTGCGCAGCGACACCGCCAGGTAGTAGAGCATCTGCGCGAAGGCGAGCGTGATCATGATGAAATACACCCCGCGTGTGCGCAGCGACACCGCACCAATCAGACCCGCAAACGCAGCGCCCACGACCAGCGCCCCGCCCCATGCCAGCCAGGCGGACGACACGCCAGCGTCAACCAGCGCAACCACCGTATAGGCGCCCACGCCAATGAAGCCGGCGTGACCCAGCGCCGCCATGCCGCCGTAGCCAAGAATGAAGTTCAGGCTGGTCGCCGCCATCGCCACGATCAGCAGACGGCGCACGAAGCCGACGTAGTATTCCAGCCCCAGCGCCGGCGCCAGCAGCGGAAACACCGCCAGCACCGCCAGCACGAGCCAGGGCAGGCGGCGCACGAGGCCGGGAAAGCGGCTGGCGAAGACAGGGTGCAAGGACCACAGCGCAGGATTCGACACTACAAGCCTCAGGCGCGGGCGGGGAACAGGCCCGCAGGTTTGAGCGTAAGCACCGCTGCCATCAGCAGGTACATCGCAATGCCGGCCAGCGCCGGCCCGAGATCGGCCGCCACCGCAGGCGGCAGCACCGCGCGCAGCGCTAGCGGCAAAAATGCGCGGCCGGCGGTGTCGACCAGACCCACCAGCAGCGCGGCAACGAAGGCGCCACGGATCGAGCCGATGCCACCGATGACGATGACCACCAGGGCCGGGATCAGGATGGCCTCGCCCATGCCGATCTGCACTGAACTGATCGGCGCCATCAGTGCCCCGGCCAGCGCCGCCAGCGCCGCGCCGAGCGCAAACACGAAGGCGAACACCGCCCCCACGCGCACGCCCATGAACTCGGCCATCTGCCGGTTCGAGGCGCCGGCTCGCACCAGCATGCCGACACGCGTGCCATGCACCAGCAGGTAGAGCCCAAGGGCGACCAGCAGGCCGGCGCCGATCAGCAACAAGCGGTAGGCCGGATAGGGCAGACCCTCGAGCAGCTGCACCGGCCCGGCGAGGGCTGCGGGCGTCGACGCCATCACGGGCGCCACGCCCCACAGTGCCTTCACCGCGTCGTCGGCGATCAGGATGATGCCGAAGGTGGCGAGCACCTGGGCAAGATGGTCGCGCCGGTACAGCCGGCGCACGATGAGGATTTCGAGCACGGCCGCCACCGCCACGGTGACGAGCACCGCGGCCAGTACCGCGCCGGCGAACGAGCCGCTGGCCACATGCACGCGCGCGGCAACATAGGCGCCAGCCATGTACAGCGAACCGTGGGCGAGGTTCATCGTGTCCATGATGCCGAACACCAGCGTCAGGCCGGCGGCAATCAGGAACAGCATCAGGCCGTAGCCCAGACCATTGAGCACTTGCTCGAAGACGAAAATGGCATCCATCGGGGGGTGAATCCGCAGCGTGGCACAGCGCGGGAACAGGGCCCCGCGCCCCTGCGTCTTACATCTTGCAGGCGCCGACGTAGGCGTCCTGGTGCTGCTCAAGCGTGGTGCCCACCAGCTTGTTGGTCAGGCGGCCTTCCGCATCCTTGCCGACTTCGCGCAGGTAGTAGTTCTGCACCGGAAAATTGTTGGCGCCGTACTTGAAGTCACCACGCACCGACTTGAAGCTCGGGTTCTTCAGTGCCTTCAACACCGCCTCGTGGTCATCGATCTTGCCGCCGACGTCGCGCACGGCAGCATCCATCGCCATCAGCGTGTCGTAGGCCATCGCCGCATAGACCGAGGGGTAGCGGCCGTCGTACTTGCTGCGGAAGGCGGCGACAAACTCGGCATTGGCGGGCACCTTCAGGTCATGCGTCCAGTGCGCGGTATTGAGCACGCCGATCATCGGCTCGCCCACGGCCTGGATCACGTCCTCGTCGGCGGAGAAGCCGGGCGCGATCAGCGGCAGATCCTTCAGGCCACCGCCGACGAACTGCTTGACGAAATTGATGCCCATCGCGCCCGGCAGGAAGAAGAACACCGCATCCGGCTTCGCAGCGCGGATCTGGGCGACCTCGGCGGCGTAGTCGATCTGGCCGAGCCTGGTGTAGATCTCGTCCTTCACCTCACCCTTGTACAAGCGCTTGAAGCCGTTGAGGTGATCCTTGCCGGCCGGGTAATTGGGCGCGATCAGCACGACGTGCTTGTAGCCCTTCTCGTTGGCGACCTTGCCCGCGGCCTCGTCATAGGTGTCGTTCTGGTACTGGGCAAAGAAGTAGGGGTTGCAGCGCTCGCCGGCATACGCGCTGGGCCCGGGGTTGCTCGACAGATAGGGCACTTTGGCCGCGAACAGGGCCGGCCCGACCGCGAGCGCAGCATTCGAGCCGATCGGGCCGGTGAAGAAATTGATCTTCTCGCGCTGCAGGTAGCGGGCCACGAGCTGATTGGCCTGCTCCGGGCTGCCGCCGAAGTCGGTGCGCAGAAACTCGGCCGGCTGGCCGCCAAGCTGTCCACCCAGTTTTTCGATCGCCAGCTCGAAACCGTCGCGCGCTTCGGCACCCAGTGCCGAGAACGGGCCGGAGATGTCCAGCGCGATGCCGACCTTGATGTCGGCGGCGTGAGCGGAAGCCAGGACGGCGGTGGCGCCGCACAGCGCCAGGGCGACGGCCAGGTTCTTCATCTGCAGCATGCGGAGCGCTCCTCACTTGTTTTTACAGGGCTGCACAGCACCACAAAAGCGCTGCGCAGGATCGGCACGATGCGTGCCTTCAGGCAAATTTGCCCGATTTTAGCCTGAGCACAGCGGTGGGCAGCAGGAAATCGCCGCCGCATCGCCGGCGCCTTGCACTCTCGACGCCCTATTGGCCCCGCCACGAGCCTGGAAGGGCAGGACCGTCAGCGCACCGCAGTCGGGCAAAGCGAGCGCCAGCGATCAACTGTATGCAATTTCACCTGTAGGCACGGGCAGCAGCGGGTG
>Ga0073905_10001257_pt1 | contig 12833 bp, 11 predicted proteins | sample KloWWTupernatant_FD_65482 | JGI IMG/M metagenome (GOLD analysis project Ga0073905, IMG submission 65482) | Active sludge microbial communities from Klosterneuburg, Austria, studying microevolution and ecology of nitrifiers - Klosterneuburg... | ecosystem: Engineered > WWTP > Aerobic digester >... | reverse complement strand
CGGGGCGATCTACTCGGGCGACGAGGAGCGGGCCCTTGCCGTCGCGGCACGCATCCGCACCGGCACGCTCGGGATCAACGGCGGCATCTGGTACGCAGCTGATGTGCCGTTCGGCGGCTACAAGCAGTCCGGTATCGGCCGGGAGATGGGCGTCGCCGGCTTCGAGGAGTACCTCGAGACCAAGTCGATCGCCGTGTCCGGCTGAACGGTTTCACCCGCTCTGTCCGTCTCAGCGGTGGCGATCGCCGCCGCTGAGAAGGACGAGGCGCTACGAGCAGAGGAGCAGGTTCCGAGATGAGCAAGTTCGGGTTCATCGGGTTGGGCAACATCGGAGCGCCGATGGCCGAGCGGTTGCTCGACGCGCCCGAGGGTTTGGTCGTGATGGACGTGTCGTCCGACGCGACCGAGCCGTTCGCGGCGAAGGGAGCGACGGTCGCCGCCACCCCGGCTGAGCTGGCCCGGACTGCGCAGGTCATCGGCATCGTCGTGCAGAACGAGCAGCAGGTCCGAGACGTGCTCGACGGTCCCGACGGGATCCTCCTCACCGCCGCTCCCGGCACTGTGGTCGCGGTCCACTCGACGATCAGCGCCGAGGGAGCAGTCGCCCTGGCCGAGCTCGCCGCGGCGTCCGACGTGGAGGTCGTCGACGCACCTATCAGCGGCGGCGCCATGGGCGCCCATGACGGCTCGCTCGCCGTGATGGTCGGAGGCTCGGCTGATGCCGCGCAGCGGGCCCGTCCGTTGCTGGACCGCTACGCATCCCTGGTCGTGCACACCGGACCGGTCGGTTCGGCGACGCAGATGAAGATCGCCCGCAACCTCATCACGTTCGCGAGCTACGCCGCCGCCGGCGAAGCGCTGCGTCTTGCGGCCGCGGCCGGACTCGACGTGGCCGAGCTCGGCGAGATCGTCCGACACTCCGACCGCATCACCGGCGGACCCGGAGCGTTCATGGTCCGCAGCGAGGCGGGTCTCATGGCCGACGGCGACGGCCTGCGTCCGATGTTCGGCCACACGCTGGCGTTGGGCTCCAAGGACCTCGAGCTCGCGGCGGAGATGGGGCGCGACCTCGACGTCCCCACGCCGTTCGCCCGACTGGCCCTCGGTCACCTGGCCTCCACGCTCGGCCTCGAGCCCTACCCCGAAGCCTGAGCGGTGCGGACGCTCGGGGACCTCTCCCACGACGAGCTCGCCGTGCTGGTGCGGGAGTACCTGCTGGCTGGCCAGCTGATGGATCGGGCCGGCATGCCGCACCTGATCAGCGCCTACGGCCGCGACGCGATGGCCGACATCGCCATCGACGAGTGGATGGGCGCGAGTCCGATCTACACCCGGCGGATGCAGCGGTTGCTCGGCTTCGAGGGCACCGGCGTGCCGACGATCTTCAAGGGCCTGCAGCTCGACATCGGCGCGCCGCCCGAGTTCATGGACTTCCGCCTGAAGGTCATCGACGACACCCACGGCGAGTTCTGGTTGGACCACTGCGGCGCGCTGATGGACGTCGAGCCGATGGGCGACGACTACGTCCACGCCATGTGCCACACGATCGAGGATCCCACGTTCGATGCCACGGCGATCGCCACCAACCGACGCGCCCAGATCCGTCCGATCCACCGACCGCCCCGTGCGCCCGAGGACCGCCATCCGCACTGCCACTGGACGGTGACGATCGACGACTCCCACCCCGAGGTGCCGCTGCCGGAGCCGACGTCGCACGTCGAGCGCACGCGCTTGGCGTCGCTCGAGCTGGCACCGCTCGGCGCCGGAGCGGCCGACGCCGAGCTCGCCGACGGGTGGAACGCCTACGACGGCGCGGTCGATCCCGATCTGCAGACCGAGCAGTTCTCGACCGCAGCGCTGCGGGCGATGGCCGACGAGGTCTGCGTGCAGCAGCACCTGCTGGTCGCGTCCTTCTGGTTCGCCATCGAGCGCCGCAACGGCCTCGATGATGCGCTGCGCATCATCGAGGCGCAGTTCGTCGGCATCGCCGCGCTGACCTCGCAGCGTCTGCGCGCCGCCCTGTTCCCCCGTGGTGACGACGGCGTCGATCAGGGTGTCGATCACGGCGTGGATCACGGTGGCGCGTCGGTGCGGGCAACCCTGGACGAGGTGGCGACGGTGCTCGAGCTGCACCCGGCGCTGCGACCCCGGGAGTACGTCGACCTCCACGTCGAGCTGACCGGTCGCGACGACGATCAGCAGCTCACCCTGTGGCTGGGCGACTGCCCTGCGCTGCACGAGCGGGGGTTCGAGACCTGGATCAGCCGGCTGGCCGACGGTCACGACGACGGGCTGGCCGCCGCGGTCTGGGGTGTGACGCCCTACGGCCGCGTCGAGCGGACCCCCACTCGGGACGGGGCCGTGGCCGAGTGGGTCGTCTCGCTGGCCGCCGAGCCGTCGGCCCAGCCGGACGAGGTCGCTCTGACCCGGTTCTCCACCGGTGCCGACTGGACGTTCCGCGCCACACCGGTCACCCTCGCCGCCCGCCGCTCAGCCACAGAGGACGCCGGGACGTAGTCGTGCGCCACGACATCCCTGGTGCGAACCACACCAGAAGCCGCGTTCCGCTCGCGGGTCCACGGCGGTGGCGGCAGACTCGTGCCGTGAGCGACGGAGGAACCGGTCGACGCGCCGTGCTGCCGGTCGACACCGTCCACGCCTTCGTCGGGCCGGTCGAGGTGCTGGCGGAGGGTGCTGAGCAGGGTCCGCTCGCCGGGACCACGTTCGCGGTGAAGGACGTGATCGACGTCGCCGGTCGCGTCACCGGCGCGGGCAACCCCGACCGGGCGGCGACCCGGAGGCCGGCAGGACGTTCGGCGCCGGTCGTCGACACGCTCGTCGCGGCCGGAGCCACCGTCGTCGGCAAGACCGTCACCGACGAGCTCGCTTACTCGCTGGGTGGCGACAACGTGCACTTCGCCCCGCCGACGAACGTCGCCGCCCCCGGTAGGACCACGGGCGGATCGTCGTCGGGGTCCGCTGCGGCCGTGGCGGCCGGGCTGGTCGACGTTGCGCTCGGCACCGACACCGGCGGATCGATCCGGGTGCCGGCGAGCTACTGCGGGATCCACGGGTGGCGGCCGACCCACGGTGCCGTCAGCGCGCTCGGGGTGACTCCGCTGTCGCCGAGCTTCGACACCGTGGGCCTGCTGGCCAGGTCGCCGACGCTGCTGCGCGGATTCGCCGAGGTGATGCTGTCGACCGGCGCTGGTGCCAGTGCGTCGTCGGTCGCCGCGACGGTGCCGGAGTCGTCGACTCCGACCCGGCTGGTGGTCGCCGCCGAGCTGTTCGAGATGCTCGACGCGGCGTCGGCCGACGAGCTGCTCGCTGCGGTGGCGCTGCAGTTCGGCGGGCAGCCCGAGCGGGTCGCACTCGGCGTCGACCTCCACGAGTGCCTCGTCGCCTTCCGCACGCTGCAGGGCGCCGAGGCCTGGGCCGCTCACGGCGAGTGGATCACCTCGGCCCGGCCCGTGCTCGGTCCGGCGACAGCGGACCGCTTCGATGCTGCGTCGAGGGTCACCCCCGAACAGGTGGCGCTCGCCCGGGAGGTCCGTTCCCGGGTGCGGGCCGCGGTGATGCGCGCCACCGAGGGCGGAACCGTCCTGGTCGCACCACCCGCCGCGGGTCCCGCACCGCTCCGCCGGACGTCCTCCGCTGTGGACGATCGGGTGCGGGCCGACACGCTGCGGCTGATGTCGGTGGCGGGCCTGGCCGGCGTGCCGGTGGTCGTCACGCCCGGCGCCACGGTGGCCGTCGAGGGGATGGGAGCTCCGCTCGGCATCGCCCTGATCGGCGCACCCGGCACCGACCTGGCCCTCATCGACCTGGCCCTCATCGACCTGGCCCGCATCGATCTGAGCTGACGGCGGCGGAGCCGTGGCGATCGACCCTCAGGCGGGCACCCAGGTCCCGTGGAACCCGAACGGCACCCGCACCGGGAGCTCGACCCGTCCGATGGGACCCGCGGTCACGTCCTGTGCGTCGAAGACCGCCAGCGCCGAGCGGTCCGTCGTCCGATCCCACACGAAGGTCATCAGCCAGCCGTCGCCATCGGGGTCGCTGCCTTCGGCACCCACGAAGTACGGCTCGCCGCCGCGGACGTCGGGCCCAGGGTCCCACAGGTCCTCCCTGCCCGTCGTCAGGTCCATGTGGCAGATGCCGGCCAGCTCGAAGCCGTGCACGCTGTCCGCAGCCGTGGTCGTGACGTACCAGGCGTGGCGGTGCTCCCGACCCCAGACCCGACGGTCCAGACCGGGCAGGTCCATCGGCCGGTCGTGCAGCTGGGTCTCCGAGAAGCTCAACGAGTCACCGCCGGTGCCGATGCGCCACTCGGTGAGCAGCGACGGGACGAGATCGCCCCGGGGTCCGAACGCCTCGTCCATGCGGCCGAGGCGCAGCACCACGTCGTCGCCGTCGGTGAAGGCGTTGGTGCCGTGGAACGCGAACGACGGCGGCTTGTCGACCCAGCGGATCTCCTGGGCCGAGCCGTCGAGCGGCATGACGCCCACTCGGCTCGGACCGCTCGGGTCCCAGTGGAACGGGATCGTCGAGCTTCCCGACGGGTCGAGGCCGAACACGACGGGGCCGATCCAGAACACGGCGTGGCGATCGGTGATCGCGAAGTCGTGGATCATCGTCACGGTGCCCACGTCGATCGGGCTCACGGTGTCGATCACGCCGTCGGGGTCGGCCGCGTAGTACGTGATCGTCGGCCGCGTGATGTCGTAGCCGAAGAAGTGCATCCGTCCAGTGGCCGGGTCGACCTTCGGGTGTGCGGTCATCGTGGCGCCGAGGCGGCCGGCGAAGTCGAACGGTCCGGCAGTCGACAGGTCCTCGGTCGACAGCTCGAACGGCCAGCCCACCTCTCCCAGGCTGAGCAGCCTGCCGCCATGGCTGATCACCGACACGTTGCTCTGGTTGTTCTGCCGGCCGGGGACACCGCCGAACTCCATGAGGCCCTTGCCTGACTGCTGCAGCGGCGTCGTGACGTAGCGGTTGCGGTACCAGAGGGCCTTGCCGCCCTCCAGGCGCACCCCGTGGACCATGCCGTCGCCAAGGAACCAGTGCAGGGCCTCGCCGGTGCTCGGATTGGATCCGTTTCGGACGAACAGGCCGGTCAGCTCGTCGGGGATCTCACCGGTGACGGTGAGCTCGGTCAGCGTCTCCTCGGTCGTCACCGGGGCGAAGTTCCCCTGCACCCAGTACGGCCGCGACGGGTCGTGAGCTGCGGGCAGCACCGTCGGACCCTCCGGCGCGGCGCCACCTCCCGCGGCATCCGATGCACCAGCATCGGTGCCAGCATCGGTGCTGCAGCCGGTCACCGCGGACGCGGCGCACAGCAGTCCGCTCGTACCCAGCGCGGCGAGCAGCGCACGTCGATCCATCCGTCCCCCGTTCCGCCCGGTCGGTGCACCGCATCGTGGCACGCGACATCCCGTCGCTGCGAGCAGGCGCCGATCTAGGGTTGGCGGCCATGAGCGAACAGTTCGGTGACGACGTGCCGGTGCTCGACGACGACATCATGGCCGATGCGGCGGAGATCGTGACCGGAGCGTGGTGGCTCTACCTGATCACCGGGATCGCCTGGTTCCTGCTCGCGTTCGTGGTCCTGACCGTCGACGCGGCCAGCGTGTGGACCGTCGCGATCCTGGCGTCCATCGCCTTCGTCATCGGCGGCATCTTCGAGCTGGTGCTCGCGTCCATGGTGAAGTCCTGGAAGTGGGTGCACGTCGTGTTCGGCGTGATCAGCATCATCGCCGGCATCGTGGCGCTGGCCTGGCCCGAGCAGACCTTCGTGGTGCTGGCGGCCGTGCTCGCCTGGTACCTGCTGTTCATGGGGATCTTCGAGATCGTCGTGGCGTTCATGACCCGACACGAGGACGACCTGTGGTGGCTGCGGCTGATCGTCGGCGTGCTCGAGGTCCTCATCGGCTTCTGGGCGATCGCGTACATCGGACGGGCCATCTTCCTGCTCGTCATCTGGGTGGCCGCCGCCGCGCTCGCCCGCGGTCTGTCGGACCTGTTCATCGCCTTCGGGTTGCACAGCGCCCACGGTCGGTTCCGCCGGGCGCAGCTCGATTGACCGCGACCGATCCCGCCCGCGGTCGCCACGCGTCGACCGCGAGCGCCGTCAGGCGCCGGTGAACCAGGGGTAGCGCAGCACGGCCGCCGCGGCCCCGTCGCCGTACACGTCCTCGGTGCGCACGGCCAGGACGCGGCCGTCGGCGGCCAGCACCCGGCGCACGATCTCGTCGACGATGTCGTAGGCGCCCTCGGTGCCCTCGTCGGCGAACTCGATGGCCCCCTCGTCGTCCACGGTTCCCCACACGATCTCGTCGATGTCGACGGTCAGCGTCTCGATCTGGCCGTAGGTGGCGGCGCGGGCGAGGTCCGACACGTCGGTCAACACGCGGTCCTGGCCCTCGCGGAGTGCGAACAGGTCGGCGAGATCGGCGAGATCGGCCTCGTAGAGCTTGCCGAGCACCTCTCTGGCTTCCCGTGCGATCTCCAGGTCGTCGATCTTCTCGGGGCTGCCCTCCAGGCCGATGTCCTCGAGCTCGGGCGACGTGCTCACGTCGCGGAAGGTGCTGGCGGTCGGCTCCGCCGCTGCGAGCAGCAGCGGCAGGTCGTGGCCGCGCACGACCGGACGGATCGCGCGGTCGACGGCCCGGGCGTACTGGCGCAACCGCACCTTGCTGCCGTCGTCGCCGCCGGTCGCACCCTTCTGGGCGTGGTCGCTGATCTTGTGCCTGTGGACGGCGTCGCCGGCGCTCGCGGGGAGGCCGGGAACGTCCAGCTCGATCGGGCCGTAGTCGGGGCCCATCTCGAGCAACCGGACCGAACCCTCCGCGAGCGCCAGCACGAACGCGGCCTGCGGGAAGGTGACCGAGCGCAGCAGCGGCTTCACGAAGTACCGGTCGCTGACCTTGACCACGGGGGTCAGCTCGTTGGCCAGGTGGAAGGTGCGGATCGCGTCGCCGTCGGTGAACACCGCCAGCGTGCGGGCCTGGTGGTCCCAGTAGTCGTGGTCGTCGTCCAGATCGGACAGCACCGCCTCGAACTCGGCGACGCGGCGCTTGTCGACCCCGGCGTCGTCGAGGCGGGCGACGGCCTGGGACACGGCGTCCTTGTAGGCGATGCGCTCGGCGTCGGTGCGGTTCGTGACCGGGGATGTGGACAGGTAGATCGTGACGAGGGCGTCGCCACGGGTCGACAGCAGCCGCTCGATCTCGCGGGTCGTGGGCTGGTGGACGTGCATGGTTCGGGCTCCGTTGCTCGGGGGACGTCGTGCATGGCGCGGATGACGCGGACGACCTGACCCTACCCACTCGACGGATCCACCGGTGCTGCCCCCGACGCGGTCAACATGGGCCGACTCCGCTCGGGAGTCGATCACAAGAGAGGACCTCGACCCGATGCCCCGTTCGACCCCAACGACCGCGACCGCACGTCGATCCCGCCGGATGCTCGCACTGACTGCGGCGACAGCGGCTGCCGCGCTCTTCTTCGCCGGCTGTGGAGGCGATGACGACACGACGTCGTCGACGACGACGTCGAAGGAGACGACCACCACCGCCTCTGCCGCGGAGGAGGCGACGATCCGCTTCGACAAGACGGTCCAGCAGCAGCTGGCGGACGTGGGCTGTCACCCGGGAACCGTCGACGGGGTCATGGGCCCGCACACCGACGCCGCCATCAGGGAGTTCCAGCAGGCCGCCGGCCTGGAGGTCGACGGCGAGCTCGGCCCCGAGACGGAGGCAGCGCTCGAGAAGGACGCCGCCGAGGGCAAGAAGGTGTGCGGCACGGCCACCTCCACCACGGCGACGTCGTCGACGTCGTCGACGCCCTCGAACGGCCAGGCACCCTGCACGGCGACCGCGCTGCTGGGAGGGCTCCCCGCCGAGGGTGAGAAGATCGGCAGCTTCCAGTGCTCGGGGGGCTACGCGGCAGGCAGCCTGACCGACGGCACCAGGTTCCTGCTCGAGTCCAAGGACGGAGCGTGGTACGCCCCGAGCCAGGACCCGTGCGGTTCGGCCAGCGCCGGGATCCCGCCGGCCATCCTCGAGGCCGGCTGTCCGGCCTGATCGGCTGACGCCCGAAGAACGGCCCAACCCCGGTGCTCGCGTGCGAGGACGACGTCTGACGCGTCGATCCCGCTCGCGGGCACCGGAGCTCCGCAGCGCTTCGGGTTCACACGTCGAGGAGTGCGATCAGGTCCGCGATCGAGTCGATGACGTGATCCGGCGCGTTCGGCGAGCGGTCGATCTGCTGCTGGCGGAACTTGCCGGTGCGCACCTGCACGCCGACCATGCCCAACGTCTGCGCTGCGAGCACGTCGCTGTCCAGGTCGTCACCGACCATCAGCAGGTCACCCGGCTCCGCCCCCGTCGACGCCGCGGCAGCCAGGAACATGTGCGGTGCGGGCTTGCCGGCGACCACAGCGGTGACGCCGGACGCCTCCTCCAGCATCGTCGCGAAGGCACCGCCGTCCAGGCAGTAGCCCTCACCGGTGCGCCACACCGGCGCGCCGTGCATGGCCACGAGCGACGCCCCGCCGAGCAGGCAGTTGAGCGCCACGTTCATCTGCTTCCAGCCGAACGACGGTCCACCGCCTCCGATGACGACCACGTCAGCGGTCGTGTCGTCGGGGTCGGCCATCCTGATACCTGCCAGGTCTGCGTTGGCGCCGTCGTTCAGGACCAGGCACCGGGCATCGGGGTGCTCGTCCTGCAGGTACGCGGCGGTCACCGCGGTGGCGGTGAACAGCTCGCCGGCGCGCACGTCGATGCCGGCCTGCACGAGCGTGGCCGCTATCCGCGTCGAGGGCGCAGATGTGGTGTTGGTGACGAAGCGCACCGGGACGTCCAGCCGTCGCAGGTCCTCAACCGCTCGGGCCGCCCCTGGAAGGGCGGTCGACGAGGTGAGCAGCACGCCCTCGATGTCGAGCAGCACGCCGGCGATGGATCGTCCGCCGACCGCTGCACCCGATCCAGCCACGTCGCCTCCGTTCCTGCCGGATCGATCCTACGTCGTTCGATCGACCGGATCGCCAGCCTGGTGGGTGGCACTCACCAACCCGGCTCGCTCGCACTCGTCGATCGCCAGCGCAACGGTCCACGGGACGATCAGCTTGCCGTCAGCGTCGTCGTCGCTGCCGGTGCCGCCGTGTCGACCGGTCTCGCCCTCCCGGTGGGTCCAGCAGTCGGCCCGGCCGGTGTCGACGAAGGTGAGGTGCCAGTCGATCCGGGCGATCCGCCAGGTGAGCAACCGGGTCCGGTCCGACAGCCGCGTGCGGTTCCGGCGGTCGGGAAGCGATGTGCGCGGGAGGACGTCGGAGAGGTCGCCGGCGAGCTCCAGGGCCACCTCGTCGAGCAGGTCGGTCACGATGCCGACCGCGGATTCCACCACCAGCGCCTCGAGCGAGCCGGGTGCCGGCCCGGCGGCGTCCGCGAGGGCTCGGGAGAGGTTCCAGGCCGCGCCCGATCCGTCGCTGGGCGGTTCGGCGCGCTTGGCCCATGCCGGTTGGGTGCGCAACGTGGGCAGGCCGTCCCAGTGGCGCAGCTCGACGAGCGGGAGCAGTCCGGCGGTCTGGTGGTCCGACGACAGCAGCTCGCCAGCATGGCGCAGCCCTCGACGGACCGAATCCGGGACCTGCTCGACCAGCCGGTGGTGCTCGGGTCGCTGCAGTGCGGCGGCGGCCAGCGGTCCGGCCGTCGCGAGGCAGCGCCGTTCCAGCGGTCCACCCGACGCGACCGCGGCGTCCACGCGGGGGCCGAGCGCCTTGGTGCGCTCCGCCAGGACGCGATGCAGCCGGTCGAGCAGCTCTCCGGTGGAGGTCAGCAGCGCGTCGTCGGGGCGGGGGAGCTCCGCAGCGAGCAGGTCGGTGGTCGCCACCACCCACGGGACCGACACCTCGCCCCGTCGTCGGTCGTGATCGGTGCTCAACGCCGTGGCGTCGCCGATGGCGTCGATCACCGGGCGGATGCCGGCGCCGTCGATGGCCCACAGGCACCAGTCGCAATCGGGGACCCGGTTCGATCCTCGTCGGTGCTGGGACCGGCACTCGGGCAGATGGCCGTCGATTCGCAGCGACGGATCGATCGCGGTGAGGTCCACGAGCGCGGCGTCGGCATCCGCCCGCAGCGCAGCACCCCTCGCCGCCGAGCTCATCGTGCCGTGACCCGCACGGCGTGGAACCCGTCGCCGGTCGGTTCGGGCGACGGACGTCGACCAGCCGCGTCGATCAGCACCGCGATCACCGACGTGCGTGGTGGCGCCGCGTCGGGCCACGGCGTCGCTCCATCGGTGAGGACGACGATCACCCGTGGAGTCGGCCGGAGGGCGGCGGCGGCGGCGATGCCCCGACGTAGGTCGGTCCCGCCGCCGCCGCTGAGCCGGAGCATCGACAGCTTGCGGATGCGCTGGGCCCGGACCGCCTCCTGATCGCACACGACGACGGGGACCGGTGACACCCCGGCCTGGCGCAGGAGGGCGTCGATCTCCGTGACGGCGGTGTCGAGCAGCGAGCGCTCCATCGATGCGGACGTGTCGATGACGACGGCGACCGACGGGCTGCGACGCCGGGTCCCCGGTCGCAGGACGCCCGCGTCCGCGTCGGCTCGGCGGTCAGGACGCGTCCAGTCGATCTCGGCCCAGCGTGCTGCGGCGCGCAGGTCGCGGCGAACCGACGCCCGCAGCAGCTGGACCCACGGCACCTGCGGTTGGAGCAGCGCCGCGGCCCAGCGCACCAACCCGGGCGACACGGTGTCGCCGTGATCCGCGGCCGCGGTCACGTCATGGGCCACCGCCCTTCGCACGGCATCCGCTCCGAGGGGATCCAGCCCCTCGTCGGGCTGGTCGGGTTCCTCCTCGATCTCGATCGGGTGGGCGCGACCGCCGGCTCCGGACCCACAGGAGCGATCGGGTCCGTCGCCGTCGGGTGCGGACAGGCTGCGGTAGTACTCCTCCTCGAACCCGCCGACGCGGCACCGGAGGTGGTGCGGCAGCAACGGATCGGGGATCGGGAGGCCCTCGGCCACGAGGTCGTCGTTGATGGCGGCATCGGCGGCCAGGTTCCACGCGTGATGGCGCGGTCCGGTCGCCCCGATCCTCAGGCCGCGGTCGTGGTGGTCTCGGACCAGGTGGTGCGCCTCGTGCACGAGCACCGCCGCGGTCGCCGCCACTCCCCACTCCCGAGCCACCTCGAAGTCGATGTACAGCCGCCACCATCGGTCGACCGAGAAGGTCCCGTGCCCCGCGCTCGACACCGGGACCATCGCGAACAGCGCGGCGGCGAGGTACGGCTGGTCGCGGGCGGCGCGGAGGCGCGCTGCTGCGAACAGCTCAGCGTCTGCGCCGGTGGGCGGGTCGATCCTGGTGCTGGCGACCATGGCGGGCTGCAACCTCGGTGCTGTCGCTCAGACCAGCTCGGCGGCGCGCAGCAGCGGTGCGAACGCGGCGGCGGTCCGGGGTGCGGGCCAGTCGCGCTGGCGGAGCTCCACCAGCGATGTGGCCGACATCGCTGCCACGTCGGCCCGACCTGCGCCGCAGGCCACCTCGAGCACGTCCCACGCAGCCTCCCACCGCTCCTGGCTGGGGTCGCCCGCCACCGCGGTGGCCACGCCTGCGAGTGCCGCGAGCAGCAGATCGATCCGGGCGTCGGTCGGGAGCAGCGTCGGATCGATGAGCAGCGCCTCGGGGTCGGGCAGGTCCATGGAGTCAGCGAAGCGGAGCAGCTCGATGGCCGGACCCTGACCGACGAGGCCGGACACCAGCAGTCGACGGACTTCGGGGTGGGCGCCGGCCGCGTCGCTGGCCGCCGCCACCCGGTGCGCTGCGTCCCAGGTGCGTGGCGACGGCCAGGCTCGGCCCTGTCCGACGGCGTCGGCCGGGACCTGCCGCAGGTTCGAGGGGCGGGCGCTCACGAAGGCGACCACGGTCGCCCGCCAACGGTCCACGAACGCGGACCGGTGCTCGGCCACGATCGGCACGTCCCGAGGTGCCCAGCCACGGAGCATGCCGGTGCTCCAACCGGCGACGGTCGCCTCCCACTCCAGATGGCAGAACCGGTTGGCGAGCGGTGCCGACAGGTCGTCGCCGCCGGCGGACAGCTCGGGCGGGTTGGCTGCTGCGACGAACGAGACGGTGTCGGGGAGACGCAGGTCGCCGACGTGGCGTTCCAGCACCACACGCAACATGGCGGCCTGCACCGAGGGTGACGCGGTGCTCAGCTCGTCGAGGAACACGACCGTGCCCGGCCGCTCGACGCAGTCGGTCGCCCAACGCGGGGGAGCGAAGGTCACCGACGAGCCGTCCCGCAGCGGAAGGCCCGCGAAGTCCGATGCCTCCCGCACGCTGCCGACCACGACCTCGCACGGGCGGCCGAGCTGGTCGGCAACGGACTCGACCAGGCGGGTCTTGCCCTCGCCCGGACCTCCCCACAGCAGCACCGGCTCGCCGATCTGGACAGCGATCGCCAGCGCCGCCCTCACGTGGTGCCCGTGGTCGGACCCCTTCGCCGGCGGCGCCGATCGGCTTGTCCCCGACCGACCTGCCCCCACCCCTGGCGCTCCCTCCCGACCTGTCCCCACCCCTGGCACTCCTGACCCCGGCACATGCACTCAGAACCCTCCCAGCTCCCGAACGAACACCAACCGACCCATACGAACACGCGTTCGCTGTCACCGCAAGGGGGTTTCGCGGCCGGGCGGTGAGCGCTCGCCGGGGTACCGTCCGGGCGTGAACGCCGCGCCACCCGGCAACGATCAGCCCGAGCCCGGTTCCGTCCCGCTGCGACGGGAGGACCTGCTGCGGGATCGTCGGCTGGTGCGCCT
>Ga0073905_10001256_pt1 | contig 12834 bp, 10 predicted proteins | sample KloWWTupernatant_FD_65482 | JGI IMG/M metagenome (GOLD analysis project Ga0073905, IMG submission 65482) | Active sludge microbial communities from Klosterneuburg, Austria, studying microevolution and ecology of nitrifiers - Klosterneuburg... | ecosystem: Engineered > WWTP > Aerobic digester >... | reverse complement strand
CTCCGCCAACATCACCCCCGCCAACATCACCTCCGCCAACATCGCCTCCGCCAACGTCGCCCCCGCCAACATCGCCCCCAGCAACGGTGCCACCGCCGACATCCACACCGCCGACGGTGTCAACCGCACCGCCGCCAACGCCAGCGCCCGTGATCACCTCTCCCCCGCCGGCGGGCTGATCACGGTGGGTCGGATACAATCCGGCCTTATGTCCGGGAATGACCGGCTGCAGGAGGATCCGTGCCCGAAAAACTAGGAAACTACATTCTCCTAAATCCCATTGCCAAGGGTGGCATGGCCATGGTCTACCGCGCTGTACACGAGCCAACGAGTCGTGAAGTCGCGGTAAAAATCCTGGCGCCGTCGCTGGCCGCTGACGCCGAATACATCAGCCGATTTCTGCGCGAAGCCAAGACCCTCATGGATTTGCGGCACCCGAACATCGTCCAGGTGTTCGAGGCGAATGCGGCCCAGGGACAATATTTCATCTCGATGGAGCTGTTGGGCGAAACGCTGTCGGACGCGATGGCAAAACTGCGGGCGTCCAAACAGCCTATGCCGCAGGCCAAGGCGCTGCTGATTGCGCGCCAGGTTGCGGCAGCGCTGGGCTTCGCGCATGAGAAGTCCCTCGTGCATCGCGACGTCAAGCCGAGCAATGTGCTGATTGCCCACGATCCGGGCGGACGCACCCGGTATGTGCTATCAGACTTCGGGGTGGTAAAGGATACCGGGGCAACCCGACTCACCCATACGGAGATGACGATCGGCACGCCGGCCTACATGTCGCCCGAGCAGCTTCTCACCCCAGGCAAAATTGATCATCGCAGCGATCTCTATTCGCTGGGCATGATTCTGTACGAAATGCTCAGTGGCATCACCGTATATGACGGCATGACCCCCGTGGCGCTGATGTACCACATCGCTCACGAACCTCTGGCGCCAATCACCCGTTTCCGAAGTGATCTGACCGGCGCGACACGCGCCATTCTCGACACCCTGTTGTCAAAGAAGGTCGAAACCCGGTTTCAATCAGCCAAGGAAGTAATCGACGCGATAGATCGCGCCCTGGAACAGAAGGAAAAGCGTTCAAAGCTGTTGCCAGTCCTCCTCACGGCCGGCGCGACTCTGGTGTGTGGCGCCGGGTTCCTGGCAGTGGTACTGGGCGCGCAAGGCACTGGCGACAACGCCGCCGGATCCGGGACCGCAGTGCCCACGCCCACCCGATCCGTAGAACTTACCGCTGCGCCGACAGCTCGGCCAGTAAGCGGCGGTCCGAGCGCGCTTCCGACTGAGACGGCCCAACCCGAGCTTCGGCCCACCTCGACGTTGATCCCTGACTCTGCCTCTACACCCGTGGCGCCGATCCGCCCGACAGTGTCTTCGGCCGGCGCGACGCAGACAGCGGTTTCTCCGGGCGCGACGCCGACAACCGCTTCGCCCACCGCAACTCAGCCGGCTGGAACGCCGCCGGCGCCCGGATCGACAGCGATTCCGACAAGTCCGCCCGCGGCAACGGCGACGCCGTCCAAGGCAACGGCTACGCCGGCTAAGGCAACATCGACGCCGGCTAAGGCGACGCTTCCGCCGCCGCCGGCGCCGGCGACAGCCACACCGGCCCCAACATTCGTCATCATCGTCCGATCAACCCCCACCCCGGTGCGGGTCAATCCGACGCCAGCGCCCATATTCATCACAGCAATTCCGCCGACTAAATAGCGGGGCGAGCCGCCAAATCGACGAGAAAACCATGAGCCACCCGACCGGACGCGATCTCGACGGGAAAGTGGCCTTTGTCACGGGCGGCTCGCGCGGAATCGGAGAAGCGATCGCGCGGGCCTACGCCCGCGCCGGCGCGGCGGTCGCGGTCGCCAGTCGACTGCAGACGAACGTCCAGCCGGTGGCGGAAGCCATCACTCGCGACGGGGGCAAGGCCATCGCTCTGACCTGCCATACCGGCAACCGCGCGCAGATTGAGTCGGCAATTACGCAGGTTGTCGCCACTTTTGGCGGGCTTGATATCGTGGTCAACAACGCGGCCACCAATCCGCACTTTGGCTCGCTCCTCGATGCCACCGACGAGATGTGGGACAAGACTCTGCAGGTCAACGTCAAGGGCTACTTCGCGGTCGCCCAAATCGCTGTCCCGCACTTGCTCAAGCGCGGGGGCGGAAAAATCATCAACATCGCTTCGATCGCCGGCATAACACCGGGGCGAATGATGGGCGTCTACAGCGTCAGCAAAGCCGCCGTCCTGATGCTGACCCAATCCCTCGCCCAGGAACTCGGTCCGCAGGGGATCCAGGTCAACGCCATTGCGCCCGGTGTGATCCAGACGAAGTTCAGCACGGCGTTGTGGTCCGACGCGACTTTGTCGGCCAGTGTTGCATCAAAATCCGGCCGCATCGGCCAGCCTGAAGACCTCGAGGGCGTGGCGTTGTTGCTGGCTTCTTCGGCCTCGAACTATATCAACGGCAGTGTCATCGTCGTGGATGGCGGCCTCTCGGCCGCCGGCACATTCTGAGGCGGCATGCAAGATTCAAACAGCGCCCTCCTGATCGACATCCGATCACTCGTCCAGCACCGGATGATCCCGCTCGAGCCCCAATTCCTGCGGCATGGCTTTCGGGCCACGTTGCCTGCACTGCGCGCAATCCGCGACGTGGTCAAGGCCAGCGGCTGGTGGGCGCCTTACCTCCCCCGCGAGGCCGGAGGGATGGGTCTGAGCCTCACCCATTTTGCCGAAGTGAGCGAGCAGCTTGGCAGGACGCCGCTTGGCCACTACGCCTTCAATTGCCAGGCTCCGGACGTTGGCAACCTCGAGCTGCTGTTGGCGCATGGCAGCCCCGAACAGAAGGGCGAATTCTTCGAGCCGCTCGCGCGCGGCGAGACCCGAAGCTGCTTTGCGATGACCGAGCCCGGCCGGGCGGGATCGAACCCGACCTGGCTCGACGCGACTGCAATACGCGACGGCGACCACTACGTCATCAACGGCCGCAAGTGGTTTACCAGCAGCGCGGAGGGGGCCGCATTCGCCATCGTCATGGCGGTGACGAACGCCGCGGCGCCGATCCATCAACGGGCCAGCATGTTCATCGTCCCGGCCGGGACAGCAGGCTACTCCGTTGTCCGAAACATCAAGGTGATGGGCGAAGCGGGAGAGGACTGGGCCAGCCATGCCGAGACCCTGTTCGAGGACTGCCGGGTGCCGGCATCAGCCCGGATCGGAGAAGAAGGCGCCGGGTTTTCGCTCGCCCAGGAACGTCTCGGCCCGGGTCGCATCCATCACTGCATGCGCTGGATTGGCATCTGCTCGCGCGCGCTCGAACTCATGGGCCGGCGGGCGTTGTCGCGTGAACTCGCGCCCGGACAGGCCCTGGCGTCGCAGCAGACCGTCCAGCACTGGATCGCCGACTCGTATGCCGAAATCGAGGCTGCCCGGCTCCTGGTTCTGGATGCCGCCCGGTCGGTGGAGCTGCGCGGGCAGCGGGCGGCGCGGGTCAAGATCTCAGCCATCAAATACTTCACGGCCGGCGTGCTGCAGCGCGTGCTCGATCGAGCAATCCAGGTTCATGGCGCAATGGGGCTGACTGACGAGACGCCCCTGGCCTACTGGTTTGCCCATGAGCGCGGCGCGCGGATCTACGACGGCGCCGATGAGTCGCACAAAAACGTTGTTGCGCGGGATGTGCTGCGCTCGCTGCAATGAGTGACGGCCGCCTGCCTCTGGATGCGCCTCAGGCGGCGCGCGAAGGCGAGCAGCCGGACGTCACCGCACTCGAACGCTATCTGCGCGACGCCCTGCCAGGCTGGCCGGCAGGCGCCAATCTGGTCGTTGAGCAATTCCCGAGCGGATTCTCCAACCTGACCTATGCCCTGCGGTCCGGAGACCAGGAATGGGTCATGCGCCGCCCGCCGATGGGCGCGGCAGTGCGTGGCGGCCACGACATGGCCCGCGAATATCGCATCCTGAGCGCGCTGGCAGCGGCCGGCATTCGCGCCCCCCGGCCGGTGCTGCTGTGCGACGATTTGTCTGTGCTCGGCGCGCCGTTCTACCTGATGGAACGCGTGCGGGGGGTAATTTTGCGCAGCAGGCTGCCGCATGGCGCAACCCTGCGGCCCGAAACCCTGCGGCGCCTGAGCGAAGCGCTGGTTGACACTCTGGCTGAACTGCACGCCGTCGACATCCAACATGCGGGTCTCGCCGATCTTGGCAGGCCCGAGGGCTATATCGCCCGTCAGGTCTCGGGTTGGACACAACGCTATCGAGCGGCGCAGACCGATGATCTACCAGACATGGAGGCCATTTCGGCCTGGCTGGCCGCCCATCTTCCGGCCGAGGGGCCGGCCGCCCTCATCCACAACGACTTCAAGCACGACAACGTGATGGTCGATCCAGACCGCCTGGACCGGATCGTCGCTGTTCTGGACTGGGAGATGGCGACGGTGGGAGATCCTTTTATGGACCTTGGCACGACGCTTGGTTACTGGTCCGAGGCCGGAGATCCCGAGATCGTCCGGCAGTTCAATCTCACCCACCTTCCAGGCAATTTCACCCGGCGCGAAGTGGTTGAGCGCTACGAACAGCGGACAGGTCGCGCTGTGCCACAGCCGCTGTTCTACTTCGCCTTCGGCCTTTACAAGATAGGCGTCATCATCCAGCAGATCTACGCCCGCTATCGGCGAGGCCTGACCCGCGACCCGCGTTTCGCCAGGCTGATCGACCTTGAGCGGGCGCTGGCCTGGATGGCGGTGGGCGCCCTGGACCGGGGCCAAATGTGACGGACGGAAACAAGCCAAGCGCTAACCCCCGGCGGAGCCAAGGGTTAGCGCCTCTGACGCTGAGTTCCATCAACTACCAAGTCTTGGGGTCAGTATCAATCACAATGTCAATCGCGGCAAGGTCCTTGAGCAGTTTCACAAGCTCGGGCCGAACCTGATTCTTCTGCGCATCGCCAAGCCGCGTTCGTAGGACTGTCCGCCAGTAAGAATTCTCGAGGTCGAACGGATTGGATTTGTTCCCCAAATCATCAAGTTCCCACCGCTGAGGATGGAAGTCGAATTGGAAGTCGCTCGGCAGCGGCAGCTTGAGGGCGTCGACGACAAACGCCTTGTGACCCTCGAAAGCACGCTTGGCCACAGCAGGCACATCGGACTTCATGTTGATGGCGATGACCTGAAACTCCTTCTTGAGACCATTGAATGCGGTCGTCAATCTGCCTTCGGCCTCCTTGCATTCTTCGGCATGGTTCAGAATGGAACGCGCAGTTTTTGCAAGATCGCCGTGGGTTGTCACCGCCTGGTATGTCAGGTACTTCTCCAAACCGGAGATGAGTTTGGTCCAGGCTGTCTGGCGTTTAGCGGCGTTCTTGCCAGCGCCCTTGAGGCCGTCCAGCAGGTCACCCACACTGACGCCCGACACGAGGCCGGATTTTCCGCCGGCCGCATTGCGCGCGCTCTGCCACTCTGCGCGGGTCGGTATTCTTTCGAAGATCTTGGAAGTCATGTTTTCCCTTGTTTATGTGGCGCACGGGCATGCGCCCGCCCGCGGAATGAAATTGCCATAGCGCCCGCCCCCAGGGCGCCACGCGCGAGATTATCTTCAGAATGGCGCGTTTGTCCAGCCGTTTTAGCGCGTTTCGGCGGACGCACGCCCGTACGTTTATCGCCGTTTGCGTTTGCGTTTGCGTGGAAGCCGTCCTAAAAATGTCCTGCGAGATCGCAATCCCCGCGCTTCGCGCGGGGATTGCGATCTCGCCAATCATTTCAGGATGACTTCTAGACATAGAGGTAAACGTGAATGTAGGCATAAACGCCAAGCGGAACCAGTTCCGCACTACAATCTGGCCCTTAACATGATCCGACTACTGCTCCGGCGCGTGACCGGATTGATCCTGCTCACTTCATTGGCCGGCTGTTCGCTGCCGACCGCCCCCCAACCCACCCCGACACCCGCGCCGGAACCACCCCAACCCGCCGCGCCAACCTACACCGCCCAAAGGGGCCTGGTCGTGCGCCAGGTGCAGTTCAGCGCGCGCATCCAGCCCAAGGAGGCCCAGCAACTTGCCTTCGACATCGACGGCCGGGTCCGCAAACTCACGGTCCGGGGCGGCGACGCGGTCAAGGTCGGCGATGTACTGGCCGAGCTCGACCTGACGGACCTGCGCACCCAGATCCAGCAGGAGACCATCAAACTCCGCACGGCCCAGACGGTGTTGTCGGACACGATACAGGCCTACACCCGGACCATCCGGCTGGCCGAGCTCGATCTGGAGCAGGCCCGCCTGCGGCTGGCCTCGGCGACTTCGCGCAATACCCGCTCGAACATCGAGGTGCAAGCCAACGACCTTGCCCGCAACGCTAAACTGATCGAGGACATCAAGACCTCCATCGCCAACGCCCGCGCCATCGGCAACCAGGCCGGAGCGGATAACGCGCAAAGACTACTCACCGCGGCCGAGATCGAACGGGAGCGGCTGCAGGCCAACTACAACAATCTGCTGGCCGAGGCCGGCGCGAAGAACATCGACATCGGCCTGTTGCGGAACGAGGTGGAGCGAGCCCAGATCAACCTTGAGTCGCGGATCGCCAAACTCGACCCCGGCCTCGTGCAGGCGGTCGAGACATCCCGGACGGCGCTCGAAGCCCTGCAGACAAAAGAAGCCCGCGGCACGCTGATCAGCCCGCTTGATGGCACTGTGACCGCGCTTTCGATCGCGGTCGGCGACAACGTCCGGGCCCTCGACATCGTCCTCGTCGTGGCCAAGCCCGGCGACCTCGAGATTGTCGCCGAGCTGAACGACACCCAACAGCGCGACGTTGCGCTCGGGCTGCCGGTGGACATCTATCTGTCCAGCGCGCCGAACAAGGCGGTCCGCGGCAAGATCACCCGGGTGCCGATCTTCTCGATTACCAACAAAGATCGATCCGTCCGGATCGGGCTTGAGGAAGACGTGCCCATCGAGTCGGGCATGCTGGCCCGATGCGAGACAATCCTCGGCCGGCGCGAGAATGTAGTCTGGCTGCCGCCCCAGGCCATCCGCAATTTCCGCGGGCGGCGCTTTGTCGTCATCCTCGATCCCGGCGGCGGGCAACGCCGTTCTGACGTGATCATCGGGCTTGAGTCGGCCGAACGGCTGGAAATCGTCGACGGCGTCAAGGAAGGCGAGATCGTCCTCGGCCAATAGCCGGCCATGCGCCTGATCTCGCTAACACTCCTCGCCCTGCGCCGGCTGGCCAACCAGCGCGCGCTAACGGCCTGTCTGCTGCTCGGCATGACGGTGGCGGTGGCAATCGCGTCGGCCATCCCGGCTTTTGTCAGTTCAGCCCAGAACCGGGTGCTCCGGCGCGAGCTCGCGGATCGGACCGCGGGCCAGATCCGCCTGTCCGGGCTGGCGGCCAATACCAGACTACCGCTGACGTTCAAGTTCAGCTATCTCGGTCTGGGCCGCGCCCTGCTGAGCTACGACGAGACGCTCGACCTGGATGCCTTCATGACCGAGCGCATCGCGCCGCGTCTGGAACTTCCGGTTGTTCGCACTGTTCGTTATGCGTCGACAGATCCCTGGGCAATCCTGCCGGCCAATGAGACCTGGCGCAGATATCCGCTTGACGACTCCCAACCGCTCGGCTACGGGTCGCTGGATTTCATCACCGATCTGCTCGGGCATATCGACCTCGACACGGGCCGCCTGCCGGCCGGCTTTCCGGGCGCGCCCGAGGTGACCGACGATGGCGAGATCGAGGTCATGGTCGGTCGGGCATTCAGCACCAAGACCGGAATCCAGGCCGGGGACATGATCAGCCTCACCCGCAAGGACACGGTCAGAGTCGCGGTTGATCTGAAGACGACCCGCGAGGTCCAGCGCGAATACAACATCCTGGCCCGGGTTACCGCCATCTGGGCGCCGAAGAATCGAAACGACGCCTATTGGATCATCCGGCCCGAAGTGCTCGAACAGGACCTGACGCTCAGCCCGGAAATGATGTCCCGCCGGATCAGCAAGATCGTCGAGCGGCAGTTCTCACTCATGATCTGGTCTTACGAGCTGGATGACAAGGCCCTGACGGTCGAGAACGTCGCGGGCGTGGTTGACCGCGCCAACGCGCTGAGTGTCGAGGCGTTTGAGAAGAACGAACAACTGACCCTCAATCAGTTCGAGATGATCTCGGCCCTCCGCAACTACCTGAAGCGCTCTCAGGAGTTGATCCTGTTGATGACGCTGTTCTGCGCCCCGATTTTTGCCGTTGTGCTGAGCTTCGTGGTGCTGGTGGCGGGCATGGTGGTGCGCCAGCAGGAAGGCGAGCTGGCCATCCTGCGCAGCCGAGGCGCGTCACCGCTGGACATCTTCTACATGTATGCCGCCCAAGGCGCGCTGCTGGCGTTGATCGCCGTGCTGATCGGCGTGCCGCTCAGTTTTGGGGTGGCCTCGCTCCTGGCCAGCGCCATCACCTTCCTGCAGTTTTCGCCCCAGCCCGAGTGGGTGACTTCGCTGCCGCCGGTCTCCCTGCGCCTGGCGGTTGCCGCCGCGATTCTCGGCGCCGCGGCAACCCTCGTGCCAGCCCTCAGCGCGGCCCGCCGAACCATCCTTGGGTTCGGGGCCGAGCGGGCCCGAAGCGCCGGCCGGCCGCTGTGGCAACGCGCATGGCTGGATGTGCTTCTGCTGATTCCGTGCGCCTATGCCACCTGGCAACTGCGCCAGGCCGGCAGCCTGGTCGTGTTCGGGACCGATGTGTCGCAGGCCGATCCGTTCAAGGATCCGATCCGCTACTTGCTCCCCATCCTCACATTGACGGCGGCCGGGCTGCTGGCCTCGCGCTTTGTGCCGCGTCTGTTCGGCCTGCTGGCCGCCCTCGTCTCACGGATACAACCGCTCACGCCGATCTTCCTGGCCCTGCGCGACCTGGCGCGCTCGCCCAAGGATTACGCGGGCGCGCTGCTGCTGCTGATTTTCACCCTGGGGATCGCCGCCTACGGCGCGAGCCTGGCCCGCACGCTCGACCAGCACCTCATCGACACGATCTATCTGGACAATGGGGGGGACCTGCGCCTGATCGAAGTCGGCATCAGCAACAAGCCCGATCGCCAGCCCGGTATCCCCGGCCAGGCCGCGGCCGACGACACCGAACCCGAGTACCTGATCTTTGAACCGCCCGAAGGCCATCTCGAAATTGAGGGGATCAAGCGTTATGCGCGCGCGGCCCGTATTCCGGTGCGGGCCAGAAACGCGGGCAATCGCAGGAATGAAGACAAGAGCATGCTGCTCGCCATCGACCGCGAGGAGTTCGCCCGGATCGCCGCAAGGGGCCTGCGCGATGACTACAGCTACGCGCCAATGGGCGAAATCGTCAACCGGCTGGCGACCCGGCCCGACGCGCTGCTGGTCGAGCGGCGCTTTTTTGCCGAAAATGGGCTCACCATCGGGGGAAAATTCGTCCTGGATATCGGTGATTTCCGGGCGGCCGGGCCGGTCACCTATACCGTTGCCGATGCGTTCGACGTCTTTCCGATCGTGGCCGGCAGCGAAGCCGACTATGAAACGGGCAACTTCTTTGTGGCCAACGCCGCCTACACGTTCGAACGGATGGGCAAGGAGTTGCCCTACGATATTGTCGCGGAAACCGACCCGGCGGCCAACGTCGAGAAGATGGTCCAGGACGCCCAGGAGCTCGGCTTCATCGTCATCAACGCCTACGACTCACGCTCGAAGATCCTGAGCGAGCAGCAGCGGCCCGAACGCCAGGGCCTGTTTGGCGCGTTGACGGCCGGCTTTCTGTTCATGACCGCGCTGACGGTGCTGGGCTTCGCGATCTACGCGCTGCTGTCGTTCCGGCGGCGCGCCATCGAGCTCGGGGTGCTTCGCGCGCTGGGCCTGTCCGAAGGGCAGACGTCAATCTACGTCATCGGCATCCAGGGCGCCCTGACGCTGGTCGGCGCGCTGGTAGGCACAACGTTGGGAGTTGCGCTCTCGTACATTTACGTCCCGGCCATGCAGGCCACCGGCAAGCTGATTGCGCCGGTGCCGCCCTTCCTGACCCGCATGGCGTGGGACAACGTCGCCCTGATCTACTTCGCGCTGGCCGCCGCGCTCGGCTTCGTCATCGCGGCGAGCCTGGGTTTTCTGCGCCGGCTGCGGGCCTTCGAGGCAATCAAGCTGGGGGCCGTATGAGCATTGCCGTCGAGACCCGGGCCATCGAACGGGCCTATGGGTCGGTCCGCGCCCTGCGCGGCGTGACCCTGAGCGTGCCCGAAGGCATGTGGCTGGGCGTGAAGGGGCGCTCCGGCAGCGGCAAGACGACCCTCCTGAACTGCATCGGCGGAATCGACCGCCCAACGGCCGGAACGGTAGCGTGCTTCGGGCGCGACATTGTTGGGATGAGCGATCTTGAGCTGACCCGCTGGCGCCGGACCGAGGTCGGATTCGTCTTCCAGGCCTTTGCGCTCATGCCCACCCTTTCGGCTTATGAGAACGTCGAGCTGCCGATGCGGATCGCCGGCGCGCGCTCCCGCCGCGGTCGGGCCATGGAGTGCCTCGATCTGGTTGGGCTGACGAAATGGGCCGACCATCGTCCGCCCGAAATGAGCGGCGGGCAGCAGCAGCGGGTAGCCATTGCCCGCGCGCTGGCGAACCGACCCAAGCTGCTGCTTGCGGACGAGCCAACGGGTGAACTCGACACAACCACGAGCAAGGATATTCTGGCCCTGCTGCGCCGGATCGTCACAGCCGAGGGCATCACCCTGCTGATGTCCAGCCACGACCCGCTGGCCTTGAGCTACGTCGACACCGTCGTCGAGATGCGGGACGGGGAAATTGTGAGCGGATTGCCGCTGGGCCCGCTGACGGCTGGCGGCTGACGGCCGCCACTGTTCTTCGTTCGGCGATCAGAGGTCCGGCGTCGGTGAAGCCGTGTCGGCCACTGCCCGCATCAGCACGCCCTCTGGGGTGGCCTCGAGCACAACCCGGGTGGTGACGCCAAATTGTTCGCGCAGCGCTTTTGGAATCTGCAGCCGGCCGGCTGAATCGAGCATGGCCCGGGTCTCATGACCACTTGCCGCGCTGGTTTCAGTCGCGACCTTGCCGTCCTGGATGCCAATCACCCGATCGACCTGTTTTGCGATCTCACGGTCATGGCTGACGATGACAACGGTCACCCCGAGCCGGTCGCGGATGTCGCGCAAGGCCTGAAAGATACTGAGCGCCGTAAGGCTGTCGAGCTCGCCGGTTGGCTCATCGGCCAAAAGCAGGGGCGCGCTATTGGCCAGGGCGATTGCGATGGCGACGCGCTGTTGCTCGCCGCCCGACATGCTGGTCATGCGATGGCGGCGCCGATCACCGAGGCCGACCAGTTCGAGCAGTTCCTGGGCGCGTCGGGAGGCGAAGCGCCGGCTGCGGCCCTCCAGCAGCATCGGCAGTTCGACGTTTTCCTGGGCGTCAAGATACGGAACCAGGTTGCGCCCGCCCTGTTGCCAGACAAAACCCACCTGGGAGCGGCGATACAGGGTCATCGCCGCGTCCGACATCTTGAGCAGATCGCGGCCATTGACGATGGCTTTGCCCGCGGTTGGGTGATCGAGCCCGCCCAGGATGCTGAGCAGGGTCGATTTGCCACTCCCGCTGCTGCCGACGACGCCAAGCACCTCGCGCGCGTTGACCACAAGGTCGAGGCCTTGCAGGGCGACGACCTCGAGGCCGGCAACTTTGTGAACCTTGACCAGGTTCTCGCAAATGATGAAGGGGGCAGCGGGGGTTGCAGATTCGGACATGGCGAATACGGTGCCGGAGTATCGCATGCCGGCAACCGGCTGTGCCCGACAACAGGGTTTATCCGCAGATTACGCAGATTTGCGCCGATTCCTTTTCTGATCCAATCGGCGCAAATCTGCGTAATCTGCGGACAAAAAAACCTGAATTCACGCGAGTCGCCGGGGCGGGAGATAGACCTCGAAGGGGATCTCTCGGCAGATGAAGACCGAATGCGGGCGCTGCATCTCGCCGGCCGACAGCAGTCCGAGCCTTTCATACAGGCTGAACCACAGGTCGCGCGGTTGGGCGCGGGTCAGGGTCATGATTGGATGCCAAATGGAATAGCCGCCTAACGCGCCGTCCAGGCGATGGAAGAAACCATCCACCGGGTGGGTGAGAACCAGTGTCTGCTCGGTCATCGAAGCGAAGCCGGGGGTCAGGCCGATTGGCGCCGCGTCCCCCACCAAGTCAATCCGGGCCGCGCACCAAGCCGAGTTGACGTTGTAGCGATAGCGCTCGTATGCGCCGGTGGTGGGATCGACGTGGACGTCGATGCGGTAGCGGGCGTAATGCCACGGAATGCGCCACAAACCTCGGGCGGCGTAGACGAGCGGCGAGCCCAGGGTCGTGCCGAAGAACCACACACCCGGCAGGCCGGTCCGCCGGTCGATGACATAGGCGCGATGGTTGGTCTGGCCAAATTTCCAGCGCAGCCAGGGGGCAAGGCGGGCAAAGCGAAAGTCGACGTCGAGGAAGGGCACGGCGCTCAGCATGGCCCTGGGCTGCCCGTCGATCTCGACAGTCTGAATATCGAAGCGATCCGCGGGGATGTGCGGGCGGAGACGTTCGGGCGGCAGGGTGTAGTTGACCAGGGCGAAGTGGCGCAACAGGGTCCGCACCGTGAGCGCATTGCCCGGGCGCGGGATTTGGCGCGTCTGGAGCAATTGCGCAGCGTCGTAGGTCGGTGGGCTCATGCCGGCCGACTTTACACCGGTTGTGGGGGCTATAGATGGAGCCCACCTTGAAGGGGTCAGCCCAGATGGAGCCCACCTTGAAGGTGGGCTCCATCTTTGACGACATAACGGACGGCACG
>Ga0073905_10001255_pt1 | contig 12836 bp, 14 predicted proteins | sample KloWWTupernatant_FD_65482 | JGI IMG/M metagenome (GOLD analysis project Ga0073905, IMG submission 65482) | Active sludge microbial communities from Klosterneuburg, Austria, studying microevolution and ecology of nitrifiers - Klosterneuburg... | ecosystem: Engineered > WWTP > Aerobic digester >... | reverse complement strand
GTGGTCCATCACCTGGCCAGCGCCACCGACTATCGCCTGCGCGCGCTCACCGCGGCCCCGACCTACCGCCATCCGGACGACGACGCGGCCGAGGCCGCGCTCGCCGCGCTGTTCGAGCGTGTCGCCCCGGGCAGCCTGCGACCCGAGCCGTCGATGGTGGTCAACGGCCGCGAGATCGCGCTCAGGCGTCGCGCCGACGGCGTCGCCTGGTTCGAGTTCGCGGCGCTGTGCGAGGGTCCGCGCGCCGTGTCCGACTACATCGAGATCGCGCGCAGCTACAACACCGTGCTGGTCTCGGGCGTGCCGCGCTTCACGGTGCTGAGCGACGACGCCGCGCGGCGCTTCGTCAACCTGGTCGACGAGTTCTACGACCGCAACGTCAACCTGGTCGTGTCCGCCGCCGCGCCGGTGCGCGAGCTCTACGGCGGCGAGCGCCTGCGCGCCGAATTCGGCCGCACCGAATCGCGCCTGATCGAGATGCAGAGCGAGGAATACCTCGCGCGCCCGCATCGGCCCTGAGGCCGGCCTGCGCTCGCGGCCTTATCATGCGGCGACCATGACGCCTGATCGCCAATTCCGCTCGCCGGTGCGCCACTTCTGGCGCTGGTTGATCCCGGCGCTGCTGCTGTGGGCCTTCGCGCTGCAGGGCACGCGCGGGCTGTGGTCGCCCGACGAGGGGCGCTACGTGGACGTGGCGCTGGAGATGCTCAAGAGCGGCGACTGGCTGCGCCCGCACGTGAACGACGAGTTCGCGCATGTCACCAAGCCACCGCTGACCTACTGGGCCGTGGCCTCGAGCGTGGAGCTGTTCGGGCGCCACGAGTGGGCGGCGCGGCTGCCGCATGCGCTGGCCTTCGCGCTGTCGGTGCTGCTGGTCGGGGCCATGGGCCGGCGGCTGGTGCCGGAACGGCCGTGGCTGCCGGCGCTGGTCTACGCCACCTTCGTGCTGCCTTACGTCGCCGCGCATGTCATCACCACCGACACGCTGCTGGCCTTCTTCACCACGGCCTATGCCGCCGCTTTCGTCGAGGCGCGCGCGCGGCGCGACAGCCGCGGCGCGGGCGGGTACGTCGCCGCCGGCTGGGCCGCCGCCGGACTCGCGTTCCTGGCCAAGGGCCCGCCCGGCCTGCTGCCGTTGGCCGGGCTCGCGCTGTTCGCGTGGAGCGAGCGCCGCATCGTCGGCCCGACGCTGTACCTGAGCTGGTCCGGCCTGCTGCTGTTCGTGGTGCTCGGCTTCGGCTGGTACCTGCGCGTGGCCTTCGACCAGCCGGACCTGGTGCGCTACTTCCTGGTCGACGAGTTCTGGAATCGCCTGTCGAGTCCGCAGTCGCATCGCAACGCCGACGCGATCGGCGCGGTGCGCGTCTATGGCGGCACCCTGCTGCTGGGCACCCTGCCATGGACCTGGCCCCTGCTGCGCGACCTCAGCCGCTCCTTGCGGCGGCCCAGCGCATTGCCGCTGGCGTGGCGCGCCGACCCCCTGTCGCGACTGCTGGCCTGCTGGATCCTGGTCCCGCTGGTGGTGTTCGTGCTGGCGCGCTCGCGCCTGCCGTTCTACCTGCTGCCGCTGTTCGCGCCGCTGGCGCTGGTCGCGGCGCGCGCGGTGGGCGCGTGGTCGAACCGGCGCGTCGCGCTGCTGGCCCTGGCCGGCGCCATCGGCCTGCTCGCGCTGCGGGCCTTCGGGGCCCTGGTGGTGCGGCCCGAGGACGATCGCGCGCTGGCGCGCGCGATCGCCGCGCTGCCCGTGTCGCGGATCGACGAGGTGGCCTTCGTCAACACGGCGCCGCGCTATGGGCTGGCCTTCTATCTCGATGCGGAGGTCGAGCGCCTGAGCCTGGACGACGATCCGCCGGCGGCGCAGCGCCCGCCGGCGCGCGGCGAGGTCCCGCTGCGCGAGGGCTGCCGGATCCTCCTGGTGGAAGCACGCTCCGCCGCCGCGTTGCGCAGCAACCTCGCCACCGGCGTGGGCAGCTATCGCCGCATCGGCGCGGCGGGCCGGTACACCGCGTACGTAGTGCCCGGCGGCGGCTGCGACTGAGCGCGCGGCCCGCGATGCCGCGCCACCTCAGGCGGCGCGACGGGCGGCTTCCTGCGCCCAGTCCCAGGTGGTGACCGACACGGTGCGGATCACGGCGCCGAACTGCCAGGGATCGCGCTCGAGCAGTTCGCGCACCTCGTCGCGCGAGTCGGCAGCCATGACCAGCACGACCTTGCCGCTGACCTCGCGCAGCGGGCCGCCGAAGAGCAGGCGCCCGGCGTTGAAGAGCTCGCCCATGAACTCGGCATGCGCGGCCCAGTCCGGCTGCAGTTCGAGCGGCTGCCGCGGCAGCCACAGGCGCCCGGGCTCGCGAATCACCAGGTACACGCTGCGCATGGGGCGGGTCTCAGTCCCGTGGGTCCGGGTCGCGGCGGTACTTGCCATCGAAGACCGTGCGCCAGGCATCGCCGCCCGCCGCGCGCGCCTGCCAGTGCTGGCGCACGCTGCCATCGGCAGCCGGCGTCCAGGTGATGCGCTGCGCGAGCTGCGCGCCGGACGCGGCATCGGGCAGCATGCCCTCGAGGACCATGGCGCTGCCGTTCCAGCCGCCGGCGAGGCGCAGCACGGTGCCGTCGCGGTCGACCCAAGTCTGGAGCCAGCGGCGCGCCACCGGATCGTAGACGTTGAGGCTGGTGCCGCTGCCGCCCGTGGCGCCGCGCCAGTGCTCGAGCAGGGCGCAGCCGGCCTCGATCGACTCGATGCGGTTGCGGCCGGCCGGGCCCTGCGCGCCGTCGACCTGCCAGTCGCCGAGCCAGAAGTCGAACTGGCGCCGCTCGGGCTCGTCGCAGGCGGCCCGCGCAGCACCGGCGGCCAACGCGCACGTGGCGATTGCCAACAGCAGCCCTGCCCTCATCGCCTTGGCCTCCGGGGGGTCCCGTGACAGTCTAGTTCCCCGGTCCCGCGGCGGCAGTTGCCGCGATTGCGAATTCGGCCCGCCGGATGCGGTCCGCTTTCCCGGCGCAAGCAGGCAAGCGTCCCGGAACCTGTTGTAAGGTGGCACTCCCCTGCATCGTCCGGGAGCGTTGCCATGGCAACCGACAAGCCGAAGGCCGACTTCGGCAACGTGAAGTCCAGCGTTACCAGCAGCGCGCCGGTCAAGCCCAAGGCCGACTTCTCCAACGTCAAGGCCGCGGTCGCGTCGACCGCGCCGATCGTCGACCCGCAGCCACTGGCGACCTACGTGGTCAAGTCCGGCGACTCGCTGTCGAAGATCGCCAAGAAGACCCTGGGCAGCGCCAACAAGTGGAAGCTGCTGTGGGAGGCAAACAAGGACCAGGTCAAGGACCCGGACAAGATCTTCCCCGGCCAGGTCCTCAAGTTGCCGCCGTCCACCTGATGCGGACCACGAACGGAGCCGATTCCATGAACAACCGCCACCTGATCGCCGCTGCATTGGTTGCCGCCGTCGGCCTTGCGGCCTGCGGCAAGAAGGAAGCGCCGCCGCCTGCACCGGTGGTCACGCAGGCGCCCGCTCCCGCACCCGCACCGGCGCCCGCACCGGTGCCGCCGCCGGTGGCGATCTTCGCGGTCACGGGCATCGAGCTCGGCAATACCGTCGGCATGGACGGCAAGGTTGCCGCGCCCGCTGCGGTGTTCGCCCCGGCCGATGCGCTGCACGCGGTCGTGGCCACCACCGGCACGGCCACCGACGCCACGCTGGCAGCCAAGTGGACCTACGAGGACGGGCAGACCGTCAACGAGGAAAGTCGCACGATTTCGCCTACTGCAGACGCCTGGACGGACTTCATGATCAGCAAGCCCGACGGCTGGCCGGTGGGCAAGTACAAGGTCGAGATCAGCCTGAACGGCGCGCCCGCGGGCAGCCGCGAGTTCGAGGTCAAGTAGCAGGCCCCGCGGGGCCTGCCTGGCGCGGGTCCCGCGGCGCGGCATGGAAATCGTGCCGCGCCGCAACGGCGAGGCACTACACTAGCGGCCCTTTTCCAGGCGGGGCCGTCCGGTTCCGCCCGTTTCTTCGGAGGAACCCCATGGCCGACCCAGTCATCGTCCCGCCGGCCGGCGGCGAGAAGATCACGATCAAGAACGGCAAGCTCACCGTTCCCGACCAGCCGATCATTCCCTTCATCGAGGGCGACGGCACCGGCCCCGATATCTGGCGCGCCAGCGTGCGCGTCTTCGATGCCGCGGTGGCCAAGGTCTACGGCGGCAAGCGCCGGATCCACTGGCTGGAGGTCTTTGCCGGCGAGAAGTCCAACAACCAGTACGGAACCTGGTTGCCGGAATCGACCGTGCAGGCCTGCCGCGACTACCTGGTCTCGATCAAGGGTCCGCTGACCACGCCGGTGGGCGGCGGCATCCGCTCGCTCAACGTGGCGCTGCGGCAGATGCTCGATCTCTACGTCTGCCTGCGTCCGGTGCGCTGGTTCAAGGGCGTGCCCAGCCCGGTGAAGAATCCCGGCAAGGTCGACATGGTGATCTTCCGCGAGAACACCGAGGACATCTACGCCGGGATCGAGTTCGAGGCCGGCAGCGAGGGCAATCGCAAGATCCTCGAGTTCCTCAAGGCCAACTTCCCGAAGGAATACGGCAAGATCCGCTTCCCCGAGACCTCGGGAATCGGCATCAAGCCGGTGTCGAAGGACGGCACCGAGCGCCTGGTGCGCGCGGCCATCGACTATGCGATCCGCAATGCGCAGAAGTCGCTGACCATCGTGCACAAGGGCAACATCATGAAGTTCACCGAGGGCGCGTTCCGCAACTGGGCCTACGCCCTGGCCGAGCGCGAGTTCGGCGACCAGGTCTACACCTGGGACCAGTGGGAGCGGACCAAGGCCGCCAAGGGCGAAGCGGAGGCCCAGGCCGAGCAGAAGGCCGCGCTTGCCGCCGGCAAGGTCCTGGTCAAGGACGCCATCGCCGACATCACGCTGCAACAGGTGCTGACCCGGCCGGAGGAGTTCGACGTGATCGCCACGCTGAACCTCAACGGCGATTACCTCTCCGACGCGCTGGCGGCGCAGGTCGGCGGCATCGGCATCGCGCCGGGCGGCAACATCAACTACGTCACCGGCCACGCGGTGTTCGAGGCCACGCACGGCACCGCGCCCAAGTATGCGAATCTCGACAAGGTCAACCCGGGCTCGGTGATCCTCTCGGGCGAGATGATGTTCCGCTACATGGGCTGGACCGAGGCCGCCGATGCCCTGATCCGCGCGATGGACGCGGCCATCGCGGGCAAGAAGGTCACCTACGACTTCGCGCGCCTGATGGAAGGCGCGACCGAGATCAAGTGCTCGGAGTTCGCCGACGAGTTGATCAAGGCACTATGAAGCTCGCGGGAGCCGCGCGGACCCGCGCCGGCTCCCCTGGCAAGCGGTGGGTCGCGCAGGGCGGGTTCGGGCCGGTTTCCGTCGGCGACCCGCTGCGCCGACGCGGCTGACGCCTGTCATCCGGAGCGCCTGATGGCGCGCACTGCCCGTGGGGTCTGCGCGCCGACATGCTTTGGGTCATCGACGGAGGTGACCCATGCAGACGCTCGACACGCTGCGCGACGAAATCGCGCGGATCACCCGCCGCGGCATCGGCATGCCCGCGGCCGGCATGGCATTTTGGTTGGCGGCAGCGCAGTTCGGCCAGATGTACACGCCGCGCGGCGCCGCGCTCGCGACCTTCTTCGCCACCGGCGCGGTGTTTCCGCTGGGCTGGTGGTTCACGCGCCTGGCCGGGGGCGATCTCTTCGCCAAGGGCCATCCGCTCAATGGACTGGGCGGCACGCTCAACGCGGTGCAGTTCTGCTACTGGCCGGTGCTGGTCGCGGTGTTCCTCACCAGGCCCGAGCTGGTGCCCTTCACCATGGCCACGCTGTTCGGCTCGCATTTCCTGCCGTACGGCTGGTTCTATCGCAGCCGCGGCTACCTCGGGCTCGGCCTGGGCGTGCCGCTCGTGGCCACCGCGCTGCAGCTCGCGGCGCCCGCGCATGTCTTCGTGGCGATTCCGCTGGCGGTGGCGGCGGTGTATGCCCTCGCCGTGGCGCGGGTGGCGCACGAGAATCACGTGCAGCAGTTCGCCGAATCCACGCAGGTCCAGTCGTAGGAGCAGCATCTGCCGCGACGCAGACCCATCGCGCGCAGAGCGCGCTCCTACAATGCGGCTTTGTAGGAGCGCGCTCTGCGCGCGATGGGTCTGCGTCGCGGCAGATGCTGCTCGTGCAGGGAGCGAGCTTGCTTGCGTGTTGGCTTCAGACGTCGCCGTCGCTGGCCCAGCCCGCGCCGTTGCCGCGCTGGTACACGCGGTCGCTGGCGAGGATCTCGCCGGCGGCGATCGCCGGCTGGTCCTTGAGGCGGGCGTAGACCGGGGCGAAGTCGGGCGCGGTGGCATCGATCAATTGGCGGAAGCCGTCGATGACGAAGTAGGTCTTCTGGTAGCTGTCGATGCGGTACCGCGTGCGCATCACGCGATCGAGGTCGAAGCCGATGCGGTTGGGCGCGGCGCTTTCCAGGCAATGGATCGACTCGCCCTTGCTCGAGACGATGCCCGAGCCGTAGATGCGCAGCCCCTCGTCGGTGCGGATCAGCCCGAACTCCACCGTGTACCAGTACAGGCGCGTGAGGTTCATCAGCGCCTCGGGGCCGAGCCCCGAGGCGCGCACGCCGCCGGCGCCATACGCCTGCATGTAGTCGGCGAACATCGGCTCGAGCAGCAGTGGCACGTGGCCGTAGAGGTCGTGGAAGAGATCGGGCTCGGCGATGTAGTCGATCTGCTCGGGCCGCCGGATCCACCAGGTCACCGGGAAGCGGCGCTTGGCGAGATGGTCGAAGAACTCGAATTCCGGCAGCAGGCCCTCGACCCCGACCAGGGTCCAGCCGGTCGCCTGGCGCAGCACGCGGTTGAGCTCGTCGAACTTCGGGATCTGGTGCTCGCCGATGCCGAAGCGCCCGAGGTTCTGCAGGAACTCCCGGCACGCGCGGCCCGGCAGGATCTCGCGCTGGCGCCGGTACAGGGCGGCCCAGGTCTGGTGGTCCTGCGCGGTATAGCTCGCCCACGGCTGCTCCACCACGGACGTGGTGTAGAGCGGCACGTAGCCTCGATCGGTTTGCTGGTGCTCGACGCGGCGGGGATCGGACATGGTCCGGCGGGGCAGGGGAGGGTCCGGGCAGTCTAGCCAGCCATGGGCGCAATATCCTTGCTTTGTTGCACATAAGCGGCAGATTGGCGCAATCTTGTTGCACCAATCGAGGTAACGGAGCAGAAACGTGCCATCAGCCGCCTGGGACCGCACCGATCGCCGGATCCTCGCGACGCTGCAGCGCGAGGGCCGCCTGCCGAACGCCGAGCTCGCCGAGCGCGTCAACCTGTCGCCCTCGGCCTGCCTGCGCCGGCTGCAGCGCCTCGAGCAATCGGGCGTGATCGCCGGCTACGCCGCGCGCATCGATCCGGCCGCGATCGGCCTCGGCCTGCAGGCCTTCGTGCGGGTGCAACTGGAGAAGCACGGCGGCGCCGGCCTCGCGCGCTTCGCCGAGGCCGTGCGCGGCTGGGACGAGGTCGTGGCCTGCTTCGCCCTCACCGGCGACATGGACTACCTGCTGCACGTGGTGGTGGCGGACCTCGACCACTACTCGCGCTTCCTCATGGAGAAGCTGCTCAACGCCGCCGGCGTGGCCGACCTCAACTCCAGCTTCGTGCTGCAGACCGTCAAGCAGACCGGCGAGCTGTCGCTCGACCACCTCGCACCGGAGCCTGTAGTCCCCGCGCCGCGCCGCCGCACCCGCTAGCGCGACGTCGCCATTGCCCTGTAGGAGCCCACTCCGTGGGCGACCGCGGCGTCGGTCGCCCACGGAGTGGGCTCCTACCGCCAAGGCCAGCCGGCGGCGATCGACCGTGTCGTGCGCTCGCCCGCCAGCAGCGACAGTCGCAGCCCGACGCTAGACTGCGGCCATGGCCACCGCCTACGACGAACTCGCCGACGACGTGCTCGCGCGTTCCTGCGCCGCCGGGATCCGCGACCGTTTCGCCGACTACAACGCGCGCTTCCGCGCCATCACCCAGCGCGCGCGGCGGCGCTTCGAGACCCGCGACTGGAGCGGCGCGCGCGCCGACGCGGTCGAGCGCATCGAGCTCTACAACGTGTGCGTGGCCGAGACCGACGCGCACCTGGCCGGGCGCCTGGGGCCGCGCATCGCCGACAAGGCGCTGTGGTCGGCGATCCGGCGCCACTACGAGGAACTGATCGGCCCGCTGCTCGACCGCGAGCTCAACAAGACCTTCTTCAATACCCTCACGCGGCGCAACTTCAAGACCCGCGGCGTCGACCCGGCGATCGAGTTCGTGGCCCTGGACATCGAGCCCACCGACCGCATCACGCATCCGGTGGGCCGCCACAGCTACGCGGTCTCGGGCGACCTCCAGCGCACGCTGCGGCGCGTGCTCGACGGCTATGCCTTCGACCTGCCCTACGAGCATCCGGGCGTGTGCACGCGGCGCATGGCCGACGAACTGCTGCGCCGCTTCCGCGTCCACGGCGCGGTGCCGGTGCGCAACCTCGAGCTGCTCGAGACCGTGTTCTACCGCGAGCAGCGCGCCTACCTCGTCGGCCGCGTGTTCGGCGAGGGCTGGTTCGCGCCGATCGTGATCGCGCTGATGCACGACGACGGCGGCCTGCGCGTCGACGCCGTGATCACCGAGACCGAGCAGGTGGCGCAGGTCTTCGGCTTCACCCGCAGCTACTTCCAGGCCGACCTCGAGACCGTGGGCGACGCGGTGGTGTTCCTGCGCACCCTGCTGCCACGCAAGCCGATCGACGAGCTCTACACCGTGCTCGGCCGCGCCAAGCAGGGCAAGACCGAGCGCTACCGGCATTTCTTCCGCCACCTCGCCGCGCATCCGCACGAGCGCCTCGCCGCGGCCGACGGCGAGCGTGGCATGGTGATGTGCGTGTTCACGCTGCCGAGCTATCCGCTGGTGTTCAAGCTGATCCGCGACAAGTTCGCCTATCCGAAGAACATCGCGCGCGCCGACGTGCTGGACAAGTACCGGCTGGTGTTCCGCCACGACCGCGTCGGCCGCCTGATCGACGCCCAGGAGTACCGCCACCTGCGCTTCCCGCGCAATCAGTTCGCCCCGGCGATGCTGGCCGAGCTGCTCGAGGGCTGCCGCGAGAGCGTGGTCGAGGACGGCAACGACATCGTGGTCCTGCACTGCTACGTCGAGCGCCGCGTGCGTCCGCTCAACCTCTACATGCAGGAGGCCGAGCCGGCGCTGGCGCGCCGCGCCATCCTCGACTACGGCCAGGCGATCAAGGACCTCGCGCGCAGCAACATCTTCCCCGGCGACCTGCTGCTGAAGAACTTCGGCGTGACCCGCCACGGCCGCGCGATCTTCTACGACTACGACGAGCTGTGCCTGGTGACCGAGTGCCGCTTCCGCGCCCTGCCGGCGGCGCGCAACGACGACGAGGAGATGCACCACGGCGCCTGGTACCACGTCGACGAGAACGACGTGTTCCCGGAGCAGTTCCCGCGCTTCCTCGGCATGCGCGACGAACTGCGCGAGGCGCTGGTGCAGGCGCACGGCGAGATCTTCGACGTGCGCTGGTGGCTGGAAGTCCAGGCCGCGGTCAAGGCCGGCGGCTATGCCGACCTGCCGCCCTATCCCCAGCGCATGCGCCTGCGCGACTGAGGGCGCCGCCCGCGGCCGCGGCGCTGTGCTAGATTCCGGCTCCCTCAAGCACCCCGCACAGGTCCAGACCATGAACAAGCTCGCCCTTTCCGCGGCCCTGGCGCTCGCGCTGGCCGCCTGCTCGCAGCCCCCGGCGCCGCCCGCGGAACCCGTCGCCGCCACGCCGCCGGCAGCACCGGCACCACCGGCAGCACCGGTGCCGACCGCCGAGGAGGTCTTCGCGGCGAAGATGGACGCCGTGCTGGCCGGCGCGCAGCGCAGCGACGCCAACAAGGCCCGCGACCAGTACCGCCACCCGAAGGAAACGCTGGCCTTCTTCGGGTTCGGCCCGGGCCTCAAGGTGATCGAGATCACCCCGGGGGCAGGCTGGTTCACCGAGGTGCTGGCACCGGCGCTCAAGGGCGACGGCAAGCTGGTCGTGGCGGTGGTCGACCCGGCGACCGCCGGCAGCGACAGCGCCAAGGCCTACTACGAGAAGAACAACAAGGCCTATGCCGACAAGCTCTCCGCCGACGCGGCCAGCTACGGTGAGGTCGAGGTGGTCTCTTTCGACCAGAAGGCGCCCAGCTTCGGCGCCGCCGGCTCGGCCGATGCGGTCTACACCTTCCGCAACGTGCACAACTTCACCAACTCGGGCAGCGACGGCGCGATGTTCAAGGCCTTCTTCGACGTGCTCAAGGCCGGCGGCATCCTCGGCGTGGAGGAACACCGCGCCAATCCGGGCACGGATTCGGCCACCAGCGCCAAGAGCGGCTACGTGACCGAGGACTACGTGATCCAGCTCGCCACCGCTGCCGGCTTCGAACTGGTGGACAAGAGCGAGATCAACGCCAACCCGAAGGACACCAAGGACTACGAGGGCGGCGTCTGGACCCTGCCGCCTTCGCTGCGCGGGGGCGAGAAGGACAAGGACAAGTACCTCGCGATCGGCGAGAGCGATCGCATGACGCTCAAGTTCCGCAAGCCCGACACGGCGGCGCTGGCGCCGGGCGACAAGAGCGATTCCTTCGAGGCCGACGCGGCCAAGCCCGCGGGCTGAGCGTCGCGTCGATGCAGGCACGTCGCGGCCGCGCAACTTCGCGGCCGCGATCGTCCTAGCGGGCGTGCCCGTAGGAGCCCACTCCGTGGGCGACCGGCGACGCGGCGTCGCCGGAACAGTGCGTCGAGGCAGTTCGCATGGCGCGGTCGCCCACGGAGTGGGCTCCAACGGCCGTCGCCTGGCTACTGGCGCAGGTTGCGTGATCGCATGATCGTGCTGCTCAACAAGCCCTACGGCGTGCTGTGCCAGTTCACCGACCGCGAGGGCCGGGCCACGCTGGCGGATTACGTGCGCGTGCCCGGCGTATACGCGGCCGGTCGCCTCGACCACGATTCGGAGGGGCTGCTGGTGCTGACCGACGACGGCGCGCTGGCGCACCGGCTCACGGACCCGCGCCACAAGGGCGCGAAGACCTACCTGGTCCAGGTCGAGGGCGAGCCTTCCGAGGCGCAGGTCCGGGCGCTGCGGGACGGCGTGGTGCTCAACGACGGGCTGGCGCGCGCCGAAGAGGTGCAACGCGTCGCCGCTCCGAAGTGGCTGTGGCCGCGCAACCCGCCGGTACGGTTCCGCAAGACCGTGCCCGACGCATGGCTGGCGCTGACCCTGCGCGAAGGCCGCAACCGCCAGGTCCGGCGCATGACCGCCGCCGTCGGCCTGCCGACCCTGCGCCTGGTCCGCACCCGGGTCGGCGACTACACCCTCGGTAGCCTCCAGCCCGGCGAATCCCGAAGGCTCTTGTAGGAGCGCATCTTATGCGCGACCGCAGCACCGCGCGCCCGCAACGCGGGTTCGTCATGCCCGTAGGAGCCCACTCCGTGGGCGACCGGTGCCGCGGTCGCCCACGGAGTGGGCTCCTACAGGCGGAATGTGGCGCCAACGCGAACCGGATACTCCACGGTCGCGCATAAGATGCGCTCCTACAGGAACCCGCATGACTGGATTCAAGGACCATTTCTCCGGCCACGCCGCAAGCTACGCGCAAGCGCGGCCGCTCTATCCGCGCACCTTGTTCGAATGGCTGGCCCGCGAAGCGCCCGCGAACGAATTGGCCTGGGACGCCGGCTGCGGCAGCGGGCAGGCTGCGGTCGCGCTGGCACGCGACTTCGCCGCCGTGCACGCCACCGATCCCAGCGCCACGCAGATCGACGCGGCCACGCCGCATCCGCGCGTGCGCTACGGCGTCGAAGCGGCCGAGCAATGCACGCTGGCCGCAGGCAGCGCCGACCTCGTCACCGTGGCCCAGGCCCTGCACTGGTTCGATTTCGGGCGCCACTTCGCCGAAGTGATGCGCGTGCTGCGGCCGGACGGCGTCTACGCCGCCTGGAGCTACGGCCTGATGCGCATCGATCCGGCCATCGATGCCGTGCTCGCGCATTTCGAACACACGGTGGTCGGACCCTACTGGCCACGCGAGCGGCGCCACGTCGACGCCGGGTACCGCGACATCCCGTTCCCGTTGGCGCCGCTTGCGGCACCCGCCTTCGCCATGCACCACGACTGGCGCCTGCCGCAGGTGCTGGGCTACCTCGAAACCTGGTCGGCCGTGCAACGCTACCGCGCGGCACGCGGCACGGACCCGATGCCCGGGCTGGCGGCGGCATTGGCGCCGGCCTGGGGCGATCCCTTGCAGCTACGCCGCGTCGAATGGCCGCTGGTCGTGCTGGCCGGGCGGCGCTGACCGCGGCGAGTCGCCCGAACGAGCGCGCCCAGCAGGCTCGCGAACCGAACCCTCCCCGGTCGAGCCCGGCCTCACTCGAATCCGTCGATGAGGATCTCGTCGACCACGGGCGCGACGATGGCGAGGGTCAGGTTGTCGACCGTCGGCCACAGGAAACCCGCTCCAGGTTGAACGGATTGGACCGTCAGCGACGTCAGCGGGAAGTCCGATACGAAGCCGCGGAAGCTGGTCTGTGTGGCGCCGGTGATGGTCTGCGTGGAGACCGCGCCGTTGCCATCGCTGGCGACGACCGTTATGTCGCCTGCGGCGAAGGCGCCACTGACGTTGCTGCCGAAGAACAGTCCACCAGCGGCGAACACCTCCGGCGGAAACGCATTGAAGGTGATCGTGTCTGTCGCCGTGTTGGTCGACAGCCACGGGTCGGCGACGGTGCCAGCACCGAAGAACGAGGT
>Ga0073905_10001247_pt1 | contig 12868 bp, 14 predicted proteins | sample KloWWTupernatant_FD_65482 | JGI IMG/M metagenome (GOLD analysis project Ga0073905, IMG submission 65482) | Active sludge microbial communities from Klosterneuburg, Austria, studying microevolution and ecology of nitrifiers - Klosterneuburg... | ecosystem: Engineered > WWTP > Aerobic digester >... | reverse complement strand
TTTTTAAAAACTGATGAATTTCTTCAGGATTAGTTGTAACTGGAAAGTCACATTCTTCTGGATCGACAATAATGCTGTCTATACCACGGGTTACTGTTTCATCCGAACAAACTGCAAGACAAGAAGCACGAGGCCATATCGTTACTTTTAACCATTCCTGCATAAATTGGTTCACAAGCGCCAGAGAAGGCACAAATACCACGATATTTTTTGCGCCTAACTGTTCCGCTACCCACAATGCCACCCGCGTTTTTCCAGTGCCACAGGCCATAACGATGTGCGTTCGGGCATGTTGTTTAAAAATGTTCAGCACTTGTTCAACCACTTCTTGTTGATAAGGGCGTGCTATGTCAGATTTAAGCCGAAAGGCTTTAATAGCGCTATTTAACTCGGAATCTATCTCTGTTTGGCTCATATGAAAATCGCGTAATCTCATCAATAACATAAAATATAGTTACATATTTAACTATTTGCCAATACCAAGTTATTAATAAGAAAATCTATGATTCGGGTTATTGGCTTAGGGGGGGCATAGAGTGGTTAAAGATATGGGGCCTTCGTTCGTGTAATACGGTGTAGCGAACCTGCATTAATTGCAAAATTAGAAAAAAAGGGCATTGGTAGACCTTAAACGTATGCCACTATTTTATCAATCTTTCAAAATCTAGGATATATTCAACTTAAGGGTAAACTATTTGAAGCTATGCCTACTGCTAAAACGATTATGACGCGTTGCTTGGCACTTGAATATACACTCGCAATGGAATCAGCATTAGACGGAATAGCAGAAGGCAAGCAAGAATATTTAGCAGTCGTTGCAGCGGCAGATCAAGAATTGCAACTCAGCTTAAGAAATTTGTAATAAATAGAGTGATAAAGATTAAATTATTTGCTTTTTCTTAGCTAAAGACGGCACTCGAGCCATTCAATCGTATACAAGGCACGCCAACATCAAGATACGGTCATCCGCATGAAGCCTTAGGAAAAACTGTTTAATCGGTTTTGGAATGATTAAATAAAACCTTTTTTTACAAAAGAAGGACTCATAATGGCAAGATCGGATTGTTTAGCCAGCTCAAAGCCTAATGCTGATTATTCTTTTAAAGTTTGGTATACTTGTTTTTTGGTAAATGTGGAGATAAGCAAATGGCTAAGGCAAAAAAAGACGATTCAGAAAAAGTTAAAAAAGTACCATCTTCCGCTAAACTTTCTAAAGAAATGAAAGCCGATATTGAAAAAATGCTTGAGAAGATTCAAAAGCAAAGCGATAAACGGTTTTCTACTATAGAAAAGCAGCTTAACAAGTTAAATGCGGGTCAGTCAAAACCCAACGCTCAAACAAGCTCAAAGAAAGCTAAGCCGACTAAAGCTAAGAAGAAAGGCAATAGCTCACAAAAGAAAATGCGTGAAGCAGATCACGAAGCTGAATAGGAAAATTACCCCTCTGAATTAACTTTTTGGTTATCAGAGGGGTGGCCCTAAAATAATTTTTTTAATGCGAGCGATATAACATGACTAAAGGGCTTGTTGAAAAACCACTTACCCAAGGCTCCGACCAGGTTTCGCCTACTCAACAAAAAAAGTCAAAGAAATCTAATCGCTTTGTTTTTGTAGGGTTATTTACAAAATTTGAAGAAAGAAACAATGACTATGGGGACGATTTTATAGGCTTCATATTAAGTGATATTAGGGAGGTTTCTAAGAAATCACTCATTTCAGATCAACAATGGTTCAATATGACCGAAAAATTTAAGATAGCCTTTGAAAGCTATAAAGATGAAGAATTAATAGGGAAAAAAATACAGTTTGAAGCAAACAAAGAAGCAAGCAAAAAAGGATATTATACCTACCGCGAGAATGTTCTTATAAGCAATCCGGATGATTTAGAGTATAGACTTTTAAGGCCAAGCAAGGTTAAAGTGCTTTAGTAATTAAGCGATAAGTCGCATATAATGAATATGTGCGTTATTAACTTATATTTTCTAAGCCGGATATTAGATTGGCACGCCACATTATTGTCGCGTCCCTGATCGAAAAAAATAGCGTCTGTCAGCGTCGTTTAATGAAGTGTATGCATCCCTCTTTTAAGAGTCTACACACACCCTTATTTCTCATCCCGTCGGTTGGAAATTATAACAGTGGCCACAGTAACCTACAGATTTCTTCCATGAAAAACTTGTACCTTTATCAAAATCTGCTTAGTTTCATCGCAATATAGGGACGGCATTGTATAATTGTTCTAGTGGCTTTTGGTGTTGAATTTGCAAATAAAGTCGAAATGATTAATTTTTAACAATTAACAAATCATCCCACGAAGTAGTATAAAGAGGGCTGCGATAATTGCTTTTCGCTTCCCAGGCTTTTTTGTACCCTTCTACGGCAAAACGAATTTTACCTTTCCCTAATTTGGTATTTATTTTATCGAGCACACACATTAGGCTATCTTCTTTTTCATTATCTTCTACAAACAAATCATACTGCCTGCTACCTTTTGCAGAAATATCGGTTAGCATCACGCCTGCTTTTTTATAATTCAACCCTTCGGTGTATAAATTATTTAAAATTGACATAGCTAGCTTAAGAAATTTTTGAGTATTTTGGCTAGGCAACTCTAGTTCAACGCTCTGCTGACGATGATAGTTATCAAAACCTGTTTTAAAACGGTCGGTTTGAATAAATACTGAAAAGCTGTTCGAAACGGAATCTTGACGCCTGAGTTTTTCCAAAGCTAAACAAATGTGGGTTGAGACAGCTTCTTTAAGCTCACTGAGCGCCATCACTTCTTTGCCAAAAGTTTTTGAAACTATTATTTGTTTTTTAGATGCTATTTCTTGCTCAATTTCGAATACGGGTGTGCCTTGAAGCTCTAAAACTGTCGAGGCTAGCACTTTATTAGAAAGTGTCTTTATATCATCAGGGTCTTTTAAGCTTAATTGATAAGCGTCCATAATATTCAAGTTATTGAGTTTTTTTGACCAGCGTTTTCCTATTCCCCACACCGCTTCTACAGAAGTTTGTTTTAACCAATGATTTCTTACATCTTTTGTAAGGCAAAAGACATTTTGAAAAGAAACATTTTTCTTGGCAATCCTAGCGGCCAATTTAGCCAAAGTTTTAGTAGAGCTAATTCCTAATGTGGTTGGAATACCCGTATATTGATAGAGAGTTTTTACTATCCTATGCGCTAAAGCACTTAAATTTTTAAATGGAATACCTGTAAAGTCAACAAAAGCTTCATCAATAGAATATACTTCTATACTGGGGACAAGACCCGCAATCACTTGCATGATGCGGCGGGACATATCATTATATAAAGAAAAATTCGCAGAAAGGTATTGCACATTGTGTGCTTTAATCATATTTTGTATTTTAAAAATGGGTTCTCCCATTTGTATTCCTAAAGCTTTTGCTTCGTTCGAGCGACTAATAACACAACCATCATTACTCGATAGCACGATGACAGGCTTATTCTTAAGGCAGGGTTTGAAAACTTGCTCACAAGAAACGTAAAAATTATTTGCATCAATAAGTCCAAAGACGGGCTTAATCGTAGAAGACATGCCAACCTCTCACTCTATTTTATTTGATTGTGTTTTCAGTATTGCAGAGTAATAAAATTTTGCAAAGGGTTATATTGACCTTAAACAAGTGCCACAGTCATAAGCTTGCTTTTAGGAAATTTTTATTCCATAAGATTAATATTATTTTTGAAAATGAGGATAAAACTGTTAAAGCAAGAGCCATTAGGCTTGCTTTAATTTTTACTATAACGATTCCAAAAACTGCAAAAATGCCAGCCATAATTTTTTTGAGAAAGTGAATATGCACGGAATAGCATTGGAAGTTCCGCATAAGTCTTTGTCTTCGCTAAAGAGCTTGTTTAATACAATAAATTATTCAGAAATATTAAAACCCCGTGTTTGAATAAAAAAGTTGTTATTACCTTGAATTTTTGCAACGCTACGATTCCAGTCAATTTCCCATTTTGCCGGCGGGTATTTTAAGGCCCAAACATTAAAAAGCTGACGCTCTCTATCCGTCAATTCAATTTTATAAACTTCAGACATATAAAGGTAAGCTCTTGCGATAGTACCTCGCACCTCAGTTCTGGGTTCTACCACTTTATTGCGACTATCAATTTTAATCTGGCAAGCACCAAATTCTACATCTTTATCTTTAATAGCAGGCAATAACCCAAAAGCATAATTTGAACGGGCCGCGTTTAGCTCACCTATTGCAGGAACGAGGTTATGTAAATCTGCTTCCATTCTAACGAATTGCTTATCAATTTTTTGACAGCATCTTCTGCCCTTATAAGTCTTTCCTTCTTTTGTTTGGCAAATGGGTGTCGTCCAGCATCGTAAATGATGACCAAAGCGATGAGCTGGCATAATATGTTCCCATTCTATGTTTTTGGCGCGTAGTGTATGGCTTTTAGGTTTATAACCGCAAGAATCCCAATCCACGACGCCAAAATTATCATATTGGCAACCACAGTAAAATGTTATGCGATGATTAGAAAAAATCTCGCGTGCAATTTTTTTGGATACAGAAAAATTCCGAGGCGCTGTTACGATGACCCATTCAGGCTCATCAACAAAGTTTGGAATGCTAAAAAATACTATAAGGAGTATGCAGAATTGAATTAGAGATTTAAAGCGTTTTTTTTCCATTTTAAAATCATCCATATTTTATACAAATATCTCGTAGGAGATTCTCTCTACACACCTAAGCTGATCAGCTCAAATCAGTATTTTTTCATTTATTAGGCTTCACTGTTTAAAAAATACTGTTTAAAAAATTATTGAGACCCCACTCGATATTTTGACACAATTTTGTTTGCCGAGTAGAAAAAATTAAGAACGGCACTTTAAAGCGTCATTCATTTTTCGGGGAATCACTATAAGTTATTAGAGCTTTTACCAAATTTTCTATGGGATCGTAAGACAAAAATTAGGGTTGAATACCCCAAAACTGAACAGAATTTAAGCCGTTAACTACACCCTGGATTCTGATCTTGTATCACAGTTGCTTACTTCAGATTGCACAATTGCTCTGGGTTTAAATGACGCTAATCCCTGTTTTTTTGTTTCATAGGCTCGGAGAAGAATGGAGAGAGCAAAGCGCTCTCTCCACTGACTAGCGGCAGGCAAATTCAGTCAAGCGCCTTTTATTCAATATCAGCTTTGAACTTCTTTAAGATGCGGACTTTAACCACTCTTCTTGCCGGTTTAGCTTTAAACATCATTTCCTCGCCGGTGAAAGGATTTCTGCCCGTCCGAGGCTTGGTTGCGGGTTTAGTAATGGCCGTCATCTTAAATACCCCCGGCAATACAAATTGGCCTGGGCCGTTTTTAACTAAATGAAGCCTCATCAGAGTTTGCAAGGTCTCTAAGACTTTTTGTACCTCTTTTTTATTAAGACCTGTCTGAGCGGTTAGCGTCGCAAACAATTCTGTTTTCTTATAGGGAGTTTTTGGAGACAGAAGCTTCGGCACCTTGGGAACAGCTACTTTCTTAGCGACAACTGTTTTTTTAGGCTCTGCGGCCTTGCTCTTCGGTACTGGTTTTTTAGAAGCAGTTTTACTCAGTTTTTTTGCCATAATTTGTTTCTCCTTAAAACTTTCTTATACACGATAAACGCACTAATTTCAATCTGTGAACTAAAATAATAAGCATGAAGCAAGCCAAAAATTTAATTTTTTTAATATTACGAAATTTAGATTATTTTGTTAAGTATGTCAGCCATATATAAACGCTCCCGGGTGTCGCGCACCTCGTGAAAAATTTTGGGACAAGTCGCCAAAATATACTCGGAGGCGCGACGGCTATATTTACGCCGCGGACAATGGAATGGACCCACCCCTTTTAAACCGCTTCTAAAAGAGCCAAAATGGTGATGAATCAACCATTTAAACCATAAAGGTAAGGAGAAGGTCCATGAAAAATGTTACATTATTAGGCATTGATCTTGCAAAAAATGTTTTTCAATTACATGGTGTGGACGATAAAAGAAATCCTGTGTTAAGAAAACGACTTACTAGAAGCAAATTGATGGAATTTATTGTAAAATTACAAACGTGTACGATTGTGATGGAAGCCTGTAGTGAGGCAAATTATTGGTGTAGAAAATTTAAAGCAATGGGACATGAGGTCAAACTTATTAGCCCACAATTTGTAAAACCTTTCGTAAAAACTAATAAAAATGACGCAAATGACTCAGAAGCTATTTGTGAAGCGGCTTCTCGGCCTAGCATGCGTTATGTCTCGCCTAAAAGCGTGGAACAAGAAGGTATTCAAGCGGTACATAGAGTTAGAAGCCGATTGGTTGCAGAAAGAATAGCCTTGGTCAATCAAATACGTGGTTTATTAGCAGAGTTTGGCATTGTGGTTCCACAAGGCATTAATAAAATTTGTAAAGCATTGCCAGAAATAATTACCTCTGATACGATTATTAGCAAAAACCAGATCAAGGCCTAATAGCACTCATAGACTTGCCGCATAACATTGGTTCCGAAGCAATTATCTGGTTTCTAGTTAGGCGAGCGATGGTTCAACTCGTCAATGTATAAAAGATATCAATTATTAGGAGTAAATTAAAATTAATATTTTTAGGACGTTAGCCATTATTATTTCCATGACAATAGCATGCGGGTGTTCTGATACATCTGATACGGAATTAACGGTTTATCTTTTGGAAGAAAAAGTAATAGCTGGCGAAAAGAAAGTAACTATTTCTGCTTTAAAGCCAAGAAAATTTAAAATATGGAAAAATGCAAAAGTCGTATACCAAGAAGCTTTTCTTAATCATGTTTCTCTTCTTAATGATTTTACTAAAATGGGTATTTTCTACAAAGATTGTATAATAGAAGATAAAAACAATTGGTGCTGCTACGATTCTAAAAAAAGTTATTCAAATGTATATGAATATCATTTAGAATCTACTAGATATGTTGTCGAAAATGATTGGGCTCGTGATAAAAATCTTGAAGAATTGGTTTGTTATTGTGGTGTTTTTAATGGAAAATGGATGTTGCAAGTAAAATATCATGAAAAAAATGATGATGCTCTTCGCTCAAGAATATACTCGGTTCCTTACTGGAAATGGCTCTTATATGAGAAAAAGATTTTATCGAATAAACAGCTCTTATAGTGCACCCCATCGTCATGGCAATCTCACTGAAATTTTTCGGGAGAAATTAAACTGTTTTTAGTTTTTTACAGTCAAGTTTCGGGTGTATTTACAAAAATTTAGGTATTTTAAGAAATTCTCGGTGCAATTTTCTTTCCATCATTGATGATTATATCTTGTTTTGTCAGAGATTTATGGTTTAAACCAAAAATTGTTACACACTGGCTCCCTTTTTTATAAAATTGATAGTATAGTAAGTTAATTTATTTTTCAATTAAGATTAATTAAAAAAGGAACAAGCATGCATTCAAAAAATTTTATTATAAACCTCGAAAAAATTTTACAACGTGATCGTCTATGCATATTATCTAAATCTCAAATTGCTTAAGTTATTGATTACTCCCAATTGAAAACTGATAAAAGATTAATGCCAAAAATTACCCGTCTTAAAACGGCAGCCCAAACAACTGCCTGTCGGCCTTCTTTAAATAAGGCTCTATCGTTTGAATAAGATAGGGCATTGTCCCCTGTTTTCGGTGTAAAGACCGTAAGACAGAACCAATAATAATACTCCGCCTTAACTCTTGACGAGTCTCTAACCCTTCCCGTGATTTATCTTTTTCTAAATTTCCCGCTTTCATGCATTCCTCCTCTGAAAATAAATTATTCAAAATCTCTAGGATTATAGCGAATTTTTCTATATTAAAAAAGCATTTTTATCTCATTATTTAAAAAATTTTCATAAAATTTAAAGCTCAAAATATAGCACTATTTTAAAAAAACGTAATCTTGGCTATTATATTGACGCAATCCTAGAATTGAGTAAAACACGGCATTCAAACAATCGAATCTCTGCTTCTCGTTTAATTGCTTTTTGAAGGCTATTAACTGCTTCTTCTTGTAAATTATTTAAATAATAACAAACCGTTAAGCATTCACCAAATTTCTTTAAATGCTCATACTGCTTAAGTAATCCCTCTAGAACAGCGCCCTCCCGTTGCCAAGAAATATCTCTTAAAACCTGATCCTCAATAGAAGTCAATAATCGCGAAAAGCTTAATGCATTACTGAGCGGACTTCCTTTAAAGGTGATTTTTAATTCTACTTTTTCTGAGGTTGCATGTTTCACGATTAATTCCGGTTCGAACTGCATCCGCAATTTTTGGATTTCATGTGATCTCAATTCATCCTCCGCATGTAAATAAATTTGCGTGGTCTGAATAGAGCTATGTCGATGATTGGCTTGGATCATGCTCGCCGGAATACCCGCCTTATCTTGATGGCTTGCCGACAAATGTCTCAGCCAATGGGGAGACACTTTTTCAAGCTTTTCCTTTTTGTGCGGTTGATCTAGAAATGACTTTGAGGCCGCTTTGCTAATCGCTTTAACCAGGCTATACAGCTGCCGAACTTTTAAAGGTTTTTTTGTCTTTTTAGAGAGAAAAAGATTTTTGTGATCGTCTAAATTCGGTAGAGGCGCTAAGCCTAAATGCAAACGATAGACTTTTACATAAGATAATAATTGATCATTAACAGGCACATGCCCCGGCTTCCCGCCCTTACCTTTTATAAAAAACCACCAGCGTCCTTCTCGTTTTCTAAAAGCGTTCCAACTCGAAAGCGCTACTTCGTGAATACGCAGTCCCAGTAAATAGAATAAAGCAAATAAGAATTGGGTACGCATCTTATTGTCGATTTCTTGAAGTGTACTCTCCGGCATAGCTTGGATAGCTTTTTGTATGGCCTCCCATTCATCCACTTCTAACATTCTTTCCCACATCTTGTATTTTTGCATTTCTAAGTCAAGCGGCTTTGAAAAAGTTGTACTTAGCAATTTCAGAGCATTTGTTCGTAAATAATCTGCATCCACTAAATAATTGACGAGCGAATTAATACTTCTGATACTCATGCGGCAAGCAGGCTCGCTAAGACCTGATTTTAAAAGCGGCCAATTTTTACTTTTACCCGATTTATCGGAAATTGCCATCCAATGTCTAGGCGGATCCTTTAAGAATTCAAAGTATGACTCAAAATCTTGTACTTTCATCTGCCCAATTGTGATGCCTCTCTCATAGATGCACCAAAGCAACAATCTTCTTGATTCTTTATAATAGGCATTAAACGTATTCTTATTTTTATGTCGCAAAAGCCAACAAAGGACGGCTTCTATGTCATTTTTTGCTGTAATTTGGCAATGTTCACTATAGGGTTTAGAACATGCTTCTAAAGCTATTTGGGGTTCTCTTCCATTTAAAACAGAAAGATAAGACCCCTTATCGTTTGTTATTATTTCCACCTGTTATCCTCTACCAACTAATTTTTTAATATCCTTATTGTTCATCTAATCTTTCTTTATTCCAAGCAGGTTTTCACGGTTTTTCACAACTTGGACTTTTAATAACTCTTTTTTTAAATCCTCAACTGTTTTCTGAAGTGCGTGGACTTGATCACTTAAGTGAATCGTTTTTAGTTTTTCAACTATTAAAGCTTCGTCTGCCTGATAACCAATATCCTTAACCGCCATAAGACTCGCTTCATTCAATTCTTTTAATTCTTGTCTTAAAGATCCAATGTGTTGATTTTTGTCTTTAAGTAAGGTTTGAAAAATGTTCTCTTGACTGTCGCTTAAGACTTGGAAAGCTTCTTGGAGGTTTTTGTAAGCAGTTTCTAATATAGCATATTGAAATTTTGATTCTTCAAAATTCGTCGTGAGCGCTCGATTTTGTTCTTTAGCTTTTGTTAATTGTCGTTCTGTCTCAAGCATTTCGGTACTTAATCTTTCTTGATCTAAAATCTGTTTTTGAACTAATTTTTCTAAACCCTGTTTTTCTTGTGATGAGACTTTATTCTCTGTGGCCGGGTTACCATGCGGGTGAAAGCCTTTTTCGAAACAGGTTTGTTTCCATTGTTTTAAATATTTATGAATAGTGCCTTTACTGCCCCGCCCTAGATACTCACGTACCCGCCCTTGGGTAGGGGTTTTTCCTGCCGCGATGAGAGCTTCAGATGCCTGAAAAACATCTTTAGCAGTAATCGATATTCTAGACATTGCCTAGCTCACTCATCATCTCAAGATTGCTCCATGGCTCACCCGGTAATTTTGAAATAATACGCTGCCATACTAAGTCAAAATCTTCATTAAAATCGTGTTGGTTTTTTTCAATTGAAAGCAGTGGCGTAATGTCACCTCTAAAAGGCTCTGAGGTTTTTTTTAACCACAGATTTTGTTCAAATTGAGCTCTGGAAACTTTAAGGCCCATATTATTCATATATTCTTTAAAACAATGAATAAGCTTTTCTACATCAATAGGTAATTGTCTTAAAGCAACCGCCAAATCATATAAATCCCGACCTTTTCTACGCTGGAAAAGTGCCCGTAATTTTGTCCCTAATAATTCTTCAATTTCATAGGTTTTTATCATCGTTTTACCGGTATACCAAGGTGACTCTACCGCAAAAGGCACTTCTTTTAGATTAAAAATTGAAAAATGTTCTCGTGTGTTAATTTCTACCTTAAGCTTCATATTGACAGCACTCGGCGCCGCGGATTGAAACCGATACAACAAGGTGGCAGGTCCTTTTCCAAGATTTTTGTTCGATTTTCCCAACCAAGACTCTAAGACCTCTCTTAACCCATCGAAAATAGGCCCAATGGGACCTGGGGCTATTTGCACCAAATCAATATCTTCGCTATAGCGTGTTGGGTTTTTATAAAATAATTTTTGAAGGGCCGTGCCACCTCTAAACGTTAGTTTATTCGCCAAATCTGGATGGTTAAAAATATCAATCAACGCTCTGGATAAGATTAAATCTTGCTCCACCTGGGCATCATTTCCCCAAGGTGCTTTACCACGCCAATAAATAACACTGGAAGTTTCAATCATCAGTCTACCTCTATCGATTCATTGATAAAAATACGCCAACACGACTCCCTTTCATTCTCTTGATAAGCTTTGTAAGGCGCCAGGGGAACATGGCGGGGTTTTGTGTCTGCGATCCATTTAGCCAATGGCTTTAATAAATCTTCCCGGCCGCACACTTCTTCCAGGGAAAGCAAATACCCCAAACGTTGAATAACTGGCCATTCATACTCGCCTTTTTGGGCCGTCTCAATTAACATATCGGGATTGAGTTTTTCTTCCAATTCTGAAAGCACCGTCGCAATATGGCTAAAGTAGCCAGAGGATTTATAAAAGCTTACTAAGTCCAAGGCTGTCGCTTCAGGCGTTGAAACACGTAGCGTGCCCGTTTGGGTTTGTCGCTCCTTAAATAAAACCTGCTCGATTCTTTGGTTTTTAAAAAAACGAATATTAAGTTTTTTCTTAATGATGCTGCTCACAACTGTATTTGTCATTACTTGAAATTGTTGAGGCGCTTGATGTGTGGCGCCGTATAAAGCTGCGGCAGAGAGCAACCCAACATAATAGGGTAATTCAAGATGGGCCATCAAATCTTTTATAAACCATTCAGGAGGTAAGCTTCCCCAAGTTTTATATTCGAGCGGCACAATAATAAAAAATCCTGGCTTAATCGAGAGCAGCCTGTCCTTTTGTATTAAACGCCCCGCCGCTCTTTCAAAAGTTTTCTCCGTGCACCTCAGCAATGGAAGTGCCGCGGATTTAGTAAAAGAATAAAATCCCCGACTTTGGAGTTTATCCAGGTAGGCAGAAAGCGAGTTTTTTTCATATTCTTTGTATTTCATTTTAAAAATATACCATAAAATGTCTTAATTTGTAAATATATTGCAATTTATTTTAAAGCGGCAGCCGCCCTAGGGCCCGTTCTTTGCCACCAAATGGCTCCTCAGACGCTTTTAATTATAGATCAACGTTTTACCCGTGTAAATAGATCAATATTTTAACGCTATTGCAAATAATAAACATTATCGGCAATTAATTTAATAAAATGTCATTTACAAAAATTCATTTCAATTTACAGAATTTCATTTCAATTTTTTCAGAAAAATCAATATATTGGCCCAAGATGAACCCTGTTGTTGGCTGTGAAACTAAGTTATTATCAACGGATTACTTAATTTAATTCCCGCTCTTTCAAAGGTATCAGCATGGATTTTTTTGAATGTGTAAAAACAAATTTTATTGAAGCCAAGTTCTGTAATTTTTTGCTAAAAACACCTAAAACCGGGCCAAAAATTGAAATGAACTTTTGTAAATGATATAAAAAAATTTTTTCAACATTGAAGAATTTTTTTCTACGTTTTTCAAAGAGTTGTCTTAGCCCAGCCAAGTAAAAATTTAATTTCTGTTTCTTTTAAAGCTATTGGACACAGAATAAACTTTACTGTAATGTTGAAATCTAACTTTTTGTTTTAGTCAACCCTTGGGAGTAATTAATAAACATGAATCCTTATACTGAACATGTAAATCGCGTAATAAGCAAACTTATAGATGAAAGTCTTAAACGAGAGTATTTTTACAATAGAGACCATAAAAGTAGATTAGAAGACATTTCTAGTCAATTGAAAAATATTGAAAACGGGTTTAAATCTGTCTTTAACAATGACCCTGACTGGGCCTTTTGGGATAGAGCAAAATGTAATGAAGCTAATCATATTGATGGCACTATAGAACATTTAAAACAGAGCCGCAATATCTGTTGTCAGCAACGCTTGAAAAGTGATCCACCCCATCAACTGAAAAGTGATCCATCCTTAACGTAAACTTAGCTTTTTAACTTTGTTAAGAGGCTAATAATGCTAGTTAAGGAACAATGTATG
>Ga0073905_10001241_pt1 | contig 12903 bp, 6 predicted proteins | sample KloWWTupernatant_FD_65482 | JGI IMG/M metagenome (GOLD analysis project Ga0073905, IMG submission 65482) | Active sludge microbial communities from Klosterneuburg, Austria, studying microevolution and ecology of nitrifiers - Klosterneuburg... | ecosystem: Engineered > WWTP > Aerobic digester >... | reverse complement strand
CGTCCGCGGGTGCGTCGTCCTCCGCTGCAGCCCCGTCGCCCTGGGCCTGCTCCGACTCGGCCACCGCGGCGACGAAGCGCGCCTCGGCGTCCTCCACCCGCGCCATCGTCAGCTTCGACGGCACGGGGTCGTGGCCCAGCAGGTTGCGCAGCTCGTCGAGATACGCGGTGATCGACTCGCGCTGGCGGTTGAGGTCCTCGACCTGGCGCTGGGCCGTGGTGCGCTCGCGCTCGGCCTCGCCCATCGCCTCGGAGAGGGTCTTCTCGGCGTGCTCACGGGCCTCGGCGACCACCCGGTCGGCGTTGCGCCGCGCGTTGGACAGCAGGTCCTTGGCGTGCGCGTCGGCGTCGCGACGGATCTTCTCCGCCTGCTCGAGCGCGTTGGCGACCCTCTGCTCGGCGTCGGCGGCGTGCGCCTCGGCGTCACCGACGAGTCGCTCGGTGGCCAGCCGGGCGGCCTCGTGGCGCTCGGTGTCGGACTTCTCGGCGACCTCGCGGCGCGTGGCGATCTCCAGCTCGGCATCGGCGAGCGCGCGCGTCGCGGCGTCGCGCTGGGCCTCGGCCTGTGCCGTGGCTGCCGACGTCAGCTCCGCGGCGGTGCGCCTGGCCTCGGCGAGCAGGCGATCGACCTCGAGCCGGGTGGTCTCGCGCAGCTCCGTGGTCTCCCGCGCCGTGGTCTCGCGCAGCTCCGTGGTCTCCCGCTCGGCCAGCGCACGGGCGTCCGTGGTCTCCCGCGTGGCGCCGGCCCGCAGGTGGGACGTCTCGCGCTCGGTGGTCTCGCGCAGCTCGGTGGTCTCGCGGTCGGCCGTGGCGCGCAGCTCGGCCGCGTACTGCTCGGACTCGGCGCGGACGGTGCCGAGCTCGGTCGCGAGGGCGTTGCGGGCGGCGGTCGTCTCGTCACCGACCGTCGAGCGCAGCTCCGCGACCTCGCGGTCGGCGGTCGCCCGGACGAACGCGGCGTACTGGTCCGCCTCGGTCCGCAGCGCGGTCGCCTCGGTCTCGGCGCGCTGACGCGCGGCGCGCGCCTCGCGGTCCGCGGCCGTCCGGACGGCGTCTGCCGCCTGCTGCGCCTCGGTGCGGAGGGCGGCGACGGCGGTCTCGGTCCCGGCGCGCAGCTCCGCGGTGTCCGCCTCGGCCTCGGCCCGGATCGTCGCGGCGTACTGCTCCGCGTCGGTGCGCAGGGCCGCGACATCGGCGTCGGTCTTCTGGCGCAGGGCGGTGGTCTCGGCGTCGGCCGTGGCGCGCAGCTCCTGCGCGTAGCGGTCGGTCTCCTCGCGCAGGGCGGTCGTCTCGGCCTGCGTGGTGCTGCGCAGCTCCGTCGCGGCGCGCTCGGTGCTGACGCGCAGCTCGGTGGTCTCGCGCTCCACGGTGGCCCGGGCGGTGCTCAGCTCGCGCTCCAGGCCGCTGCGCCGCTCGCTCTCCTCGGTCGCGACGGCGCTGGAGATCCGCGCGGCCTCGCGCTCGGCGGACCCGACGAGCTCCTCGGCGCGGCGCTGGGCGGAGACCAGGGTGCTCTCGGCCTCGGCCGCCGAGGTCGAGCGGACCTCCTCGGCCTCCCGGCGCGTCGTCGCGAGCAGCTCGGCGACCTCGTTCTCCGCGCGGGCGCGCAGCTGGCCGGCCGCGAGCTTGGCGCGCGCCATGGCGTCGGCGGCCTGGGCGTTGGCCTGGGACAGGACGTCCGAGGACTGCTCCTCCGCGGAGCGCAGCAGCTGCTCGATGCGCGAGCCGAGGCCCGAGTAGGTGGGCCGCTCCGCCTCGCGCAGCTGACGGTGCGCCTCGGACAGCTCGCCGGCCACCTGCATGGCCCGGGCGTCCATCTGCTCGACCTGGGAGCGCGCGTCGGTGAGCTGCTTCTCCAGCTGCGCCAGCCGCTGCTCCACCTGGGTGCGCTCGTAGCCGCGCATCACGACCGGGAACACGCCTCGCTCGTCGGTCACAACAACCTCCTGGAAAGGGCTCCGCCGGCGCAGCGGCGCGGATGCGCCCCGCCGGTGCGGGCCTGCAGATCGGGGCCTGGTCGGGGAGCCGCCCGCCCCGGAGCCCCAGCCTAACGGTCCGGACGGTGGGACCCCACCCCGCGGACGACCCGCCCAGCCCCGGATCGGACCCGACCGTGCCGCGGCCACCGCCCGACGCGCGGCCCGTCGGGCACCCCCCCGGCCACGGTCCGACCGTCACCCGTCACCCACCGCCGACCACCCGTCGGGCACCGTGCGCACCGCCCGCCCGGGGCCCGCCCGTCGCTCGGCACCCCACCGTCGACCGCCCTCGCCTATCCTGGGTCGTCACGTCGGAAGGGACGGCTCGTGCTTCCTCGCGCTCTCGCGTCGCTGCTGTGCCTGCTGGGCGCCGCGGCCCTCGGTCTGGGGGTCGCCTCGGCGACCGTCTGGCGAGCCGACGACACCCTGGTGGCCACGGTCGAGGCGACCACTCTCGTGGCGACCGAGCCGGGGGTGCTGGACCTCGCCGCCGCCGACGTGACCGTCCGCGCCGAGGCCGAGGGTGCCGTGGTCATCGCGCTGGGCCGCACGGCCGACGTCGAGGCGTGGATCGGCACCGACGCGCACGCGTGGGTGACGGGCCTGGTGGACCGCACGACCCTGAGCACGCGCGACGTCGAGGCGACCTCCCCGAGCCCGACGGCGACCGCCGACCCCACGGCCACCGCCGGCCCCGCGGCGACGCCCGCACCGGAGCCGACCGCAGAGGCGACCGCAGAGCCGACCGACGGTGACGCCGCAGGAGAGGCCACCGCCGCGGTGGCCGACCCCACCGGCTCGGACCTCTGGGTCGCCGAGGCCACGGGCGACGGTGAGGCCGAGCTCGAGTGGAGCCGGCAGGACGGCCGGTGGAGCGTGCTCGTCGCGGCCGTCGGGCCGGACGCCGGTCCGGTGACGCTCCGGCTCACCTGGCCGCAGGTGGTCACGACCCCGTGGCTCGCGCCCGGGGTGGCTGTCGGGGGGCTGCTCCTGGTGGCGGGCCTCCTGTGGTGGGTCGTCCTCCTGTGGGGCACCCGGTGGCTCGGCCCGGTGGGTGCACTGTCCCGGGCAGGGTCGGCGCGGCTGCTGGCCCTGCTGCGGCACGAGGAGCACGAGGGCGAGGTCCGCCGCCCGGGGACCCACCCGGTGCCCGTGGTCGAACGGGCACGGCGCGCCACCGGCGAGGTCGAGCGGGTCGCCCGCGACACGCCCGCCGCGGACCGCGCCGACGGGTCCCCGCACGGTCGACCCGAGGTGACCGACGTCGTGCGCCCTCAGAGCTCCGCGGCCGTGGAGGCGCACCCGGTGCCGCTGCCCGACGACGGCGCGCCGCTCACCCGTCGCCAGCTGCGCGAGCGGGCGGCTGCGGCTGCGGCATCGGGGACCGCCCGACCCGCCTCGCCGGCGTCTGCCGCGGACGCGCCCGGGCCGGGGCCGACCACGGGCTCGACGGCGGACGTGAGCCCCACCGCGCCGGCAGCGCCGACCACGGACGACGCGACGACGGCGGCCCCGCCGGTCGCGGTACCGAAGAGGCACGCCGTCCCGCCGACCGCCGCGGCGGTCACTCCCGCCGGTCGCACTCCCGCCGGTCTCACACCCGCCGGTCTCACGCCCGCCACACCCGCGACGGCCGGGGCCACGCCGGCCGAGCCGGCCCCGGTCGCCGAGCCGACGCCGCCCGCCGAGCCGGCCCCGGTCGCAGAGCCCACGCCGGCCGCCCGGCGACGCGTCTCGCGCGTGCCGTCGTGGCTCCCGGGCCGCCGAACCTCGGCCGACGTCGCCGAGGCGCCCGCGTCGGTACCCGATCCCGTCCCCGAGGCACCGGCACCGACCGTGCCCGCCACGGCACCCTCGGCGTCGGCCGACGCGTGGCGTCGTGCCTGGGGGATCCCGAGCATCGAGCGGACCGAGGCGCCCACCGCCCCGCTGGAGTCCCCGGACGACGGCCGATCGACCGACGCGAGCGAGGGGGAGGGCCGATGAGCCGCCGACTCCGGGCCGCACTCGTCGGCGCCGTCACCGCGCTGGCCCTCGCGGCCTGCGCCGCCCCGCTGCCCACCCCGCAGCCGGACGCCGTACCGGTGACGCTCCCGCCGGCCGTCTCGACGGCCCAGGTGGACCGCATCCTCGCCGACCTCGCCGAGACTCTCGCCGCGGCCGACGCCACAGCACCGGCCGACGCCGCCGCGTCGGCCGCGGCCCTGGCGCCGCGCGTCACCGGGCCGGCCGCCACCCTGCGGGCGGCCCAGTACGTGCGGCTCGCCGCGGGGGACACCACCGCGCTGACGCTCGTCCCGCCCAGCGAGCAGACGCTCGTCGTGCCCACCACGGATGTCTGGCCGCGGACCGTCATGGTCGTCACGGCGGCTCCGGAGGACCTGCGCGCGCCGCTGCTGCTCACGCTCGTCCAGGACGGTCCGCGCGAGCCCTACCGGCTGTGGTCGTGGGTCCGGCTCTTCCCCGGCGTCCAGATGCCGGCGACCACGCAGCCCGGCATCGGGTCCGCCCCGGTGGCACCGGACGCCGGCACCCTGGCGCTCGCCCCGGCCGACGTCATGGCCCAGTACGTCGACCTGCTGACCAACGGCGACGCCTCGGCGTACGCCCCCGTCTTCGCCGCCGACCCGCTGCGGGCCGGCATCGCGGCGCAGCGGGACGGCTGGGTGGCCGCGGTCGCCGACAAGGGCAGCCTCACCGAGACCTACCAGGCGCTCGACGCGCCGGTGTCCCTCGCGACGGCCGACGGCGGCGCCATCGTCGTGGGGACCGTCCAGACGGTCACGACGATCACGCTGACCGACTCGACGCTGACCATCGGCGACCTCACCGCCGCCCTGCTCGGCGCGAGCACCGTCGCGTCCAACCTCACGCTCACCTGGCTCAGCGTCGTCGCCTTCGACGTCCCGCCGGCGGGCTCCGCCGAGCCCGTCGCGGTCCTCGGCGCCGAGCACGCACCCGTCCAGGTCACCGGCTCCTAGCCGCTGACGCACCCAGATCCGAGAGTCCGCCATGACCCAGCCCACCGGTCCCCGCCCGCGCCTCGACGTCCGCGGTGCCGTCGACCTGTCCAGCCTCGGCCGTCCCGCGGCACCCGCCCCGGGCGGCCCCGCCACCGGCACCACGAGCGGCGTCGTCATCGACGTCACCGAGGCGAACTTCCCCGAGGTCGTCCAGCAGTCCCTCACGGTGCCCGTCGTCGTGGTGCTGTGGGCGCCGTGGAGCGAGGTCAGTACGGCGGTCACGGCCGACCTCGTCGCCATCGCGGAGGAGGCCGGTGGCCGGTTCCTGCTCGCGCGGGTCGACACGGAGCAGAACCCGCAGATCGCCCAGGCCTTCGCCGCGCAGACGGTCCCGGCCGTGGTGGCGGTGCTCAAGGGCCAGCCCGTGCCGCTGTTCCAGGGGGCGGCCAGCCCGGAGGACGTCCGAGCACTCATCGTGCAGGTGCTCGAGGCCGCGGCTGCCAACGGGGTGACCGGGACCGTCGCCGTCGGTGCGCCGCCCGCCGAGGAGGAGCCGGCCGAGCCGCCCCTGCCCCCGCTGCACCAGGCCGCCTACGACGCGATCGAGCGCGACGACCTCGATGCGGCGGTGGCCGCCTACACGCAGGCCATCGCCGAGAACCCGCGCGACGCCGACGCCCAGGCCGGGCTGGCCCAGGTCGAGCTGCTCCGACGCACGCGGGACCTCGACCCGGCCACCGCGATGGCGGCGGCCGAGGCGGCTCCGCGGGACGTCGAGGCGCAGCTGGCGGCCGCGGACCTGGAGCTGCTCGGCGGGCTCGTCGAGGATGCCTACGCCCGGCTGGTGGCCCTGGTGCGCGTCACCGCCGGGCCCGAGCGCGAGGCCACCCGCGTGCGCCTCATCGCCCTGTTCGCCGTCGTCGGGGACACCGACCCGCGCGTGCTCGCAGCGCGCAGGGCGCTGGCCAGCGCCCTGTACTGAGCCCCAGCACGACGAGGCCCCGGTCGCCATGACCGGGGCCTCGTGCGTTCGCAGCCCAGCGGGGCCGTCGCCGGCCGCGACGTGCCGCTACTGACCCTCGGGGATGAGGATCATCGCGCCGAGCGGGGGCACCCGAACGCTCGCCGAGAACGGCTGCGCGTGGTGCGGCGACGCCTGAGCCTCGATCCGGCCCAGGTTGCCGACCCCGGAGCCGCCGTAGACCTCGGCATCGGTGTTGAGCGCCTCGCGCCACCACCCGCCGCCGGGCAGCCCGAGGCGGTAGCCCTCGTGCGTCGTGCCGGCGAAGTTGATGACGACGGCCGCCATCCGGCCCTGCCCGTCCCGGCGGATGAACGAGAGCACGTTGTGCCCGGCGTCCTGGGAGTCGATCCACTCGAACCCGGCGGGGTCCTTGTCGAGCGTCCAGAGCGCCGGCTCGTCGCGGTACAGCCGGTTGAGGTCACGGACCACCTTGGCGATGCCCTGGTGGGTCGAGAACTCGAGCAGGCGCCAGTCGATGCTCTCGCCCTCGTTCCACTCCGTGGTCTGGCCGAACTCGCAGCCCTGGAAGATCAGCTGCTTGCCCGGGTGGGTCCACTGGTACGCGAGCAGGGTGCGCAGGCCGGCCGCCTGCTGCCAGTGGTCGCCGGGCATCTTGTGGATGAGCGAGCCCTTGCCGTGCACCACCTCGTCGTGGCTCAGCGGCAGCACGAAGTGCTCGGAGAACGCGTACACCAGCGAGAACGTGATCTCGTTGTGGTGGTAGCGCCGGTTGATGGGCTCCTCCGCCAGGTAGCGCAGGGTGTCGTTCATCCAGCCCATGTTCCACTTCAGGCCGTACCCCAGGCCGCCGGCGTCGGTGGGCTGGGTGACACCGGGCCACGCCGTCGACTCCTCGGCGATCATCATGATCCCCGGGGTGCGGCGGTAGGCCGTCGCGTTGGCCTCCTGGATGAAGCGGATCGCCTCGAGGTTCTCGCGCCCGCCGTGGATGTTGGGCCGCCACTGACCGTGGCTGCGCGAGTAGTCGAGGTAGAGCATCGAGGCCACGGCGTCGACCCGCAGGCCGTCGATGTGGAACTCCTCGAGCCAGTAGGTCGCGTTGGCCACGAGGAAGTTGCGCACCTCGTTGCGGCCGAAGTTGAAGATGTAGGTGCCCCAGTCGGTGTGCTCGCCGAGCAGCGGGTCCGGGTGCTCGTAGAGCGGGGTGCCGTCGAAGCGGCCCAGCGCCCACTCGTCCTTGGGGAAGTGCGCCGGGACCCAGTCGAGGAGCACGCCCACGCCGGCCTGGTGCAGCCGGTCGACGAGCAGCCGGAAGTCGTCGGGGTGGCCGAACCGGGAGGTCGGCGCGTAGTACGAGCTGACCTGGTAGCCCCAGGACCCGCCGAACGGGTGCTCGGCGACGGGCATGAGCTCGACGTGGGTGAAGCCCATCTGCACGACGTACTCGGTGAGCTGGTCGGCGAGCTCACGGTAGGTCAGCCCGGGCCGCCACGAGCCGAGGTGCACCTCGTAGGTGCTCATCGGGCCGCTGTGCGGGTCGCTGTGGCTGCGCCGCGCGATCCACGCGTCGTCGCTCCAGGTGTGGCCCGACTCCACCACCACGGACGCGGTGGCCGGCGGGACCTCGGTGCCCTGGGCCATGGGATCGGCCTTCTGCCGCCACGAGCCGTCCGGCGTGAGGATCTCGAGCTTGTAGCGCGTGCCGGCGCCCACGCCCGGGATGAACAGCTCCCAGACGCCCGAGTCGCCGAGGCTGCGCATCGCGTGCGCGGCGCCCTGCCAGTGGTTGAAGTCGCCGATGACGCGCACGGCGCGCGCGTTGGGCGCCCAGACGGCGAACGCGGTGCCGGTGACGTCGCCGAGCGCGCTCGGGTATCGCCGGACGTTGGCGCCCAGGACGGTCCAGAGCTCCTCGTGGCGGCCCTCGCGGATGAGGTGCAGGTCCACGTCGCCGAGGCTCGGCAGGAAGCGGTACGGGTCGTCCGTCGTGGTGGTGACGTCGCCGTACGTCACCTGGAGGCGGTAGTCGGGCACGGCGGTCGCGGTGGTCGCGGCGACCCAGACGCCCTGGTGCTCGTGGGCGGCCTCGACGTCGCCGTCCGGCGTGACGATGACGACGCGGTCCGCGAGGGGACGCAGCGTCCGGAACGTCACGACGTCGCCGTCGAGATGGGCCCCGAGGATGCGGTGGGGGTCCTGATGGGTCCCCGCGGCGATCACGTCGAGCTCCTCGGTGAACACCGGGCGTGGGGTCGCGGCAGGGGGCGGTGCGGACGTCGTCGTCATGGCCCTTACCCTGCCATGACCGCCAGCGTGGCGCACCAAGGACACGTCACGAGATCGTCACGGGTGCCGACGCCAGGGCGGTGGGCGTGCCCGGCGGCGCGGCAGGCGGCTCAGCGGTCCCCGGCGAGGAGGTGGTCGACGGCCCCGAGCGGGATGTCGACCCAGTCCGGGCGGTTGCGCACCTCGTAGACGACCTCGTAGAGCGCCTTGTCGAGCTCGAGCGCGCGCAGCAGGACGCCGGCGGCCGCTGCGGTCACCGCGGTCGCCGCGTCGTCCGTCGCGAGCTGCTCCCGGTAGCCCTCGACGAGCCGTGCCCGCGCGAGGTCCGCCCAGCCGGGCCTTGCCCCGCCCACGGCCGCGGCGTAGTCCACCGAGCGGAGCATGCCGGCCAGGTCCCGCAGCGCGAGGTCCGGCCGGGCGCGCTCGGCCGCGGTGGCCTGGGGCTCGCCCTCGAAGTCGAGGACGGCCCAGCGGTCCGGGGCTCGCAGCACCTGGCCCAGGTGGTAGTCGCCGTGCACGCGCTGCACGGGTGGCAGCGCCCCCACGCGGCCGACGGCGCTCAGCACGGCCTCGATCCCCGCTGCCCGCTCGGCGAGCACCGGGGCGACGGCCTCGGCCGCGGCCGCCCGGCTGCGCAGCATCGCGACGACGGCCGCGGCATCGGCGGGGAGGTCGGCGTCCGGCACCGGGAGCGCGGTCCGCAGCGCCGTGTGCATCTGGGCCGTGGTGCGGCCGAGGTCGAGGGCGAGGTCGCCCAGGTCGGTGTGCTGCGCGGCGAGGCGGCACGCGAGCTCGAAGCCGTCCTGCGCGCCCAGCACCAGCTCGCTGAGCACGCCGAGGTGCCCGCTCGCCAGGCCGTCGGGCTCGCGGGCGTCGGGCCACCGGCCCTCGAGCCAGGCCAGCGGGCGCGGCACGCCGCCCCAGCCCGCGTGGTGCAGGGCGAGCGGCACCTCGACGTCGGGGTTGGCGCCGGGGCTCACCGCCCGGAACACCTTGAGGATCGCCGGGGTGGGCAGGGTGGGCAGCAGCACAGAGGTGTTCGACTGCTCGCCGCCCAGGCCGCGCACGGCGCCGGGCGCCGCCAGGTCGACGTCCGGCACGGGGACGTCGTGGTGCGCTGCCGCGAGCCAGGCCCGCAGGAAGGCCGGGTCCTGGCAGCCGTCGAGCACCACCAGCGCCCCGCCGGGGCGGGCCACCGTGCCGACGTGCGCCGGGCCGGTCGGCCGCTCGGCGTCGGCCGCGCGCAGCACGACCGGCACCTGCAGCACCCCGCCGGCGGGCAGGCCGAACAGGTGCAGACCCACCACGGCCTCGCCCAGCGGGTCGACCAGCGGCACCACGGCCACGCGCGCGAGGTCCCCGCCGGAGCCCTTGACGGGGTACCAGCGCTGCGCCGGCAGCCACCCGCGCAGCACGGCCAGGACGTCGTCGTCCGCCACGGCGGAGCCGAGCACCGGGCCGGCGGTCGAGTCGGGGGCCATGGCGCTCCTCAGCTCGCGGCCGGCGGAGTGACGGTGAGCCAGTAGAAGGTGCGGGAGCCGAGCGTGACGGCCAGCCGCCCGTCATCGCCGACCCGGCCGAACCCGCTGCCGCCGAAGACGTCCTGCAGCCCGTGCCCGGCCAGGCCAGGCAGCGCCAGCACGGCGGCGCGTGGCGTGGACGCGAGGTTCGTCACGCAGAGCACCGTCTCGTCCGGCGAGCGCCGCAGGTAGGCCAGCACGGCGTCGGTGTCGCTGGTCACCGCGAGGAAGTCGCCCGTGCCGAACACCGGGTGGCGGCGGCGGACCGCGAGCATCCCGTGCACCCAGTGCAGCAGGGAGGCAGGCTGGGCCAGCTGCGACTCGACGTTGACCGCCGTGTGGTGGTGCACGAGGGACTGCACGACGGGCAGGTAGAGCTTGCCGGGGTCGGCCGTGGAGAAGCCGGCGTTGCGGTCCGGGGTCCACTGCATCGGGGTGCGCACCGCGTCGCGGTCCGGCAGCCAGATGTTGTCGCCCATGCCGATCTCGTCGCCGTAGTACAGGCACGGGCTGCCCGGCAGGGACAGCAGCAGCGCATGGGCCAGCTCGATCTCGGCCCGGGAGTTGTCCAGCAGCGGGGCCAGGCGACGCCGGATGCCGACGTTGGCGCGCATCCGGGGGTCCGGGGCGTACCACCCGTACATCGAGGCGCGCTCCTCCGTCGAGACCATCTCGAGCGTGAGCTCGTCGTGGTTGCGCAGGAAGGTCCCCCACTGGGCGGCCGGGGGGATGGCGGGGGTGTCGGCGAGGATGTCGACGACCGAGGTCCCGCGCTGGTCCTTGATCGCGTAGTAGATGCGCGGCATCACGGGGAAGTGGAAGCACATGTGACACTCGGGAGCGTCGTCGGTGCCGTAGTACGGCGCGACGTCCTCGGGCCACTGGTTGGCCTCGGCGAGCATGATCCGGCCGGGGAACTCCGCGTCGACCATCGACCGCATGTCGCGCAGGAAGTCGTGCGTGCGCGGCAGGTTCTCGCAGTTGGTGCCCTCCTCCTCGAAGAGGTAGGGCACGGCGTCGAGGCGGAACCCGTCGACGCCGAGGCCGAGCCAGAACCGGGCGACGTCCTTCATCGCCTCGACGACGTACGGGTTCTCGAAGTTGAGGTCCGGCTGGTGGCCGAAGAACCGGTGCCAGAAGTACTGCCGACGGACGGGGTCGAACGTCCAGTTGGACGTCTCGGTGTCGACGAAGATGATCCGTGCGTCCTGGTAGCGCGTGGCGTCGTCGCTCCACACGTAGAAGTCGCCGTACGGACCCGCCGGGTCCGAGCGCGACGCCTGGAACCACGGGTGGGCGTCGCTGGTGTGGTTCATCACCAGGTCGATGACCAGGCGGATGCCGCGCGCGTGCGCCTGCTCGATGAGCTCGGCGAAGTCCGCCACCGTGCCGTACTGGGCCGCGATGGACGTGTAGTCCGCCACGTCGTAGCCGCCGTCGCGCAGCGGCGACGGGTAGAACGGCGGCAGCCACAGGCAGTCGACACCCAGCCACTGCAGGTAGTCGAGCCGGTCGATGAGGCCGCGCAGGTCCCCGGAGCCCGCACCGGTGGAGTCCGCGAAGCAGCGCAGCATGACCTCGTAGAAGACGGCCGTCTTGTACCAGTCCGGGTCGTCCGACAGCCCGCGCGGGACCTGCGCCGGCAGGTGGGCCGTCGCCTGGGGCCGGGGCGGCAGCGCGCGCACGGGGTCGACGGCGCGCAGCGTCCCGGTGTCGACCGGGACCGGCTGCTGGGGGCGGTCGGGGCTCACAGCGTGCGCACCCCGATGACGTGCGCGGCGTTGTGCCAGGGGTCGAGGCGCACGTACGGGTTGGCGCCCCAGCCGTAGACCGCGCCCGAGAGCAGGTCGTAGGCGTGGAACGCCCTCGCGTCGGGGTCGGCCGGCGCCGCGACGCCCAGCGCCTCGAGGTCCAGGTGCACGACGCCCTCGCGGATGTTGTGCGGGTCCGTGGTGAGGATGACGAGCACGGTGTCGGCGCGGCCGTCCGGCGACTGCGCCGCCGTGACGCGCCGGGAGAACGCGAGGATCGCGTCGTTCTCGGTCGGGTGGACGGTCAGCCCGCGCAGGCGCTGCAGCGCGGGGTGCTCGCGACGGATCGCGTTGAGGCGGGTCAGCAGGTCGGGCAGGCCCGTCTTCTGGGCCGCGACCCAGTCGCGTGCCTTGAACTCGTACTTCTCGTTGTCGATCTGCTCCTCCGCGCCCGGCCGGGGCACGCTCTCGACGAGCTCGTAGCCCGTGTAGATGCCCCAGGTCGGCGAGCCGGTCGCGGCGAGGATGGCCCGGATCGCGAAGGCCGGCGGGCCGCCGTGCTGCATGTACGGCGTGAGGATGTCGTGCGTCGTCGGCCAGAAGCTCGGGCGCATGTACGCGGCCGCCGGGCCGGAGACCTCCTCGAGGTACTCCGCGATGAGGTCCTTGGTGTTGCGCCACGCGAAGTACGAGTACGACTGGTGGAAGCCGATCTTGGCGAGCGTGTGCATCATCGGCGGTCGGGTGAACGCCTCGGCGAGGAAGAGGACGTCGGGGTGGGCGGCGTTGACGTCGGCGATGATCCGCTCCCAGAACACCAGGGGCTTGGTGTGCGGGTTGTCCACCCGGAACGCCGTCACGCCGTGGTCGATCCACACCTGGAGCACGCGGCGCATCTCGACGTAGATGCCCTCGGGGTCGTTGTCGAAGTTGAGCGGGTAGATGTCCTGGTACTTCTTCGGCGGGTTCTCGGCGTAGGCGATCGTCCCGTCGACCCGGGTGGTGAACCACTCCGGGTGGGTGGCGACCCACGGGTGGTCCGGCGAGCACTGCAGGGCGAGGTCGAGGGCGACCTCCATGCCGTGCGCCCGCGCCGTGGCCACGAACGCGTCGAAGTCCTCGAACGTGCCCAGCTCGGGGTGGATGGCGTCGTGCCCGCCGTCGGCCGAGCCGATCGCGTACGGCGAGCCGGGGTCACCGGGCTCGGTGTGCAGCGAGTTGTTGCGCCCCTTGCGGTGCGTGGTGCCGATGGGGTGGATGGGCGTGAGGTAGAGCACGTCGAAGCCCATCGAGGCGATCGCCGGGATGCGCTCCGCCGCCGTGCGGAGCGTGCCGGTGGTCCACGTCCTCGTCTCGGCGTCGTACGTCGCACCCTCGGAGCGCGGGAAGATCTCGTACCAGGAGCCGACGAGGGCCGTGG
>Ga0073905_10001229_pt1 | contig 12979 bp, 13 predicted proteins | sample KloWWTupernatant_FD_65482 | JGI IMG/M metagenome (GOLD analysis project Ga0073905, IMG submission 65482) | Active sludge microbial communities from Klosterneuburg, Austria, studying microevolution and ecology of nitrifiers - Klosterneuburg... | ecosystem: Engineered > WWTP > Aerobic digester >... | reverse complement strand
ACTGGCGCGGGCGATCCGCGCGGCCGGCCTGCCGCTGATCGTCTTCATCAACAAGATCGACCGCCTCGGCGCGCGCGGCGAGCCGCTGCTGGATGACATCCGTGAGAAGCTCGGACTGCGTGTCGTCGCACTGAACCGGCCGGACGGGCTGGGCGACCGCGCCGCGTCTGTCACTCCGGTCGACCGGACGGCCCCGGCATGGCGGGCGGCGCTGACCGATCTGCTGGCGGAGGCAAGCGAACGAGTGATCGAGGAGTACGAGCGCACTGGCGGCGAGCCGTCGGCCGCGTTCCTCGACGCCGAGCTGCGCCGTCAGGTCGCCAACCGGGAGGTCTCGCCGGCCTTCTTCGGCTCGGCAATCACCGGCGCCGGGGTCGACGCGCTGCTTGCCGGCGTTGAGGAATGGCTGCCGCCCGCCGTTGGCGACGCCGACGCGCCGGCCAGCGGCACGGTGTTCAAGATCGCGCGACGGCCGGGCGGCGAGAAGGTCGTCTACGTCCGACTGTTCGACGGCCGGCTTGCCGTTCGCCAGCATGTATCGCTCCATCGCCATAGTAGCTGGGGCGAGCCCGAGGAGATCGACGAGCGGATCACGGCGATCGACCGGTTCTCCGGCGGCGCGGCGATCCAGACCGGCGAGATCGCTGCCGGCGAGATTGCCGCGCTCCACGGGCTGCGTGAGGCGCGGATCGGCGACCGGATCGGCGCGGGTGGCGGCGCGGCGCGCGAGCTGCCGCTGGCGTTCCCGCCGCCAGCGCTCGAGAGCATCGTCCGCCCGCTGGATCGCAGCCAGATCACCCGGCTGCGCGAGGCGTTGGAGCAGCTGGCCGAGCAGGACCCCCTCATCTCGCTGCGGCAGCGTAACGAGTCCGGCGAGATCTCCGTCCGCCTCTATGGCGACGTGCAGAAGGAGGTACTGACCGACACGCTCTCGCGTGATTACGGCCTCGGCGTCTGGTTCGGGCCGAGCCGAACGATCTGCGTCGAGCGGCTGGTCGGGTCCGGCGAAGCGCTGGAGGTGATCTTCGAGGGCGGCAATCCCTACTACGCGACGCTCGGCTTCCGCGTCGAGCCGGCCGCGCCGGGCAGCGGCATCCGCTACGAGCGCCAGCTCGGCTCGCTGCCGCTGGCGTTCTACCGCGCGACCGAGGAGACAGTCTACGATGCGCTCCAGCAGGGGTTGGCTGGCTGGGAGGTGATCGACTGCGTCGTGACGCTCTTCCAGCCGGGGTTCAACTCGATCCTCAGCACGGCCGGCGACTTCCGCAAGCTCGTCCCGCTGGTGCTGCTGGAGGCGATCCGGCAGGCCGGGACTGTCGTCTGCGAACCCATCGACGCGCTGGAGCTGGAGGTCCCCGAGGACACCTACGGCACGATCTGCGGCGCGCTGATCCAGGCGCGCGCAACGATCGAGGACACCCGGGTGGACGGCGCAACCTGCCATCTCACCGTCACGATCCCGACGGTCGAGCTGCGTGGCATCGAGCAGCAGCTTCCCGGCCTGACACGCGGCGAGGGCGGCTGGTCGTCGCACTTCGCCGGCTACCGACCGGTCCCCGCCCCCGCCCCGACGCGCCCGCGCGTCGGCCCGAACCCGCTCAACCGCGCCCACTACCTGGCGGAGGTGGCGCGGGGATAAGGGCGCTCAGTTGGCCTCTGCCGGCGCCACCGCGTCCCCGGCCGGTTCCTCGTCCGGAGGGAGGATCGGCCAGGCGCGGACGACGGCGGGGATGGCGGCGGCGATCGGCAGGGCCAGGAGCGCGCCGACGACGCCGAGCAGCCGCGCGCCGATGAGGACGGCCAGCAGGATCGCGATCGCCGGGATCTGGAGCGTCACGCCGAAGACGCGCGGAACGATGACGTAGTTCTCGATCGCCTGATAGCCGAGAAACAGCGCCAGGACAATGATCGCGGTCAACGGCGAGACGGTCAGCGCCAGCAGGACGACCGGGATCGTCGCCAGCGTCGCGCCAACCTGCGGCACGGCATCGAGCACGGCTGCCATGACCGCCAGCAGCAGCGGCTCCGGCACACCAACCAGGCTGAGCGCCACCAGAGTGAACAGGCCGAAGAGCGCCGAGACAACCGTCTGACCGCGGACGTAGCCACCGACGGTGCGGGTGACCTCGTTGCGTACCCGCCGTGAGCGCGCCTGGAGCGCTGGCGCGAGACGCGAGATCGCCCACTCGAAGATACGGGGACCATCCAGCAGGATGTAGGCGGTCAGAGCGAGAGTGATGAAGATGTTGGCGATCCCGGTGACGATCCCGCTGCCGATCGACAGCACGCTGCCGAACAGGTCGCCCGGCTTCACCGCTGCCTGATCGGCATTATCCTGCAACCACTGCTGGATTGTGGGGTAACGATCCAGGATATGGCCCCACTCATCAACATAATCGGGTAGTCCCTCGGCGAGACGTTGGCCCTGGACGATCAACGGCGGGATCACGAGCAGGCCGAGAACGACGACCGCGAAGATGAGGCCAGCGATCAGGATGCCGACCGCCTGTGTGCGCGGCCGGCCGCGCTGCTCCAGACGCTGGACGAAGTGGTCGCCGGCGGCTGCGAGGAGTGTTGCGATGATCAGCAAGACACCCAACTGCCAGAGCTGCCAGGCGAGCCAGATCACAGCGATGACCAGCACGATCGTGACGATCGTCCGGCGCGGCAGTTCGATGCGGGTAATCACCGTCCGCGGCGGCCGCGCGCTCACAGCGCCACTCCAGCGGCCGTATCTCGCGCATTATGCGTGTTCAGAGCAGACCGCCATGTACATTTCCCTTCAATCGTTCGTGGTGATGGAGTATAGAGGCACGCTGCGGTTGCTGCGCGAGACCCGCTCTCACGAGCGTGTCTGTAACGCCACGTCTGCGCCGCGCGATCGACCGAGCCGGTTGTCACAGCCGGGTGGCTGTTCAGCGGTCCCACAATAACGAAAGCGCCAAAGGGTCGATGAGATGATGACGATCAGGGCGGCCAAGGACAGCGTGATCGCCAAGGTGCTTCGCGATGCGCACGCGAGTGGTGCGCCGCTGCGCATTGAGGTCGGCACTGCTCGCGTCATCGTGACCCGCAAAAGCCTGCACGTTGTCGGAGACGAAGACGATATCTGGGCCGACTACGACCCGGAACGGGCGATGGCGGGAATCGAGGCCGCGGCGGGGAGTTGGAGCGACGTCGATACTGACGCGCTGCGGGGTGACCTCCGGGAACAACTGGGGCAGAACAGTGCCGACAGGTCAAGCGGATAATGCCATTCGACGGTGGGCCAACCTCGGGATTATTTTCCGATCTACGCAATCCACCGAACGCGCTGCTCTCACGATTCCCTGACAGTGATGAGACGCACACGCAACCCGGGAAGCTGAGATAATCGGCGGTCGTTTGTCAGCAACTCAAGGCCATACGCCACCGCTGTCTCAACGATAATCGCGTCGGGCAGCTTCAAGCGATGAGTGCGTCGGAACTCGATCCCAGCAGCGCGGACCTCTGCCGAAAGCTCGACAATGTCAACGACGGATACGACAGTAGCTCCATTTCGGAAATGACCGACACAGCGTATGGTCCCTCTGGCAACGGCTCCATGAGCGCATCACCGAGTTGGCACAGGACGACGTTCGTATCGAGGACGACCGTCATGACCACTCATCCCGAATTCGCCGCTGATACTCGAGCGGGTCTTCGGTGAGTTTCACTGCGCCTCGAAACTCGGAGAGATCCGTGGCCAGTTTGCGCTCCGCACGCACACCGAGCAAGCGCTCGACCTCCAGCCAGTTGTCGTAGTCGATCTGGACGGCGATGGGGTTGTGATTCTCGTCGGTGACGATCTTCTTGCGGACGACGATCATGGCCGCCCTCCCTTCAGCGAAACCGATGTCAGCTGAATTGTGACACGCCAGCCAGCAGCCACTCACTCCGTGCGGCAGTCCTCGAAGACGCGCCGGACGATGGCGAGGGTGGCGGCGTAGGTGGAATCCATGCCGTAGTACGACAGGCCTCGCGCGCCGAGGGTGTGGGCGTGGGAGTACGGGGTGTCCGAGGCGTAGTGGATGATGCCCAGGTCGACCGGGAGCTGGCTCATGTTGACGCTCTCGTTGGTCGGGTGACGAGTGAGGGCGACGTCCTCGTAGAGCGCCGAGAGGTACGGGCCGGCCTCCATCTCGACGACCGTGAAGCTCTCTCGGTAATAGAAGTCGAGGTAGCCGCGGTTCTGGAGGTAGGTGCCCTTGACCGTGACGGCGCGCTGGCGGTCGAGGGTCGAGCCGTAGACGAGGAATGGGTCGAGATCGGCGCTGGAGAAGCAGTTGGCGAACCAGTAGGTGTTGCCGGAGTGCTCGTCGTAGACGTCGTTGGCGATCATGACGTCGCCGATGCGGGCGTTGAGCGTTGCAGCTTTGCCGAGGATGTAGATCCCGCGGAGCCGATCCACCCCCGTCGCGATCTGACCGAAGATGTGATACGCCGCCAGGCCGAGCGGGTAGTTGATGTTGACGATCACGGCATCTGTGCCGCCGGGACAGTAGCCACGAATACGCGGGTCGAGATCATTCGGGTCGATCTTGCCGAGGTCCATGATCTGGATGCCGACATCGACGGCACTGGTCGGATCGATCGTGACGACGCCGAGCTCGGCCTCTTCGGCGTCGCGCTCGGCGCGCGCTTCGGGGTTGACGGTGTAGTAGAGCCGGGCTGTGTAGTAGAGGAAATTGTCCCACGACGCGCGAACTTCGCCGGCCTGCAGCTTGCGCAACTCCGGCAGCAGATCGGGGTGTGCCGACTCCTCGACGAAGCGCACCAGCTCGTCGCGACGACGACGGGCGGTGCCGGTGAGGATGTTCGCCAGCGAGTGGGTGTTGGACGAGATGAAGTAGACCGGCCGGCCGCCGAGGTCTAGCTCGGACAAGCTGCGCCCGGCCGGCGCCCACCAGCGCTGAGCGGACCGTGTGTAGCCGAGATAGGTTCCACCGAGCATCTGCAGGCGCAGATCGCGCTTGCGCGCGGCCAGCCGGCGTAGATTGGGCCACAGTTCGCGACCCCAGGTCGAGCAAAGCCGCGCCCAGTCGGCCGGCTCGATCCCCAGCCCCTCGCCGATCTGCTCCAGCCGCTGGCCGCCGTCGGCGTCGCCAGGCTGGCCCGGCCGGCGTGAGCCTGCCTCGATCAGCGCCGCCAGCTCGGGGGTGTCGCTGATGCGCTGGTGCATCTTGTTCCACTCGATCTGCCAGCCGACGATCGTCGGGATCAGGTCATCGAGGTCGGAGGCTGAGCCGACCATCACAGCCATCGTGCTGCGCCCATCCCACTGCCACTTTCGCCGTCGGCCTGGCGCCGACACCGATGTCCAGTCGTCCAGGTCGGTATAGCCGTGGACGGCGAAGACCGTATGTGCCTGACCGAGGAGGATATTCCGGACGGTGACGATCTCCGGCGGCAGCCGAAGCGTGCTGTACATGAACGCGCCCATATCCGGCCGGTCGGATGCAGCCTGTGCGTGCAGGCTGGACTGGATGTTGAGGTGTGCCGGAATGAGGGCGTCTACATCGACCGGGCCGGAGGAACGCAGTAAGGTCGAATAGGTTCGGACATAGAGGTCGACTTCCCGCTTGCCGGCCGGTTGACCCGCGTTCGCATACGTAAATGGATCCACCGGCGCCGTCCCGAGCGAGCCCGACGCGTCAGTTGTCTGCATACTGTTGTCTCTCCATCGCCAGCAACGATCCGGTGCGCCGATGATAGCGGCGGGCAGGACGTCCGGCAACGTACCCGACGCCTGCTTGCCGCCTGCCGGGTATTGCCTGATACTGCGCCGATCTGAACGGCGGAGCGAACGGAGCGTCCGGCTATGCCTCGCGTCGCGATCGGCGGGATCTCGCACGAGACCAACACATTCTCGTCGATACAGACGACCCTGACCGACTTCCAGCGCCGCGCGCTCGCGCGTGGCCGGACGATCATCGAGACCAGCCGGGGGGCCGGCACAGCCCTCGGGGGGATGGTCGACACGTCGCTGGCACTACGCTGGGACCTCGTTCCGACGCTGTTCGCCTCGGCAACACCCAGCGGCCGCATTCGGCGCGGCGCGTTCGAATCATTGGCCAACGAGCTGGTCGGCGGGATCGCGGCCGCGGCCGGTGAGCCGGCCGGGCTAGCCGGCGTCTTGCTGGCACTGCACGGCGCAATGGTCGCCGAGGCGCTGGACGACGCCGACGGCGAGATCTTGCGCCGCGTGCGCCGGGCGGTCGGACCGGACGTGCCGATCGCCGTCGTTCTCGACTCGCACGCGAACATGACTCCGCAGATGGTCGAGCATGCCGACATCCTGCTGGCCTACGAGACCTACCCGCACATCGACACCTATGCGCGTGGCAGCCAGGCGGTGCGGTTGCTGGAGCAGCGGCTGCTCGGGGAGATCCTGCCCACCCACGCATTGCGCCAGATTCCGCTACTGACCCCGCTGACGACGCAGTGGACTGCCGGGCCGACTCCGATGCGCGACCTCGCGCTGCTGGCCGAGCAGGCGCGTCATGAACGATCGGTGCTCTCGATCGCCCTCGCCTCGGGCTTCCCCTACAGCGATATCCACGACGCGGGGATGGCGGTGCTGGTGACGACCGACGGCGATCCGGCGGCGGCGAACGCGATCGCCGACCGGCTGGCAGCTGCCTGCTGGGAGCGGCGGTCGCTGTTCGAGTCGGACCTGACCCCGGTCGATGCAGCGGTCTCGCTGGCGATGGCGGCGGAGCGCGGGCCGGTCGTGCTGGCAGATGTCGCCGACAACCCCGGCGGGGGCGCGTCGGGGGATGGCACGACGATCCTGGCCGCGCTGCTGGCGGCGCGTGCCGAAAGCGCGGTTGTCGCGATGATCGCCGATCCCGAGACGGTGCGTCAGGCAGAGCTGATCGGCGCAGGCAATCGCGGCAGGCTACGACTGGGCGGCAAGACCGACCACCTCCACGGCCCGACGCTGGAGCTCGACGCGCGGGTGCGCTGGACTGGCGACCTCACCTTTGTGAATCGCGGTCCGATGGGAACCGGGACGACGACGCGGCTGGGGTCGTCGGCGGTCATCGAGGTGGGCGACCCGCCGGTCGAGGTGATCGTTGCGACGAACCGCGTCCAGGCGCTCGACCCCGAGCTGCTGCGTGCGGCAGGGATCGAGCCGGAGTCGCGCCGGGTCATCGTGCTGAAGTCGAGCGTCCACTTCCGGGCCGCGTTCGGGCCACTGGCAGCCGGCATCATCGAGGTCGATGGGCCGGGACTCTCCTCGCCGGATCTGCTCAGCTTTCCCTACCGCCGCGTCCGCCGGCCGATCTGGCCGCTGGATCGCGACATGCGGTAGGGTCAGGGTAAAGGAGGCAGGATGAGCGATAACCGGGACCCGGACGACAAGCAGAAGCCACGCCAGCAGCAGGGGATGATCGTCGGCCTCCCGCTTGGCGTCGCGATCGGCGTCGCGCTCGGCGTCGCGCACGATCAGCGCAAGAACGATTGATGAGCGAGATGCCGCCACGCCGCCGAAAGAACCCGCTCGTTCAGGCCGCCGCGGTCCTGCTGGGCTTCCTGCTCGGCATCGCGCTGCTCGGCCGGCTCGATAGCAGCGGCCTGCCGATCCTGGTCGGCGCGGCGATCGGGGTTGCGCTGGTCTTGGCGTTCGACGCGCTGCGGCGCAGAGACCGACCATCCTGAAGCGGCGAGCACCGTTGACTACCGACCGCCAACGTGCCTCGTTCGACCTTCGTGCTCCTCACGTATTCCGGCGCAGTAGAACGACGGCGACGAGCTGGAGAACACAGAAGGCGAACAGGAAGATACCGATGCTGAAGACCGTGATCACGCCAAACACGAACGCCAGCGCCGCGGCGATGAGCATCGCCTTCCACGACGAGCGAGACAGGCCGTACCAGGTTAGGAGCAGTGAACACGCAGGAATCAGCCATACGAGGCCAAGCCATGGTTCCTGGGGCATTCGCCGGTCCGTTTCGCTACGCTGCTAGTGTCGGGTAGAATCAGGTATAGCGTCCTCTGCCGCTCGGACCTTGCCAATTAGCTGGAGTCACCCATGAAGCGGTTCGTGAAGAGTCGACAGAACAGCGGTAGCGACGTCACGGCGGTGCTGCTTGGGGTGTGTTTGAGCCTGATCGCTCTAGGTGGATACGTTTCCTTTGAGTACCGCGTCATTCGGCCGGCGCAGGAGATCGACCTTGGTTATGATACCCCCGGATTGATGCGACAACTCGTCATCATCGTTCTATTCTGTTTCCCGACGACATTTGGTGCTGTCATCGCAGCCTGGCTTGCGTCCCGGCCGAAGCGTGTTGCATCTTGCGTTGCCATCGCCTACGTCCTTATAGTGTTCGCCCCACTGTTCAGCGACGACAATCTGCCTTATCCGCTCCCTGGCGTGGTCGGCTTACAGCCGTGGGTGACACTGAGCATGCTTCTGGTGAATCTCGCCATACTACCTGTCGCTGCGGCGGCGGCAACCACCAGGATTCGTACAGCCCTGACTGCGACAGGATGATTACGACATGCATTGTCGTGACGGGAAACAGCCCTGGTGAGCGAGGACGATATTCCGATCGGACAATCATCGACTTGCAACTGTTGGCGGTAGGCCGGCGAGGGTGCATCGACATGCGCTCAGACGCGCGATCTGAGACGTCGGTGCAACCGGAGCAGGCAAAGATCTCAATTTAGCTCTCGCTATTGGTTGCGGGCTGATAGTCTATCGAGTCAGATTCGATGATGATCCTCGACCGCTCGCAAGACACGCAGCAGCATCAACCCCCGCCAGCCGCTCGTCTCGCGTCACCTCGTCGGCGGCGCGGACGGTGATGTGGCCGAGCTTGCGGCCGGGCCGTGGGGCCTTGCCGTAGTGGTGGAGGTGCGCGTCGGGGATCGCGAGGATCGCGGACGGGTCGGGCATCTCGCCGATCAGGTTCTGGAGGCCGATCGCGCCGAGCGCGTCGGTCTCACCGAGTGGATAGCCGAGGATGGCGCGCAGGTGGTTTTCGAACTGGCTTGTTCTGGCGCCCTCGATCGTCCAGTGGCCGGAGTTGTGGACGCGCGGGGCCATCTCATTGACCAGCAACGCATCGCCGACCTGGAACAGCTCGATCGCCAGCACGCCGACGTAGTCCAGCTCCGCCATCGCGATCTCGACATAACCGCGGGCCGTCGCTGCCAGTATGTCATCGACGCTACGGGCCGGGACGAAGGCGCGGTGGAGCATCCCACCGACCTGCTCGATCTCGACGACTGGCCAGACCGCCACTGAGCCGTCGCGACCACGGGCGGCGAGGATCGCCAGCTCGCGGTCATACGGCACGAACGCCTCCAGGATCAGCGGCCGGCCGCCGAGCGTCTGCCAGGCGGCGTCGAGGTCGGCGGCGTCGCGGAGGATGACCTGACCTTTGCCGTCGTACCCCTCGCGCCGCGTCTTCAGCACGGCCGGCAGTCCCAGCTCGGCGACGGCGGCGTCCAGCCCGGCCCGGTCGTCGACGGCGACGTAGCGCGGGGTCGGGATGCCGAGCGCGTTGAAGAACGTCTTCTCCGACAGGCGGTCCTGGGCGACATCGAGCGCGGCCGGCGGCGGGTAGACCGGGACCTGGCGCTCCAGCGCGCGCGCGACGTGGGCCGGCACGTTCTCGAACTCATAGGTGACGACATCCAGCCCCTCGGCGAAGCGGGCGAGGGCGTCGGGGTCGTCGTAGGCGCCGACAATCAGCTCGCCGAGGTCGGCGACCGGCGCGTCCGGCGAGGGGTCGAGGAAGCGGAAGCGCAGGCCGAGCGGGTAGCCGGCCAGCGCCAGCATGCGGCCGAGCTGGCCACCGCCGATGATGCCGACGCGGATCATCTAGCTGCCCTCCCGTGGGTCGGGGTGATCGAGGACGGACTGGGTCTGCCGCGCCCGCCATTCGTGGAGCGCGGCGCGGATCGCCGGCCGGCTCGTGCCAACGATCGCGGCGGCCAGCAGCGCGGCGTTGACCGCGCCGGCCCGGCCGATCGCCAGCGTTCCGACCGGGATGCCGGCCGGCATCTGGACGATCGACAGCAGCGAGTCCATGCCCTTCAGCGCGCGGGACTCGACCGGCACCCCGAGGACCGGCAGGACCGTCTTCGCCGCTGCCATACCCGGCAGGTGCGCCGCGCCGCCGGCGCCGGCGATGATGACCTCCAGCCCACGCGCCTCGGCGCTTCCCGCATAGTCGAATAGCAGGTCGGGCGTGCGGTGCGCCGAGACGACGCGCGTCTCGTACGGCACGCCGAGCGCCTCCAGCGTCTCGACCGCATGCGCCATCGTCTCCCAGTCCGAGCGCGACCCCATAATCACGCCCACCAGCGGCTGTTCGGCCATGCTTCCTGAACTCCTGTCTCGTCCGTTTGTCCGGGCATGACGGTAGCAGATTGGGGGACGGGGGACGAGGGATGGGGGACGGGGATGGGGATGGTTTCGTAGGGACAGGACCGGGCCTGTCCCGTATGGAGCCAACAGAATCCATCTCTCCGGTACGATAGCGTCGTAGACGCTGATGAACGACACCGGAGGTTCCCCAGATGACACTGAAGCCGATCGTGACCCGCACCGTCGATGTTGTCGAGGACTACCACGGCACGCCAGTGGCCGACCCGTATCGCTGGCTGGAGGATGCAGCCGATCCCGAGGTGCTGGCCTGGACTGAGGCGCAGAACGCGCGGACGCAGGCGTGGCTCGGCGAGCATGCTCCCAAGCGGGAGCGCATCCACGAGCGGCTGACGGAGCTGTGGGACTACCCGAAAGACTCCGCGCCAGTGAAGCACGGCGGGCGCTACTTCGCCTTCCATAATCCCGGCCTGCTGAACCAGCCGCTGCTGACCGTTCGTGAGGCGCTCGACGCCGAGCCGCGGACGCTGCTGGACGTCAACCAGCTCTCCGATGATGGCACGGTCGCGACGACGAACCAGGCGGCCTCGCGCGATGGCCGGCTGCTGGCCTACGCGCTGGCCGAGAGCGGCAGCGACTGGCAGACGATCCGCGTGCGCGACGTCGATAGCGGCGCTGACCTGTCCGACGAGCTGCGCTGGTGCAAGTTCTCCAACATCGCCTGGCTGCCGGACGGATCGGGCTTCTACTACAGTCGCTACCCCGAGCCGGGCAGCGTCCCGACCTCGCGGCAGAATAGTCACAACCGCGTCTATCTGCACAGGATCGGCGACCCGCAGGCAGACGACACGCTGGTCTACGAGCGGCCAGACATGCCCGACCTGCATTTCTTCGCCGAGGTCAGCCACGATGGTCGCTACCTCGTCATCACCGCCTCGATCGGCACCGACCCGCGGACGCGGATTTACTACCGCGACCTGGCCAGCAACGGCGACATCGTGCCGCTGCTCGACGGCGTCGACGCCAAGTACGAGTTCGTCGACAACGACGACGCGACGTTCTACATCCTGACCGACCGCGACGCGCCGCTCGGCCGGCTGGTGGCGATCGACGCCGCCGACCCCGCGCCAGAGCGCTGGCGCGACGTGATCCCCGAGGGCGGGACGCCGCTGGCGGCGGTCGTCGCGGCCGGCGACCGTCTGGTCGCGCTGATGCTGATCGACGCCCAGCATCGAATCGACCTGTATCGACGCGACGGCACGTTCGACCGGATGATCGACCTGCCCGGGATCGGCGCGGTCGAGGCGCTCTCCGGTGAGCCGGATGACCCGGAGCTGTTCCTCACCTTCACCTCGTTCCTGACGCCGCCGACCCCATACCGCTACGACCTGGCCGACCCCGACGCGAGGCTCGCGCCGCTCCTTGCGCCGGCCATCGACTTCGATAGCGATGTCTACGAGACGCGGCAGGTTTTCTTCCACTCGCAGGATGGCACGCGAGTGCCAATGTTCGTCAGCCATCGCAAGGGTCTGAGCCTGCACGGGGATAACCCGACACTGCTCTACGCCTACGGCGGATTCAACATCAGCCTGATGCCGGCCTTCTCGCCGACCAATCTCGCCTGGCTGGAACGCGGCGGCGTCTTCGCCCAGGCCAACCTGCGCGGTGGCGAAGAGTACGGCGAGGAGTGGCACCAGGCCGGCATGCTGGAGCGCAAGCAGAACGTCTTCGACGACTTCATCGCCGCTGCCGAGTGGCTGATCGGCAACGGCTACACCAGCCGCGAGAAGTTGGCGATCAACGGGCGCTCGAACGGCGGACTACTGGTCGGCGCGTGTCTGACGCAGCGGCCTGACCTCTACGGCGCGGCGGTCTGCGAGGTGCCGGTGCTGGACATGCTACGCTACCACCGCTTCACCGTCGGGCACTTCTGGACGCCGGAGTACGGCAACGCCGAGGAGGACCCCGAGCACTTCCGCTTCCTGCTGGCCTACTCGCCGCTGCACAACGTCCACTCCGGCACGGCCTACCCACCGACGCTGGTGACCTCGGCCGACACCGACGACCGCGTCGTCCCAGCTCACGCCAAGAAGTTCACGGCGACGCTGCAGGCGGCCCAGGGCGGCGACGCGCCGGTGCTGCTACGGGTCGAGATGAAGGCCGGCCACGGCATGGGCAAGCCGACCGCCAAGCTCATCGAAGAGCGCGCCGACGTGCTGGCGTTTCTGTCGACGGTGTTAGGGGCGGACCCGAACGACGGATGACGCGCGAGATCTGAGTGTGATGCTCGCGGGCGTCCAACGGCATCCACTCGTGCGATCGTGCACGACGCGCTCGTCGCGGTTCCGACGTATATCATTATCGAACGACACCCATCCCCCGGCCAGTTCGGAAGGGGCGAATGATGACCGCTGACGATGCTGACCTCCGCCTTCGATGTCCCTCGTGCCAGGCCGTGCTTCCCGAGGCTGCGAGATACTGTCCGGTCTGTGGCTACGCTCTGGATTCGCGGACTAATTCGTTGGCGGGGCCGGCGTCGAGCCTCGATCTGCGACTGGAGCGGATCGAACGACGACTCGCCGAGCTCGACCAACGCCTGCTGGGGCTGGAGCGTGGCGC
>Ga0073905_10001224_pt1 | contig 13041 bp, 17 predicted proteins | sample KloWWTupernatant_FD_65482 | JGI IMG/M metagenome (GOLD analysis project Ga0073905, IMG submission 65482) | Active sludge microbial communities from Klosterneuburg, Austria, studying microevolution and ecology of nitrifiers - Klosterneuburg... | ecosystem: Engineered > WWTP > Aerobic digester >... | reverse complement strand
ATCCGGCCCATGCGGCCTGGTCCAAGACATTGACGGTTTTTGAGCCACAGAGTCACTGAACCTCAGCTCTTGACGGCAGGATTGGCTGAATGACCGGCCAGTTAAGCATTAAATTCCAGATCCCCCTGACTAGAGGAAGAGCACGGACCGGGCCCCAGGGAGCGCGGAACGGTGCTCAGACAAGGGATCCCGGCTCGGCATCCCTGGCGATGCGATGCACCGACCCACGTGCGAGAATAGTGCACCCGGGAGTTCTCAACTTTGTGGGACCAGGTTGTCGAGATCGCCATCCGGAGGACTGAATGCGGCCCACCCTACCAGCTGCGTCGTGCGGCGAAGTACACAGGAATCCTACCCCGAGAGTAACGAACGCTCGCCGCCTAGACCGTGCCCACCCGCGAGCTTCCCCCCCAGGGATTTGAGGCTAGAGGGGATGCGGCAAGATGCTCTCGCAGAGACTAGGCACGCCCGCACACTATGTTCAACGCCCCCAGAGGCTCTGTGCGCGAATGTGCTGAGATGCATTTTGAACTTGGTCCGTCATTTCACCAAACCGTCCCTGGATGCTCCTCACAGAACTTTCAGCTTTCTCCTCCCGCTCTTTGGCACAATCTGCGTTCGCGTCCTTCACATCAGCAGTGGTGCTTTGCTTGCCGCGGCTACTCTACCGGCCGAACCGGCGAGACCGGCAACCAGGAGAGAACGATGACCTTGCTGAAGACCATTGACCACAACCCCACCTTCACCCCCACCCATGCCCTGCCCGGTCCCGAACGCCTGATTGAAGGCGCGCCGGAATTCAGCACCTGGGCGATGGATGAGGCTCGCGACGGCAAGATCAAATCCGGCGTCTGGCAAGCTACTCCGGGCCTCACTCATTCTATCAAGGGCGAGGTTTTCGAATTCTGCCACATTCTCGAAGGTGTGGTCGAACTCACCGAGAACGGCCAGCCGCCGGTGACATACCGGGCTGGTGATAGTTTCGTGATGAAGCCCGGCTACGTCGGCACCTGGCGCACCATCGAGACGGTCCGCAAGATCTACATCACGGTACGTTGACCCGAACCAACAGTGACGCGGGGCGGCAGCGTCTGCCCGCCGCCCCGCGTGACGAGGAATACCTGACCGGTGGCTATCCCAAACCCTCCGGCATCACCGTCGACAGGATCACCTAGTGGTCATCCTCGGCCAGGCGGTGGGCACATCGGAATGCGGCCCTGGATTGGTAACCCCACGACATGCGCATTGTGAACGGCGGATCAGTCCACCCGCTAATAGCCCACCCACGCCGGACGAGAAATCGCAAATCTATATCGCACCGACCTGCGGCCTAGACTTGAGCCTACGGCGGCTGGACTTGCTGACCGGCAGCTATTTAGCGTGGAATTTCCTGCGGTTGTCGAGACCTTAACAGCGGAACATTTCGCTGGGAAGCGTCCTGCCGATGCACCTGCGCCACGACCTCGCCTAATTTGAAACCAGTCAGTCAGCAGGCATTCGATGACCGATACGATCACTTTCGACGCCTTCACACCCGCTCATCTGGACGGAGCGTTGCGCTTGTCGCGTGAGGCAGTATGGCCGCACCGCCGCGAGGACTGGCATCTTTTGTTGCGGCTAGGCCGCGGGGTGGTCGCCCTGTCCAGGGGGGCAGTGGTCGGCACTGCGCTCGCCACGCGGTTTGGCGCTGTCGCCATGGCCAACATGATTATCGTCGATGCCCGGATGCGGGGGCGCGGGCTGGGCCGGCAACTGCTGACGCGCGCTATGGACTGGGTAGACGTGCCAGAATGGCGGCTGACCGCAACAAACGACGGCTTGCCGCTTTATGAAAAGCTTGGCTTTATCGCCACTGACCGCGTCCTCCAGCATCAGGGGCTGCCAGTGGCGCATGTCTTGTCGGGTGGCGTGGACTGGGCGAGCGCCGCCGATCGGCCCGCGATCCAGGCGCTAGACCGCCAGGCCACTGGCGCTAACCGCGCGGCATTGATTACGATCTTGATGCATGAAGGCCGTATGGCGCTGGTCCGCAAAGGCGCGGGCGTCGTCGGATACGCCTGCCTGCGACGCTTTGGTCGAGGCGAAGTGGTGGGACCGGTGGTCGCCGAAACCGTGGAGACGGCGCACCTTTTGCTTGGATTTCTATTCGCGCAAGCCCCCCGCGGCTTCCTGCGCGTTGACACCACGGAATCCGCGGGCCTGGCGCCCTGGCTGACCGCGCAGGGGCTCCGTCCCGTTGGCGGCGGCATATCCATGCAGCGCGGCGGTACTACGACACTCGCTAACCCCGTTCGGCGGTTCGCGCTCGCGGCGCAGGCCCTCGGATAACTTTTCAGGAGAGACCCATGTGTAACAGTTCGATCGCCCAACTCGACCCCACCCACTCCGGAGAACCCGAACCAACGGTGGGCGGTTCGGTATTGTATCTTTCTGATGCGGTGCGCGGGGCGGTGTTCCGCAGCGCCTTCGAAGCGTCACTTCCAGAAGTCGAATTCCACATCGGAGAGGCCCCCGATCCGATGGCGGTGCGCTGGCTGGTGACTTGGAAAGTGCCTGCCGATCTGGCCCGTTACCGCAACTTGCGGCTGATCTTTTCGGTGGGTGCGGGTGTGGATCAGCTCGACCTTGCAGCTCTGCCCCCCCATGTCGGCGTGGTGAGGATGCTCGAACCAGGCATTCCTCAACAGATGCAGGAATATATCACCCTGGCCACGCTTGCCCTGCATCGCGACCTGCCAGCCTACATCGGACAACAGCGCACCGGACTGTGGCAGGCGGCGCGCAACCTGCCGGCGGGCGAACGACGGATCGGGGTGATGGGCCTTGGCCAGTTGGGGCAGGCTGCCCTGGCGGCGCTGCGGCCCTTCGGCTTTCCCCTAGCCGGCTGGGCGAGGAGCCCGCGACAAATCGACGGAGTGGAATGCTTCACGGATCTCGACGCCTTTCTGGCGCGTACTGATCTTCTAATATGCTTGCTGCCCCTCACCACCGAAACCGAAAACATTCTCGACGCCAGTCTTTTGGGCCGCCTGCCCCGGGGCGCGCGGCTGGTCCATGCCGGGCGTGGGCGACAGCTGGACCATTCGGCGCTGGTTGCAGCGCTGGATTCCGGGCAGATCTCAGCTGCGGTTTTAGACGTCACTGCCCCAGAGCCGCTACCGCAGACGCATACACTATGGTCGCATCCTCGGGTCATTCTGACACCGCATATCGCCTGTCAAACCCGGCCCGGCGATGGCGCCCGCCATGTGATAGAGGCAATTCAGGCCGACCTGTCGGGGACGACAATACCGGGATTGGTCGACCGAGCGCGGGGCTACTGAACGCGGGAGGGGGCAGCGGCGCAGCTGGGTCGGACTCACATCGGAAAGATGGTCTTCAGGGGCAAATGAGCCTTTATGAATGGCGATTTCATCACGACGTAGCTGAAATACTTGTCGATGCCGATATCCATGTCTCTCAGCCTCTCTATGACCGATTGGTACTCGCTGACCCCCGCGGTGACAAATTTCAATAGATAATCATAGCCTCCGGCGATCAAGTGGCACTCGATCACCTCCTCGACCTTTTCAGCCGCCTGCTGGAAACGTTCAAAGTCGATCTGGCGATGGCTCTTCAAGGTCACCTCCGTAAAGACGGTGATGGTCGGCCCCAGTCTCGCAATGTCGATTAGCGCCGAATAGCCAATGATATAGCCCTCGGCCTGGAGCCGCTTAACCCGCATCAGGCAGGGGCTGGGCGACAGATGAACGAGCTCGGCAAGCACCACATTGGTGACGCGTCCGTTCCTTTGTAGTTCGTGCAAGATGCGGATGTCGATCCGGTCAAGCTTCACGGGCCCATCCCTCTGTTCCCTGCCACCCAGCTTAGGCAGCATGTGCCGAAGGTTTCAATCCACTTATGCCATCCGCCGTCGGCACCTCTTGCAAGCCCGTAAGGGCTGAGCGCGACTTGGTACCCAGAACTGCTCACCCGGAAGCGTGAGTGGCAGACCCGTCCGGTCACTCGCACGACACACACAGCCCGACCCGCCACACCAGGCTTGCCCGACATTGCGATGCAAGTGCCTGGCGTCGGCACGCGCCAAACAGCGATCGGCTCAATCCATCCGCTCCGCGGCGGTGGGCCCTGAGAAAGCTCGGCCATGAACCTTTTTCTTTGGCCACGACTAAGAGTTGATCCCCGCCACACCGCTCACTGGGTAGTGAATTCGCGGCGTTCGGACTCGCTGGAGTCGGGATAGCGGTGACGCTGGAGAACGCCGGAGGGTCCATGGGGATAATCGTGGGGAGTCGGTGCACTCACCGCATTGAGCCTGGCGGTGGCCTCCTCCCCCAGATGGAGATCGCCCGCGGGTAGATTGCTTTCCAGCTGCTCAAGCGTGCGCGCACCAAAGATGGTCGACGTCACCGAAGGGCGGTTCGTGACCCAGCTCAACGCCACTTGGCTCGGTGTGGCACCAGCCTCGTCGGCGATTTGGGTAGCCGCTTCCAGGGTCGCCCAATTCTGCTCCGTGGCGAATAAGCTATTTTCGATGTGCCCAAACATCGCGCTTTCAAAACCGAGACGTGTTCCTTGCTCGGCACCAACTCCCCGAGTGTAGTTTCCGCTCAAGAAACCCGCGGCGAGAGGGGACCAGGCGAGCAGCCCGACATTGTTTGCGAGGGCAGCGGGAATAACCTCGGACTCGATCCCCCGGCAGGCAAGACTGTACTGCTGTTGCAGCGTGACGGGCAACTGCATGCCCTTTGCTTTGGCCGTCGATAGTGCGAGCTGCAACTGCCTGCCCGAGAAGTTGGACAAGCCTACATAGTGCACCTTGCCAGCGCGCACTGCCGCGTCCAGGAAGGACAGCGTCTCTTCGATCGGAGTCAGCGGATCCCACGCATGCATCTGGTAGAGATCTATGGCCTCTATCCCGAGACGAAGGAGTGATGCATCTAAGGCGCGATGCAGATGCCGACGGAAGGTTCCCACATCATTTGCGTCCTTGCCTGTAAAAATGTGCGCCTTGGTCGCGAGCACGACGCTATTGACCAGATTCTGTGGACGGCTGGCCCGCCAGCGACCCAAAAGTTCCTCGGATGCACCGCCGCCATAGACATCGGCGGTGTCCAGCATATTGCCGCCCGCTTCAAGGAAGGCGTCTATTATGGAAAAGGCTTCATCCTCCGAAGTCTCCGTTCCGAAGCCCATGGTTCCCAGCGTCAAGTTTGAAACCGGGACGCCTGTGTTGCCGAGTCTTCGATACTGCATGTTCGAGCTTTCTGTCTTACTTAAGGGCTCTGCGGCTAATGACCATGGCGTCCGCCACCTTCAACACCGTCGTAGCTGAGAGGTACACCGGTACGCAAAGGCGCATCTAGAGATGCCATGCATTAGTTCAACCCACTGGAGGTGATCGGGTCCGGTGGTTGCTCTCGACCTCAGACGCGCCGCGACCTACACCGAGCACCTCATAGCTACCGGTTGGATCGTTTTGGTCACGACCATCAAGCTGGACAAGGCTGGGTTTGAGAACAGCCTGTGCAGTCACCTGTATGACCTAGACGTCACGCCAGCGGACGGCAGCCGAGGCCAGGCCGCCGTCGCGGATGTGTGGAACTTCGATTGTGAAGCTGCTTAAACAGAACTGGGAAACAAGCGGAGGACCGCGTCAATACACCTTGCCGCGGGCTGACACTGGCCAAAGGGTTTCAACCTTGCCGTTGCGCACCCCAACATACCAATCGTGCACATTGCAGGTCGGGTCGCAATGGCCGGGCACTAAGCGCAGTTTGTCGTTTATCCTGAGCACGCCGTTCAGGTCTTCCACATTGCCATGCTCATCCGAGCACTTGACATACTTCACGTCCTCTCGCCCGAAGACGACGGGCAGTCCACTGTCGACCGATTGCGCCTTCAACCCAGCATCGACCACCGCAAGATGTGGCTTGGCGTGGCTCATCACGCTGGTCAGGATGAACAGTGCGTTTTCCCATTCGCCATGGTCGATGCGCTTGCCGTCCTTGTCGCGAATCCGGCCATAGTCGGCATCCATGAAGGCGTAGGACCCGCATTGCAACTCGTTGTAGACGCCCGAATTCGCCTCGAAGTAGTAGGATCCTGTGCCTCCGCCCGACACTAAAGTGGGTTTCAAACCAGCGGCGTCCAGTGCCGTGGCCGCACCTTTGACCTGAGCGATGGCAATGTCGACCTTGGCCTTGCGGTCCTCATAATCATCGAGATGCTGCATAGCGCCCTGATAGGCTTGGATCCCGGTGAACTTGAGTCCCAGGGCCGCGTCGACAGCCATTGCGATTGCCACAACTTCGGGAGTGGTTTTGACGCCACAGCGCCCGGCGCCGCAATCAATCTCCACCAGACACTCAAGAATGGTGCCGTGCCTTTGCGCCGCTGCCGACAGGTCGGCTACGTTTTCCACGTCGTCGACGCAGACAATAATCCGGCTGCCAAGTTTCGGCAGGCGCGCAAGCCTATCGATCTTGGCCGGGTCGCGTACCTGGTTCGAGACAAGAACGTCCTTGATCCCGGCTCGCACGAAGACTTCTGCTTCGGACACCTTTTGGCAGCATACGCCGGTCGCCGCGCCCAGCGACTCCTGCAGTTTCATTACGTCCACCGACTTGTGCATCTTGCCGTGCGCCCGGTGGCGCATGTTGTGCGCTTTCGCGTACGCACCCATTTTCCGGATGTTTCGCTCCAAGGCGTCGAGGTCGAGGATCAAGCAGGGCGTCTGAATGTCCTTCTCGTCCATACCCGGCAAGGCTGGCACGTCGTACCCGACCTCGAGGCCTGCAAATTTGTCATGTACGTTCATGTTGTCCGCTTTCAGTTCCAGGGCAGCATGTCGACATCGACATTACCACCGGTGATGATGACACCGACACGCTTGCCGGCGAAGACGTGGGGATTTTTCAGGATGGCGGCCAGGGGCACCGCGCTGGACGGCTCCATCACGAGTTTCAGCCTTAACCAGGTCAACCGCATGGCGTCGATTATCTCGTGCTCAGCAGTCGTCAGGATGTCCGTGACGTTGCGTTGAACGAAGTGCCAGGTCAGGTCCTTTAGAGGCACCTTGAGCCCGTCGGCCACGGTTTGCGGGGCGTCATCGGCAATGATATGGCCCGCTTTGAAGCTGCGAAAGGCATCGTCGGCCTGCTCAGGTTCCGCGGCAAAGATGCTTATCCCAGGCGCGAGATTTGACAGCGTAAGGCAAGTGCCGGAAATCATGCCGCCGCCCCCGATCGGCGCGATCACCGCATCTAGGTCGTCGACCTGTTCAAGCAGTTCCGCCGAGCAAGTCGCCTGCCCGGCAATGACTCGATGATCGTTATAGGGGTGGACAAATTCCGCGCCGGTTTCAGCCATAACCTCAGCAAAAACGGCCTCACGGGAGGTCGTTGAGGGCTCGCATTCGATGACTCTCCCCCCATAGCCACGTACCGCGTCCTTCTTCACCTGGGGAGCCGTGCGCGGCATGACAACAGTGCAGCTTATGCCGCGCCGGCCGGCGGCATAGCTCAGGCAGGTGCCATGATTGCCACTGGAATGGGTGGCCACGCCCCTCTCTGCCTGTTCGTCCGAAAGTCCGAAGACGGCGTTCGCGGCGCCACGGGCCTTGAAGGCCCCGGCCTTCTGCAGGTTCTCGCATTTGAAAAACAATTCGGCGCCCGTCAGCCGGTTCAGGGCTTGCGAAGTCATGATGGGCGTGCGGTGAATGTGGGGTTCAATGCGTTCGCGTGCTGCGAGCATGTCTTCGAGAGTCGGAATGTACATCAGCGCTTCCCGTTCAGGCGTCTGCTTCAATAATCGCTGCGAGCGCTTGCGCGGCAGCAGTGCCGGGCCGTGAGTGAAGATCGATTACCGAGTGCTTCATGGCAGTGGCTTCTGGCTCGCAAGAGGAGTAGCACGGCCCGACTGTGCCGTAAATTTTATTGAAAATGTTTTTTATCAGACGAAAAAAGTACAGAAATATATTCAAATAGAAGGAGTTAGGATTTTTCATTCTGCAGAAGTTGATTCCATTAGACCAATTATCTATCTTGGTACGAAAATGGGGAGACGCGTTGATGCAGCAGCCAATCCGACGACGCGGCCGCCCCAGGGGCACCAAGACGCTCCAACAGCCACCGACTATCCAGGCGCTCGACCGCGCGATTGATGTGCTCGAAGCGCTGGCGTCCCACGAGGGCATGACATTATCTGAGCTGGCCGCTCATCTTGAACAGTCGATAGCAACAATGCATCGGGTTTTGGCCGCCCTTGAACGACGTAATTATGTCGAAAGCAGTGGGGAACGGCAGGAGTGGTTCGTGGGGGCAGAGGCATTCCGCCTGGGCTCAGCTTTCCTGCGGCGCACCAATATCGTCGAAAGCACCCGCTCTGTAATGCGGGATTTGATGGCCTCGTCGGGTGAGACGTCAAATCTCGGAATCGAGCGGGACGGGGATGTTCTGTTTGTCAGCCAAGTCGAGACGCACGAGTCTATTCGCGCGTTCTTCCCGCCAGGAACGCGCGCCCCGCTTCACGCATCGGGCATTGGCAAGGCCCTTTTAAGCGCATTTGATGACGAGCGGCTGGAGGTGTTCCTCAGAACAGCAGCTTTGGCTGGCTTTACCGAAAGAACGATAACCACAGCCAGCGAATTGCGCGACGCGGTCAAACAAATCCGCGAGCGGGGATACTCGCTCGATGATGAAGAGCGCATCATTGGGATGCGATGCGTCGGCGCCACAATCTTCAATGGATACGGTGATGCAGTGGCTGGCATATCCGTCTCGGGTCCGACGATTAGGATGCCTGATGCCAGGGTGCTCGAGTTGGGAAGTTGGGTCGTCAAGGCCGCCGCCGAAGCGTCGCGAACGCTCGGTGCCAGATTGTAAATTTGCCCGCCGCAAACGCTTAGCATCGAGTCGGGTACCAGGCGTTTTGCTTATAGGAACGGGGGCAGCCGACCTTCGGCCGCGATCACGTCAGTTCGGTCCGCAGTTGGCGAACCGCTCGGGCGCGCGGATGGCTTTGCCGGTTCGATCGCTCTAGTCGGAATGCGCGATGCTTACTCAGAAAGGTGCAAGCACCGGCGAGGGTGAAGTGATATGCATGTACCATCAGGTCGGCAGAAGATTTTGCGGACGGGCCCAGTGCGGCAAATCCTGCTGGCGTCTCTGCGCCACAGTATGGCAAGACCCAATGGGTTCGCGCCCAGCTCGACAGATGAGACCGGGCGCTTGCCGATCACCGGTAGAGGACAAGTCTCGATGGCAAAAACCGTTCGCGTGAAGTCCTTCGAACTGATTGCGCGGGATATCGCCGATGTTGACGTTCATCTGCTGCATGTCCTCTCGATAGGCGTAGGTTGGCCACATCGTCCCGCCGATTGGGAGTTCCTGCGGCAAGTGGGGCAAGGGATCGTCGCGGTCGACGACATTGGGCGCGTCTTCTGCAGTGCGATGTGGTTTCTGCAGGGCGAAGATTTGGCCACGATTGGGCTTGTGATCACCACGCCGCGCGCGCAGGCGCAAGGAGCCGGCCGGTGGCTGATGGAAGAGGTAATGGAACGCTGCAAAGGCCGCAACCTGACGCTGAATTCAACGAAGGCCGCCTATCCCCTCTACCTGTCACTCGGGTTCGAAAAGGAGGCGACCGTTTTCCTACATGGGGGCATCCTCTCAACGCTGCCAGCAGCGGCCCGGGACCATGGCCTGGACGAGTTGCCCGCGACCCAAATTGAGGAACTGGCTGACTACGATACGGAAGCTTTTGGCGTCAACCGCTCGGCGGTGTTAGTACAACTGTCCAAAAGATCTGTGACCTGCGTTCTGCGACGGAGCGACAAGGTGGTCGGCTACGCCATGCGCCGCCAGTTCGGGAGGGGGCACGTGATTGGACCGATAGTGGCCAGTAACGACGAGGACGCAATTCTCCTCGTCGGATGGCATCTGCCCGCATTGAAGGATGGTTATGTGCGGATCGATACGCGCGAGGACACCAGTCCCTTCGCGGAATTCCTGACACAGATAGGCCTTCCCACGACCTCCACGACAATAACGATGTCCAAGGGGCGTAGGTTCTTGAACCGCAGCGATGCCTCCCCTTGGGTCTATGGGCTGGCCGCGCACGCCTTGAACTGACCGACGTTGCTGAGGGTATGCCCCGGCATGACGGCTCTTGGTCGAGTCCGGGCACGACGGGCTGGCTTGAGTGCAGCGTCATCACCTCGGGCGACGCTCGAACACTGGCCTGCGGTTTGTAGCGCTTGTTCGCAATAAGATGCCGCCAATCGCTGCGGAAGCGGGGAATACTGCTGCCCACAAGCCGCCATTCTCATGCAAGAAAAGGCTGCCTCGCGTCCGCCGGCTCGGCCAATCTGAAAACCCAGCGAAAGATATGCAAGTGCCACAGCCTAAGGTCGCCGACGAGGACACGCCTTATTGGAGGGGAGCGGATCCGGTCATGCCGCTAACGCCACAATCGCTCATCAAAAAGCATGATGTAGTGATCGTCGGCGCAGGCTGTGCCGAGTTGTCCCCTGCTCTGGCGTGGGGACGGGCCGGACGCTCTGTCGCTGCCTCCGATGCGACGAACCCGGGCGACGGCGCATCTTACCAACCACAGGGTGGGGTACCGAAGGTCCGAGTCAGTTCGACCATGCTGGGGAGGCTCCGATGAATGACGCCGTGAAAATCACGCCATTCTCTACCGCGAGCGCCCCTGCCCCTGGCGGCCATTATGCTCAGGCGATCAAGCATGCGGGGCTTCTTTATATCTCCGGCCAGCTGCCCATTGCCCCAGACGGCACCCATCTCGCGGAGGCCGATTTCGACGATCAGGCGCGCCAGGCGATCCGCAATTTGATCGCGGTGGCCGAGGCCGCCGGGGCTTCGGTCGGCAGCCTCTTGAAGGTGACCGTCTACGTCGTCGGCGTCGCCAATTGGCCGCGTTTCAACGCCGTCTATGCAGAGATGCTGGGCGCGGCACGTCCGGCGCGGTCGGTCGTTCCGGTGCCCGAGCTCCACTACGGCTATCTTGTGGAAATTGACGCAATAGCGGCCTGCCAGGAGGAGCGCACATGAATTCCATTCAGCCATCGGTCACACTACGTCCGATGACGGGCGAAGCGGGTGATTTGGAAAGTGCGCTGGAGCTATCGCGCGCGGTGGGCTGGGCGTATCGGCTTGACGACTGGCGCGTCGCCCAGTCGCTTGGCCAGGGTATTCTGGCCGAGGAGAATGGCCAGGTAATCGCCTCTGCTATTTGCTGGCCTTATGGCGATGCTTTCGCAACCTGCGGCAGCATCATTGTCGCGCCCCCGATGCAGGGTCGCGGACTGGGTCGATCGCTACTGGCGCACCTGTTGCAATTAACCGGCAACCGCGCCGTCATGCTGAACTCTACGGCAGCGGGAATGAGGCTTTACGGTAGCTTCGGTTTCGAAGCTACCGGCACCGTTCACCAGCACTTAGGGCAAGTCTCTGCAGGCGCTGCCTATGCAGAGAGATGCCGCTGGGTCCGCAAGGCTAACGCTGAGGATCTGCAGACATTGCTCGAAATGGACCGGCAGGCCTTCGGGGCCGACCGACGCCGGATGATCGAGGAGTTCAACTTGATCGGCTCTATCGCCGTGATCGAAAGGGCTGGTGACATTCAGGGCTATGCCATCTGTCGTCCCTTCGGCCTCGGTCAGGTGGTCGGCCCGGTGATCGCATGCGGTGCGGAGGATGCGAAGCTGCTGATCGAACATTTCCTGAGGGTGAACGCCGGACAAATCCTGCGCATAGACACCGGCGGGGACAGCGGGCTCCGTGACTGGCTAACGGCCCAGGGCCTGTCAGAAGTCAGCAGTGTCACAACAATGATCCGCGGTCAGCGGCCTCCGATTACGGGGAGGCATAGGACATTTGCTCTCGCCAGCCAGTCCTTTGGTTGAAGGCACATAGCTGCAATACCGCTAGGGAGAAGGGCCCGGCGGACCTAAGTGAAATGCTTGCGGGCGGGTATATCGAATGGAGGTGTTCGGTCGTTACCCCCAAGCCAACGCGACCGTCGGTCGAGAGGAACGTTACGCCTCCCTCGCTGAGGTTGGGCCTCGATGCCCCCGCACTCGTCTCCCGTCGCAAGCCGACGGCATTGATTGACGTCGTCGACGCTTGCCAGTCCAAACCTTGGCGCAAGCAGAGACCGGCCCGCGAGCTCGAGCCCCCACTGGAACTTCAGATCCGAAGTAGCGGATGAGTGGCTGGCTGCCGAACGGGTCATTCGAAAGGCGGGAGACGGATTTGCCATAGTTGTCGAGAACTGCGGCGACTTCTAGCCGGGCTGCGTGCACGGCAATCGCCGCGTCGATGAGTCCTGTCGGCATCCGATGGTCTTTGGATGGCACGTCCACACCGGCGCGCAGTACACTGACCGATCGCTCGGTCAGCTACCCTGTGGGCGTTTGCCATCCGGCCAGACATAGATCGCGTTCTGAGGGCGAATGGCGACTACAGATCGAAGTACCAGCCAAGTTTGCGTGGACACTGCCGACGGGGCCCCGATGTTAAAGCTATGAAGGTTGTTCATTAGAGCTGAGAGCTGGGGTTGCAACACCAACCATATCAGCGGAGCTCCTCGAATGAACGTCCACAAGAATGCGCGTCTGACGCCATCAGGTCGAGTACCTTTGGTTGAGCGGATCGAGAGTGGCTGGCGGTAGGCGAGGCAGCGGCAGCGGCAGCGAGCGGGTACTGGGGCTTACTAGCATATCGAACTTACGTCGCTCTTTGCCGTGCCCAGATCAGTGGCTCGCGGGGCGTGACTCCATAATGAGTGCGGCCAAAGCGTCTGCAGTTGCCGCCGACAGGGTCCAGCCCAGATGCCCGTGACCAGTATTGTAGAACACGCCAGGTCTGCTACCGGCGCATACTCGAGGCAACATGTCCGGCATCATCGGCCGGAGATGTGTTTCGGCGTGCAAGTTTGACCCCCTGATCGGGGTTATCGGCGTCCAATATTGACCCCCTGATAGTTGGCTTTGGCACACTGCCTGTCCTTTGGTCT
>Ga0073905_10001220_pt1 | contig 13057 bp, 10 predicted proteins | sample KloWWTupernatant_FD_65482 | JGI IMG/M metagenome (GOLD analysis project Ga0073905, IMG submission 65482) | Active sludge microbial communities from Klosterneuburg, Austria, studying microevolution and ecology of nitrifiers - Klosterneuburg... | ecosystem: Engineered > WWTP > Aerobic digester >... | reverse complement strand
GCGCTGACTCAAGGCCATCAGGTTCAAGACGCTTGAGCTCAAGCGCTCAAGCGTACTGCAGCAGCCATCGCGCCATGTCGTGCGGCGTGCGGACGCAGGCGAGCGGATTTTCCGCCTCCAGCGCCGCCAGCGGGTGCGCGCCGAAACTCACTGCCAGGCCGGACACGCCCGCGTTCTTCGCCATTTGCAGATCGTGCGTGGTGTCACCGACCATCAGCGTCCGCCCGGGATCGGCGCCAAGCTCGTCCATCAACTGCTCGAGCATTGCCGGATGCGGCTTCGAGAAGCACTCGTCCGCACAGCGCGTCGCATGGAAATGCCGGCCCAGCCCGGTATGCGCCAGCGCCCGGTCGAGTCCGACCCGACTCTTGCCAGTCGCAACACCCAGCAAACGCCCGCGTGTCGACAGCGCCGCGATCAGGCCCGGCACGCCTTCGAACAACCGCAACGCGCGATCCGTCACCAGGAAGTGATGCTGATAGCGCTCGATCATGCGTGGATAGTCGGACTCCTGCAGATCGGGTACGGCCAGGCGCAGCGCATCAACCAGACCGAGGCCGATCACGTAACGCGCCTGCTCGTCGGTCGGCGCGCTCAGCCCCAGATCGCGGCACGAAGCCTGGATTGCGCTGGCGATGGCGGCGGTCGAATCGAGCAGCGTGCCGTCCCAATCGAAAACGATCAGATCAAAGTGTTCAGCCATGCCCCTTCTCCGCGACACCCAGGGCGTCGATGAAAGACTGCAGCTCGTCCGGCAGCGCCGCCTCGAAGGACATCGCCTCGCCGGTCAGCGGATGCGCAAACCTGAGTCGTGCCGCATGCAGAAACATGCGCTTGAGCCCTTCGCCTTCGAGCCGCTTGTTGAGTGCGAAGTCGCCGTACTTGTCGTCGCCGCACAAGGGAAAGCCGAGGTGCGTCAGATGAACGCGGATCTGATGCGTGCGCCCGGTCTTCAGCTCCACTTCGAGCAGACTGTAGTCGCGCCAGCGCTTGAGCAGTCGAACGATGCTGTGCGCGGGCTTGCCGTCCTCGCTGACGCGCACCCGACGCTCGCCGCCCGGCGTCAGGTATTTATACAAGGGCGCTTTCACATGCTGCAGCGGATTGCTCCAGCGCCCCGGCACCATTGTCAGATAGCGCTTCTCGATACGCCCCTCACGCATCATGTCGTGCAGTGCAGTCAGCGCCGAGCGTTTCTTGGCCACGATCAGCAGCCCCGAGGTCTCGCGGTCGAGGCGATGCGCCAGCTCGAGCATGCGCACGTCAGGGCGCTGCACGCGCAGTTGCTCGATTACGCCATAGCTGATGCCACTGCCGCCATGCACGGCCTTGCCCGAAGGCTTGTCGATGACGATCAGCGCATCGTCTTCAAACACCACCGGCAGCGCCTTGCCTGCCGGCGCGGGTGCCTGATTCACGGGCTCGGCGATCCGGATCGGGGGAATGCGCACCTCATCACCTTCGGCAAGACGGTAGGTCTGCTGCACGCGCCCCCCGTTCACCCGCACCTCGCCGCTGCGCAGAATGCGATAGATGTGGCTCTTGGGCACACCTTTCGCGATGCGCAACAGGTAATTATCGATGCGCTGACCGGCCGAAGCCTCGTCGATACGCTCGTGTCTTACCGTAATGCTTTTGCCTTCGATAGTCGTCATGAAATATACTTTCGGGCGGTCGACCCGGTCGCTGCCAGCCAAGTGCATTACGTCGAGGTTTCGTGCATCAAATATGCCGAAGCCGACAGACGAAGGCAGACTGCTGGCGATGAGCCCTGAAGAGCGCTCCCGGAGTCACCGCTGCGTGCCACTCAAAGCCCAAAAAGGCGCCGATGGTAACGCAATCGCCACCTTCAATACACCCATCCAGCCTCAGGGTTGGATTTTGACGCGTTACTCGCACTTGCAGGATCAAATGTTCTGGCCCGACAGCCCCAACCGGCTCACGAGCGGGAACAAGAGAAAATCGACCAGCCGACCCATCACAGCCAGATAAACCCACCGGATGAATACAGAAGCCCTACCCAATCGCTCCTGAACCCGGAAAGCGCGATGGTGCGCGCCGTTCGTCCTGCCCGTGCGAAGACGCGGGAGAACGATCCAAATGAAGCGCATGCTTTTCAATGCGACGCAGGCCGAAGAACTACGCGTCGCAATCGTGGATGGTCAGAAACTGATCGACCTCGATATCGAATCGGCCGCCAAGGAAGAACGCAAGAGCAACATCTACAAGGCGGTCATCACCCGCATCGAGCCCAGTCTCGAAGCGGCCTTTGTCGACTACGGCGCTGAGCGCCACGGCTTTCTGCCGTTCAAGGAAATTTCCCGTTCCTACTTCCAGCCCGGCGTGGACGCGGGCAAGGCCTCCATCAAGGAAGCGCTGAAGGAAGGGCAGGAACTGATCGTCCAGGTCGAGAAGGACGAGCGTGGCAACAAGGGCGCCGCCCTGACCACCTACATCTCGCTCGCCGGTCGTTACCTGGTGCTGATGCCGAACAACCCACGCGGCGGCGGCGTTTCGCGCCGGGTCGAGGGTGATGAGCGCGCCGAGCTGCGCGAGGTCATGGACCAGCTCGACGTTCCGCAGGGCATGAGCCTGATCGCCCGCACCGCGGCCATCGGCCGCAATGCCGAAGAGCTCACCTGGGACCTGAATTACCTGATGCAGTTGTGGCGCGCGATCGAAGGCGCGGCCGAAGGTCAGAACGGGGCTTTCCTGATTTACCAGGAAGGCAGCCTCGTCATTCGCGCAATCCGTGACTACTTCCAGCCGGAAATCGGCGAAATCCTCATCGACACCGACGACGTTTATGAACAGGCTCGCCAGTTCATGGCCCACGTCATGCCGGGCAACGTCAGCCGCGTAAAGCGCTACAGCGACGACGTGCCGCTGTTCTCGCGTTTCCAGATCGAACACCAGATCGAGTCCGCCTACTCGCGTCAGGTGGGCCTGCCGTCCGGTGGCGCTGTCGTCATCGACCACACCGAGGCGCTGGTGTCGGTCGACGTCAACTCGGGCCGCGCCACCAAGGGTTCGGACATTGAGGAAACCGCCTTCCGCACCAACTGCGAGGCGGCTGACGAGATCGCCCGCCAGCTGCGCCTGCGCGACTTGGGTGGCCTGATCGTCATCGACTTCATTGATATGGAGTCGCAGAAAAACCAGCGCGAAGTGGAAAACCGTCTGCGTGATGCGCTGCGCCACGACCGCGCCCGCGTGCAGACCGGAAAGATCAGCCGCTTCGGTCTGCTCGAGCTTTCGCGCCAGCGCCTGCGCCCGGCGCTGGCCGAGACCAGCTACATCACCTGCCCGCGCTGCAACGGCACCGGACACATCCGCAGCACCGAGTCGTCCGCACTACACATCGTGCGCATCCTCGAAGAAGAAGCGATGAAGGACAACACCGGCGCTGTGCACCTGCAGGTGCCAGTCGATGTCGCCACCTTCCTGCTCAACGAGAAGCGCGTCGACATCGCGCGCATCGAGATGCGCCACAAGGTCCAGCTCATCATCGTTCCGAATCGCCACCTGGAAACGCCCGCGCACGAAATCATCCGTCTGCGTCACGACCAGTTGAACGTCGACGACATTGCGCTGGCCAGCTACCAGATGGTGCAGAAGCCGGCCGAAGAAGAGGAGCGCCTGCCGAACAAGGCCAACGAGCGCCCGCCACGGCAGGAAGCCGCCGTCAGGGGGATCTCACCCTCGCAGCCCGCACCCATTGCCGCTGAGAGCACGCTTGCCCCGGCAGTCACACCCGCCGCACCCGAACAGAAAGGCCTGCTGGCCCGCATCATGGGCTGGTTCTCCAGTAGCAAGCCGCAAGAAGCGCCGACCCCTGAGCCGGCGGTCGACGCCGCGCCGAAGCGCGAGAACCGCGCTCGCAGCGAACGCAGCAACGACGGACGCCGCAGCAATGGCAATCGGAGTCGCCGTGGCGAACGTGACACCGCTGAAGCACAGGGCGGACGCAGTGCGCGTGGCGAGCGTCAGGAGCGCACCGAAGGCGGCGAAAGGCCGCAACGTGCCGCTGCGACCGCTCCGGCGGAGAAGACCGAGCGCACCGAACGTACTGAGCGCGGTGAAGGCCGCAGTAGCCGCAACCGTGGTCGAGCCGAGCGCAGCAGCGAACGCGCCGTCGAAACCACAACCGTCGAGGCCAACGACGAACTGCTGAAGGCAGCCGCCAGCAGCGCGCTGGTTTCGGATGCCGCAAGCACGGTCGATGCAGTGGCCGGTGAGACCACGACGAGCGAAGAGGGGACGCCGACCGAGAAGCGTCGCCGCCGTGGCCGTGGCCGCAGCCGTCGCCCCGGCGAATCCGGTTCCGGCGCAGCAAGTGCGGGCAGCGAGGAAGTCTCGTCCGAACAGGCAGACGCCAGCACCACGGAGGCAGGCACGGCGGAGGCAGGCGAAGTCGCCGACACCCCGAACGTCAATCCGCCTGCAACGGAGACCCAGGCGAGCGAGGCAGCCATCGCTGACTCGCCTCAGCACGAGTCAGCCCAGGCTGCGCCGGTCCCGGTCGCTGTGGTCGAAGCCGCTGTGGTCGAAGCCGCTGTGGCTGAAGTCGCCGAAGCGGCACCGGTCACCGAATCTGCTGCCTCGGTCCAGGCCGAATCCGCCGTGCACGAGCCCACCCCCCTGCCGCTGGCTGTCGCTCCAGCAGCGACGATCGAGCCGGCGCTTCAAGAACAGGCAGCCGAAGCGCCCGTCCCGGTCAGGGTCGAAGCGAACGCACCTGCGGATGCAGCTCCCGAGCCTGTTCAGCCCCTGGCCGCTCAGCCCCTGGTCGATTCTGAAGCCGTCGAGCCCGCAGTTATCGTTGCCCAGCCGGCAAGTACCGAAGCATCGCCCTCGCTGATCGAGCGTGCGGTTGCTGCACAGGCAGCGGAAGCGGCTGCAGCAACCGTCACCGCAGCGACAGAGACGGCCGAAACTGCCGAACCCGTTGCCGCGGATGTTCTTGCCAGCGAAGCCATTGCCAGCGAAGCCATTGCCAGCGAAGCCGTTGCGGACGAGGCGGTTGTGAGCGAAGCGGTCTTCAGTGCGCCGGACGCTACACCTGCAGCGCAGGCCCCGGTCGCGGTCGCGCCGGCGACTGACGAAAGTGGGCTGACCATGATCGAAACCGATCCGGGCAAGCGCGCAGCGTTTGGCACGGGCGCACCCGAGCAGACCGTCCGCCTCGGCCGCAAGCCGCGTTCGGCTACGGTCATCGTCGAAGAGCCTCTGCAACAGGTCGAGACCAAGTAAGCAGCTCGCGCGCCAGCAAAAAGGCCATCCGCAAGGATGGCCTTTTTTATCAACGGCTTCTGCTCAGCGCTCCGATCCTCGCGGGTCGGGCACAGCCGGGCGCTGCCTCAGGTCCGCGCAGACAGCGTATCCAGCAAGCCCCGCACCCCGCTTTCACACATGTCGAGCACGACATCGAAGCCGCGCGGCCCGCCGTAGTAAGGATCGGGGACTTCGTCGAAGGCGCTGTCGGGAGCGTAGTCCATGAACAGCGCCAGACGCGGGCGGTAGACCTCCGGACACAGGCGCCGCATGGCCTCCAGATGTCCACGATCCATTGCCAGCACCAGATCGAAGCGCTGAAAATCGAACACCTCAAGCTTGCGCGCGCGCAACGCCGACAGGTCGTAGCCGCGTTGCTGCGCGACCTTGCGTGTGCGCGGATCGGGCGCCTCCCCCACATGGTAGCCATGGGTGCCGGCCGAATCGACCTCGATCAGGTCGCCAAGTCCGCCCGTATCGATGAAATGCCTCGCCACCCCCTCAGCGGTCGGTGAACGGCAGATATTGCCCGTGCACACGAACAGGACTCTCGTCATTTCCCCTCTCCCTCCTCGTCAAACGCTGCCGTGCTGGTCTGCGCCAAATGCCCGCTGACGAAGCTTGAATAGCTCGTCGCGCGCTGCAGCGGCCTTCTCGAATTCCAGATTGCGGGCGTGCTCCTGCATCTCCTTCTCGAGACGCTTGATCGCCCGCGCCAGCGCCTTCTCGTCCATCACCGCATAGTCGGCGCCCTTTTCAGCCACGCGTGCGGCGTCGCGCTTGGCCCCATCCGAATCATAGACCCCGTCGATCATGTCCTTGATGCGTTTCGTGACCGACTTGGGCACGATGCCATGCGCCTCATTGAAGGCGATCTGCTTCTGACGCCGACGATCGGTCTCGTCGATCGCCGCCTTCATCGAATCGGTCATGCGGTCGGCGTAGAGGATGGCCGTGCCATGCAGATGGCGCGCGGCGCGGCCGATGGTCTGGATCAGCGAACGCGCCGAGCGCAGGAAACCTTCCTTGTCCGCGTCCAGGATCGTCACCAGTGACACCTCGGGGATATCGAGACCCTCGCGCAGCAGGTTGATGCCCACCAGCACATCGAATTCGCCCAGACGCAGGTCGCGGATGATTTCCACCCGTTCCACGGTATCGATGTCCGAATGCAGGTAACGCACACGAATCCCGTTGTCGGCCAGATAGTCGGTCAGGTCCTCTGCCATGCGCTTGGTCAGCACGGTGACCAGCACGCGCTCGTTCAGCACGAGCCGCTTCTTGATTTCGGACAGCAGATCGTCCACCTGCGTCATCGCCGGCCGCACCTCGATCATCGGGTCGATCAGACCGGTCGGGCGCACCAGCTGCTCCACCACCTGACCCTGGTGCTCAGCCTCGTACTTCGACGGCGTCGCCGAGACGAAGACCGTCTGCGGCATCAGGCGTTCGAACTCGTCGAACTTCAGCGGCCGATTGTCCAGCGCCGAGGGCAGGCGAAAGCCATAACCGACGAGGTTTTCCTTGCGCGAACGATCGCCCTTGTACATGCCGCCAACCTGGCCGATGGCGACGTGCGACTCGTCGATAAAGAACAGCGCGTCCTGCGGCAGGTAGTCGATCAGGGTCGGCGGCGGCTCTCCAGGGCCGCGGCCGGAAAGGTGACGGGAGTAGTTCTCGATACCCTTGCAGAAACCCATCTCGTTCAACATTTCGAGGTCGAAGCGGGTGCGCTGCTCGATGCGCTGCGCCTCCACCAGTTTGCCCTCACGCTGAAAGCAGGCCACGCGGTCGTTCAGTTCCTGCTTGATCGCCTCGATCGCCTGCAGCACGGTGGCACGCGGCGTTACGTAGTGGCTGGACGGATACACGGTAAAGCGCGCGAGCTTGTGCTTGAGGTGGCCGGTCAGCGGATCAAACAGCGTCAGGTGCTCGATCTCGTCGTCGAACATCTCGATGCGCATCGCAAGCTCGGCATTTTCCGCCGGAAACACGTCGATCACGTCACCGCGCACGCGAAAGGTGCCACGGCGAAAGTCGATGTCTGAGCGCGTGTACTGCATTGCCACCAGGCGCTGGATCAGGTCGCGGTGAGCGATGTGCTCGCCTTCGCGCAGGTGCAGGATCATCGCGTGGTAATCGACCGGATCACCGATACCGTAGATGCACGACACGGTGGCGACGATGACCACGTCGCGGCGCTCCATCAGGCTCTTGGTGGCGCTCAGCCGCATCTGCTCGATGTGCTCGTTGATCGACGAGTCCTTCTCGATGAACAGATCGCGCGACGGCACGTAGGCCTCGGGCTGGTAGTAGTCGTAGTAACTGACGAAATACTCGATTGCGTTCTCGGGCAGAAACTCCTTGAACTCCGCGTACAACTGCGCCGCCAGCGTCTTGTTCGGCGCCAGCACCAACGCCGGGCGGCCCATGCGGGCAATGACATTGGCCATGGTGTAGGTCTTGCCCGAGCCGGTCACCCCCAGCAGGGTCTGGTACATCAGGCCGTCTTCCACCCCTTCGCACAGCAGGCGAATGGCCTCGGGCTGATCACCAGCAGGCGGAAACGGCTGGTGCAGCCGAAACGGGCTGCCTTCGAAGCTCAGCACCGGCACGCCTGCCGTCGCGCCCTCCGCCCCACCCTGCCCCGCGCCTTTGCCCTCGCTGCTGCCTTCGCTATTGCGTTGACTCGTCATGCTAAAATTCTCATTTGCTGTCGCGACGAGCACCCGTGCGGGACTCGCCGGACGAAAACATCGATTATTTCCCAAATCGCACCACAAGGCACGGCACTTCGCCGTTCCAGCGGTGCGACCCCACTGCCTTACCACTGGAACGACTGGAGTTCTCATGTCTGCTTCGATCTTCGCCGCCGTCGAGATGGCGCCCCGTGACCCGATTCTTGGCCTGAACGAGGCCTTTGGCGCTGACACCCGTGCCGAGAAGGTCAACCTCGGCGTTGGCGTGTACTACGACGACAACGGCAAGATCCCGCTGCTGGCCGCTGTCCGCAGCGCCGAGAAAGCCCGCCTCGAAGCCATGCCGCCGCGTGGCTACCAGCCCATCGAAGGCCTCGCCGCCTATAACAGCGGTGTTCAGAACCTGCTGTTCGGCAAGGGCTCGGCGCTGGCTACCAGCGGCCAGGTAGTCACCATCGAAGCCCTCGGCGGCACCGGCGCCCTGAAGGTCGGCGCCGACTACCTCAAGCGTCTGCTGCCGGGCGCCAGCGTCTACATTTCCGACCCCAGCTGGGAAAACCACCGCGCGCTGTTCGAATCCGCCGGCTTTCAGGTGAACACCTACGCCTACTACGATGCGGCCACCCGCGGCGTGAACTTCGCCGGCATGAAAGCCAGCCTCGAAGCCGCGCCCGCTGGTTCGATCATCGTGCTGCACGCCTGCTGCCACAACCCGACCGGTGCCGACCTGTCCGACGCACAGTGGGACGAAGTGGTTTCGGCGTGCCGCAGTCGCGGCCTGGTGCCCTTCCTCGACATGGCCTATCAGGGCTTTGCCGATGGCATCGACGCCGACGCCGTCGCCGTACGCGCATTCTCGGCCAGCGGCCTGCAGTTCTTCGTCTCCAGCTCCTTCTCCAAGAGCTTCTCGCTCTACGGCGAGCGCGTCGGTGCGCTGACTATCGTCACCGCCAGCAAGGAAGAGGCCGGACGCGTGCTGTCGCAGGTCAAGCGCGTCATTCGCACCAACTACTCCAACCCGCCGATCCACGGCGGTGCGGTCGTTGCCGCAGTGCTCAATTCACCCGAACTGCGTCAGATGTGGGAAGACGAGCTCGCCGGCATGCGCGACCGCATTCGCGCCATGCGCACCAGCCTGGTCGAGCAACTCAAGGCCGCAGGTGTCGCTCAGGACTTCTCCTTCGTCATCAAGCAACGCGGCATGTTCTCCTACACCGGCCTCAGCGCCGAACAGGTCGAGAAGCTGAAGGCCGACTTCGGCATCTACGCCGTATCGACCGGCCGCATCTGCCTGGCCGCGTTGAACACCAAGAACATCGGCTACGTCGCGAAGGCGATCGCGCAGGTGCTCAAGGGCTGAAGTAGCCCGGCTGCAGGCTGCGTCGGCACTAAAAATGCGCCGTAGCCTGCTCCTACGCTTGACGCTAACGCGCGGTCTGCCTACAATGCGCGCCTCTGTTCCTCGATAGCTCAGTCGGTAGAGCGCCGGACTGTTAATCCGTAGGTCCCTGGTTCGAGCCCAGGTCGAGGAGCCAAGTTTCAAAGCTTGGTGTTTCTCAAGGGAACAGCAAGCTTCAAGAAGAGTAATTCCTCGATAGCTCAGTCGGTAGAGCGCCGGACTGTTAATCCGTAGGTCCCTGGTTCGAGCCCAGGTCGAGGAGCCAAGAATCAGAAAATTAAAGGCTTTTGGTGGAAACACCAAAAGCCTTTTTTCTTGTCGACGCCGCCGGTATCTTCATGCACGCCAAACAGGTCTGCTTGCCCGGAGTCGGCGCATCCCGTTCATGACTTCCCGCCCCCAGGTACTGGCGAGACGCCTACTTCTTGTCACCCTGGGCGGCATCCTGAATGCTCTTGCCCGCCTCTTCGACCTTCTCTCCGGCCTGCTCTACTGCCTTGTCCACCGCCTTGCCGGCGCGTTCAGCCGGACCTTCCTGCTTCTGGCACGCCGGCAGCGCTGCGAGCATGGCCGTCGTGAACAAGACGGTGCCCAAGGTCTTTGCGAGTTTCATCATGGTCATGGTTTTCTCCTGTTAATGCGCGCGGATGCGCCTGTTGCCGGTGCGTGCCGCTAGCGACCGCGATCACGAGTTCAATGGGCCCTGAATCGATCACTATCATTGCCCCTCAATCATAGTGCTCAACCCAGATTCTGGCGACGTCACGCACCCGTGTCTCGCCATGAGGAACAGCGGCGACCGATCGGCTTGCGCAGATGCTCCGGTCTAACGGCCCGCCGGGCGAGCGGCCGTGGCCACTTTTTTGCCCCCTCGCCAGAGCTGCCGTGGCGCGGGTGGCGGAAACGGCCTATCCTCAAACCGGCGCCGCGGGCCCCGGCCGGGGCCCATTTCCTACTATTTCGTCGAGGCAACATGGCACGCACTCGTCATCGCGAATCGCACCACACCGACCGCATCGGCTGGCTGCGCGCTGCGGTACTGGGCGCCAACGATGGCATCGTGTCCACCGCCAGCCTGATGATCGGTGTGGCAGCAGGCCATGGCGACCGCAGCGCATTGCTGGTGGCGGGGGTGGCCGGGCTGGTTGCCGGGGCCATGTCAATGGCTGCGGGCGAGTACGTGTCGGTCAGCTCCCAGTCGGACACCGAGCAAGCCGATCTGGCGCGCGAGCGAGCCGAACTGGAGACGCAACCCGTCCACGAACATCAGGAGCTGACCGCCATCTATGTCAAGCGTGGCTTGTCCGCCGATCTGGCGGCACAGGTGGCACGTCAGTTGATGGACCACGACGCCTTGGGCGCCCACGCTCGCGACGAACTGGGCATTAGTGTCACGCTGCGCGCAAATCCGATACAGGCGGCGTGGACCTCGGCTGCGAGCTTCGCCGCGGGCGCGGCGCTGCCCCTGCTGGCGGCGGTCGTCAGCCCGGTCACGCAACTGGTTCCGGTTGTGGCCGTCAGCTCCTTGCTTGTTCTCACTGCCCTGGGCGCTCTCGCGGCCCGCACGGGCGGCGCCCCGGTGCTGCGCGCGTCCCTGCGGGTGGGTTTCTGGGGCGCCATGGCCATGGCCATCACCGCCGGTGTCGGCGCCCTGTTTGGCACCATCGTGTAACGCGGCAAACGGACTCCCATCGAACCATGAAATTCCAGGACTACTACGAAACCCTCGGCGTCCCGCGCAGCGCGACCCAGGACGAAATCAAGCGCGCCTACCGCAAGCTGGCCCGCAAATTCCACCCCGACGTCAGCAAGGAACCGGACGCCGAGCTGCGCTTCAAGGCGATCGGCGAAGCCTATGCCGTGCTGAAAGACCCCGAGAAGCGCGCTGCCTATGATCAGGTGGGCCAGAACTGGAAAGCCGGGCAGGACTTCCAGCCGCCGCCGGGCTGGGACGCCGGGTTCGAGTTCCGTGGCGATGGTGCCGACGATGGGCGCGACGCCAGCGACTTCTTCGAAGCCCTGTTCGGCCGACGGGCCCGTGCAGAGCATCGCCCCGCTGGCCATGAACGTGCCCATACCCGCGGCCAGGATCATCACGCCAAGGTATTGATCGACCTGGAAGACGCCTATCGCGGCGCTCAGCGCAGCATCTCCCTGCGCATGCCCGCGGTCGACGCGCACGGGCAGGTCGTCCTGCAGTCGCGCACGCTGGACCTCACCATCCCCAAAGGCATTCGCGCCGGTCAGCACCTGCGCCTGGCCGGCCAGGGCGACCCGGGCTTCGGAGGCGGGCCGGCGGGCGATCTGTTTCTGGAGATCGGCTTCAACCCTCATCCTCAGTACCACGTGGAAGGACGCGACGTTTTTGCGAATCTGCCGCTGGCACCGTGGGAGGCAGCGCTTGGATGCTCTCTGAGCTTGCCAACACCGGAAGGCTCGGTTCAGGTCACCGTTCCAGAACGTTCGGCCGCAGGGCGTCAATTGCGTCTGCGGGGCAAAGGCATCCCGGGCAATCCCGCGGGCGATTTCTACTTTGTGGTGGCGATTGTGCTGCCACCCGCGATCACTGACGCTGAGAAGGCCGCCTACCACGCTTTCGCGAAGGCCTTCCATTTCGATCCCCGCGCGAACCCCGCGCCCTCGCGAAAGGTTGATCCCGCATGAGCACACACACTATCCAGACTGCCGCGGCGCTTGTCGTCGAAGAGGAACTCCAGCTGACGCTGGTGGAGCTTTGCCAGGCCTGCAACGTACCGCAGGACTATGTGGTCGCATGGGTCTACGAGGGCGTGCTGGCGCCCAGTGGCGAAGCCCCCGAGGACTGGCGCTTCAGCGGCCCTTCACTGCGGCGCGCGCAGCAGGCGCGATGGCTCGCCCGCGACATGGAAGTCAATCCGCAGGGTGTCAGCCTCGTCCTCGATCTGCTCGATGAAATTGCTGCCCTGCAGCTACGTTTGCAGCGCGCCGGGCTGCGCTGACGGGCACGGAGGGCTGAGATGGGGCTGTTCGAGCGTTTCCTGACGGTATGGGTCGGGCTGGGCATTGTGGCGGGCGTCGGCCTCGGTCTGGCCGCACCGGGGGCCTTTCAGGCGATCGCAGGCCTCGAGTTCGCGCAGGTCAACCTGGTGGTCGCAGTGTTCATCTGGGTGATGATCTACCCGATGATGATCCAGATCGACTGGCACGCGGTGAAGGACGTCGGCAAGAAACCCCAGGGCCTGATCCTGACCCTGGTGGTTAACTGGCTGATCAAGCCCTTCACCATGGCAGCGCTGGGCGTGCTGTTCTTCCATTACCTGTTCGCACCCTGGGTGGATCCGCAGGCAGCCAACGAATACATCGCCGGCATGATCCTGCTCGGGGTGGCGCCCTGCACTGCGATGGTCTTCGTCTGGAGCCAGCTGGTGAAGGGCGACCCCAACTACACCTTGGTACAGGTGTCGGTGAACGATCTCATCATGGTGTTCGCCTTCGCGCCGCTGGCCGCCTTTTTGCTCGGCCTGACCGACCTCACCGTGCCCTGGGAGACGCTGCTGCTGTCGACCGTGCTCTACGTCGTGCTGCCGCTGCTGGCCGGCATGGCGACCCGGCATGTCCTCGAGCGCCGTTCCAGCCTTGCGGTGGGTGACTTCGTTGCGCGCCTCAAGCCGTGGTCCATCGTCGGCCTGATCGCCACCGTGGTGCT
>Ga0073905_10001219_pt1 | contig 13066 bp, 13 predicted proteins | sample KloWWTupernatant_FD_65482 | JGI IMG/M metagenome (GOLD analysis project Ga0073905, IMG submission 65482) | Active sludge microbial communities from Klosterneuburg, Austria, studying microevolution and ecology of nitrifiers - Klosterneuburg... | ecosystem: Engineered > WWTP > Aerobic digester >... | reverse complement strand
CATCACCAACACCCACCCTCACACACGCATCCACCACTACCACCGCGGGGTGGAGCAGCGGCAGCTCGTTGGGCTCATAACCCAAAGGTCGCAGGTTCGAATCCTGCCCCCGCTACTACCAGGAAAGCCCGATGGCGAATCTCTCGCCATCGGGCTTTCTTACGTTCTATTGCAATGAAATGTCAGCAGCGTCTCGGGAGATGTCCAGACCCCGGCGCACGCATATGCACCTTGACTGTCGCCAGCAACTCATCGATATCAAATGGCTTCGCCAGAACGCCCTCGACCGGAAGATCTCCGGCGGCCGCTCGGAGATTGACTCCAGCGGACATCGCGACGATCGGCGTCGCCGCAACAATGAGTGATGAATGCATCTTGATTTGCCGACTGGCCTCAATGCCACTGATGACAGGCAGCATCAGGTCCATCAGCACAAGGTCGGGTGGCTGAGCCACGACGAAGGCAACGGCCGACCTTCCGTCGACGACGTGAGACACTCGAAATGACTCGAAGCTCAGAATCTGATCGATCAGATCGGCGATGATCATATCGTCCTCGACGACCAGGACGTGACCGCGGTAATTCAACGGTGCTCCCGATCTCTCAACGCCGTTACGTGCCGACCGTGGATCGCCGGAGGCGGCGGACCACCTCGGCTGGATATCATTGTATCGACAATCGTCCCTCGCCAGCAGCAGAACAACGCCAGGAAAGAGAGCCAGCCACGTGAACGGATTGTGGTCCCAAATCACCGCAAGTGACCGATTCTGGATCGGCGCGCAGTTGCTTCTGTTCGGCGCCAGCGCAAGCGCCGGTATCCGAACCCTGCGCCGCGTCGGATTTCCGAATCGCAACAGGCTCGCCATTGCGGTGGTCCCCTTTGCTGGCGCAATCGGTATAGCGGAGCTGGCACGTCGAACCCTCGGGAGAAACCTCACGATGGCGCCGACGCCGGTTCGTGAAGGTCAGCTTGTGGATACTGGCGTCTACGGTGTCGTTCGCCACCCGATGTATCTCAGCGCAACACTGGGATTGCTCGCCTGGGCAATCGGCACGGGTTCCAGTTTCGCCGCGTATGCAACGCCGGTAGCCGCCGTGTTCTTTGGCGCGAAGGCACGACACGAGGAGGCTCTCCTCGAATCTCGATACTCGGATTACGCAGCCTATCGCCAGCGCGTGCCTGGCCGGCTGCTTCCGCGAACATTCCGCACTGGTGGCCGTGGCTAAGATGCCGGGGATATCGGCATCGTATGAATGGCGCGAGCGGGGAGGGAAAACAGACACCGACCGCCGACCACGATCCCGGAGGACTGCACGACGTCGTTGGCGATATACGCCTGAATCGTCGTATCGACTCGATGTGCGGAGACACGGATCGTCACCGCGCTCACCTGACCGTGTGGCGAAATCTCGACGACCTCGCCCGCGATGATGTTCTCGGCAGCGTCCTTGGGATGAGACACCAACTCGACATGCTCCGGGCGAATGACTAGATCGACCCGCTCTCCGACGCTCGCCATCCGGGGCGTCCGTATCATGCCGGCCACCGTGTCGACCGTGGCGATGCCATCGACGACGCGCGCTATAGTGCCTTCGAACACGTTGACGCTGCGGACCAGCTCTGCGACACGTCGGTTCACGGGGCGAAGCAAAAGCGTCCGCGGTGCATCGACCTGCAGTATCCGTCCCCCATCAATGAGAGCGACCCTGTCCGCGATTTCGTACCCCTCCTCCAGCTCGACGGTGGCGAACAGCGTAGGAACTCGCACACGCCGAAGCAGCTCCGCGAATTCCGCGCGAGCTACTGGACGGGTCTCGCGATCGAGGCGCCCAAAAGGGTCGTCGAGCAGAAGCAGCTCAGGATCTGTCACTAGCGCGCGGCCAAGCGCCACCCGGAGTTGGACGAGCGGCGGCAGATCGTCCGGCCGGCGCTGAAGATCATCCGTGAGGTTCAGCAGATCACAGAGCTGTTCGACACGACTGGCGAGGATCGCTGGCGGCAGATCACTCTGCTTGAGAAGCGGGTAGGCGATATTCTCGCCCGCACTGAGATGGCCGAATAAGGCGTGCGATTGCGGGACGAACCCGACACGGCGCTCTGCCGGTGGGAGATTAATCCCAAGCCCGGTCGAGAGAACCTGTCGCCCGCCAATCTCGATCGACCCATTGTCCGGTTGGTAGACGCCGGCAATCGACCGAAGGATCGCGCTCTTGCCGGAACCACTGACCCCGATCAGGCACATCAACTCCTCGCCCACATCGAGAGAGAGCGAGAGCATCGTGGTCTTGAGGCGGGTTTCCAGAGACATCCCCAGTACGGTCACGCCTGAAGCGTACTCTGTCAGCCGCCGAACTGCACGAAAAACAGTCCGGACTGGCTGCTACACTCCATCGGTTGACGCTACGAGGGAAAGGGCGATGTCGATGGTCAGTGTTCAGTTTCGTTGCGATCTCTGTGGACATCTGGAACCACTGACACAGGCAATCTGGCGCTGTCCGGTCTGCGGCGGCCCACTGGCGTTCGATCACCTTCCGACGATTGATCCTGCTGAAATCATTCGCGCTGAGCCATCTCTATGGCGTTACGCGGCGGCTCTTCCCGTTGTTCGTGGCGAGACACGCGCGCTCGGCAGCAGCATGACACCACTCGTGGCAGGCACTCTGGCAGGCCACCCGGTGCGCTTCAAGCTCGATTCGCTCCTTCCAACCGGATCATTCAAGGACCGAGGCGCGTCGGTAATGATTGCCTGGCTGAAGTCGATCGGCGTCCAACGAGTAATCGTCGATTCATCGGGGAATGCGGCAGCGGCCATGGCCGGCTTCGCGGCCGCGAATGGCCTCGCATGCATTGTCTATGCGCCGGCCACAACATCGCCCGGCAAGCTCGTCCAATCCCGAGCGTTCGGCGCCAGGGTCGTGCTGGTTGATGGTCCGCGCGACGCGGTCGCTACTGCCGCTCAGGAGGCCGCCAGGCAGGATCCGACTGCGTTCTACGCGAGCCACAACTGGCATCCGGTCTTCGTTGAAGGTGTCAAGACCTGGGCGCTCGAGGTCTGGGAACAGCTCGGATTCGCAACCCCGACAACCGCATGGATACCGACCGGTGGCGGCAGCGCGTTCGTCGGAGGATGGCGCGGCTTTCGCGCAGTCTCCGACACGCCGCCGGCGCTTGTTGCCGTCCAACCCGCCGCGTGCGCACCCGTGGTCGCTGCCTGGCAGCAGCACCTGGAAGAGGTCCAACCAGTGCCGGCAGGTGAAACAATCGCGGAAGGGACGAAGATCGGGGCGCCAGCGCGCGGCCGGCAGATACTCAGCGCGATTCGTGACACGGCCGGCTCAGCGACGGCAGTCAGCGAACCGGAGATTGCGGCGGCGTTGAACGAGCTCTGGCGGCAGGGTCTCTACGTCGAGCCAACAGCCGCCATCGGCGCAGCCGCCTTCCGCGCAGCCGTCGAACGCGGGCTTCCAGTGGCCGATGGTGAGCATGTCATTCTTCTGACCGGGAACGGTCTCAAGGCAACCGAGACGATCGCCCGTCTTGTCGGCTAGACTTCAGTGTCTACATCGTGAAGCAGATCACACACGGAGGGTAACGAGTAACACATGAGCGAACAGGTAACAGGTGGCAGCGCGGCAATCGCCGCAATCGAGGCTGCCGGGGTGGACGTCGTGTTTGGCATTCCGGGCGTCCATACGCTCGCGCTGTACGACGGGCTACACGGCAGGAAAATCCGGCACATTCTGGCTCGTCACGAGCAGGGCGCGGGCTTCATGGCCGACGGCTATGCCCGTGCTACCGGCAAGCCCGGTGTCGCCCTGATCATCACCGGACCGGGCATCACAAACGTGGCAACCGCAGTCGGCGAGGCGTACGCGGACTCATCGCCGGTCGTGGTGATCTCGTCGCAGGTCGAGCGCGAGTATGCCGGCAAGATGCGCGGCAATCTCCACGATCTACGCGACCAGTCTGGACTGATGGGGATCGTGACCAAGCAGTCGACCAAGGTTCACGAGCACCGCGACATCGCCGGGCAGGTCTATGGCGCGATCCAGGCATCGACGGCCGGCCGGCCACGACCGGTTCACGTCGAGGTGCCGCTGGATGTGCTGGCGGAGGTCGGTCCGTTCGCCGAGCCTGAACTGCACCCGACCTACCGTGCAACACCAACGGTTGAGACCGTGGAGAAAGCAGCCGCGGCTCTCGCGAGCGCTCGGCGACCGATCATCTACGTTGGCGGTGGCGCGAGCGACGCGAGCGAGCCGATCACGGCGCTCGCCGAAATCCTCGGAGCGCCGGTACTCTGCTCAATCATGGGCAAGGGAGTTGTCGCCGACGATAACCCATATTCGCTCGGTCATGCCTGGGATCCGTGGGGGCGTGAGAATCCGGCCGATTCACTTCTCGCGGAGGCGGACCTTGTGCTGGTCATCGGCTCGAAGCTGGGCGCGCAGGAAACCAACTTCTGGCAGATGCCCTTCCCTGAACGCATGATCCGGGTTGATGTCGATCCGTCTGAGATCAACCTCAACTATCCGAATCCCGAGATCGGCATCATCGCCGATGCCCGAGCGACGGCAGAGTCGCTTCTGGCAGCGCTAAACAACGCTGGCGATATTGCGCCACGCTGGTCGCCCGACGAGGTAGCCGAAGTTCGAGAGCGGATTACCGAAACACGGCGCGATCCCCAGTTCGGCGGGTATATCGACGCGATGCGTGAAGCGCTGCCGCGCGAAGGGATCATCGTTCACGACATGACGATGATGAGCTATCTCATGGGTGACTCCTTCCCCGTCTACGCGCCGCGAACCTACATGTTCCCGGCAAACTACGGCACCCTGGGGTTCTCGGTGCCAGCCGCAATCGGCGCAAAGATCGGCCGGCCCGACGTCTCGGTTGTAGCGGTTGTCGGAGACGGCGGATTTCAGTTCACGATGCAAGAGGTCGCGACCGCGATCCAGTTCGAGGTGACGGTTCCGATCGTCATCTTCAACGACTCGACCTACACCGCGGTCGATAGCGCGATGAAGCACAGCTTTTCTGGTCAGGCAATGGCCACCGAGCTCGTGAATCCCGACTACGTGAAGCTGGCAGATGCGTATGGCATCCCGGGCGTCCGCGCCAACTCGCCGGAGGAATTGCGGGACGCAGTTGTCGCCGCGTTCGAGCGACGCGGACCGACCATCATCGATGTGCCCATCCCGCGCTCCAGCTAGGCGCAGCTTGCGACACGACACACTGCGAAGAGCGGTCGTCATCACGACGGCCGCTCTTCGCGTTTGTGCTCACCGGCGCCCGGTCTATACTGCTGCCACGAGAGGGGGCGCCGTGACAGATATTGGGTCGATGAGAATCCAGGGGTTCGGGACATCCGTCTTCACCGAGATGAGTCGGCTGGCGACCGAACATCAGGCAATCAACCTCGGGCAGGGCTTCCCCGATTTCGCCGGTCCCGATTTCGTGAAGGACGCGGCAGCGCGAGCAATCGCCGCCGACCACAACCAATACGCCCCGAGTCACGGGACACCGCGCTTGCGACGCGCGGTCGCTGCCGAATGGGCGACGAGATTCGGCCGCGAGATCGATCCCGACAGCGAGGTGACGGTAACCACAGGCGCGACCGAAGCATTATTCGCCGCGATGATCGCCTTTATCGACCCTGGTGACGAGGTAGTCTTTTTCGAACCGTTCTACGACGGCTATGTCGCCGATGTTGTGATGGCCGGTGGAATTCCGAGAGTTGTCCGGCTCAACCCACCCGACTGGAGCTTCGACGAGGACGAGCTTCGCGCGGTCCTCAACCCTCGGACTCGGGTTCTGCTGTTGAATACCCCGCACAATCCGACCGGAAAGGTGTTTCAGCGAGCAGAGCTCGAGCTCATTGCGTCGCTGTGCGTCGAGCATGACATAATCATCCTCAGCGATGAGGTCTACGATCGGATCGTCTTCGACCATCACGAGCACGTGCCGATTGCGCTACTACCTGGCATGTTCGAACGAACTCTGACGATCAACTCCACCGGCAAGACGTTCTCGATGACGGGTTGGAAGATCGGCTATACCGTCGGGCCGGCGGCGCTGAATGCTGCGCTCCGATCGGTTCATCAGTTTGTCGTGTTCGCGACAGCGACGCCGTTCCAGGAGGCGATGGCCGAGGCGATCGAGCAAGCGGGTGCGCGTGGTTACTACCAGGAATTGCGCGACGGTTATGCCGAACGACGCGATCGTCTCCGGGCAGCACTAGGGGACGCCGGGCTTCCTCCACTGGATTGCCAGGGGAGCTACTTTCTGATGGCCGACATCACGACCTGGGGATTCAGCGAGGACATCGCCTTCTGTCGCTATCTCACCCGCGATGTTGGGGTTGCGGCAATTCCGCCATCGGCGTTCTATCTCGACCCGGCGACCGCCCCGCCGCTGGCACGATTCTGTTTCGCGAAGCAACTCGCAACCATCGATGCCGCCGCCGAGCGGCTCCTCAGCGCGCGGCCTCGATAGGCTCACTATCCAGCGGACCGCGCAGCGCGACCCGCGCTGGCGCGCCATCACCGTCGCGCAGCTTGAGCGGCATGCAGAGCAGTTCCCACGCGCCGGGATCGATCGCGCCGAGGTCGAGCCCTTCGACGATGAGCACATCGTTCTCCAGGAGCATAAGGTGCGTCTCAGTTCCGGTGGTGTACAAGGGTCCAATCGAGAGATAGTCGATGCCGATTAGCCGGATGCCGCGCTGAACGACCCACTCTGCGCCATCGAGCGATAGTCCGACGAAGTGATCCTCGAACCGATCCGGCGCGCTGCGCCAGAGCTCTGAGTTGCGTGTTTTCAGGATCAGCCGCTCGGTCCCGGCCGGCACATTCGCGGCATCCAGGTCGGACGCCGTGACTTCGGGATTCGATCCGGTCAGATCTGCAACCCAGCAGGGTCCGATCCATCGGTCGAGCGGGATGGCATCGATCGTCGTCGCGCCGTGGACGAAGTGCCGGGGCGGATCGACGTGCGTGCCAGTGTGCGATGTCAGGACGAGGCGGGTGACATTCGCCTCGTCGGCCGGCGTGCTCGAAAGCGGCTCGGTGGCAACGATGTTTTCGCCAATCCACTCGCACATGCCGGGATAGATCGGGATACTCACGTCGATCAGCCGAACGTTGTTCGCCATCTTCCTCATCCTGTCGCTAAGAGTCTGCAGGTCGGGCGACTAGCGAAGATCCGACATCACGTCCTGCGCGAACGTCCGCATCACGTCGACATTGTCCTTACCGGGCCAGGCGAAGACGACCTCGTCGAAGCCAAGCCGTCGATAGTCGGCAACCATCGCCTGCACGTCATCGACCGAGGTCCACGGGTCGCCATAGGGCCAGATCGAGCGGACGATCTCGTTCGGGTCACGTCCGATCTCCCGGCACGCATCGTTGAGCGCCTGAATCCGCGGCGCGACCTCATCAACCGGGCCACGCGTGTTCCATTCGTCGGCGTATTTCGCCGTCAGGCGGAGCATTCGAGGACCCGAGGCGCCAACCAGTAGCGGGACATGCGGGCGCTGGATGGGCTTCGGCTCGAACGGCGCGTCATCCACCCAGTAGTACTGGCCCCGGACCGTCGCCCGCTCGTCCTCCTGCAGCCGGGTCATGATCTCTAGCGCCTCCCCGAACCGATCGACAAGCTCGCGGTTGCTGGGAAAGTCATATCCGTAGGCGGCGTGCTCGCGCTCCCACCATCCAGCGCCAAAGCCGAGGATCAGTCGACCGTCGGAGATATGGTCGATGGTCACTGCCTGCTTTGCCAGCAGGGCCGGGTTGCGATACGTATTGCCGGTCACCATCACACCGAATCGGATCGTTGTTGTTGCCATCGCCAGCGCCGCGATCGACGTCCAGGCTTCAAGGATCGGTTCCAGATCCTGCCCCGGCTCAGAGCCGGTAATGAAATGGTCGGTCACCCAGACCGTGTCGAACCCGAGTGACTCCGCCTCCTGCCAGCGCCTGACCAGCTCGGGAAACGGCTCCCGCGTCCCACTCACGATCCCGAACCGCACGCGCGAATTCTCCGTCACGACGAACCCCTTCATCACACGAAACCAACCACGGCATTCTACGCGACGATAATCGCCTTCCGAACATGTCGATGGTTCTGCGGGATCACGGGGGGAGGAATGGGTCAGCGGTCGCGGTGAAGCTGGTAGATATCGTCAGGCGATCCCACGATCGCGCTGACCGCCATATCGAGGAACAGACCGTGCTCGACGACCCCGGTGATCGAGTCGATCGCCGCCGCTAGCCGATGCGGATCCAGCTCGCCAGGGTGGTAGAGGTCAACAATCAGGTTTCCGTTGTCCGTCATCACTGGCGCACCGTCTTGCTCCCGCACGACTGGCGAGCCAATCTCCGCCAGTCGGCGAACCGTCATCTTCCAGCCAAATGAGAGAACCTCGACTGGCGCTGGAACCCGGACGAATGCGTCACCGAATCGATCGACAACTTTCGTCGTGTCGACGATCAGCACGAATCTCCGAGCCGCCGCCGCAACGATTTTCTCGCGGGTCAACGCTCCGCCGAGCCCCTTGATCGCGGCCAGCGTTCCGCGCTCGACAGCGTCAGCGCCATCGACTACCAGATCGAGCGGACAGTCAAGCTCGACGACCTCGATGCCCATCGACCGTGCGATCGTCTCCGTCCGGCTCGACGTCGCGACGGCGCGCACTCGCAGCCCGTCGGCGACCCGGGCGCCAAGGGCGCGGACAAACAGCTCGGCCGTCGATCCGCTACCGAGGCCGACGATCATCCCGTCCTCGACCATCCGCGCGGCCGCTTCGGCCACCCGTTGTTTGCTCTCTGCATTCTGGCTCGCGCGCGCGTCAATCGTCATGATTCGAGGATACCCGAAGCGGTCACAACGTTGCACGCATCCAGCGGGTAGGATTACCGAAAGGATGACGCTCGGCGTTGAGGACAGCGGGTACAACGATGGAATCTGGCACACCGACGATCCGGGTCTGGGCGCAGGACGAGGAACAAGGCTCGCTCCTGCTTACCTGGACGCAGGAGCCGGCAACGCAAATGGCACAGAACCGAGTCATCGAGGCGCGCACCGTTGCCGCGATGGTGAGTGTTACACCCGGCGTGAGCGAGGCAGAAGCGACGCCGGAGGGGGTTCGAATTCACTGGGACCCGAACCTGGCAACGAAACAGGAGCTTGCTGCGGCAGTGCGCGACGCATTGTCTCAGACCGACGATCTCCGCACACGGGCCAACAGCCTTATCCGACGTATTCCTTCCTACCTTTCCCTGGCCCATGCGCTTGCGCTCGACGAGCGAGTCAGCCCGATGCCGGAGGCAGCCAGACAGGTCACCCAGCGGCGACCCGCGACGATGGCGCCGCTCCGCATGGTTCCCGGGTTCCCGCTGGTCTCGAACATCGTTGGCATCTTGCCGGTCCTCGGGACGCTCAGCCACTGGAGCCGGGAGGCATCACCGGAGGTCGTCGCTGAACACCTCGGCACGGCCGGCCTGAGCCGGGGGCAGATCGACCGCGACCTAGCAACGGCAAGGGAGAGCATCGACTTCGCCCGACGATTCGCGAGCGACAAGGCAACCGTCGCCGCCGCGCGCGCGGCATCGGCTCTGGCGCGCGCGCGGCTTGCCACCCGCGATTGGGTGAATCAGAAGACGGCCCCGGGTGAGCCGGAGGGATGATTACGGAACGAGCCGGCTCGGCGTGGTCGGAGTGGCGGTCGGGACTGGCCGCGGTGGGATCGTCGGAGAGACTACTGGCGTCTCCACCGGGGCCGAGGACTCAAGTGGGCGCTGTGCATTCGAATCGCTGGGGAAGTCGCTAACCATCGCGCGGATGGCATCCCAATTGCCGACCAGGTAGTACCCGCCGTCGATCCAGCTCACCTGCACATATGGCGCCATGCTGTGCGTGTAGATGTCGTTGCGGTTGATCTCTTGGGCAAGTCGCGCGAGCGCGAACATCTGGCGTAGCGACAAGTCAGTCCGAACGGACGCGCCGACCTCGCCCAGTAATTCCGGGAGCTTGGTGATCGCGCCGGTATCGATCGCGCGGTCACGGATGGCCATCAACACCTGCTGCTGGCGCGCCTGACGGGCGAAGTCGCCATCGCCATGCCGGGTTCGGGAGAAGCGCACAGCGGTTTGCCCGTCCATGAGCTGTAACCCAGGGGTGAAGTACACACGGGTATATCCGTAGTCCCCCGTCGGGTACTGATCATCCTTAATGATCCCGGGGACGTCGACTACGACGCCACCGAGCGTGTCCACTACCTTCTCCATCCCGACAATGTCCACCTCGGCGAAATAGTCGATACGAATGCCGAAGTTGTACTCGACTGTCTGCGCGGCGAGCGTCGGTCCGCCGCCCGGGATGTCGGAGTTCATCTCGCCATACGGGTATGCGGCGTTGATCTTCGTCGCGCTATAGCCAGGGATTTCGACGAGCAAGTCGCGGGGGATCGACAGCATGTCGACCCGTTTCGAGACGGGATCGATCCGCACAATGATCATCGTGTCGCTTCGCGGGGGGCCTTCCTCGCCGACCCTTGCGTCGACTCCAAGCAAGAGTATGTTGATCGGCCGATCGCTGTCCCACGCTGGATACGGCGTCGGTGTCGGCCCGGGTGGCGTTGGCGTCGCATTCGGGAGCGGAGTCGCGGTCGGGATGCTGACAATCCCGGTGGTGGTCGTTGAGGCGATTGTTGGCGATCCCGGGATTTCGGGCACTCGCGTCCCCGGTGTATCGACGAAATGCTCGCGCACCACCGGCGTGACGAACACCTGCCCGGCTGCTTGTCGGGCTTCGATCGCGATCGGCACCACAACTGACGCGGCCCAGGTCGTCAAAGCGACAGGCAGAAACAGAAGAAGCACAACGGCGATGGTTCGCACTGAACGGATCGGACGGCGGCGGGCAGCATGCAGGAACGCCGGTAGGCGCATCGTCCGGTCGAACGACGAAGACTGCGGGCGCGCATCCCCGTCATGCTCGTAAGGGCGTGCGCCCTTCGATCGTGGCAATGGGTAGCGTGGAGATCGCTCGCGCCGTCGAGGCCGGGCCGAGGCGGTCGAGAATGGACTTGGGCGTTGGCGTCGTCTCATGATCCTCGTGCGTGCGGCGCGTATCGCTGCGACTACAATCACGCATGAGCATACACGTCACGGGACATCCAGCGTCAAGTCCAGCCGCGAGAGATGGTGGTCAGTCGCTCTCGGCGGTTGTCAGCGTGGCGCGTCGGGCCGCTATCTCCAGCTCGTCGAACAGCGCCGCAACCCACTCCGATGTCCGGGTGCGCCGGTATCGTTCGATATTGGCTCGCACTGCCGCCTTCGTCTCATCCGGCATCCGATCGTAGTTTCGACTGACTCCCTCGATCTCCGGATGCTCGGACGCAAAGCGGCTGGTTTCCGCAGCCATCTCGCTGTAGGCAACCTGCGGTCGCTCGATGACGAATCCACGCTCCCCACCGTCAGCGCCGAACACGATGAAGACCGGGATCGCCTGGTATCCGTCCTTACGCAGGTAGTTCGCGGCGATATCCCGATGATCGTCGCGCCGAAGTATTCGTAAGTCGACATCCGCGGATTCCCGAGCCAATCGCGCAACCGGCGGGATGAGCTGCGCGGAATCACCGCAGAAATCTTCAGTGAAGACCAGGATCCAGACGGGATCACCGGCAAACAGACGCCTTTGCTGGTCCGTGAGCTCGGTCGCGCCAATCGCTGCGGCGAACACTCCCTGGTTCTGAGTCATCGAGGAGATGTACTCGTCGACGTTCAAGGCGACGTCCCATAGATCCGCTACGCTCATGGCTCCTCCGTGACAGGGTATCGTGCAGTCGGCAATCGTCTCGTACAACACCTGTGGCATCTGGCTATTCCCCGATCGGTATGGCAGAGTCGATCGGCGTCAGGGACGCCACGAAAGGAGGCAGCTACGCCATCGCCAATGATCGTGTCGGAATTGACCCAGGCTGTCGCGGATGAAATCGGCGCAATTGCACGAGCGCTACCATACAGGGAATCCGTCGGGGTTGACCGCGACCGTGTGTACTGGGTGGAGGTCCCCGGTCAGCAGCGGGTGGGGGTCGCGTATGCGCCCGACACACCTGGCGGGCCGGCCTGGATGATCGCGTTCGACACCCGGGTGGCAGGGCGGGTCTCGCGTGGCGAGATTCGCGCGGTGGTGGAGCTCTTTGCCGGGCGTAGCGCGCGCTGGGAAGACGCGCCCATTGCCGACGTTGCGCCATATCTGACGATGATCCGCGTGCGAGCGATCTGATCTCCGTGCTGACCGCGCCGCGCCCCGTCTGACGTATTGCCATGTCGCCAGACTGTTGCACAATACACCGTTGGAGCCGCGTCGCAGCAGCGACGCGGCTGATATCTTGTCCCGGTCGAACGATTCACCGGGGACTGAGGGGATCTGCGTGTCGGAATCGACCGTGAAGGAGCAGGACACGACGAGACCGCCGGGCGTGATGACACGCCTGCGGTCGGTTCTGGCCGAACATCCCCGCGCTGTCTGGTCGATGGCGCTCGGCAACCTGATCCTCTGGACCGGTCGCGGCATGACCATCCCGTTTCTGGTGATCTTCTTCTCGCAGATCGTCGGGCTCCGGGCCAGCATCGTCGGCAGCGGCATCGCGATGGCCAGCCTCGGTGGGATCGGTTTTCTCATGCTGATTGCCGGGCAGATCGATCGACGCGGTGGCCGGCCCGTGTTGCTCGTCTGCATGGCCGTCATCGCCGTCGCGACCTCAATCTACCCATGGGGCACGTCGGTCTGGACGTTCCTGGCAGTCACGATCGTGCTCAATTTCGCCAGTCAGGTTTACTGGCCGGCCTCCGACTCGACGATCGCGTCGCTAACCGCGCGAGCGCGGGTGGCCGAGGCTATGTCGGTGCTCCGGGTTGCGAACGCAGTCGGGATCGGTGTCGGGGGCATGCTGGGCGGCGCAATCGTGGCGGGCGGCGGACTGCACGAATATCGCATCCTCTTCGTCGTCAGCGCACTGATGATCGCCAGCGCGGCAGTGTTGATCTGGAGAACGGTCCC
>Ga0073905_10001218_pt1 | contig 13070 bp, 9 predicted proteins | sample KloWWTupernatant_FD_65482 | JGI IMG/M metagenome (GOLD analysis project Ga0073905, IMG submission 65482) | Active sludge microbial communities from Klosterneuburg, Austria, studying microevolution and ecology of nitrifiers - Klosterneuburg... | ecosystem: Engineered > WWTP > Aerobic digester >... | reverse complement strand
TGTTCAACCAGGGCGGCCGCTTCTTCATGATCTACGATCGAAATGACACCCCGGTCGGCTTCCTCCGTCTGGTCAAGACGGGTCCTGACTGCGAGATCGTTCTGGTCATCGGCGACCATGACAACTGGGGCCGCAAGCTCGGCGCCGGCGCCATCCGCGAAGGTTTGAAGCTTGCCTTCCTCGACATGCGCGCCAACAAGGTCATCGCCAAGATCCACCCCGACAATGTCCGCTCGCTGAAGGCTTTTGAGCGCTGCGGTTTCGTTCCTGAGCGCGAGACGCCAACGCTCGTATCATTGTCCATGACTTCGGGCCGGTATCGCCAACTCCTCCGCGACAGCGCCACGGGCGATTCCACGGACATCTACATTACGGCGTTCGACAAGGACCGGCTGATGGCCCTGATCGCGTATGAAGTGGGTCCGGCGATTGTCGATCTTGAGCACGAGATCGAAAGAGCCATCGTCGTTGATCCGCATGAGGTCGCGCGCAATGTCGTGACCATGAATTCGAGAGTCGTGCTGCATCTGGGCGACGAAGAAATGGAAGTGGATCTCGTGTATCCGCAGGACGCGGACGAACGAGCCGGCAGACTCTCGGTGCTCTCCGATGTCGGGGCCGCGATCCTCGGCTACCATGAGGGCGATGCCATCGACTGGATGGTTGCGGATCGCACGCGACGGATCCTGATCGACAAGGTTATCTACCAGCCGGAAGCTTCGGGTGACTTTCATCTGTAGTTGCAGCCCGTAGGCTGGACTGGGACTGTGTGCTAGCATCGACCATTGCGCGGCACGTACGCGCTGTCCCGACACAGATCGGACGACTTAATGAAAATGCCTGATTGGTTGAAGCCCTCGCTCTACGGCGCGGTGGCGGGTGCCGTTGTCCTGGCGGCCGTTGGCTTTATGTGGGGTGGCTGGACCACCTCCGGTGGAGCGGCCGACCTGGCCAAGAAGCAGTCCCTCGTCGCGGTCACAGCGGCGCTCCTGCCGTATTGTGTCGAACGCTCCACCACCGATCCAAACTCGGTCGCGGTCCTGGCAGAGTTCGCCGCAGCCGGCACCGGCTTCAGCCAGCGCGGTGTCGTGGAAAAGGCCGGTTGGGCGACTCCCCTGGGGGCAGAAAAGCCCAACGCCGACCTGGCCAATGCGTGCCAGCTCGCCCTGGTGGCGGCGAAAAAGCCCGCCTAGCACGACGGCCTGAGCACAGCTTTGCCGCGACGGGTTTTCGCCCGCTCGCGGCAAAGCATTTTCACGGTGTCAAAGTCCGGTGTCGTACCGCAGGACGAAGTGGAGCCGCGGCGACGGCCGTCACGGCACGGCGACGATCTTGATTTCGCCGAAGGCGGGGGATGCGGCGAGGATGGTGGGAACATCTTCCAGCGGCACGGTGCGGGTGACGAGGCGGTCGAGATCGAGGGCGCCGGAGGCGATGAGGGCGGCGGCGCGGCCGTGCGTCAGCGGGTTGAGCCAGGCGCCCTCGATGCGCAGTTCGCGCGTCAGGATGTCGTAGGGCTCGACGGCGATGGTTGCGCCTTTCGGGGTGACGCCGAACGGCACGATGGCGCCGCCGCGGCGGGCGAGCGCGATGGACTGGGCGAAGGTTTCAGGCACCCCGGCGCATTCGAGCACCACGTCAACGCCGCCCGGCACGATGCCGCCCGGCCCGGCGATGAGCGCGGTCGCGGCGGCGCGGCCGGCATCGACGGCGTGCGTGGCGCCGAGTTCGAGCGCGAGATCGCGGCGGGGTTTCTGCCGGGTCGCGAGGATGATGGTGGTGGCACCGGCGAGCCTCGCCAGTTGCACCATCAAGAGGCCAATGACGCCGCCGCCGAGGATGGCCACCGACGCGCCCGGCGCGATGCGGGCGACGTCGAGGCCGTGGAGGCAACAGGCGAGCGGCTCGCTGAAGGCGCCGTGAACCGGGGAGAGATCACCCGGCAGTTCGATGGCCTGGTTCTGCGGCACGAGCACGTAGTCGGCAAAGCCGCCGTCGCGGAACACGCCGATGGCGGTGAGGCTGTCGCAGAGGTTGGGGCGGCCGGCGCGGCAGTGGGCGCAGTGGCCGCAGGCGATGTTGGGATCGCCGGTGATGCGGTCGCCCGGCTTGAGGCGGGTGACGCCCGCGCCCACGTCCTCGACGATGCCGCAGAATTCGTGCCCCTGCGTGACCGGCAGCGCGGTGGGATATTCCCCGCGGAACATGTGCCGGTCGGACCCGCAGATGCCGCAGGCTTCGACGCGAACGACGACATCGCCGGGGCCGGCGACGGGCCGCTTCACGTCCATCATCACCATGTTGCCGATTGCCGTGAGCCGCGCAGCACGCATCGCAAAGCCTCCCTTTGGCCCATCTTGCGGCAAACGGGCGGCGAGTAAAGCGGCTAGACCGCCGGGGCCAGCGCGGCGTCGGCGCCGCGCCAGGCATCGGCCTTGAGGAAGGCCGTCAGCTGCGGGGCGGCCATCGGACGGGCCAGCGCGTAGCCCTGAAGGATATCGCAGCCAAGGTCGCGCAGGATGCGCGCGTGTTCCATCGTCTCGACGCCCTCGCCGGCAACCTGGATGCCTAGCGACTTGCCGATATCGATGATCGACGAAACGAGATGGCGCTGCGCCAGCGAGTCAACGATCGGCATGACCAGCTGGCGGTCGATCTTGAGGCGCTTCGGCTTCAGCTTGAGCAGCGACACGATGGACGCGTAGCCGGTGCCGAAATCGTCGATCTCGATGTCGATCCCCAGACCCTTGATCTGCTTGATGTTGTTGAGGACGATGTCGTCGGACTCATCGAGGAAGATGGATTCCACCAGCTCGAAGCTGATCGTGCCGGGCGGGATATTGAGGCTCTGCAGCGTCGCGACGAGGTGCTCGTCCTGCAGGCGCCGGGCCGAGACGTTGACCGAGATGCGCGGCACTGGAAGGCGCGCGTCGCGCCATTCGGCGAACTGGCGCAGCGCCTGTTCGAGGATCATCCGGTCGATGGTCGAAACGACGTTCAGCTCTTCGGCGACGCCCATGAAGACCTGCGGCAGGACGATGCCATCGGTCGGGTGCCGCCAGCGCGCCAGGGCTTCGGCGCCGACCACGTCGAGCGTATGGGCATCAAACTGCGGCTGATAGTAGGGCAGGAACTCCGCGTCATCGAGGCCGTGCAGGATTTCGTCGGCGACGCGCTTGGTGTGGACCACTTCGGCCTGCAGCGCCTCGGTGAAGAACTCGTAGCGGTTCCGGCCGCGGCTCTTGGCGCGGTAGAGCGCGATGTCGGCGTTGATAAGCAGGCGGTTGGGCTCGACCTGCGCGCCGGTCTCGACCGCGATGCCGACCGACACGCCGAAGCGGCACTCGTGCCCCTCATAGGCAACGGGCTGACGCATGGTGGCGATGATGCGATCCGCCAGCGTGGTGAGAAAGGCCGGACTGCCATCGCCGGCGCACACGACCACGAATTCGTCGCCACCGATTCGCGCCACGAAATCGCCGGCCCGGATGTTGGCCTTCAGCACCTCTGACGCGTGGATCAGCATGGCGTCGCCGGCGGCATGGCCGAGCGTGTCGTTGATCTGCTTGAAGCGGTCGAGATCGATGTGGAGCAGCGCCAGCTGGCGGCCGTTCAGCGCGCAGCGCTGCGCGTGGCGGTGCAGGATGTCATCGAGATAGCGGCGGTTGGGCAGGCCGGTCAGCGAGTCGTGCAGCGCGTTGTGCTCGATGCGCGCCTTGGCGGCCTCGAGTTCGGCATTGCGCGCCTCGCTCAGCCGATTGGCGCGCTTGAGGTTGTCGTTGAGGGCGACGTCGCTGGTCACATCCCAGTTGACCCCGACGATGCGCGAGGTCTGGTCCGGATCGGCGTAGACGCGGCCGATAGCGCGCACCCAGCGTTCCTCGCCGGCCGGCGTGACGATCCGGTAATCGGACTGATAGTGCCCCGTCTCCTCGACCGCGACCCGGAAATCTTCCACGGCGCGTTCGAGATCGGCCGGGTGCAGCCGGTCGCGCCAGTGTTCGTAGCGGCGCGGGGCGGGAACGCCGCTGAGGCCGTAGATTTCATTCATGCGCTCGTCCCAGACCAGCGTGCCCGAGGCGCTTTCGTATTCCCAGACGCCCACCTCGCCGGTCTGGAGTGCAAGGCCGAGGCGGCGGGACACCTTCTGCAATTCGGCCTCGCGGATGCCGAGGGCGCGGATGTTGCGCTTGCGCTCTTCCATCAGCCGGACGCCGAAGAACACCGGGAAGATCACGAGGCAGCCGAGCAGCACCGCGGCGCTGCGCAGCAGCCAGGAGCCCGGCGCCGTGGTGTTCCAGCCGGTCTTGGGAACGGCCGCGACGACCCATGACCCCGCGGGCATCACCACTTCGGTGAGCACGGGGTTCTCGTCGAAAATGGAAGCGCGGCCGAAGAACGGGGTGTTCTTGTCGCCGCTCGCATCCGTGCCGGCGATCGCCACATCGATGGAGAGCGACTTGTCGAGGAGGCCCGAGTCCTCGTACAGGCGATCGACGTCGATGACGGCGGAGACGAGGCCCCAGAACTGGCGCGTCGCCGGGGTGGTGCCGACAAAGACCGGGAACCGGCCGATGAAGCCCTTGCCGCCCTGCACCAGATCCACAGGGCCAGCGAGGAACAGCCTGCCGGTCTCGACAGCGCGCATCGCCGCGGCCCGCTGGTCCTCGTTTTTGCTGTAGTCGAGCCCGATCACAGCCTCATTGCCTTCGAGCGGATAGGTCATGGTGACGACGAGGCCGGGAGCGACGGCGATCGAACTCAGCTGCCCACCCTGCTCGAACATGTAGGACGCGAGCTGCCGAAACCGCTCCGGCGGCATGTCCGGCTCGCTGGCGATGCTGGCGATGAGGCCGCGCACCAGCTGCAGGTTGCCGCTGATATAGCCCTCGATCTTGGCGCGGACGACGCTCACCTCGGCGAGGACATCGGCGCGCAGGTTCTGCTGGTGGACGAGGTTGTTCTGATAGTCGGCAAAAAGTCCGGCGACAGTAACGACAAGCACAGCCAGAGCCGCCGGAAGGTTGGTCGGCCTGAACACGTCAGCGGCAACATCGCGAAGGCGGAAGCGTGAATGGGCCAATCAGTCACCAACTGCGAGAACGCGAGCAATCCTAGAGGTAGCACGCGTTAACGCAGAATTTAGCAGGAAATGGATTTTTTCTGCGCCAGCGCGCGCCGGCTCGCCAAAATACCTCCCCGGGCCGCCCGCAGGAACCAGAAGGACGCAGATAGATTTGCCTCTTTCGGGGATTAGCGCATATTCAAACCAAGGGGCCAGCGCGTCGCGTCGGATGCATCGGCTTAGGATTGACCCGTGAATTTTTATCTTCTGCTGCTTCACCTCGCCGGTGGCGTTACACTTCTTCTATGGGCAGTCCGCATGGTGCGGACCGGCGTCGAGCGCAGCCAGGAGCCGCGTTTGCGCAGGCTCCTGCGTGAGAGCAAGGGCGGACGCGTCCGCGCCGCCGGCATTGGCGCCGGAATCGCCGTCGTGCTGCAGTCCTCCACCGCGGTGGCGCTGCTCGCCGCCGGCTTTGCCGGCAGCGGCATCCTGACCGTGGCCACCGGGCTCGCCCTCATGCTGGGCGCCGATCTCGGTTCGGCGCTGGTGGTGCAGATTCTGTCGGTCGATATCCACTGGGTCGTGCCGGTGCTGCTGGTCGGCGGCGGCCTGCTGTTCTTCAAGGGCTGGAGCCGCGAGTGGCGGCAGGGCGGCCGCGTGCTGATCGGCATCGCGCTGATCCTCGTGTCGCTGCAGATGATCGGCGAGGCAACGACGCCGCTGCGGGAAGCCCCGATGCTGCCGCAGGTCGTCGGGTACCTCAGCGGCGATATCCTCACCTCATTCCTGCTCGGCGCCGCGTTCACGTGGCTGGTGCATTCGAGCGTCGCCTCGATCCTGATGATCGCGACCTTTGCGGCGCAGGGCCTTGTGCCGCTTGAGCTGGGCGTGTCGCTGATGCTGGGCGCCAATCTCGGCGGCGGACTGATCGCCGTCGGGCTGACGCGGCAGAGCTTTGTCGAGGCGCGGCGGATCACGCTGGGCAACCTGCTGTTCCGCGGCACTGGCGCGGTCGTTGCGCTGCTGGCATTCCATTTCCTCGCGCCATCGCTTGCATGGCTCGGCGACAGCGCGGCGCGGCAGGTGGTGAACCTGCACCTTGTGTTCAACATCGCGCTGCTCATTGTCGCCCTGCCCCTGACCGGGCTTGTCGGCAGGCTCGTCGAGCGCTTCGTCAAGCACACCCCGACCGCCGAGGAACTGGCGAATCCGCTGGCCGAAGCGGCAAGCTGTCTCGACCAGGGCGTGATCGGCATGCCGGCGCTGGCGCTGGCCAGCGCCACCCGTGAACTGCTGCGCATGGCCGAGATCATCGAGCGCATGCTGAAGCCGCTGATGGAGCTTTACGAAACCGGTGACCCCGAAAAGATCAAGCAGGCCAAGAAGCTCGAGGCCGCGGTCGATCAGGCGCAGTCGGAGATCAAGCTCTATCTCGCCCGCATCAACTACAAGGCCGATGACGAGGCCCGCCGCGGGCACGAGCTTTCCAACTTCGCGATCAACCTCGAATATGTCGGCGACGCCATTTCGAAGACGCTGCTGAAGCTCGCCGAAACCCGCCGCGACCAGAAGCTCAACTTCTCGCCCGAAGGCTGGCGTGAGCTGAACGAGCTGCACCACCGCGTGATGGCCAACATGCAGCTGGCGCTCAACGTGCTGGTCAGCAAGGACCGCGAGTCGGCCCGCCAGTTGCTGGAGGAAAAGGCGGCGATGGGTTCGGCAGAGCGCGAAAGCTACGCCCAGCACCTGCGCCGGCTGCAGGCGGGTGGCGCCCAGAGCGTCGAAACCAGCAATATCCATCTCGAGACGGTCCGCGCGCTCAAGACCATCAATTCGCTGTTTGCCTCGGTGGCCTATCCGATCCTGCAGGAAAGCGGCGAACTGCTCGACAGCCGCCTCGCCGGCCGCACTTGACGCGCCCGGAATGCCCTGACGGTGGCCCTGCAATTCCTTGCAGGCCGGGCATTTTGCGCCGCGCTTGGTAGACTTCCGTAGCAGTGTCGGCTACCGTTCCTGCCATTGGAGTATCCATCCCCCCGCACAGGGGTGATGAAGGGAGACATAATGGCAAAGGTTACTATCCGCGACGCGCACAAGTCGTATGGCAATGTCGAGGTCATCCACGGGGTGAATGTCGATATCGCCGACGGCGAGTTCGTGGTCCTCGTCGGACCGTCGGGCTGCGGCAAGTCCACGCTGCTGCGCATGATCGCGGGGCTGGAGAGCATTTCGGGGGGCACGATCTCGATCGGTGACCGCGTGGTCAACGACCTGCCGCCCAAGGAACGCGACATTGCCATGGTGTTCCAGAGCTACGCGCTCTATCCGCACATGAAAGTGTCGGACAACATGGCGTTTGCGCTCAAGCTGCGCCGCACCGACCCCAAAGAAATCAAGCGCCGCGTCGACAACGCCGCCGAGATTCTCGACCTCACGCCCTATCTCGACCGCTACCCGCGCCAGCTTTCGGGTGGCCAGCGCCAGCGCGTCGCCATGGGCCGCGCCATCGTGCGCGATCCGCAGGTCTTCCTGTTCGACGAGCCGCTGTCGAACCTTGACGCCAAGCTGCGCGTGCAGATGCGCGCCGAAATCAAGGAACTGCATCAGCGCCTGAAGACCACGACGGTGTTCGTGACGCACGACCAGGTCGAGGCCATGACCATGGCCGACAAGATCGTCGTCATGCATGACGGCATTGTCGAGCAGATCGGCACGCCGCTCGAGCTCTACGACAAGCCCAGGAACCTGTTCGTCGCGGCCTTCATCGGCTCGCCGGGCATGAACCTGATCAAGGGCACGGCGAAATCGGGCGGCACGGTCGATGCCGGCGGCGCCAACCTCGTGATGCCGGGCCAGCACAATGTCGCGGACGGCCAGCCGATCGTTTACGGCATCCGCCCCGAGCACCTCGAGCTTGCCGACGATGGCATGGCGGCGACGGTTGCGGTAGTCGAGCCGACCGGTTCGGAAACCCACGTGCTGATGCGCGTCGGCGAGAGCGAGATCACCGCGGTGTTCCGCGACCGGCACACCTTCACGCCGGGCCAGACGGTGCACCTCAAGCCCCGCCCCGAGCACGGCCACCTGTTCGACAGCACCTCGGGCAGCCGCGTCTGATCGCGGATTTGTCGGCAGCTTTTTCGATCGCGGCGGAGCAATCCGCCGCGATCTGCATTTATGCGTAGCGGAGGGGCGCCAAGAGCGAGGCTCAGACGCAGAAGCTGCTTTGGTTGCCGGTGCTTGCCGTATTCATTCCGCAACTGGCCGCTGCCCAGGGCGGCGCGTTGGCCAAGGCTGGAACAGCAGCCGGATATGGTTGCGCGCCATGAGCAGCTGCTCAGGCAGAACGTCTGGCATGCCCAGTCCCTTGCTCATGACGATGCCGCCGTCGATCAGGCAGCAGACCATGCGCGCGACATGGTCGAGGTTGACCGGCAGGCGCGGCGGGTAGGCCTGTGCAATCTCGCCCAGCATGGCGCGGAAATGGCTGCTCCACCCGGCCATGTTGGAGTTTACGGCGGCGCGCACGTTCCGATCGAACAGCCGGTCCTGGTAACTCAACGATGCGACGATGCAGCCCGGGTGCCCCGCCGGCATCTCTGTCAGGCGTTCGGCCAGCAGCGTGAGGCCCAGCAGAAAAACCTGCAACGGGTCATCGCTGAGTTCGCGCGCGCGACCGAAGACGCCGGACAGCAGTATCTCGCTCTGTTGCTCGTGCCGTTCAAGCAGCCCGAGCGCCAGATCGTTCTTGTCCTTGAAGTGGTAGAAGAAGCCACTCTTGGTGATCCCCGCCTCGCAGATGAGTTCATCAATCGAGGTGGCGCCAAATCCCTTGGCGAGCACGGCTGTTTCGGCAATATCAAGAATGCGTTGGCGGGTTGCGGTTCCCTTGCGCATGGGACGGACCCCGGACTGTACTGAAGGTACAGTTTTCGCGTCGCTCCGATGAACCTCGGCTGAACACCTGCTATAACCTGCAGTCAAGCGTAGGGCGCCAAAGGCCATTCGCGCCTGTGCCGGGACTTGACCACGCGCCTGCTGGAGCGTGCCGCACCCACCAGCGTAGAAACGTGCCGACGCGGAGGCTGCCGGTCTCCACCTCACAGACACAGCCGAGTTCGAGCCCATGATGATGACGTCCCCAAAGTACAGAGCCGCACTGCCACAGTTGAAGGGTGGCGTGTTCCTTGCCGATGGCGGCATGGAAACGTCGCTGATCTTTCACGACGGAATCGAGCTGCCGCTGTTCGCGTCCTTCGTGCTGCTGCGCGATGATGCGGGGCGCGAGGCGCTGACGCGCTACTTTGCCGAGTACCTGGATATCGCGAGGGAACGGGGGGTTGGCTTCATCGTCGATACCGCGACCTGGCGCGCCAATCCCGATTGGGCGACGAAGCTCGATATCGGGCCGGCGGAGCTCGACCGGCTGAACCGGGAGGCGGTGGCGCTGGCGCTTTCGCTGCGCGACGAGTTCGAGCGGACGAGCCGCCAGCCCGGTGTCGTCAACGGCGTCATCGGTCCGCGCGGCGACGGCTACCGGCCCGATGTGCAGATGGCGGCGCGCGAGGCGCGGCTCTATCACGGCGTGCAGATCGCGAGCCTTGCGGCCGCGGGCGTCGACATGGTGAGCGCCATCACCATGAACTACATCAACGAGGCGATCGGCATTGCGCTCGCCGCCAAGGATGCGGGCGTGCCGTGCGTGATCTCGTTCACGGTGGAGACGGACGGCAACCTCGCCTCGGGCGCGACCATCGGCGAAGCCATCACGGCGGTCGAGGCGGCAACGGGATCGTCACCGGCTTACTACATGATCAACTGCGCCCATCCGCGCCATTTCGCGCAGTGGATCCCCGAGGGTGCCGAATGGATCGGACGCGTCCGGGGGGTGCGGGCCAACGCCTCCACCAAGAGCCACGCCGAACTCGATGAATCCGAGACGCTCGACATAGGCGATCCGGTGGATCTGGCCCAGCGTTACCGGGCGCTGCGCACGAGCCTGCCGCAGATGAATGTCGTGGGCGGCTGCTGCGGCACCGACCATCGCCACATCTCGGCGATCTGCGACGCCATCCTGCCGGCCGACCTGCGATAGCTAGGCAGCCTTTTCGGCCGCCGCCGCGACCTTGTGCCAGGCGGCGATGATCGCCTCGGCCGAGGTTTCGATATCGGCCGTGGTGGTGGCGACAGAGCTGACGGAAATCCGCATCACCCAGTCGCCATGCCAGGCAGCGCCGCCGAGGAAACAGACGCCGGCCGCCTGCACCTCGGCGATCACCGCCTCGGTGAGCGCCTTGCGCGCGGCGGATGTGCCGGTGCCGAATTCGACGATCACCTGATTGAGCACGACATCGTTGCGCACACTGATGCCGCGCTCGTCGCCGAGGCGTTTGGCCATCAGCGCCGCTGAGGCGCAGTGGTGCGAGACGAGATCGGCGATGCCCTTGCGGCCGAGGGTTTTCAGCATGGCCCAGACCGGCGTGCCGCGGGCGCGGCGGGACAGTTCGGGCACCAGCGCCGAGGGGACGCGGTCGCCCGCGGCGATGGCGGGCAGATAGCTCGACCACTGCGTCATGGCGCGCTGGTGCGCCTCGCGGTCCTTGACGATAGCGAAACCGCAGTCGTAGGGCACCTGCAGCCATTTGTGGCCATCGGTGCCCCAGCTGTCGGCGAGCTCGATGCCGGCGGTGAGGTGCTTATGTGTCGGGGTGGCGCGGGCCCACAGGCCAAACGCCCCGTCGACATGCAGCCACGCCCCTGCCCGCTTGGCGATCGACGCGATGGTGGCGAAGTCGTCGAAGGCGCCGGTGTTGATCTGCCCGGCCTGCGCGATGACGATCTTCGGTCCCTCGGTTTCGTCGATCGACAGCGCCAGCATACGCGGGTCCATGCGGCCGTGCTCGTCGGTGGCGATTTTCGTGACGCGGTTGTAGCCGAAGCCGATCATCTGCAGCGACGAGAACAGCGAGGAATGCGCATCGGCGCCGATGAACACCTCGACCGGCGGCGCGCCGAACAGGCCATCGGCATCGGGATCCCAGCCGACATCGATGAGGGTGCGGGTGCGGGCGGCGGAGAGGCACGTCGCGTTGGCGACGGTCGCGCCGGTGGCAAAGCCGATGCTGCTCTCGCGCGGCAGGTCGAGCACGTCGAGCAGCCAGCCCTCGGCGATCTCCTCCATCGCCGAGGCGGCGGGGGTCGGGGTGTGGTAGCCGGCATTCTGGCCCCAGGCGGAGACGAGGAGGTCCGCCGCGACCCCGGCGGGGTGCGAGCCGCCCATGACCCAGCCGAAAAAGCGCGGGCCGGTGATCGGCATCAGGCCGGGTTCGCTCAGGGCGACGAGTTCCTCAATGACGGCGGCGGGATCGGAGCCGGTCTCGGGCATCGGCGCGCGCATGCGGGTGCGCGCTTCGGGATAGCTGATCTGGGGGCGGCCCGGCGCGGCGGACAGGGCTTCGCGGTAGCGAACGGCGTGGTCGGTGGCGCGGGTGAGCAGGCTGCGCAGATCTGCGGGCATCGGACGTCCTCCCTTGGGCGGCGGCGCGCGCATTCTAGCGCCGATCAGCCCCAAAGGGATCAACCGCGCGGGGGAGGCTGGCGCGGGGCCATGGCCTGCCCGCTGGCATCGAGGATTTCGACAGAGAGGATTTCGCCGCGCCAGTAGACCCAGGCGCCTTCGGGCGGGCGCCATGACACCTCGGCCCGGCGCGGCAGGTAGAGGCCGTCGATCATCGTCCAGCCGGAATAGGCGCCGCCCCAGGGCGTGGGCCGGACTTCGCCGCCGACCGTCATGCCGCGTGCCGCGGCGCTGGCGGCGACGATGTCGCCGTTCGGGGCGAGTTCGAGATCGATGGTGACGGGGGCTCCGGCGGCCGTGGCGGTGACCCGGACGTGGGAAGGAGACAGGACCTCGAAGGTGAGGGCAGCGTTGCGGGTGAGCGCGCCGGGCGCCCAGGCGAGTTCGGCGAGATAGCGCATCAACTCGCCCGCGTCGGCGTCGCCGCCGGCAACACGCGACACCGGGAAGGCCGCGCCGAGGCGTGCATCGAGCAGCCCGCTCTCGCCATCGAACGCGTCGATGACGCGCACGGGGATGAGAGGCAGCATGGACACGCTGGCGTCCCACAGGAACGCCGGTTTGGTAAGAGAGATCAGCTGTTCGGCCTCGAACGGCAGCCAGCGTTCGGTCGGTCCAAACCGCATCTCGCCGCGCTGGCGGAGGCGCAGCGCTACCGCCCCGTCGGGGACAGCGCTCTCACGGCTCAGGAGGCCATTGAGTTGCGGTGTATGGGGCGGCACGCCGGCTGCCGCCGGGGGGCCAAGGACGCGGACGCTGAGGGCGTCCACGTCACGAGAGAACTGCCACGCCATCGCCGCCCAGACCGCTGCAAGGCCAATGGCCAGCAGCAGCAGGGCGAGGAGCGCGAGGCGCATGGGCGCGGGCCCGTTACGCCGCGAGTCGCTTCAGGATGGCGGCGCCCATTTCTTCGGTGCCGACCGTCTTGCGGTTGTCCTGGGCGATGTCGCCGGTGCGCAGGCCATCGGCCAGCACGGCGGCGATGGCGCCTTCGAGCCGGTCGGCAAGCTCGACCATGTTGAACGAGTAGCGCAGCGCCATGGCGAAGGACGCCAGCATGGCGATCGGGTTGGCGATGCCCTTGCCGGCAATATCCGGGGCCGAACCGTGCACGGGCTCGTACATGGCCTTGCGCTTGCCGGTGACCGGATCGGCGGCGCCGAGCGAGGCCGACGGCAGCATGCCGAGCGACCCGGTAAGCATGGCGGCAGCGTCGGACAGGATGTCGCCGAAGAGGTTATCGGTGACCATCACGTCGAACTGCTTGGGATTGCGCACCAGCTGCATCGCCGCGTTGTCGGCGAGGATGTGGTGGAACTCGACATCCTTGTAGTCGGCGGCGACGGCGTGGGCGACTTCGTCCCACAGGACGCCCGACTTCATGACGTTCTTCTTGTCGGCCGAGTGCACCTTCTTGCCGCGCGTGCG
>Ga0073905_10001217_pt1 | contig 13071 bp, 14 predicted proteins | sample KloWWTupernatant_FD_65482 | JGI IMG/M metagenome (GOLD analysis project Ga0073905, IMG submission 65482) | Active sludge microbial communities from Klosterneuburg, Austria, studying microevolution and ecology of nitrifiers - Klosterneuburg... | ecosystem: Engineered > WWTP > Aerobic digester >... | reverse complement strand
ACGATGATCAAGGAGACCGGCCAGCACCCCACCGTCCTGCGCGAGCAGGTCACCTCACCCGGTGGCACCACCGCTGCCGCCCTGCGTGAGTTGGACGATCACAAGGTCCGCGCCGCCTTCATCCGCGCAATGGAGGCTGCCGCGAAGCGCTCGGCCGAGTTGTCGGGCGCGTGAGCGAGGAGAGGTATGCCGTGGGCTCACCACCCGCCGAAGGGGGACCTGCGAACGTGGCTGGCTCCACGGCATACCAGATCGAGCAGGTGACCGACGCGAATCTGGACCACTACCGCGCGGTCCGGCTGGCGATGTTGTTGGACGCACCGCGGGCCTTCGGGAGCACCTATGCCATCGCGGCTCGCCTGACCGATGAGGCATGGCTGCGACGAGTCGCCAACGGGCCGACCTGGCTGGCCTGGGACACCGCTGCGGCCCGCCCGGTGGGATCGATCGCGATGTACCACCACGAAGGTTGCTCCGAGGGGGAGGTCGCACTCGTCGGTATGTGGGTGGCGGCACCGGCCCGTGGCAGCGGCGTCGCCGACGATCTCGTGGAGACGGTGATCGCCGCCGCTCGAGCGGCGGGCCACGTCCGAGTGAGCCTTGACGTCGCTCAGGAGAACGTCGGAGCCCAGAGGCTCTATGCCAGGCGCGGCTTCCACCCCACGGGACGGATGTGGGTCAACGAGGCGGTCGACGGTGGCGTCGACGAGTTGGAGTACGCGATCGACCTCTGAGCGGGCCTGGTAGATCGAGGATCAGGGTCGCGCCAGAGTGAACAGTGTGTGACGCACGTGCCCGAGGGTTGCGCGCGTCTGCCAGAGTAGGGCCATGGCTGACATCCGCGTGCGCGAGCTGACCGACGGTGACTGGGAGCTCTTCCGCTCCGTGCGCTTGCGGGCGCTGGAGGAATCCCCCGAGGCATTCGTGGCCGAACACGCCACCGAGGCGGAGGAACCCGAGAGTTTCTGGCATGACCGGCTGGCCCGCTCGCAGCGTCTGCTGGCCGAGGTCGGCGAAGCCCCGGTCGGCATCGTGAGCCTGGGTGCGGTCGAAGAACGGCCCGAGGCCGGCCAGATCTTCGGGCTGTGGGTCGACCCTGCCCTGCGTGGATCCGGCGTGGCCACGGCCCTGGTCCGGGCCTGTGTCGAGGCGGCGGGGGCGGCCGGCAAGGAGCATGTCCTCTACTGGGTCGGCACCGACAACGGTCGGGCCGTGGCGTTCGCGTCGGGGTTTGGTTTCCGTCCCACGTCGGAGCGGCGCCCGATGCGAGTGGCCAGCGAGACCGACGGCGAGGAAGAGATCGCGATGGACCTCCCGATCGACCAGAACGTCAGGGGCAACGCTCCGCGCGCCTGATCGTGTTCGCTGCCCTCAGGGCCGGGCAGCCAACCGCTCGAGCAACTGGGTGGGGCCGCTCACGATGATCGTGTCGTGCGCCGACACCTTGGTCGACGGCACGGCATACGTGAAGTCCTCACCCGGTGCCTTCACCCCCACGATCGTGACCCCGTACTTCGACCGGATCTGGCTCTGCTCCAAGGTGAAGCCGATTGCCTCCTGCGGTGGCCGCATCTTGACGATCGCGAAACCGTCGTCGAACTCGATGTAATCCTGGAGTTTGCCGCCGACCATGTGGGCGACGCGTCGGCCGGTGTCTGACTCTGGGCGTACGACATGGTGGACGCCGATGCGGTCGAGGATTCGGGCGTGTTCCAGCGACATGGCCTTGGCCCAGATGTCCTGCACGCCGGCGTCGACCAGGTTGGCGGCGGCGAGGACCGACCCCTCGATGGACGAGGCGATCCCGACGATCGCGATCCGGAAGCGATGGGCCTTGACCTCCCGGATGGCGACCGGGCTGGAACCGTCGGCGTGGACGACCTGGGTGATCTGGCCCAGGAAGCGCTCGGCGATCAAGCCGTCCTTCTCCATCCCGACGACCTTGTGGCCGAGGCGCCGGAGTTCCACGGCCGCGGCTCCGCCGAAGCGGCCCAGGCCGATGACGAGGACGTCGAGGTCGCTGTTGCGGTGGGCTGACATGGGCCGTGTCGCTCCTGACGGGATGTGGACGAGGTGCTGGAATGCACGCTAGTCGTCGGGAGTAGCGTTCGGGTATGGCCCCACGGACGCGCGTCATCTGGGATGAGGCCTTTGCGGCCTACAACTTTGGCCCTGAGCATCCGATGGCCCCCGTCCGTCTCGACCTGACGACCCGGTTGGCCCGGTCACTCGGGGTCCTCGACCACGTCGAGCTCCACGCACCCGAGGTCGCGAGCGACGAAGTGCTCACGACCGTCCACGATCCCGCGTATGTGGAGGCCGTCAAGCAGGCCTCGAACGACCCGGACAGCGCCGACCCGCGTCGCGGTCTCGGGACCGAGGACGATCCTGCGTTCGCCGGGATGCACGACGCGTCCGCCCGCATCGTTCAAGGGACCCTCGATCTGGCCCGGGCCCTGTATGCCGGTGAGATCGACCATGGGGTCAACTACTGCGGGGGCATGCACCACGCGATGGCCGCCCACGCGGCGGGCTTCTGCATCTACAACGATGCCGCCGTCGGCATCCAGTGGCTGCTCGACCAGGGCGTGGAGCGGGTGGCCTACGTCGACATCGACGTCCACCACGGCGATGGCGTCGAGCGGATCTTCTGGAACGACCCCCGGGTCATGACGATCTCGATCCACGAGACCGGCCGCGCACTCTTTCCCGGCACGGGCTGGCCCGCCGACATCGGCGGCGCGAACGCCTTGGGCAGCGTGGCCAATGTCGCTCTTCCACCAGCGACCAACGACGCCGCGTGGCTGCGCACGATCGACGCGATCGTGCCACCCCTGGTCCACGCGTTTCGGCCGCAATTCCTCGTGACCCAGCACGGGTGTGACACGCACTTCGAGGACCCCTTGGCCCACTTCTCCATCTCGATGGATGCCCAGCGCCGGGCCCATGAGGCCATGCACAACCTCGCCCACGAATGCGTCGACGGGCGCTGGCTGGCCCTTGGGGGCGGGGGCTACGAGATCGTCGATGTGGTGCCGCGCTCGTGGACCCACCTGACCGCCATCGCCGCGCATCGCCCGATCGGCCCGGACGTCGAGGTGCCGGAGGACTGGCGCGAGCACGTCGAGGCCCTCTTCGGCCGGCCGGGCCCCAAGCGGATGGGCGACCTGCCACCTGACAACCTGCCGATCTGGGTCAGGCCATGGGCCATGGGACACAACCCGGATCAACCGATCGACCGGGCGATCATGGCCACCCGGGAGGCCGTCTTCCCTCACCATGGTCTTGACCCCTGGTTTGACTGACCCACCAATTCGTCAGCGGCATCTCAGCGTGTCGACTGGACAGTTCGAAAGAAATTGGTCTCTGACTTCCCCAATCGTCACATCTGCCCCTATGGTTGCGTCTGCACACAGGGAACGCCTCGTCGACGGGGAAGTCGACGGTCCAGGTGGGCAGAATTTCGAGGTCGCACATGTCGGAGCGTCAGCTCGGTGAGGTCCAGTTCCTCACCGTTGCCGAGGTCGCCTCGATCATGCGCGTGTCGAAGATGACCGTCTACCGCATGGTGCACGCCGGAGAACTCCCGGCCATCCGCGTCGGCCGGTCCTTCCGGGTCCCGGAAGACGAGGTGCACAAGTACCTGCGCACCTCCTTCGTCGACACCGCCTGATCGGGTTGCAGAGACCGCGAGAGGGGCACGCCGCAGGTCGGTGTGCCCCTCTCGCATTACCGGACGATTTTGGGGGCGGGGCGCCCGCCCCGCTACTCTTGGGACGATCGACATCGCGCGCGCCGTGATGGCGCGCCGGGTCCTCCCGGCCTGCATGGTCCGACCGTCACTCCCGAGCATCACCAGAAGTCCAAGGAACACACATGGGTTCAGTCATCAAGAAGCGCCGCAAGCGGATGGCGAAGAAGAAGCACCGCAAGTTGCTGCGCAAGACGCGTCACCAGCGTCGCAACAAGAAGTGAGCTCGGGACCTTCGGGTCCTGCACTCTGCGTGACGGGCCTCCGCGGACGCGGGGGCCTTCGTCATGCGAGCCGACCGGCGCCCCGGACGGGCGCCCGTGGTGGTGACCTTCCTCGCACCCGGCGAAGGAGTGGGTCCACGAAGGTAGGGTCGAGCCGAGCGTCTGGCGCGGGCGTCGACCCCCGGAATCAAGAGGTGGAGCAATGGCACGCACGGTGCTGGTGACGGGGGTTTCCCGGCATCTCGGCGGCATCGTGGCCCGGCGGTTGGCCCGGCACCCGGAGGTCGGCCATGTCATCGGGGTCGATGTCATCCCCCCGCCCCACCCCATCGGCGAGACCGAGTTCGTCCGGGCGGACATCCGCAACCCGATGATCGGCCGGATCATCTCCGACGCCGAGGTCGACACCGTCGTCCACATGAACGTCATCGCGACCCCGACCCTGGCCGGTGGGCGGACTCCGCAGAAGGAGATCAACGTCATCGGGACGATGCAGTTGCTCGCTGCCTGCCAGAAGTCGCCGTCGGTGCGCCGGCTCGTCGTCAAGAGCACGTCTGCGGTCTATGGATCGACCCCCCGGGATCCCGCGATGTTCACCGAGGACATGAGCGCCAAGCGCATCCCGACGGCCGGTTTCGGCAAGGACTCCATCGAGGTCGAGGGCTACGTGCGCGGGTTCGCCCGTCGACGCAGTGACGTCGAGATCCTGACGATGCGTTTCGCCAACATCGTCGGACCGCGGATCCGGACCGCCATCACCGACTACTTCTCGATGCCCGTCATCCCGGTCCCCTTGGGTTACGACGCCCGCCTCCAGTTCATGCACGAGGACGATGCCGTCGCAGCGCTCGAACTCGCGACGCTTGGCACCGCCACCGGCGTGGTCAACCTGGCCGGCGACGGGGTCCTCACCGTGCAACAGGCCGTGGCGTTGACGGGCCGGCCGTTCGTGCCCGTGCCGGTCGCGGCCGCCGGGATCATCGGTGGCTGGACCAAACGACTGGGCCTGATCGACTTCTCGCCGGACCAGATGGACCTCCTCGCCTTCGGGCGGGGCATCGACACGACCCTGATGCGCACGGTGCTCGGTTTCGAGCCCAAGCGGACGACCCGCGAGGCCTTCGCCGACTTCGCCCGCTCGGTCCCCAAGCTCATGGAGACGCCGGCGCAGGTCGAAGCCGCCGTCGAAGGAGTGCTCACCTCCCTTGGCAGCGGCGTCGCAGGGCTCGTCGGCCGCGCCCAGCGAGGCGTCTCCGATGTGGCCTCCGTGACGACGTTGAGGCCGCACGACAGGAAGGGCCACTGATGGCCGCGCAGGGCAAGACCCCCGGACGCAGCACCTTCGCTGCCGGCGCAGCCCGGGCCGGTGGCGAGCGTGCGAAGCGACGTTCCACCCCCTTGGTCGCAGCATCTGTCGAGGCGGAGCCGCAGGCCCCTGCGGTGGCGCCGAAGACACGCAAGCCCGCCGACACGCCACCAACCTCGCAGGCCGTCGGTGACCCGCAGCCGGTGAGGGCCGCGGAGCAGGCCACGCCGGTGAAGGTCAAGGCAGCAGCCAAGCACCGTCCCCGCCCCGTCGTGTCCTCGACTCCGGCCGAGCGAGTCCAGCGTCTGAGTGGTGAGCGTCGGGTCCCGCGCCCCAGCCCTCGGGCCAAGCGCGCCGCGGACCAAGAGGCCGCCGGCCGGCTGCGGGTGGCCCCTGCGCCCGTCCCGGCTGCGCGGCGCCGTCGCGAGGAGGCCGAGGCAGCTGGCGTGACCGATCCCTCAGCCACGCCTCGAACGACGAGGGCCGCCGGCCAAGGTTCTCCGGGCCGGGCAGGCGCTCGGGCACCGCTCGACCCGACACAGGTGTCGGGAGACTCCTCGCTGCCCGTACCCGGGGTCGAGGACCTCATCTCGGGCGCCATCACTGCGATCCGGATCGCAGCCAGTGGCGCAGGACTCTCGCCGGAGGACATCGAGCGCAAACTGGCCCAGTTGATCGCCTACGTGCGTCGGCGGATCGAGGGCGACTACACCGTCGACGAGTTCGGCTTCGACCCCGACTTCACCGAGACCATCGTCTTCCCGCTGCTCCGCCCGATCTACGAGAAGTGGTTCCGTATCGAGGTCCGCGGGATGGAGAACATCCCTGCCGAGGGTGGCGCGCTCCTCGTCGCGAATCACTCCGGCACGATCGCCATCGACTCGATCATGCTTCAGCTCGCCGTCCACGACGAGCACCCCGAGCACCGCGTGATGCGAGCTCTGGGCGCCGACCTGGTCTTCCAGTCACCCTTCCTCGGCACCTTCGCCCGCCGCACCGGCTCCACGCTCGCGGCCAATGCCGACGCCGAACGTCTCTTTGCCAAGGGTGAACTCGTCGGTGTCTTCCCCGAGGGCTTCAAGGGGGTGGGCAAGCCCTTCCGCGAGCGTTACAAGTTGCAGCGCTTCGGCCGCGGCGGCTTTGTCTCGGCCGCGCTCAAGGCGAAGGTCCCGATCATCCCGGTCGCCATCGTCGGTGCGGAGGAGATCGCTCCGATCATCGGCAACATGTCGACCGTGGCGCGGATCTTCGGACTGCCCTACGCGCCGATCACGCCGACCTTCCCCTGGCTGGGGCCGCTGGGCCTCATCCCGTTGCCGAGCAAGTGGATCATCGAGGTCGGTGCCCCGATCCCGACCGATTCCTTCGGCGAGCGTGCGGAGGAGGATCCGATGCTCGTCTTCGACCTCACCGACCAGGTGCGCGAGACGATCCAGCAGACCCTGTACTCGCTCCTGATGCAGCGTCGCTCGGTCTTCTTCTGACCCTTTACGATCCCGTATGCCGTCCGCCCACCCACCGTCGTCTCCTCGGGTGGTCGTCTACGGCCGGGTGGGTTGTCACCTCTGCGATGACGCCGGCGTCGTAGTCACCCGCGTTTGTGGGGCCTTGCGGGAGGCCTGGACCAAGGTGTCGATCGACGACGACCCGGCCCTCCTCACGGCATACGGAGAATTGATCCCGGTGGTGACCGTCGATGGTCGGGAGGTCGCCCGCTACCGAATCAGCGACGAGGACCTGCGCTCAGCCCTGCGTTTACCACACCACTCGTGACCCTTGTCTCTTGGGGTCGTCTCGACTTTGTGCATCCCTTCACAAGTGCGTAGGGTGAGCCCGTCCACCGAGGTGACGAAGCGGCGCGCCAATCCCGTGCGCGAGCGTCCGGTGGGCGCGCGCAGCGAGAGGAAGGGTGTCCTTCGTGTCGACCGAGGCCGTGACGCGTCGGGGTGTCCCGGACGCCACCGTCGCCCGGCTGCCGGGATATCTGCGAGCCCTCAGCGCCCTCGTCGAGGAGGGCACGACATCGGTCAGCTCCGAGGAATTGGCCTTGGCGGCAGGCGTCAACCCGGCCAAGTTGCGCAAGGACCTCTCCCATCTCGGGTCCTACGGGGTCCGTGGCGTCGGCTATGACGTCTCCCGACTCGCCCACGAGATCACCGAGGTCCTCGGTCTGGCCCAGGAGTGGCCCGTGGCCATCATCGGCATGGGCAACCTCGGACGGGCGCTGGCTGCCTATCGAGGGTTCGCCAGCCGGGGCTTCCGGATCGTCGCCGTCCTCGATCATGACGCGCGCATCGTCGGCCTCCGCGCGGCAGGGCACGTCGTGCGCCCCATGTCCGACCTTCCCGAGCTCGTCCGCGACGAAGGGCTGGCGATCGGTGTCATCGCCACCCCACCGGAGGCGGCCCAGAGCGTGGCCGACCAGCTCGTCGCTGCCGGGGTGACGTCGATCCTCAACTTCGCTCCTGCCGTCCTCACCGTGCCGGCCGATGTCGATGTCCGGAAGGTCGACCTCGCGACTGAACTCCAGATCCTGGCCTTCCTCGGGCAGCAACGGGCGCTCGCCTCGAGGGTGGAGGAGGTCTCGTGAGCCTGCTCGTGCTGGGTCTGTCCCACCATCGGACGCCGCTGGAGTTGCTCGAGCGGGCGGCCGCCGATGACGTTTCGGCCACGGCCTTCGAGCGTCTCGCCCTGCGCGGGTCGCACATCCATGAGGCACTTGTCCTCTCGACGTGCAATCGCACTGAGGTCTATGCCGACGCCCTCACCTTCCACGGGGCGATCTCCGACCTCACGGCAGCCTTCACGGCATCGACCGACCTGCCTCTGGACACCCTCCGGCCCCATCTGCACGTCCACTACGAGGAGCGCGCCGTCGCCCACGCCTTCTCGGTGGCCTCAGGGCTGGAGTCCATGGCGGTTGGTGAGGACCAGATCCTCGGGCAGATCCGGTCGGCCCTCGCGCGCGCACAGGCGCACGACCACGTGGGCCCCCAGCTCAACTCGTTGCTGCAGCAGGCCCTTCGGGTCGGCAAGCGGGTCCACACCGAGACCGATGTCGACAAGGTGTCCTCCTCGCTCGTGGGAGCCGGGTTGGCGCGTGCCGAGGAAGCGCTCGGTGACCTCTCACAACTGACCGTCCTCGTGATCGGGGCCGGGGGCATGGGCGCTCTCGCGGCGACCGCGGCCCGGCGCATGGGTGTGGCCGGACTCCTCGTGGCCAACCGGGACCCCGGACGAGCACGATCGCTCGCTGGTCGCCTGGACGCACGGGTCGTCAATTGGGCGGACCGCGAGCACGCGCTTGCCGACGCGGACGTGGTCATCACGAGCACCGGTGCGCCCGGGACAGTCATCTCGGCCGAGGCCGTCGAACGCGCCCTGGCGAGCCGAGCCTCGCGCGGAGCAGGTTCTGGTGCTCAGGTCCTGCTCGATCTGGCTCTCGTGCACGACGTCGACCGCGACGTCCACGGTGTCGCCGGCGCGACGCTGTTGGGACTGGCCGAACTCGGCGCACTCCTGTCGGAGGGTGCGTCGTCCCCCGAGATCAGCGCCGCGCGTGATCTGGTCACCGCTGAGGTCGTGGCCCATGTGGCCGAACGGGCTGCCGAGGCCGTCGTGCCCACGGTCCGCGCGCTCCGTGCCACGGCTGAGCAGATCCTCACCGACGAGTTGGCGCGTCTCGACCGGCGCGACCTGGGTCTGGCGGACTCGCAGCGTGCCGAGGTCGAACGCGCGATGCACCGTCTCATCGACAAACTCCTCCACACCCCGACGGTGCGCGTCAAGGAACTCGCCGAGCGTGGGCAGGGTGGGGACTACGCGCGGGCACTGTCCGAACTCTTCGACCTGCACCCGGCGGACGTGCGCATGGTGTCCGCTCCGGTCGACCTCCCCGTCTGGCTCGAGACCGAGGGAGGTCGTCGATGAGCACCACTGCCATGTCGTCAGTGCTCCGGCTCGGCACGCGACGCTCCCTGCTGGCCACGACCCAATCCGGCCAAGTGGCTGACGCCTTGCGGGCTCGCGGTCACGAGGTCGAACTCGTCGAGATCACGACCGAGGGTGACCTCGACCGCTCGACTCCGTTGCGGGACCTGGGTGGCACAGGTGTCTTCGTCTCGGCCCTGCGCGAGGCGCTCCGGGACGGGCGAGTCGATCTCGCGGTGCACTCGCTCAAGGACATCCCCACCACGCCCGAGGACGACCTCGTGGTGGCGGCCATGCCCCGGCGTGAGGATCCACGTGACGCCCTCGTGGCCCGTGACGGCCTCACTCTCGGTGAGTTGCCGGCCGGATCAGTGGTGGGCACCGGAGCGCCGCGCCGCCGGGCCCAACTCGCCGCCCTCGGCCTTGGGTTGGAGATCGCCGACCTGCGCGGCAATGTCGATACCCGGCTCGCCGCCGTCGACAGCGGTCGCTGCGACGCGATCATTCTCGCCGCCGCCGGATTGCGCCGCCTCGGACGGCAGTCGGTCATCACCGAACTGCTCGACCCGATCCAGATGCTGCCAGCGCCCGGCCAGGGCGTCCTCGCGCTCGAGGTCCGCGCTCTCGACGAACGCACTCGCGCCATCGTGTCCGCTCTCGACGACGTCGACAGCCGCGCTGCCGCGACTGCCGAGCGTGCCCTGTTGGCCACTCTCGAAGCCGGCTGCTCCGCACCGGTCGGCGCTCTCGCCGAGGTCGTGCTCGGGGACGACGGAGACGAGCTCAGCCTGCGTGCCGTCGTGGCCGCCGCGGACGGCAGCGACGAGTTGCGTCGCTCGATCGTCGGGTCCCTCGACGATCCGGAAGCTCTCGGCCGACGACTGGCCCGGCTTTTGCTCGAGGACGGCGCCGCCGACCTCGTCCCTGAATTGATCCCCTCTGCCCGTCCCAAAGCCCCGGAGCGTGTTCCGTGACCGTCAAGACCCGCACTCCTTCGCCCACTCCTGGCCTCAAGCAGCCGGCCACCGTCGCTTTCGTCGGCGCTGGCCCGGGCGACCCCGGGCTCCTCACCGTCCGAGCCCTTGACGTGCTCTCGCGTGCGGATGCCGTCGTCATCGACCAGGTGGCGCGGGAGGACGTCGTGTCTGCGCACTGTCGGGTGGAGGTCGAGGTCGTCGATGCCGGGAGCGGTGACCATGGCCAGTCCTTGACGCATGCAGCCCACGCAAAACTCGTCGTGCGCACCGCCAAGGCCCATGTGGGCGGTCTCGTCGTCCGCCTCATGGATGGCGACCCCTCCACCTTCAACGGCTTGGCCGAGGAAGCCCTCGCCTGTGCGAAGGCCGGGATCCCCATCGAGATCGTGCCCGGGGTCAGCGCGGTGACCGCGGTGCCCTCCTACGCGGGTGTGCCGCTCACGACGGCGACCAGCCCGGCATACCACGTCTTGGCGGCCACGCCGGGTGGGACGGATGTCTCGGCAGCGCTCGACCCGGCCGTGACCGTGGTGGTCATCGGCACGCCGGAGTCTGTTGGTGAGGCCTTGGACGCCCTCGTCGCCCGTGGTCGCGATGCCCAGACCCCGGTGGCCATCACCGAGCGGGGGACCACCGTGCGCCAGCGCACGATGGCGACCACGCTCGGGGAAGCGGGCGCGCAGATGACTGAGGTCGAGGCTCCGGCGCTCGCCGTGGTCGGCACCTGCGTGGAGGTTCGTGAGCACCTCTCGTGGTTCGAGACCAAGCCCCTGTTCGGCTGGAACGTCCTCGTGCCACGCACGAAGGAGCAGTCCGGAATGATCGCCGCGCGCCTGTCGCGCTATGGAGCCCTCTCCTCGGTCGTGCCGACGATCAGTGTCGAGCCTCCGCGCACACCCCAGCAGATGGAGCGGGCCATCACGGGCCTGGTGACGGGACGCTACGAGTGGGTCGGCTTCACCTCGGTCAATGCGGTGAAGGCGGTCCGGGAGCGTTTCGAGGCGCTCGGGCTGGATGCCCGATCCTTCGCGGGCCTCAAGATTGCCGCAGTCGGTGGCGTCACGGCGCAGGCCCTGCGGGACTGGGGTCTCAACCCCGATCTCGTGCCCAGCGGCGAGCAGTCGGCCCTCGGGCTGCTCGAGGTCTGGCCGGACTATGATGAGCAGCTGGATCCGATCAACAGGATCCTGCTGCCGCGAGCCGACATTGCCACGGACACCTTGGTCGCGGGGCTCCAAGAGATCGGCTGGGAGGTCGACGACGTCACTGCCTACCGCACGGTCCGTGCCGCCCCACCCGCGCCTGAGGTGCGCGAGGCGATCAAGACCGGTGGCTTCGACGCTGTCGTCTTCACCTCGAGTTCGACCGTGCGCAACCTCGTCGGCATTGCCGGCAAGCCCCACGCGTCCACGGTCATCGCCTGCATCGGCCCCGCCACAGCCAAGACCGCCGAGGAACTCGGCCTGCGAGTCGACGTGCTGGCCCCGGTCCCCGAGTCCGAGGCGCTCATCGACGCCCTGGCCGACCACGGGGCCTCCCGGGCGCTGGCTGCTCAGGAAGCCGGGGAGCTCGTCACCCGGCCGAGCCAGCGTCGGCCGTCGGCGCGCCGCCGGGCCCGGTCCTGACCTGATGGCTCGGTGGTGATGGACGCCTTCCCGACGATCCGTCCGCGACGGTTGCGTGGGTCGGCGTCCCTGCGCGCGCTCGTGACCGAGACCCGTCTGCATCCGCGTGAGCTGGTTCTGCCGGTTTTTGTCCGTGAGGGCCTGTCGGAGCCAGTCGCAATCGCGGCCATGCCCGGGGTGGTCCAGCACTCGCTGGACTCGCTGGTCGATGAAGCCCAACGGTGCGTCGACCTCGGCCTCGGCGGGATCATGGTCTTCGGCGTCCCCGAGGACAAGGACGAGCGGGGCTCAGGTGCCGACGACCCAGCTGGCATTCTCAACGTCGCTCTGAGGCTGCTGACCGAATCGGTCGGCGACCGCCTCGTGATCATGGCCGACCTCTGTCTGGACGAATTCACCGACCACGGCCACTGCGGAGTGCTCGACGCCCATGGTGGGGTGGACAACGATGCGACCCTCGATCGTTACGCCGCGATGGCCCTGGCCCAGGCACGCGCCGGTGCGGAAGTGCTCGGTCTTTCCGGGATGATGGACGGCCAGGTCGGTCACGTCCGAGCCGCACTGGACGAGGCGGGCTTCATCGACACCGTGCTCCTCGCCTACGCCGCCAAATACACCTCGGGCCTCTACGGACCCTTTCGTGAGGCGGTCAACTCCTCTCTCGTCGGCGACCGCGCGACCTACCAGCAGGACCCGGGCAATGCGCGCGAGGCGATCCGGGAGGTGGCGCTCGACATCGCCGAGGGCGCCGATCTCGTCATGGTCAAGCCGGCCGGGACCCACCTCGACGTCATCGCCGACGTGGTCGCCTCGGTATCGGTCCCGGTGGCGGCCTATCAGATCTCCGGTGAGTACTCGCAGATCGTGGCGGCCGCGGAGCGCGGGTGGATCGACCGGGACCGGGTGGTGGATGAGTCCCTGGTCCACATTCGTCGTGCAGGGGCCCAGATCATCCTCACCTATTTCGCCCTCGAGGCCGCCGAACGGCTGCGGTCGCGGTGAGTGCCGGCCGCGCCCAGAAAAGCACGTCATTTCGCGGCGCGCAGGTGCTTGATCCTGCAACAATCGCGGCCATGTCCACGCCAGACGCCCCAGAGCCCACGTGGCTCGATGCCCAGGAGCAGGCCGCTTGGCGCGCCTATCTGCGGGGCAGTCGGGAGCTGGAGGTTGCGCTCGAGCGGGACCTGACCGAGCACGCAGTCAGCCTGCCGGAATATGAGTTGCTCTCGATGCTGTCCGAGGCCGACGGCGGGCGCTC
>Ga0073905_10001215_pt1 | contig 13074 bp, 6 predicted proteins | sample KloWWTupernatant_FD_65482 | JGI IMG/M metagenome (GOLD analysis project Ga0073905, IMG submission 65482) | Active sludge microbial communities from Klosterneuburg, Austria, studying microevolution and ecology of nitrifiers - Klosterneuburg... | ecosystem: Engineered > WWTP > Aerobic digester >... | reverse complement strand
CAGAACGGGCGCAGCTCGCGCAGCTACATCGAGGAAGGCTGGTTCGGGCAATACGAGGCGCGCATCGCCAGCGGCGACCTGCTGCTGATCCAGTTCGGCCACAACGACCGCAAGATCGACGATCCCACGCGCTACAACGAGCCCGGTGCGGCGTTCCGCCACTGGCTGACCCGGTACGTCGAGGTCGCGCGCAAGGCCGGCGCGACGCCGGTGCTCATCACGCCGGTGGCGCGGCGCGAATTCGCCGGTGCCGAGCCTGTCGATACGCACGGCCCCTATGCCCGGACGGTGCGCGAGCTGGCCGCCGCGCTGGACGTGCCCCTGGTCGACCTGGGGCAGCGCAGCATGGACCTGTTGCGGGTGCTGGGCCCGGCGTCCTCGCGAGCCTGGTTCCTGCGCGACGCGGCGACGGGCGACGACGACAACACGCACTTCAGCACCTACGGCGCATACGCCATGGCCTGCCTGGTGGCGGATGGGCTCAAGCAGCTGGCGCTGGTGGCCGCGACCGGATTCGTGCGCGACACCGACTGCGGCGCGCCCGCCGACGCCCTGCAATCGCTGGCGGCGCAATCGGCGCCGTCAGGCATCCAGCACGCGGCCGGCATCGCGGTCCAGCAACCGGGACCGCACGGCGGCGCCGGCACGACCACGGCGTGGCCGTTCTTCCGCGACGCGCCGGGCCTGGGCTTCGTGTTCCGCAAGCGCGCGCTGCATCCCGGTGCCTCGATCGGCGTGCACTTCCATGACTACGACGAGATCTACTACGTGCTGGAAGGGGAGGGCGACTACGTGCTCGATGGCGTGACGCGGCGCGTGGTGTCAGGCGATGCGTTGCTCACCCGCGCCGGCAGCACCCATTCGATGCGCCAGGCGGGGGCGGGCGACCTGGTGCTGCTGATCGCCTACCCGAAGGCGACGCCCCTGTAGGAGCGCATCTCATGCGCGACCGCGGAATCCGATCCGCAGTGCGACCCCGGGTTCCGCGGTCGCGCATGAGATGCGCTCCTACAGGGCTTCGCGCAACCGGAGGCCTCAGCGATCGCGGATCACCAGCAGGCGGATCTCGGTCATGTCCTCGATCGCGAACTTCACGCCTTCGCGACCCAGGCCCGAATCCTTGACCCCGCCATAGGGCATGTTGTCGACGCGGAAGCTCGGCACGTCGCCGACCAGTACGCCGCCCACGTCGAGCTCGTCCCAGGCCTTCATCGCCTTGTGGATGTCGTGGGTGAAGACGCCGGCCTGCAGGCCGAACTTGGAGTCGTTGACCTCGCGCAGCGCGGCGTCGAAGTCGGTGAACTTCGACAGCACCACGGCCGGGCCGAAGGCCTCCTCCCAGGCCAGCGGCTGGTCGCGCGGCACGTCCTCCATCAAGGTGGCCTCGAGCATGGCACCCTGGCGCCCGCCGCCGCACAGGAGCTTGCCGCCGGCGGCCTGCGCCTTCTGGATCCAGTCGTGCAGGCGTTTGGCCTCGGACTCGGAGATCATCGGGCCGATGAAGGTGTCCTCCAGCTTCGGATCGCCCATCTTGAGCGCCTTGATCGCCTTGACGTAGCGCGCCTTGACCTCGTCGTAGAGGCTCGCGTGCACGATCACCCGCTGCACGTGGATGCAGCTCTGGCCCGACTGGTAGTAGCCGCCGAACACCAGCCGCTCGATCACGCGGTCGAGGTTGTCGCCCTGGTCGGCGTCGACGATGCAGGCGGCGTTGCCGCCGAGCTCCAGCACCACCTTCTTGCTGCCGCAGCGGGCCTTGAGGTCCCAGCCCACGCCGGGCGAGCCGGTGAATGACAAGAGCTTGAGGCGCGGGTCGGTGGTGAAGAGATCGGCGCCTTCGCGGTGCGCCGGCAGGATCGAGAACGCGCCCTTGGGCAGGTCGGTCTCGGCCAGGATCTCGCCGATGATCAGCGCGCCGATCGGCGTGCGCGAAGCCGGCTTCATCACCCAGGTGCAGCCCGCCGCGATCGCCGGCGCGATCTTGTGCGCGGCGAGGTTGAGCGGGAAGTTGAACGGGCTGATCAGCGAGCAGGGACCGATGGGAACCCGCTTCCACATGCCGCGATAACCCACCGCGCGCTGGCTGATCTCGAGGTTCATGACCTCGCCGCCCAGGCGCACCGCCTCCTCGGCGCCGCAGCGGAAAGTGTCGATCAGGCGCGTGACTTCGCCGCGCGAATCCTTGATCGGCTTGCCGGCCTCGACGCACAGCGCCTGCGAGATCTCTTCGTGGCGCTCGGCAAAGCGCTTGACGCAGTGCATGAGCACGGCCTGGCGCTTGTAGGGCGGGAACCTGCGCATCGCCTCCTGCGCCGCGGTGGCAGCCGCGATGCCGGCGTCGATCGCCTTGGCGTCGGCCTGCGCGACTCGCGTGGCGACCACGCCTGAATACTTGTCGGTGACCTCGAGCTCGCGATTGGCGTAGACCGCCTCGTTGGCGAGGTAATAGGGATAGGCGTCTTTGAGCATGGGAGCCTCGTTGGGTCGGATCGTGACTCGCGCGGGCCGCCAGGATCTTGCCCCTCTCCCTCCGGGAGAGGGGGTGGGGTGAGGGTTCGGTCGGGATGCGGCGTCGCCGGTCGCCCGAACCCTCATCCGGCGCTGCGCGCCACCTTCTCCCGGCGGGAGAAGGAAAAGGCGCTACAACTTCGCGGAAAGCTGGCGGATCTCGTTGTTGAGCACGCGGTCGTTGTCGGAGTAGTCGATCGCGAGGTCGATCAGGTGCACGCCGGGCGTGGCCAGGCAATGCGCGAGCATCTTGCGGAACTCCGCGACCGATCCCGGTCGCCAGCCCTTGGCGCCGTAGCTTTCGGCGTACTTGACGAAGTCCGGGTTGCCCATGTCCATGCCGTAGTTGGCGAACTGCATGTTCGCCTGTTTCCACTTGATCATGCCGTAGGCGTTGTCGCGCACCACGATCTGCACCAGGTCCAGGCCCAGGCGCACCGAGGTCTCCAGTTCCTGCGAGTTCATCATGAAGCCGCCGTCGCCGGAAACCGCCACCACCTTGCGGCCCGGGTACACCATCTTGGCCGCCATCGCCGAGGGCAGGCCGGCGCCCATGGTGGCGAGCGCATTGTCGAGCAGCATGGTGTTGGGCTCGCGGCAGCGGTAGTAGCGCCCGAACCAGATCTTGTACATGCCGTTGTCCAGGCACACGATGCCGTCGGAGGGCATCAGCTCGCGGATCTCGCGCACCATCCGCACCGGATAGATCGGGAAGCGGTCGTCGTCGGCGCCGAGCTGGAGGTGGGCCGCCAGCGCGGCGCGCGCCTTGTCGAAATAGCCGAAGTCCCAGTGCTTCTGCGGCGTGATCGCCTCCTTCATGCGCCAGATCGAATTGGCGACGTCGCCGGTGACCTCGATCTGCGGGAAGTAGACCGTGTCCACCTCGGCGCTGATGTAGTTGACGTGGATCACCGTGCGCAGGCCCTTGCGCATGAAGAACGGCGGCTTCTCGATCACGTCGTGGCCGACGTTGACGATGCAGTCGGCGTTCTCGACCGCGCGGTGGACGAAGTCGCCGTCGGAGAGCGTGGCATTGCCCATCCACAGCGGATGCTCCTCGTCGATCACGCCCTTGCCCATCTGGGTGGTGAAGAACGGGATCCCGGTCTTGTCGACGAACTCGCGCAACATCCGCGCCGAGGTCTTGCGGTTGGCGCCGGCGCCGACCATCAGGATCGGGCGCTTGGCGGCGCGGATCGCGTCGACCGCCCGCGCCACGGCCTTGTCGTCGGCGACCGGGCGGCGGTGGTAGCTGGCCTTGATGAGGATGGACTCGGAGTTCTCGTGGGCGATGTCCTCCGGCAGTTCGAGGTGGGTGGCGCCGGGGCGCTCCTCCTCGGCGCGGCGGAAGGCTTCGCGCACGCGCGCGGGAATGTTGTCGGCCGACACGATCTGCTTGGTGTACTTGGTCAGCGGCAGCATCATCGCCACCACGTCGACGATCTGGAAATGGCCCTGCTTGCTCAGCTTGACCGGCTTCTGGCCGGTGATCATCAGCATCGGCATGCCGCCCAGTTGCGCATAGGCCGCGGCGGTGACGAAATTGGTGGCGCCGGGGCCCAGCGTGGCCAGGCACACGCCGGCCTTGCCGGTGAGGCGGCCGTAGGTCGCGGCCATGAAGCCCGCGCCCTGCTCGTGGCGGGTGAGGACGAGGCGGATGGTGGAGGTGCGCAGCGACTCCAGCAGGTCGAGGTTCTCCTCGCCGGGGATGCCAAACACGTATTGCACGCCCTCGGCTTCGAGGGCCTTCACGAACAGGTCCGACGCCTTCATGCGCATCCCCTTGCGATGTGTCCGGATTGCGGGCCGACATCGCCGGTTGCGGCGGCGACCCGACGGCGTGCAGCGTTGACCGCTGGATTGTGGGCGCCGCCTCGCGCGGCCGTCAACCGCGCCCGGGCGGCGCGCGTGGCCTGAGCGCAAGCACCCGCAGATCGGCCTCGCCGTCGGCGAGCAGGGCCTGCAACGTGCCGTCCGGCGCGACCCCGCTGATCGAGCGCACCACGCGTCCATCCGCGGGATCGCGCAGGATTGCGTAGCCGCGTTCGAGCGTGGCCAGGGGCCCGACGGCGTGCAGGGCCCGCCCGAGGCCATCCAGGCGGCGCAAACGCGCCGCCTGGGCTTCGCGCAGGTTGCGCGCGAGGGCAACGCGCAGGCGTGCAAGGCGCTCCTGCGCGGGTGCCAGGCGCAGCCGCGGATGGTTGGCCGCAAGCCGCAGCGCCTGCAGGCGCAGGACCTGGCGCGGTCGATCGAGGGTTTGCCGTGCCGCCGCCGCGAGGCGTCCCGGCATGGCCGCCAGGCGCGCGGCGATCAGGGCCAGGCGCGTGGCCGGCCGTTGCGCGCGCAGGCGCAACCCGGCCTGGTCGCTGCGCTGGGCGGCGTTGGCGAGCCGGCGCTGCAGCGCGTGGCGCGCGCGATCGAGCCGGTGGACGAGGGCACGCGCCAGCTCCGCCGCGCTGGGCACCAGCAGTTCGGCCGCGGCCGAGGGCGTGGGCGCGCGCAGGTCGGCGACGAAATCGGCGAGGGTGAAATCGATCTCGTGCCCGATGGCCGCGACCACCGGTACCGGGCAGGCCGCGATGGCGCGCGCCAGCGCCTCGTCGTTGAAGGACCACAGGTCCTCGAGCGAGCCGCCGCCGCGGGTCAGCAGCAGCACGTCGTAACGACCGTTGGCGCCCGCGCGCTGGAGCATGGCGCGGATGCGTTCGGCGGCATCGGCGCCCTGCACCGGCACCGGCAGGATCTCGACCTGCGCCATGGGCAGGCGCCGGCCGATCACCGAGACCACGTCGCGCACCGCCGCCCCGCTGGGCGAGGTCAGGACCCCGATCCGGCGCGGCAGCGCGGGCAGGGCGCGCTTGCGCGCGGCCTCGAACAGGCCTTCGGCCGCGAGCTTGGCCTTGAGGCGCTCGAATTCGCGCTGCAGTTCGCCCTCGCCGGCGGGCTCGAGCTGCTCCACCACCAGCTGGAACTCGCCGCGCGCCTCGTAGAAGCTGACCCTGGCCCGCGCCAGCACGCGCTGGCCGTCGGCCGGCTTGAAGCGCAGCCAGGTGCTGCGCGGCCGGAACATGGCGCAACGCACCTGGGCCTGCGCGTCCTTGAGCGAGAAGTAGAGATGCCCGGAGGCCGGCCGCGACAGGTTCGAGAGCTCGCCCTCGACCCACAGCAGCGGGAAATGGCCCTCGATCAGCTCGCGCGCCAGCGAGTTGAGCCGCGAGGGGGTCAGGACCTCGCGCGGGGCGGTGGTTTCAGGGGCTGGCGGCGGCATCGGCGGCGTTCCGGAACCACCGATCGTAGCGCCAGTCGCCATTCCGTGGACGCAGTACACGCCACGGCAATCCCCGATGCGGCAGAATCGGTGTTCCAGTCCCACGGAGTGGATGGCCTTGAGCGCGAAGGACGGCGGGCGCCAGCGCGAACCGGCGGACGACCCGGCCCCGGCGGCGAAGCCCGCGAGCGGCGTGGGCGCGGCGGCGCGGCCCTTGACCGCGCTCAAGGAGCGCGTGCGCGCCCTGGTCGAGTCCTGGGCCGAGCTGCAGGGCGAGGCCTGGAACGCCATGGCGGCCATGGCCCACTACGAGGAGCTGGAGCGGATCTCCGCCAGCGCCGACGAACTCGGCCAGCCCGCGATCGCGGAGCCGGCGCTGGCGCTGACGGTGTACCTGAGCACCTTCGTCGAAGGGCGGCTCTATCCGTCCAATGCGCAGCGCCAGAAGCTCGACGAGCTGGTGGAACGCCTGCACGCGCAGGTCGAGGGCGGGCCGCGCCCGCCGGGTGCGCGGGAACGAGCCCTCGAGCGCCGCACGGTGCTGTACCTGCGCGCACCCGAGCGCGAGATGGCCGGACTGGCCGCGCAGTTGGGGCGCCACCGCTACGTCGTGCGGCCCTGCGAAACCCTGGCGCAGGCGATCGCCACGGCCGAGGAATCGCTGCCCGAGGCGCTCCTCGTCGACGTCGGCGCCTCGACCCAGCTCGACGAGTTGCTCGACCATGTCGACAAGGTGCGCGGAGAGGCCAAGGGACGCGCGGTGTGCCTGGTGACCGGCACCGAGGTCGATGCCGCCCACCGCCTCCACGCGCTGCGGATCGGCGCCGACGCGGTGCTGGAAACCGCCGATGCGGACCAGATCGCCACGCGCATGGACGAGCTGATCGCGCAGCAGCGCAACCTGGACTATCGGGTGCTGGTGGTCGAGGACGACCGCAGCCAGGCGCTTTTCTGCGAAACAGTGCTGCGCCACCGCGGCATCAGCGCGCGGATCTGCCCCACCGGCGAGGAGGCGCTGGAAGCGATCGGCGAGTTCCGCCCCGACCTGGTCGTGCTCGACCTCTACCTGCCCGGCATCAATGGCATCGAAGTCGCGCAGATCCTGCGCGAGCGCGCCGAGCATGCCTTCCTGCCGATCGTGTTCCTCTCGGGCGAAACCGACCTCGACAAGCGCTTCGACGCGATCCGCATGGGCGGCGACGACTTCATCACCAAGCCGGTCAAGCCGCGGCACCTCATCGCCGAGGTCGAGACCCGCATCCGGCGCGCGCGCCAGCTGCCGCAGCGCACCGGCGTGCCGGCGCGCAATGATCGCCGCGGCGCCCTGGTCGCGCGTTCGGTGCTGGTCGATGCCTACGTCGACCCGGGCTCCGACTTCGACCAGCCGCGCGCGCTGGTGCTGGTGGCGCCGGCCGACGCCGAAGTGCTGCGCGATCGGCTCGGCTTCGTCGCCTGCGGCAACCTCGCCCAGCAGCTCGCCGCCGCGGTGACGGCCGAAGCCGAGCTGTGGCGGCCGGTGTGCGCGGCCGGCGAGTTCTCCTTCATCGGCCTGATCGCCGGCGCCGACCTCGACGCCATCCGGGCCCGGCTCGAGCAGTTGCGCGAGCGCCTCGAGTCGCGCCGCTGGGGCCCGCCCGAGGATCCGCTCAAGCTCGCCTTCGTGGTCTCGGGCGCGATTGCCGACCCCGACACCGAGAAGGCCGAGGACGTGGTCGTGCGACTGCGCCGGCGCAGCAAGGACGCACTGGCTGGGCAGGCGGGCTGCGTGCTGCTCGACGTGCCGCGGCGCCGCGCCGCGCCGGTGGGCGAGCCCGCCGAGGTGCTGGCGCGCACCCTGCTGCGCGGGCAATTGATACCCGAATCGGTGAGCCTCGAATACCAGGCCCTGGTGCCGCTGGCGGGCGAGTTGTACGGCCAGTACTGCGTGCGGGTCGCGCTGGTGCCGCCCAAGTCGAGCCAGCGCGTGCGCGTGCCGGCGGAGCGCATGCGCGCGATCGCGCGCGAGATGGGCGTCGCGGCCCAGGTCGAGCGCCAGTGCGTGCGGCGCATCCTGTCCGAGCTCACCGAACGCACGCGGCGCGGCGACAGCCTGCGCCTGCTGGTGCCGGTCGGGATCGAAAGCGCGCTCGACGCGGCCTTCGCGCCATGGCTGGCGGCCGAGCTGCAGGGCCGCGCGCTGGCGCCGGCGAGCCTGGTGCTGGAGCTGGATGCCAGCGAGGTCGTGCGCCAGTTCGGCGCGATCGGGGCCGCGATCGAGTCGCTGCAGCTGGTCGGCGTGCGGCTGGCGGTGCGCGGGCTCGAGGGTGGCGAGAGCCACCTGCGCCTCGCGCGCCACCCGAGCTTCGCGCTGATCAAGCTCGAGGCGCCCAATCCCGCGCCCGGTGCGGTGGCGCCGTGGGGCGCCGAACGCGGCCGCCTGGTGGTGGAGGCTGGCAAGCACGGCAAGGTCGTGGTGGCCTGCGACGTGCGCGACGCGCGCGAGATGAGCGAACTGCTCAAGCTGGGCGTGCACTACGTGCAGGCGGACATGTTCGCGCCGTGGAGCGCCACCGCGAACTTCGATTTCGCCGGCAACTAGCCCAGTCCCGCACCGTTGCGGCGGGGAGCGCGCGTGGCGCGCTCAGGGCAGCAGCACCAGCTTGCCGGTGGTGGCCCCGCTCTCGAGGTCGCGGTGCGCGTCGGCCACCTGCGCCAGCGGGTAGCAGCGCACCGGCGGCGGCGCGAGCTCGCCGCTCGCGAAGCGCGCCAGCAGCCAGTGCACGCCTTCGGCGAGGCGCTCGGCGTTGGCGGAGAGGAAACTCAGGTTGCAGGCCATCACGCTGCGGTTCTCCTGGGTCATGCGCAGGGGATTGAAGCGCGGCGTGCGCAACCAGTCCCAGGCCAGCTTGGGCCAGTTCGGCCGCCCGCCGGTCTTCGGCAGCATCGAGGCGAAACCGTACACGACGAGCTTGCCCATCGGCGCGAGATGGGCGTAGCTCGCGCCCAGGGTAGAGACCCCGTTGGCATCGTAGATCGCGTCGTAGCCGCCCGCGGCGATGCGCTCCGCCTGCGGCCACGGCGCCTGCGCCGACTTGTCGATGACGTGCGCGCAGCCGGCCGCGCGCGCGACCTCGATCTTGTGCGGGCCGCCGACCACGCCGGTGACCTCGGCGCCGGCCAGCCGGCCCAACTGCGCCAGCGCGCCGCCGACGCCGCCGGCGGCGGAATGCACCAGCCAGCGTTCGCCGGCCCGCGGATGGACCTGCTGGTGGACCATGAACCACGCGGTCAGGAACACCGTGGGCACGGCCGCGGCCTGCGCCGCGTCGAGGCGGGCAGGGCAGGCGAAGACGCGCCCGGCGGGTACCCGCAGGCGGCTGGCGTAAGCGCCAAACAGCGTCAGCACGATGACGCGGTCGCCGGGCGCGAGCCCGGTGACGCCGGCGCCGATCGCGGTCACGCGGCCCGCGGCCTCGAATCCCGGCGTGATCGGGTAGCCGTGCAGTTCGCGCGCCGAGGCATACAGGCCCATGCGGACGATGACGTCGGCGTAGTTGACGCCGATGGCCTCGACCTCGACCTCGACTTCGCCCGCGGCCGGGGAGGCCCCGGGCTGGCCCGGATCGGCGTCGGGGAACTCGACCAGGCGCAGGGCTTCGTAGCCGCCGGGTCGGTCGATCACGATCCTGCGCATGGCCTGTTGCCGGCGAGGGGGGTGGGACGGTCTGGGCAACGCGCGGCGTCGCCCGCAGCGGCAGGCAGGCGCCCTCCGAAGCGGGCTGCGCGCCGCCTCAGCCGGCGGCCCGGCGCTTGGCCTGGAAGGCCGCGAGGTTCGCCGCGGCCTGGCGCCGGATCTTGCCGCGCACCATCGGACTCCAGCCCAGCAGCTTGCCGACCGGGCCGAGCGCCTGCGCGGCCCAGCGCCAGAGGTCGAACTGGTCGAGGTGCTCGACGATCAGGCCGTCGCGGAAGCGGAACCGCGCCTGGATCCGGTTGTGGACCGCGCGGCCCGTGCCGCTGAAGGTGTAGCGCGCCTCCCAGCGGCAACTGCCGCTGTCGGCGTCGGCCACGACCTCGTGCGATTCCGCGCGCAGGTCGCTGGCGCGCGCGGTCAGCATCCGCCACATGTCGCCGATCGCCTCGCCCTCGAGGCTGAAGACCGGATCGCGGAAGCTGGCCTGCGCGTGGTAGCAGCGCGCCATCGACTCGCCGTCCTTGCGGTCGAGCGCGACGTAGAGGCGCGAAATCAGCTCGCGGTTGGCCTCGCTCACGGGCGCCGGGACTCCGGCGCGCGCGCTGCAGGGCCTCGCCCGGCCCGCACCGGATCAGTTCCGGCGCGGGTGCTGCAGCGAGCTGGGCCCCACGCCCGCGCCCGCGGCGGGCGCGGCAGCGGCACCGTGCGCCGAAGCCTCGTGCCCGTCCTCGGCGCCATGGCCCATGAGCTTGCCCATCTCGCGGTCGCGCTCGGCGCGCTCGGCCTCGGTGACCTGGGTGTCCCAGATCCGGTTGGGGCGCCACGGCTCGGGCTTGGAGATGATGCCGGTCGGGCCCTCGACCGCGTCGTCCACGGTCCAGGGCACGCCGTTATCGTCGAGGTACAGGCGCGCCATTTCCTCGCGGTTGAACGGGCGCGAACCGATGCGGCCGAAGATCGCGACCTGGTGGCCGGTCTCGTCCACCGCGCGGTCGCGCTCGAGGCCGCGCGACAGCGCCAGCGCGGCGCGCTTGGTCGGGTACCAGGCGATCAGCTGCGGCTTCGGGTCGGGGCTGAAGCCGTAGAACTTGGGCTGGCTCTCGGGACTGGTCAGCTGCACGACCTTGAGGCCGTTGCGTCCGTCGGCGACGTAGGCGAACAGCGAGGCATTGGTCGTGCCCACGACCACGTCGCGCGCGTCGTTGAGCAGGCCATCGGCATTGAACATCTGGTAGAGGCGCGGGCTCTCCGGCCGCGTGATGTCGATGATCGCGAGGCCCTCGGCGCCATTGGCGATGTAGGCATAGGTGCGGGCCAGGTGCAGCTTGTGCGCGTCGCCCAGCGCGAGGAAGGCGCCCGCGATCTCGGCCGGCTTCTCCGGATGGGTGACGTCGACCACGTGCAGGCCGTCCGCCGCCGTGACGAAGAGGTAGCGGAACTGCACGTGCGCGGCGCGCGCGTCGCGGATCGGGATCGTGGTGACGTAGCGCGGGGTCAGCGGCACGTCGAGGTCCAGCACCACCACGCCGGCATCGGCGACCACGTACACCCAGCTGCCGGCCATGGCGATGTGGCTGGCGCCGGCCAGCACGCCGTTCTCGTTCCAGGTCAGCGCGCGGGTGAAGAAGTTGTCGCGCGGCTCGCCGTTGTTGAGCGTGTCGATGTCGGTGAGGATCAGGCCTTCCTCGCTGTCGGTGATGAACGCGTACTTGTAGATCGCGTGCATCGGCTGCTCGAGGTTGCGGTCCTGCATCAGCGCGCGGGTGGCCTCTTCGCCCGAGTTGCGGTACGGGGCCACCGGCTGGGTGGTCGCGAGCGCGACGCAGGTGGCGTTGGCGCTCTTGATCCGGGTGTTCTGGCCCAGCGGCGAGGCCGGCGCCGTGACCACCGGCTGCGAGAAGCCCTTGTTGCCGATGCTGGCGGCGTCGTAGGCCCGGAAGCCCTTGCGGCCCTCGGCCACGTACACGTACTCGCCGCGCAACTGGATGCAGTTGGCGGTGCCGGCGCCGTGGCGGAAGCCGGTCTCGAGCTTGCGCTCGCGCTCCTGGTGCTCGCGGAACCAGTCCGGATAGGCGTAGCGGTGCAGGTAGCTGCCGATGACCGCCTGCGGCTCGTCCCACTCGGTGACCCGCACGGCGGAAATCTCGCCCTCGCCGCCGACCCAGGCGTTGTAGCCGATGAAGTCGATGAACTTGGTGCCCTGCAGCAGCAGCTGGGCCATGATCGCGTTGTTGTCGTTGGTCTTCGACAGGTGGCAGTCGGTGCAGGTCTTGGTCTCGCCGCGCCGCTCGGTGTGCGGGTAGTGCGGGGCGAAGGCCTGCGAGCTGTAGCCGGCGGCCGAGATCGGCGGCTGCTGGGTGTAGATGCGCTCGCGGTTGACGTTGGTCGACGACAGCACCAGCGCGGACGAGGAGCGCACCGGCGCGATCTTGTAGTTCTTGATCTGGCCGTGCTTGCCGATGAAGTACATCTCGTCGCGCGCGACCTGCGGATTGTAGGTGGCGTAGTTGCGGGTGTAGCCGCCCTCGTACTTGTGGCGCTCGGTGCGCCAGTTGGCCTGGATCGGCAGGTGGCAGCCGCCGCAGCTGGTGGTCCAGGAGCTGTGGCAGGTGTAGCACAGCATCTTGTCCTCGCCATGCGCGCGCTCTTCAAGCGGCACCTCGGCGCCGTAGCGCAGGGTGGCGGTGTCGCGCGACATGGTGTGGGCGCGGTCGGCCTTGGCGTTGTAGGCGGCGGAGGGCTTGGCCGAGATGTCCTTGAGCAGGCTCATCTTCCATTCCAGGCCCGGCGTGGTCGCCGAACGCTGGATCAGCGTGTCGCCGACCCACTCGAAGCGCTTCTTGCCGTCCGGGTTGCGGATGTGGGTCAGGTACTTGCCGATCTTCGAGGCTGCCGGACCGGTGGTGCGCGCGAGCGGGTAGGCATCGGCGGTGCCATGGCAGTCCTGGCACTGGATCTCGACCGCGGCCATGACCTCGTTCTTGAGGAAGCCGTCGCCGTGGCCGTCCTGGGCGAAGTGGCAGTCCACGCACTGCATGCCGAGGTCGACGTGGATCGAGGACAGGTGCACGGCCTTGTCCCACTTGGCCGGATCGTCGTCGGCGATCGGCTGCTTCGCGGCGTCGACCAGGTTGCCCTTGCGGTCGCGCGCGAACACGCCGCGGAAGTTCCAGCCGTGGCCGTGGTAGTCGGCGAACTGGGTCGCGGTGAGGTCGGGGTTGAGCTGGCTGACCTTGCGCATGAAGTCGACGTTGGCCCACTTGCCGCGGGTCACCGCTTCCTCGGGATTGCGATCCAGCGCCTCGCGCATCTCGTCGGCGGTGGGGAATTTCTGCTGCTCCGGCCACATCGAGGGCGCGTCGGACTCGTAGTCCCACATGGTGTAGCCGAGCATGGTGTTGATGAACATGTTCGGCTGGTGCATGTGGCAGATCATGCACTGGCTCGACGGGATCTGGCGCGAGAAGGTGTGCTTGATCGGATGCCCGGGCTCGCCCTTGGGGATGGTCGGGTCGGCCTGCGCGCTCATGCCGAAGTTGCCGTACTTGGCCCACACGGCGGAGTGGCGCGGATCGCGGTCGTTGGCGTAGACCACGTGGCAGGCGCTGCAGCCCGAGGAGCGGAA
>Ga0073905_10001212_pt1 | contig 13092 bp, 12 predicted proteins | sample KloWWTupernatant_FD_65482 | JGI IMG/M metagenome (GOLD analysis project Ga0073905, IMG submission 65482) | Active sludge microbial communities from Klosterneuburg, Austria, studying microevolution and ecology of nitrifiers - Klosterneuburg... | ecosystem: Engineered > WWTP > Aerobic digester >... | reverse complement strand
GCCGGCGTCGGTCGCGGCGCGCAGTGTCCGATTCAGTCCCGTCCGATGCAGTCCCGTCCGATGCAGGCCCGTCCGATGGCGGCCCGTCCGGCGCGGAGTCCGCGGGCAGAGACCGGTGTCGGCGCATCGCGACCACGTACCCGGCGACCAGAGCACCGCACAGGATCCACACGCCGAGATACGGCCTGGGGGTCCACGACCAGTCCTCGACGATGGCCGAGCACCACCACCTCATGGCGCCATGCTCCCACGCCCGGCTCCGCAGCCACCAGCCGCCGAACCGGGTCGCAGGTCACGTTCCCCGGCACCGGACGCGGTCCGATCCCGACCACGTGTCCGTGCGGGGGTCGTCGTCATCGCCGCATCAGGTCCGGGATGCGGGCGACGTTGACCACCTCCGCCCGGATCGAGACCGGCGGTGCGTGCTCGAACCCGAGCTGCAGCTCGACGGTGTCGCCCGAGGACAGCGGTGAGTCCAGCCCTTCGAGCATCAGGTGGGCACCCCCCGGGCGGAACACGAGCGGGTCGTCGCGCTCGATCGGGAGCGGGAACCCACCGTCGGGCGAGCCGTTCACAGATCCGGAGGCGCTCATCGATCCCATCGGCGTCACCGACGCGGCGACCGGACTGCTGACCGACACCAGGGCGTCGTCGGCTCCCCGGTTGCGGATCTCCACGTAGGCCGCGGCGGAGGTCGTTCCGTGGGTGCCGACGAAGGCGGCGCTCACCACCAGAGACCCGGTCCGGGCCCCACCGGTGGAGCCCTCCCCCGCCGGCGCAGGCCCCTCGGTCCCGCACCCGGCTACCGCGCCCACCGTCGCGACCGCCACGACGGCGCCCACGATCGCAAGCAGCCGGCAGCTCACCGGGAGGCCGGGGTGGGGACGTCTCCGCCGAGCAGTCGGGGGAGGTCCCGGGTCCAGTCGCTCTGGCGGGTACCGAACGGGTACACGATCCGCGCCTGCCCGTCGGGGCCGTAGACGATCATCTGGGTCGCGTGCCCGACGGTGCCGTTGGATCCCGTCTCGGCGGCCGTCCCCTCCTCGGCGGGCGGGACCTTGGCCGCCTCCTGCGCCGCCACGATCTGATCCGTCGTACCGGTGAGACCGATGAACCGGTTGTCGAAGCCGTCGAGGAAGTCCCGGATCGTCGTCGGCGTGTCACGGTCGGGATCGACGGTGACGAACACGACGTCGAACTGGTCGCGGACCGACGGGCCGAGGGTCTCGAGCGCGGTGTTCAGGGTGCCGAGGTTGATCGGGCAGATGTCGGGGCAGCTGGTGTAGCCGAAGAAGAGGATCGTCCAGCGTCCCTCGGTGCGGGCCTGGAGGTCGAACGGTCGGCCGTCGGTGCCCGTCAGCACGAACTCGGGCTTGGGCTGGGCTTCGGGCAGGATCTGACCCGCCCAGGGCTTCTCTGACGTTCCCCTGGTCGCCGCCACGAGACCGACGGCCAGAACGGCTACGGCACCCAGGGCGATCAGGGTCATCTGGAGACCGGGTCGGCGACGGTGGCCCCCGTCGTCGGTGGTGGCGGGCTGTGCTGGGCCGTGACCCGGGCCCGAATCGGACTGGGCGTCGTCGTGGACCGGTGCTGCCATGGCCCCGTGACGGTACCAGGGTGACCCGTCGCTCCGGCAGTCGCCCCTGGGCGCCCGCAGGGCGGACCGGTACAGTTCACGGCCATGGCGGAGCTGGTGGTTCAGGAGGGTTCGGTTCGGGCGCGGTCGGTGACCGGGTGCCGGTCCCAGCGGGTCCGGCGGCGGGCGGTCCGACGCGTGTTCGTCGGGCTCGCCGTGCTCGCTTCGGTGGCGGTCGTCGCCGTCGCGTGCGCCACGCCTCCGGACCTGGTGGCGTTGGCCGACCCAGGAGGGCCGGTGACCGTGGCCGCTCCCGATGTGATCGGACCCATGCGAGTGCGAGGCGGGGACCTCATCGACGGCGCCGGTCGCACGGTGCTGATGCACGGGGTCAACTCGGTGGCCAAGTGGGAGCCGTGGGTCACCCCTGTCGACGCCCCGGACGGCTTCGACCGGGACACCCTCGGCCCCGACGACCTGGCCGCGCTGGACCGCGACGGCTACAACGCCGTCCGCCTGGGCGTGTGGCCGGCGGCCCTCATGCCGGCTCCCGGCCAGGTCGACCAGGAGTACCTCGACCGGGTCGCCGTCACCGTCGACGCCCTGTCCGAGCACGGCATCTGGGTCCTGCTCGACCTGCACCAGGACGTCTTCCACGGCATGCCGGAGTGGGCCACGACGCCGGCCGCCGCGGCCCTGAGCGCGGAGGCCGATCCGGGCCTGGCCGCGGCGATCGGGTGGTCGGCCGCGTACTTCTCACCCCGTTCCCTGCAGCAGTGGGACGATTGGTGGGCCAACACCGAGGTCGCCCCCGGCCTCGGCGTGGTCGACGCCTACGCCCAGGGGGCGGCCGCTCTGGCCGACCGATTCGACTCCGACCCCGCGGTCATCGGACTCGAGCTGATCAACGAGCCCTTCCCGGGCAGTCCGGCGCTGCAGTGCCTGATCGGTGACTGCCCCGACCTCGATGCGACCGTCGGCGCCCGCAACGCCCAGATCTCGGCGGTCATCCGGGCCTCGGCACCCGAGATGCCGTTGTGGTGGGAGCAGGAGACCCTGTTCCCGAACTTCACCGACGCCACACCGCCGCAGCCCGACGTGGCCCCGACCGCGGATGGGCGACAGGTCGTCTCGTCGTTCCACATCTACTGCCTCGGCACCGACTCGGGGAAGCCGGAACTGCCCGATCCGACGTCGCAGGCGTACTGCGACGCCCAGATCTCCCAGGGGGTGAACCGGGGCGTGATCGTCGGTCGGTCCTGGGGCGCCCCGGCGGTGATGACCGAGTTCGGCGCCTCCAACAGCCCTCTGAACTCCACGCTCACCACACGGATGGCCGACGAGCAGCTCTTCTCGTGGTTCCACTGGCACCACGGGACCTATCCGTCGGTGGTGGAGAGCCAGCTGGTCCGCACCTACGCCCAGGCGACCGCGGGGACACCGCTCGAGCAGCGCTTCGAACCGTCCACCGGTTCGTTCACCTTCCGCTACCGACCCGATCCGTCGGTCGAGGCGCCGACGTCGATCGTGGTGCCCCAACGCGTCTACCCCGCCGGGTACCGGGTCGAGGTGTCCAACGGGACCGTGACATCGGCGCCGAACGCGGGCCGACTGACGGTGCTGGCCGACGGGGTCGATGAGGTCACGGTGAGCGTGACCCGCTCCGCCGAGGCAGCCTGAAGACCCGGACCGAGCACCGGCCGACCGGATCGGGCCGAACTGTCCCGTCACCGTTACGATCGCCCGGATGAGTGGGCCACGCGACATCGCCGACCTGGCAGCGGCGGTCGGCCTGGAGACGGCGAGGCACCGCCGGGCCGACGTCGAGTCCCTGGTCGGGATCCCCCACACAGACATGCTGCGGTGGTGGCGGGCGATCGGCTTCGCCGAGGTCCCCGAGGACGAAGTCGCCTTCGGTGACGACGACATCCGCATGGCCGTCGCGTTGGGAGCCCTCCTCGGCGGCGGTCGGGTCGATGACCGTGACGTCCTGCGCCTGGCCCGGGTCCTCGGCTCCTCGTTCTCACGGATCGCAGAGGCACAGGTGGCGCTGCTCACCGACGCGGCCCGCGGCGGGGGCTCCGACGACCTCTCCCCGCAGCCGGACGTGGTCGACATCGCCACCGCCTTGCGCGACGCCGAGCTCCTCGACCTGCTCGAGCAGTCGATCGTCTACGTGTGGCGCCGTCACCTGCTCGCCGCACTCGGCCGGCGACTCCGCGTCGAGGAGGACGCCGCGGCGGAGACCCGATCCGGTGCCGCTCCGGGGTCGGCCTCCGACGGGGCCGAGGGCGATGGCGAGGCCGATGCACCCGGCCCGCTCGACGACGATCACGGCCCGTCGGCGACGACGGTCGGCTTCGTCGACATCGCCGGGTTCGCCAAGATGACCAGTCGCATCGACGTCGACGATCTGGCCGAGGTGGTCGACGCGTTCGAGGCCGCGGCGCTGGAGGTCATCGCCGAGCACCACGGCCGGGTGGTGAAGTTCATCGGTGACGCTGTCATGTACGTGGCCCGCGACCTGCCGTCAGGGGTCCGCATCGGCCTCGAGCTCCAGGGTCGTGCCGCCGCGGCCGAGCTTCCGGTCGAACTGCACTGCGGTGTCGCCCACGGCCCGACGATCACCATGGGCGGTGACGTGTTCGGACCGACGGTGAACCTCGCCAGCCGGTTGACCGGGGTCGCCCGACGCGGCACCGTCGTGATCCCCCGTGAGTGCGCTCGGGAGCTGTCCGACTCCTCCGACCTGCAGGTCCGCTCCGTGAGGCGCCTCCACGACCTGAAGGGGATCGGCCGAACCAGGCTGTCGACGGTGCGCTGGGCCGACCGTCCCGAGACCGAGCAGCCCTCTTCCTCGGCGGACACCGACAGCGACGGCAACAGCGGCGACGGCCACGAGGGGGTCGTCGCGGCCGCCGACGTCGGTGAGCGGCCTGACGGCGGGTGAGCCCCCGGTCCCCGTCTCGACGGACGCCGGGCCCGAGGTCCAGACTGCCGGTGATGTCGGAAGTCCCCATATCGTCGGCCGGACCGACCGACGAGGCATCGGAGCGCTCGATCGACGAACCGGCGATGCGTCAGGCCGTCGTCGACATGCGACGACGCCGTCAGCGACGACGTCTGGGGACCCACGAGTGGGGTGAGCTCGCCTACCGGGTCTATACGACCACGTTGGCGGCCATCGTGGCGGTGGTGTTCGCGTCGGGTCTGATCGGCGACGACCGCCTCGACGCCTCGGCCCGGGCCGACTTCCTTCGCCAGGCGCCCGCCTGGTTCGGGCTCGGCGCGGCGGTGATCGTGCTGATCGGGATCCGCTCCGGCGCCCGCGGTGGCCCTCTGGCCCTGGAGCGCCAGGACGTGCACCACCTGCTCCTCGCTCCGGTGGATCGGGCCTTCGTCCTTCGACGCCCTGCGGTCGGGCTGGTGAGCTACGCCTGTCTCGGAGGCGCGATCCTGACCGGGCTGGGAGCAGGTCTGTTCGACCAACGACTGGGCGGCGCGTCACTGCCCTGGTTCGCGTGCGGTGCGCTCTTCGGCGCCACGATCGCCGCGCTGGCGGTCGGTGCCGGTCTCCTCACCTCCTCGCGGCTCACGTCGCGCTGGGTGCCCCTGGGAATCGGCTGGGTCCTCGTGCTGTGGGCTCTGGGCGACGCCACCGGGTACGCGCCCACCGCACCGACGACCTGGCTCGGCTCGATCGTGGTCTGGCCGCTCAGCGTCGACCTGCTCGGACTGGTCCCCGTGGGCGTGGCGGTCGCCCTGCCGTTGATCGGCCTGCTCACCATCGGCGGGTTGTCGGTCGAGGCGGCGACCCGTCGGACCGCGCTGGTGGGCCAGCTCCGCTTCGCCGTCACCCAGCAGGACCTCCGCACGGTGGTCCTGCTGCGACGCCAGCTCGCACAGGAGCGCCCACGGACCCGACCGTGGTTCCCGGCGACTCCGGGGCCGGTCGCTCGTCGGTTCCCGGTCTTCGCCCGTGACATGCGCAGCGTCGCCCGCTGGCCGATCGTCCGGGTCGCCCGCGTGCTGGTGCTCGGAGCATCGATCGGAGTTGTCGCCCGGGCGACATGGTCGGGAACAACTCCCCTGGTGCTGGTGATGGGTGCTCTCGCCTACGTGGTCGCGCTCGACGCCATCGAACCTCTCGCCCAGGACGTCGACCACCCCGGGCTGCTGGGTTCGCTGCCCGAGGTCGAGGGCATGGTGATGGTCAAGCACCTGGCTCAGCCGGTTCTGGTGATGGTCGGTGTGGGACTCGTGGCGGTGGGTGTCGCCTATGCGGTGTCCCCGGACCCGCTGGTGTGGCAGGTCGGGCTGCCCATGGTCCTGCCGGCCGCCTTCGCCGGTGTGGGGGGAGCCGCGGTCACGGTGGTGTCCGAGGTCGACGTCAGCACGGGTGACGACGCGGTGATGCCTCCCGAGGTCGCCGGGCCCCGACTGCTGTTCCGGACCGTGTGGCCCCCGGCGGTCGCGGTGATCGGCGTGCTCCCGCTCCTCGCGGCCCGGGTCGCGTCCGAGGCCGGCAAGGATCCCGCGGCCGCGGTGACGACGTGGGCGATCCCCGTCGTGGTGCTGGGGATGCTGATCGTCGGGTGGGTGCGGTTCCGGGCCGACATCCACGAGTCGATCGCGACCGCCACCGGAGGTGGCGCCGCGTGACCGCCACCGGAGGTGGTGCCGCGTGACCGCCCTTTCGATCCCGGCACCCGGCCAGAGAGGTGAGATGTGAGTCCCAGGAAGAGCCGACAGCCCGAGATCTCCGAACCGCCCGCGCTCGAGGTGGCCGGGTTGTCGAAGTTCTACGGCGACGTCGCCGCCCTCGACGAGACCGACCTCGAGGTGCCGGTCGGACAGTCGGTCGTGCTGGTCGGCCACAACGGCTCCGGCAAGTCGACGTTGCTGTCGATGGCGGCGGGCGTCCTGGAGCCGACCGGCGGCGAGGTCCTCGTGCACGGCGAGCACAACGGCACCCTCTCGGCGCGCGCCGAGCTGTCGTGGTTGCCCGACAACCCCGTCCTCTACGACGACCTGAGCCTGTGGGAGCACGTCGAGTTCATCAACCGGATGCACGGCGGACCCGGTGACGATCCCTTCCTGGACGAGCTGCTCGAACGGCTGGGGGTCGATGATCGCCGAGATCACCTTCCCTCGCAGTTCAGCCGGGGGTTGCGCCAGAAGTCGGCGATCGCGGTCGCCCTGTGCCGTCCGTTCTCGGTGCTGCTGGTCGACGAGCCGTTCGTCGGTCTCGACGCGTCCGGACGGCTGGCCCTGCTCGAGCTCCTCGACGAGGCGCGCGCCAACGGTGCGACCGTCGTGGTCGCGACACACGACCCCGACGTGATCGACCGCTTCGAGCGGGGGATCATGTTGGAGAACGGCGAGCTGGTCCACGACGGCCCCGCCCGGGAGCTGCACGACCTGCTCGGAGCCGACGACCGCCGCGCCGGCTGACGCCGGTCCCGGCGTCAGCCCCGGAACGGAGCGAAGACCTCGGCCAGTGCGTCGAGGTGATCCCTGCGTTCGGATCCTCGACCGAGTGGGGAGTCGGGGACGATCACCTCGCCCACGCCGACCTCGGCCCAGCGCGCCACCGTGTCGGCGATCCGATCGGCCGAGCCCGCCACTGCGGCGCGGGGCGCGACAGCATCGGTGAACCGGCGGGCGCGTGCGTCATCCTCTGTCGGCAGCAGGAGGGCCTGCGTGCTGCGACCCACCGATGCCGGGTCCCGCCCGATCGCCTCGCAGCCCCGGTCGAGGACCGCTGAACGCTCGGCGATCACGTCGGGCAGGCCCCACATGTTCCACTCGTCGGCATGACGGGCGGCGAGGGCGATCATGCGGTCGCCCTTGCCGCCGACCAGGATCGGGATCCCACCCGGACGCCCGGGCCCGGGATCCGCCTTGGGCTCGCACCTGGCCCCGCTGAGACGGAACCACCGCCCGTCGAAGTCCGCGGTCGGCTCCTCGAACAGACGACGTACCACCCGCACGTACTCTGAGAACCGGGTCACCCGGTCCCCCACTGCGGGCAGGTCGATGCCGTACTGGTCGTGCTCGTTGCGCTGCCAGCCCGCTCCCAGCCCGAGCACCAGCCGACCCGAGCTCAGCCGGTCCGTCGTGATCGCCCAGTTGGCGACCACGGCAGGGTGCCGGTAGGTGGCGCCGAGGACCAGTGGGCCGATGCGGACCCGCTCGGTGGCCACCGCGAGGGCGGACAGGACCGCCGTCGACTCGAGGGTGGCGGTCTCCACCGCGCCGAAGCCGGCACCGTCGCCCATGAAGTGGTCCGCGACCCAGACCCCGTCCCACCCGGTGCGATCGGCGTGCCGCGCGACGTCGAGGACGTCCTCGACCGGTTGCATCAGGTTGGGCCACACCGAGAACCGCATGTCGGGATCCTGTCAGGGGTTCACACGGGCGAAGACGGCTTTGAGGTACCGGCCCTCGGGGAAGCCGACCGGGTGATCGATCGGCTGCGCGGTCCGGTCGAACACGTCGAGGTGGACGCCGGCGCGACCGGCGGCCTTCTCGACGATGGTCGTGAAGTCGTCGGGGTGGACCCGACTGGAGCACGATGCCTGGACCAGGATGCCTCCCGGCACCACCAACTCGACGGCCCGTGTGGTCAACGCCGCGTACGCCTGGAGCGCTCCCCGGACGTCGGACCGCCGTGACGCGAAGGATGGCGGGTCGACGACCACCATGTCGTAGCGGTCACCGGCGCGGCGGAGGTCGTCCATGACCTCGAAGGCGTCGCCCACCGTCTGTCGGGCATCGACCGCTGCGACCCCGGGGACGTCACGGTTCATCGACAGGTGCCGGACGGTGTCGTCGATGGCGTGGGGGCTCCGGTCGATGCTGTGGACGTGACGGGCCCCGCCGGCCGCCGCGTGGACGCTGAACCCACCACCGCAGCAGAAGACGTCGAGCACGGTGGCCCCATCCGCGAGAGCCCGGACCCGATCACGGTTGTCGCGCTGGTCCAGGAACCAGCCCGTCTTCTGACCTCGACGGACGTCAGCGGTGAACCGCAGGCCGTGCTCGCGGAACTCGACGAGGCGATCGGGCACCACGCCGTGGAGCACGGCGCCGTCGGCGAGGTCCGCTCCCTGCACCGTGGGGTCCGCGGCGACCGATCGGGCCAGGCGGAGCACGATCCCGTCGATCGACCAGATCGTGGAGCGGATCACCCCGAGGACCTCGTCCAGGTGGGGAACCCAGGCCGCCGAGTACAGCTTGAGCACCGCGACAGTGCCGTACAGGTCGAGCACGAGCCCGGGCAGGCGGTCGTTCTCGCCGTGGACGATCCGCAGCGCGTCGGTGTCGGCGGATCCGAGCAGCTCCCATCGATGCGCGAGCGCGTGAGCGAGGCGGTCGTGCCAGAGGTCGGCGCCGACGGTTACCGGCGAGGCGGCGTGCAGCACCTTGATGCGGATCGGTGAACGCGGGTCCCACAGCCCGACAGCGACGAACCGACGGCGGTCGTCGAAGATGACCGCCACGTCCCCCGGTTCGCCGGTGCCGTCGCCGTGTCGTCCGCCCCGTACCGACCCGATGCCGCCGTCGAAGACCCACGGGTGTCCCCGACGGACGTGCTTGAGCGCGTCCGGGCTGAGCCGGACCGCCAGGTTGGGCGAGCTGGTCAACGGGATCGGTCCCGGACAGCCGACATCAGCTCGGCGGAAGGCTCTGCTGGGTGTCCATCATGTCGCTCATGATCATCCGGATGAACTCGTCCGCCTCGTCGGTCATGCCGCCGGCCACGCCGCCGTAGATCGCACCGCTCGCCGCGGCCTCGCCCCGCTCCGTGGCCTCGCGGGCGTAGACGACGGCCTCGGCCAGGTCGGTGGCGAAGCGGTCGGTGACCCCCGGCAGCGTCTGGGGTCGGGTGACTGCGATGTGGATGGCGTTGGGGTACTGCTGGCCGTTGAACCGCCAGCCCCGGAGACGCATGAAGTCGTTGACCAGGTAGATGTCGAAGTCGTCGGAGGTGAAGCTCAACACGAAGGTGGGCTCGCCCATCAGACGCAGCTCCGGGTGGGCGACGACGGTCTGTCGCATCTGCGTCGCGGCGTCGAAGATCTGTCGGGCGTAGTCCCGGTAGCCGTTGCGCCCGAGCGACACCATCGACGCCCATGTCGCGGCCAGCAGCCCGCCCGAGCGCGACCCGTCCATGCCGGGCGAGCAGTACTTGCCACCGCTCCAGTCGGTCCGGAAGAAGTACTGGCTGTTGCGCACGGCCCGGTCCCGGAACAGGCACACCGAGGTGCCCTTCACCGAGTAGCCGTACTTGTGGGTGTCGGCGGAGATGGTGGTCACCCCCGGGAGTCGGAAGTCGAACACGGGGATGTTCTCCACCCCGAGCTCTTCGCCGAAGGGGAGGATGAATCCGCCCAGGCAGCCGTCGACGTGCAGCCCGACGCCGCGCGACAGCGCCAGGTCGCTCAGGGCCTCGATGTCGTCGATCGTGCCGTACGGGTAGTTGCCGGCGGAGCCGAGGATGGCGATCGTGTCGTCGTCGATCAGCTCGGCCATCGCCGCGACGTCCACCCGGGTCGTCGCCGGGTCGACCGGGGCGACACGCAGCTCGACCCCGAACAGGTGGCACGCCTTGTCGAACGCGGGGTGGCCGGTCTCGGGCTTGACGAAGTTGGGTCTGGTGATCCCGCGGGTGGCGCGGGCGTGGTCGCGGTAGGCCAGCACGGCATGGGAGATGGAGCCCGTGCCTCCGCTCGTGACCAGGCCGACGGGGTCGCCGTCGTCGATGGCGTCCGCGTGGAACAGGTCGAGGGCCATGGCGATGATCTCGCCCTCGAAGCGCGTCGCGCTCGGGCACATGTCGCGCTGCAGGACGTTCACGTGGGCGAACAGCCCGAAGGCGCGGGTGAGGAAGTCGTAGTGGCTGTGGTCGCCGCAGTACATGGTTCCCGAGACCTGCCCGGTCTCCCAGAAGGCATCCTCCTCCTTGGCCATCTGGCTGAGCTCGTCGATGATGTCGTCACGGTCGCGGCCGTGCGCCGGGAAGGTCCGGTTGACGGCGAAGCGCTCGGCGTAGGGGAAGTCGCTGCTCATCGTGCTCCTCGGAGGGCGGTCCGGATGCTGCTCCGGAGTGCGACCAGCGTGCCACACTCCCCGAGGTGGACGACCCGGCACCCCGACCCGACATCGACCCCGAGCGGTTCTTCGAGGTCGATCTGCGCGTCGGCCGCATCCTCGACGTGCGCCCGTTCCCCGAGGCGCGTCGTCCGGCCTACCAGCTGGTGGTCGACTTCGGCCCGGCGGTCGGGACGCTGGAGACCTCGGCGCAGGTCACGAACTACCGCCCGGAGGAGCTGCTGGGACGGTCGGTGGTCGGAGCGATCAACCTGGGTGTGCGGCGCGTCGCCGGGTTCCGCAGCCAGTTCCTGGTGCTCGGCGCGGTCGAGACCGATGGATCGGTTCGGTTGCTGCGCCCCGATGGCGACCCGCCGCCGGGCACGCCGATCGCCTGACCACCGCCGAACTTGTAGCTGGCCGGTCGCCCGGCGGCGCGTGGGCTACAAGTTCGTTGCCTCCCGCCGAACTTGTAGCTGGCCGGTCGCCCGACGGCGCGTGGGCTACAAGTTCGTCGGTCAGAGCAGTTGGTCGTCGAGGTGCTCCGCCGTGCTGCCCCCGAGCTCGAGGGGGTCCATCCCGAGCTTGCGGTGGTCCCACGAACGGATCCGGCTGGCGTCGACCCGTACCGCGATCCGCTTGTGGAGCATGAACTCGACCAGCGGGCGCATCTCCTCGGTGTAGGGGCCGTTGTATCGCTCCCAGACGCTGATGCCGACCTTCCACAGGGTGTCGGGGTCCTCGACGACCTCGGCGGTCCCCTCCAACGACACGCCCCGGAGCTTGTCGTAGGTCAGGCCGTCCTCGATCAGGATCGTGACCCGCGGGTCGCGTCGGAGGTTCACCGCCTTCTGGGATGCCGCCTTGGTCTCGAACCAGACCTGGTCGTCGATGACCGCATACCACATGGCGACGAGGTGGGGACTTCCATCCGCGTTCAACGTCGCCAGCGTGCAGGTCCGACTCCGCTCGATGAAGTCGCGGACCTCGTCACGGTCCATCTCCACCTTGCTGCGCTCGTTCGTGCCCACGGCGACCCCCGTTTCAGATGCCCGGTTCCGGAACCCCGGGGTGGTCACATCATGCCCGCCCGCCGAGGTCGTCGGAATCGTCGGGGCGGAGCGACGCAGGCTGTCCGGTCAGCCTGCCGAGGGGGCCGATGCGGCGGCTCGACGGGCGACCGGGCCCACCAACGCGAGTCCGGCAGCGGCTCCGAGCCCGGCCACGACGAAGGCGGCCCGGTAGTCCGCGAGCGCCACCACCACGCCGAGAACCGCGGGTCCGAGCCCGCTCGCCAGGTCGAACGACAGCGAGAACGTGCCCACGGCCTGACCTCGCTCGGACTCGGGTACCGCGGCGACCGTTGCGCTGAACAGGGCCGGGAACAGGAGCGACATGCCGATCGCCAGGGCGACGACCGCCAGCCAGACCCCTGCCGTCCCCGACCAGAGACCCAGCAGCAGACCGCCCACGGCCAGGACCGACAACGCGGTCGACGACGCCCGGGTCCATCCGAGCTGGTCGGGCAGCTTTGCTCCGACGACCCGGATGACCAGGACGAGCACGCCGTAGACCAACAGCAGGGGCGCGACGTCGGCGAAGCCGACCGTCGGTCCGTACAGCGCGATGAAGGTGGCGAACCCGATGAACGGCAGCATCCCGAGGAGGAGGATCGCACCGGGCCCGAGCGCCGCCGGGTGCAGGAGGCGGAACGGCTGCGGTTCGCGTCGGACATCCCGAGGGGTCCCGAAGCCGAGAGCGCACGCGACCAGTCCGCAGCAACCCGCGAAGATCCACACGGCGTGGAACCCGGCCGAGTCACGGAGGCCCTCACCGACGAGCGGGCCGAACGCCAGACCGGCGTAGAGCGCGACCGAGAAGTACGACGCTGCCTCGCCGCGACGGTCGTCGGGAGCCATGTCCTGGATGGCGGTCGCGGCGCCGACCCACATCGCGGCTTCGCCCGCTCCGGTCAGGAGTCGCAGCGCAACCAGAGCCGCGATGCTGTCGACGAGGGTGTAGGCGAGGACCGACAGGCCCATGACCAACGAGCCGCCGATGACCAGGATGCGTCGACCCCGAGTGTCGCCCAGCCGCCCCGCCAGCGGGCGCAGCAGTGCGGCGGAGACGGCGAAGACCCCGACGGTGACGCCCACGGCCACGCTCCCGCCTCCGAGCTCGTCCTCGACGTACACCGGCAGGGTGGGGAGCAGAGCACCGAGGGCCACGAAGTAGAAGAGCGTCGCCGCGGTCACCAGGACGAAGCCGGGGCTCAGCAGGGACCGGCGGTCCTCGCCGGCGGAGGGGATGCCGAGCGCGGCGGACGGGTCGGAGGCGGCGGGCACGCCCCGACGCTATCGCCCGGGTCCTTCGGAGGCCGAACGACTTGCCGGCGGGGAACTACTCGGTCGGATCAC
>Ga0073905_10001208_pt1 | contig 13116 bp, 11 predicted proteins | sample KloWWTupernatant_FD_65482 | JGI IMG/M metagenome (GOLD analysis project Ga0073905, IMG submission 65482) | Active sludge microbial communities from Klosterneuburg, Austria, studying microevolution and ecology of nitrifiers - Klosterneuburg... | ecosystem: Engineered > WWTP > Aerobic digester >... | reverse complement strand
CTGTTTACAGGCGTCGTCGATTCAACCGTTGCGCTTGACATCAAGTACACCATGGTCTTGAGAACCAGTGGTGCCCAGGACATGATCGCCGGCGACCCGCCGACCAACGTTCCCGAGCCTGGCTCGCTGGCACTGGTCGGCCTGGCATTGGCCGGACTGGCCGGCAGCCGGCGGTTGCGTCGCAGGAACTGAGGCGCCTGATGTCGCGCCAGCTCCGGCACATGGCGCTCCCGTGTGGTGGGTGGCGCGCCATCTGCTGACAACGCGGGCTGGCCGGCTCAGCTCAGTCGGCTGCCGCCGCCCGTTGCAAACGATCCCGCACACCGTCCCATTGCGGGCCGTCGGGCGGTGACTCGACCCAGATCAGCTTGACGCCCTGGTCATCGAAACCCCGCAATACCGCAAACAGCTGCTGCGCCGTGGCGCCAGCGTCGTCCGGCATGCGCCGCTGCACGACACCGCTGGAGCCTGAACGCAAGGCCGACCGGCTGTAGGTGGCAATGACCGGCCCCTTCGCCGCCGGTGCGACATCGGTTCCCAGCATGTCCAGTGCGGTCTGCAGCGCCCGCTTGTCCATCAGACGCAGCTTGGCCCGCGGCGCGTAATGGGCCAGCAAAGTGCCCGAAGCGCGAGGTGCCGGCGCCTGAGCGGACGCAGGCAGTGCAGTCAATACCGGCTGACCCGCGGCCGACGCGAGTTGCGCCAAGCCGATCGCGCCTGGACGCAACAACACCGGCGCGCCACGGGTGCAGTCCACGATGGCCGACTCGATGCCGACGGCGCAGGCGCCACCGTCCAGAATCAGCAGGTCTGCGCCGAACTCGTCCTGCACATGGGCGGCCGTGGTCGGGCTGACGCGACCGAACTGGTTTGCGCTCGGCCCGGCCAGACCCATGACGCCCAATGCGCGGCAGGCATGCAGCAGCGCCTGCGCCACCGGATGGTCGGGGCAACGCAGGCCGATCGAATCCTGGCCCCCCGCCGCCGCACTGCCCACGCCCGGGCGACGCGGCAGGATCAAGGTCAAGGGCCCTGGCCAGAATGCCTGCATCAAGGCACTGGCAAACGGCGGCACCTCGCTGGCAAAATGTGCGACGCCGGCAGCGCCCTTGCCGATGTCGTCCAGATGCACGATCAGCGGATGGTTGCTCGGCCGGCCCTTGGCGCTGAACACCCGGGCCACGGCAGCGTCGGCGGCGGCATCCGCGCCCAGGCCATAGACAGTTTCGGTCGGGAACGCGACCAGCGCGCCGCCCTGCAATGCGGCGGCGGCGCGTCCGATGGCCTGGGCCGAATGTCCGTCCAGTATCACGTCAGCAAGCACTCACGGCAAGTCCAGACCCAGCAGACTGGCCGCCTGCTGCGCGGTTGCGCGCACCTGGTCCACCGACGCCGCGGTGATCGTCAGGTGGCCCATCTTGCGGCCACGGCTGGCGCGCAGTTTGCCGTACAGATGCAGATGGACGCCAGGCAAGGCCAGCAGCGCTGACCAATCGGGCGTTTGTGGTGCGTCGCCACCCGGATGGCCTGGCGCGTCGTACCACAGGTCGCCGAGCAGGTTCAGCATGATGGCCGGGCTGTGCTGGCGCGGTGGCGTCAAAGGCAAGCCCGCCAGCGTGCGCACCTGCAGGTCGAACTGGGATTCGTCGCAGGCATCCAACGTGTAATGTCCGCTGTTGTGCGGACGCGGTGCAATCTCGTTGACCAGCAGCACCTCGGCGCCATCTTGCGCCACCACGAAAAACTCGACACACAACACGCCGACATATTGCAGTTCCTGTGCGACCGCGCGGGCTGCATGTAATGCCGATTCGGCCAGCTCCGGTGCCAGGTTTCCGTCAAAGACCTCGGTCATCGCCAGAATTCCGTCGCGGTGCAGGTTGCGCTGCACCGGGTAAGTCACCATCGCACCGTCCCAGCCACGCGCCACCAGCACCGAGCACTCGGCGCGCAGATCGAGCTGGCGCTCGAGCACGCAGGCCACGGACTTGAGCTGCGCCCAGGCCGCAGCGAGCTCGGCCCTGTCGCGCACCCGGACCTGGCCCTTGCCGTCGTAGCCGAGCCGGGCGGTCTTGAGAATGCCGGGCAACAGCGCGTCATCCACCGAGGCCAGTTCCTGCGCTGTGGAAATGACAGCGTACGGCGCGGTGGGCACGCCACAGACCTTGAAATGCGCCTTTTCGCGCATCCGGTCCTGGGCGATGGCCAGCGATCGGGACGATGGTGAAACCGTCCGGTGTTCCCCCAGCGTGCGCATCGCACCCGAGGGCACGTTCTCGAACTCGGTGGTGATGGCCGCGCAGTGCTGCATCATCTGCGCCAGGGCCTGCGTGTCCAGATAATCGGCCTGCACATGAAAATGGCTGACCAGGCCTGCCGGGCTGGCCGGATCGGGATCGAGCACCGCTGTGAAGTAGCCCATGCGCTGCGCCGCATGCACGAACATCCGACCCAGCTGGCCGCCACCCATGACACCCAGCGTGGTCTGCTGACCACTGGCCGTCGTTCCGGGAAGAATGGCCTGTTTCAGCATGGTGCTGGCGCCGCGGCGCCTGGGCTGGATCGCTTGCACACCATCGTCACGCCGTGCCACCTCTGGCAGGCATCAAGGCCTCTGTCGGCGGCGGCACCACCATGGCACGTGCCGCCTGCGTCTCTTCGGCGCGGAAGGCCTGCAAGCGGGCTGCCAGGTCGGCGTCTTCGTTGGCCAGCAGTGCCACCGCAAACAGCGCTGCGTTGGCTGCACCGGCAGCGCCGATCGCGAAGGTCGCCACTGGAATACCCTTGGGCATCTGCACGATGCTGTGCAGCGAGTCGACGCCCGACAGGTGTTTGCTGGCCACCGGCACACCCAGGATCGGCAGCGTTGTCTTGGCTGCCAGCATGCCCGGCAGATGGGCCGCACCACCGGCCCCGGCGATGATCGCCTTGAGGCCTCTTTCGCGTGCCTGCTCGGCGTATGCGAACATGTCGTCGGGCATCCGATGGGCCGAAACCACGCGCGATTCGTAGCCGATTCCAAACTGTTGGAGAATCTGTACTGCGTGTTGCATGGTGTCCCAGTCGGAACTGGAACCCATCAGGACGCCGATTTGAAGTTTCATGGTGTTGGTGAGACAGGGGTACAGGCCCTGGCAATGTGCCGGCCTTCCGTCCACCGCCCGATTTTAGTCAGTCCCCTTGTCATCGCCTGCATACCCACAATGATCAACGTCACCGCCGCCAATTTTGAAGCCGAAGTCATCGAGGCATCGATGGATATTCCCGTACTGGTCGATTTCTGGGCGCCGTGGTGCGGCCCGTGCAAGGTGATCGGCCCGCTGCTGGAGAAAATCGAGGCCGATTACCAGGGCCGTTTCAAGCTGGTCAAGATCGACTCCGACCAGGAGCAGGAAATCAGCCAGGCCTTCGGCATTCGCAGCATCCCCACCTGCGTGCTGATGGTCGGCGGCAAGCCTGTCGACGGCTTCATGGGCGCCGTGCCCGAAGGCCAGCTCAAGACATTCCTGGACAAGCACCTGCCACCGGCAGACATTCTGGAGGCCGAGGTTACCGGCGAGACGATTGCCGACGCGCCCGACGCCAACGACCCGCAGGCGCAACACGAAGCCCTGCAGCAGGCCGTGCTGCAGAAGCCGGACGACGACGATGCGCGTTTTGCCTACGTCAAGTTCCTGCTGCAAGGCGGCAAACTGGCCGAAGCCAAGGCAGCGCTGGCGCCGGCCTTGCCGCGGATCGCGCTGGTACGGCGTCTGGACTCGCTACACCAGTGGGCCTCGGCGATCGACTTTGCCGCCGAGCAGGGCGCGCCCGACGCAGCACTGGCCGGATTCGATGCCCGCATCGCAGCCGGCAAGCGGGATTTCGATGCCCGATTTGCCCGGGTTCGCATGTTGATGGCCGCCCAGCAATGGACCGCGGCGATGGATGAACTGCTCGAGATCCTGATGCGCGACAAGGCCTGGAGCGAGGAACTCGCGCGCAAGACCTACATTGCGATCCTGGACATCATCGAGCCGCCACCGGTCAAGGTCGCAGATGGACAGATTCCGCCGGTGGACCCGGTGGTGGCGACTTATCGGCGGCGCCTGAGCAGTGTTGTACTGAGCTGAGCGTAACCCGACCCTTGCCGCAGCAGGGGAGGGAAGTATGGCGTCGACACCACGAAGCGATGCTATACGCCCCGATATCAGTTGCGGGCCTGCTCGATCAAGGCCACGATGCTGCCCATCGTGGCCAGCCGCTCGGGGTCGAAACCGCTGGCGGAGAAGTCGATGCCGTAGGTCTCCTCGAGGTAGACGACGATTTGCATGATCGCCAGCGAATCGAGCAACCCCGACGCGACCAGCGGGTCGTCCAGCCCCAGGCTTTCGACCACCACGCCGGGCTTTTGTATCGTGCGCAGAAATTGGCGCAACGCATCCAGCACCTGGACCTGATTGCCGCTGCTCATGAAGAGGCTCGCGCAGACAACACCCGCACCATGTCCAGCGGGGCCTCACCCGCACAGGCGTCTCGCACGGCTTCGCGATTGATCTTGCCGCGCGAGGTGCGCGGAATCTCGGCCACTGCCCACCAGCGTGCTGGCATCTTGGGTTCGGCCAGGTGGCGTTGCATCCAGGCATGCAGGGCACGCACCGTGTCATCGCTGGTATCGGCCAGCACTACGGCCATGCCGACGACCTGGCCGTACATCGCATCTTCGATCGCGAAGGTGCAGACATCGCTGGCCTTGTCGAAACGCTCGACCACGGCATCGACATCGGCCGGATAGATCTTCATGCCGCCCTTGTTGATCTCGTCACGCTCGCGCCCGCGCAGCGACAGGCGGCCACGCGCGTCCAATACTCCGATGTCGCCGGTGAAGAACCAGCCGTCGATGACCGCCTTGGTGGTCAGGTCGTCGCGCTGGAAATACCCTTTCATCAGTGCCGGCGTATTGAGCCAGACATAACCGGTTTCGCCGACCGCACATTCGGCGCCGGCATCCAGTGGTGTATCGGTCTCGCAGGTGCGCAGCACCTTGATGACGGCGCCCCAGCCCTCGCCGATCAGGCCATCTTCGGCAGGTACATCCGCATCGGCCAGGCCCGCGACCCAGCTGCCGGTTTCGGTGATGCCATAGGCATTGCAGACCTGCCGGGTACCGGTCCAGTTGCGGATTTCTTCCCACACATGGGCCGACAACGGCGCCGAACCGACATGCACCCGCTGCAGGCTGCCGGCCTGCGGGCGGCGCGACAACTTGAGTGCCATGCGCCAGACCGATGGCACCGACGACATGAAGGTGATGCGGTGCTCGTCCAGCAAGGCCCCCAATCGCATGATGATGTCGGGTCGGAACGGCGGCGTGATGTACAGGTCCTGCCCCGACAGCCACGGAAACAGGCAGTTGCAGATCAGCCCGTGACCGAAATGCGTCGGCAACATGCACAAGGTGCGCGCAAACGCCTCGGTGCCGAGCTGATCGCGCAAGGCCATCCAGCGTGCGCGCAGCGAACGATGCGTATGGACCACGCCCTTGGGCGCGCCGGTGGAGCCGGACGTGAAAAGAATCAGCGCATCGTCATCGAGGTGGCTGAGCCCCGCCGTCGCCTGCGCATCACCGGTGTTGGTGGTCAGCACGTGGGCGACCCCGGCCTCGGTCAGCGCGGCAATCACCGCCGGATCGGTCGCGTCGTCTATCACCGCCAATCGCGGACTGGCGGCCTGCACCAGCGTGGCGACCTCGAATGCGGTCAGCCGCGCGTCGATCGGAACCGCGCAGGCGCCCAGGCGCCAGATCGCCAGCAACTCGGCAAAGAACTCCAGCCGGTTGCCAAACGGAAGAAAAACCCTGTCGCCCCGTGTCAGGCCCAGGCGCTGGAACCGTGCCACACGCCGCGCCACTTCGGTGGCGATGGTGTCGGGCTCCCACCGGCGCGTCGTGATGGGTTCGACCAGGGCACCCAGCCGCAAATCCATAAACATTTGTCAATCCCTCCAATCGTTCGCCAGCCTTCAAGCCAGGCCCCAAAGGCCCAGGAAGAACCGGAGTCTGACCTCGAACGATGCACCGCCACCGGTGTTCCAGATCGAGATCAGCGAAAAAAATGTCCATACACCGGCGATGCGCCAAACCCGCCGGGCCGGGCCCACCAAAGCAGCCGCACCTCGCCGATCCTGCTCGCGCAACATCGACACGAAGATACCCAGCGCCAGCAGCAAGCAATAAAACATGCGCGGGGCTTGCGCGTCGAGCACCTGCAGCAGATGGCCCTGCGCCAGCGCGTCCGATTCCTTGATGACATGGTAGTACACGTTGCCGACAAAAGCGGCGGCGAAAACGGCCACCAGCAGCCGCAGCCCAGGCCAATGGCGCAGCCGTTTGGCCGGACCGGTGAACGTCGGCATGAAAAAGAACGTGACCAGCAATTCCTTGAAATAGTAGTAGTAGCGGTTCCAGAACTCGACAATGGATTCGGCCAGCAGGGGTTTGTAGGTATTGCGGAAAACGTTGAAACCGTACAGCCGCAGGAAGCCGACGATCAGGTGGCCCTTGACGGCCAGGCGCAACACATCGGTGATCAGGTTGGCATAGATGCTGATCCACGCAGACAGCCTGGCTCCGGCTGGAGCCGCCTGCAGCATGTCCTGGAGTTCCGGCACGCCCGCTGTCCACCCACCCCACGAATGGCCCAGCCAATTGGCATCGCCATGGACCAGCGCATTGAACGCCGTCAGCACCAGGCGCCACAACACGGCCAACAGCAACAGCCGGATACCGGCCAGTTGCGAACGGGCCAATGCTTCGGTGGTCCTGGCCTCGCATTGCGAAAGATACGCCAGCCCTTTCCCGTATGGCGTATCGGTGCCGCCCCAGGCAGGCCACAAATACATGACATGGTCGCGCCAGGTGGTTCCCGCAATGCGGCCATGCTGGCCGGCCAGTACCAGATAGGCCAGTCGCCACAGCAACAACGGGAACAACACGGCCACCCCGAGCAGCACTGCACGCCACGGTCCCTGGTCCGTGGTGGTGAACGTCAAAGCCACCAGCATCAGCCAGTAGCTCGCGTGCAACGCCCATTGGGGGTGGCGGCGCAGCGGCGCCGGCAATCGGGAAAAACCGGCTGCGGCACGGTAGACCAGCGCCAGCAAGGCGAACATCGCCACGACAACCGACACCACACCCCAAGCTTCGCGGGGAAGGTGCAGCGCCGGATGTTTGCCCATTGTGCCCACCGTGGTGACGATGCCGACACCCAGCGCACCCAGCGCCAACAGCAGGCGGCGGCGGGCCGGGGGGGTGAGCCAGACCAGCGCGCGACCAAAGATGCGGCACCACCAGGCCACGATCGCCGGGCACTCGTGGAACTGCCACACGTCACGCAACGCCATCATGGTGCCAGCGTCTGCTCAACGGGGATCCAGTCAGTGGGTTGGTTGTACGCGCTGCGCTGCCCCCAGCGTCAACCGGCCCGGGTCAGCCGCTCAAGCGCTTCCTGGTAACGCGCCGCGGTGGCATTGGCCACTTCGGCCGGCAGGGCTGGCGCCGGTGCCCGCTTGTTCCAGGGCTGTCCGTCGATACGCACCTGCTCGAGCCAGTCACGGACAAACTGCTTGTCGTAACTCGGCGGGTTGCTGCCTTCGACATAGTCTTCAAGTGGCCAGAAGCGCGACGAATCCGGCGTCATGACCTCGTCCATCAGGACCATCCGGCCCTGCGCGTCCAGGCCAAACTCGAACTTGGTGTCGGCAATGATGATGCCCTTGGCCAGCGCGATCTGCGCACCCGCCTGGTACAACGCGATACTGGTATCGCGCATCTGCGCAGCCAGCGCGGGCCCGATCATCTCGACCGTGCGCTCGTAGGTGATGTTTTCGTCATGTTCACCCGCCTCGGCCTTGGCCGCCGGGGTATAGATCGGCTGTGGCAGTTTCGACGCATTGTGCAGGCCTGCCGGCAGCGGCACGCCACAGACCGACTGGCCCTGCTGGTACTCCTTCCAGCCGCTGCCGGCCAGATAACCCCGCACCACGGCCTCGACCGGCAGCGGGCGCAGGCGCTTGACCAACATGGACCGACCCCGCACCTGGTCGCGTTCATCGGGCGCCACGACATCCTCGGGCGCCTCACCGGTCAGGTGATTCGGGCAGATCGCGCCCAGCTTGCCGAACCAGAACAGCGCCATCTGCGTCAGCAGGCTGCCTTTGCCGGGAATCGGCTGGTCGAGCACCACGTCAAAGGCGCTGAGGCGGTCGCTGGCGACCATCAGCAGGCGGTCGTCGCCGACCGCATAGTTATCGCGCACCTTGCCGCGCGCAAGCAGGGGCAGGGAGTGAATATCGGAGGTATGCAGCGCAGGCGAGGTATCGGGCATGCGCAGATTTTAGGGGGCACCGGATGGCGCCCCCGGCGCAGCGCTTACTGAACGACCTGCGCCAGTTCGCCCCGCGCGTATTGCCCGGCCACGTACTTCAGGTTGTTGCCTTTGATCTTGCTGCCCTGGCCCTCACAGCCGAACTCGATATAACGCTGCCTGCAGACCTGCTTGGCCGCCTCGCGCGCCGGCTTGAGCCAGTCGCGTGGGTCGAATTTCTCCGGGTTTTCGGCCAGGTATTTGCGCACTGCACCGGTCATGGCCAGCCGCACATCGGTGTCGATGTTGACCTTGCGCACGCCGAACTGGATCGCCTTCTGGATCTCCTCGACCGGCACGCCGTAGGTCTCCTTCATATTGCCACCGTACTGGCGGATGATGGCCAGCAGGTCTTGCGGCACCGACGATGAACCGTGCATCACCAGATGGGTATTGGGCAGCCGGCGGTGAATTTCCTTGATGCGCTCGATCGCCAGGATGTCGCCGGTGGGCTTGCGGGTGAACTTGTAGGCACCGTGGCTGGTACCGATCGCAATCGCCAGCGCATCGAGCTGGGTGCGGCGCACGAAATCGGCGGCCTGCTCGGGGTCGGTCAGCAGCTGCTCGCGCGTCATCGTCGCGTCGGTGCCGTGCCCGTCTTCCTTGTCGCCGCGCATGGTCTCGAGCGAGCCCAGGCAACCGAGTTCGCCCTCGACCGTGACACCGGTGGCGTGTGCCATGTCGACCACCTTGCGCGTCACCTCGACGTTGTAGTCGTAACTGGCGATGGTCTTGCCGTCGGCCTCCAGCGAGCCATCCATCATGACCGAACTGAAGCCCAGGTCGATCGCGCCCCTGCAGACATCGGGGCTCTGGCCGTGGTCCTGGTGCATGACCAGCGGAATATGTGGATAAGCCTCAACCGCTGCGGCAATCAGATGCTTGATGAACGCCTCGCCGGCATATTTGCGGGCGCCGGCACTGGCCTGCAGGATCACCGGCGCGCCAACTTCGTCGGCCGCGGCCATGACGGCCTGCACCTGCTCCAGGTTGTTCACATTGAAGGCTGGAATGCCATAGCCGTTGGCGGCCGCATGGTCCAGCAATTCGCGCATCGAGACGAGTGCCATTGTCATAACTCCCTGGGTGGTTTTGGATATCGCACAGGCCGCCTGCACGCAACCGGTTGGTAACCGGCCTGTAACCGGGAAATTTTAACGTGCCAGCCCGACAATCGGGTCCTGGTTCATACTTGGCGCTTTTGCGCGCACCCTCGCAGTCGCCTGGCGACTGACGGGGTCCAACCCGACATGGACAGCGAATCCGCTTACCGGCAACGAATCCGCACCCGCACCATCCTCTGGACCCTGGCGCTGTTCACGCTGTTCGTGCTATGGGACCTGACCTCGCTGGATCTGCGCCTGGCGCACTGGTTCGGTACCGCCAGCGGCTTTCCGCTGCGCGACCACTGGTTGTGGTCCAAGGTGCTGCACGAAGGCGCGCGACGCGTGGCCTGGGCATTGCAGCTGGTGCTGCTGCTTTCGGTCTGGTGGCCGTTCGGCGTGTTGCGCAGCCTGACCCGCAGGCAGCGGGTCCACATGTTCGTGGCCGCAATGTTTTGCGTCATGGCCGTCTCCGTGCTCAAGGACATGAATGCCACCAGTTGCCCCTGGGATCTGGCGGAGTTTGGCGGCAAGGCGATCTACGTCTCGCACTGGAACTGGGGCGTTTTCGACGGCGGCGTCGGACGCTGCTTTCCCGCCGGCCATGCGTCCGCCGCGTTCTGCTTTCTGCCCGGCTACTTCTGGCTGCGCGAGAAAACTCCGCGCGCCGCCAGAATCTGGCTCACGGCCACGCTGGTGGCCGGTTTCACGATCGGGCTGGCGCAACAGATCCGCGGCGCCCACTACCTGAGCCACACGTTATGGACCGGATGGATCTGCTGGATCATCGCTGCCCTGAGCCACGGCCTGCTCGAAGGCCGCAAGCAGCGCGCGCCGTTCCTGTCGCGCGACACCGGCAAGCGCTGAAAAGCGCGGTCGCAGGCGCGCCACCGAATCCGCGAACCTGGACGGTGCAGCGTCAGACGACCCGGCAGATCTTGAGCATGTTGGTGCCACCGGGCGCACCCATGGGCTCACCGCAGGTGATGGCGTAGACATCGCCACTGCCAACGATATTGCGCGACTTCAGATGGTTTTCAGCCTCCAGCAGCGCGGTATCGCGGTCCAGGCTGTTGTCCATCAACAGCGGACGCACGTTGCGGTACAGCGCCATCTTGCGTTGTGTCGCGATCCGCGGTGTCAGCGCATAGATCGGCACCTGGATCAGGTGGCGGCTCATCCACAAGGCGGTCGAGCCGCTGTCGGTCATCGCCACAATCGCCTTGGCACCCATGTGGTAGGCCGTGAACAACGCGCCCATCGCAATCGACTGGTCGATGCGCCCGAAAGTCTTGCCCATGAAATCGGCTTCGAAGTTGGCGATCTCGTGTGACTCTGCGGCATGGCAGATCTTGGCCATCTCGACCACCGTCTCCAGCGGATATTTGCCAGCCGCGGTCTCGGCCGACAACATCACCGCGTCGGTGCCGTCGAGCACCGCATTGGCCACGTCGCTGACCTCCGCGCGTGTCGGTACCGGGTTGGTGATCATCGACTCCATCATCTGGGTGGCGGTGATCACCACCTTGTCGTGTTCACGCGCGAGCTTGATCATGCGTTTCTGCAGTGCCGGCACCGCCGCGTTGCCGACCTCGACCGCCAGGTCGCCGCGCGCCACCATGATGCCGTCGCTGGCCAGCAGAATCTCGAGCAGCCGCGGAATGGCCTCGGCACGTTCGATCTTGGCGATCAGGCCGGGACGGTGGCTGCCGTCGACCGAGGCCACGCTGCACAGTTGGCGCGCCATTTCCATGTCGGTGGCGTTCTTCGGGAAACTGACAGCTACATAGTCGGCCTTGAACCCCATCGCGGTACGGATGTCGTCCATGTCCTTGGCCGTCAGCGCCGGCGCGGTCAGCCCGCCGCCGAGTTTGTTGATGCCCTTGTTGTTGGACAGCTCGCCACCGATCTTGACTGTCGTGTGCACCGCCTCGCCCCGCACCGCGTCCACGTAGATGACGATGAGGCCGTCGTTGAGCAGCAAGGTGTCGCCCGCCTTGACCTCGCGTGGCAATGACTTGTAGTCCAGTCCGACCGCGTCTTCGTCACCGAGTTCGACGCGGGTGGCATCGAGCACGAACCTGGCGCCGGCCTTGAGCATCACCTTGCCGTCGGCAAATTTGCCGACCCGGATCTTGGGGCCTTGCAGGTCGGCCATGATGGCCACCTCACGCCCGGCACGTTGCGCGGCCTCGCGCACCAGCCGTGCACGGTCGATATGGTCTTGTGCCACGCCATGGCTGAAGTTGAGCCGGACAACGTTGACGCCGGCCCGTATCATCTGTTCGAGCAAGGCTGGATCACTCGATGCGGGGCCGAGGGTGGCAACAATCTTGGTAGCGCGGCGCAAAGCCATGGTGGTGTCTCCGTTCTTGATCGGGCAATTCTCCCATCGAATCGGTTACCAGCCGATTACCGGCACCACCGCACACACCGCCACACCATCGCCGACCGGTTTTGGTCGGCGGGGAAATCAGCACCTGGCGCGCTTGGCCAGGATCTCGAATGCCGGCAGGGTCTTGCCTTCGAGCACCTCGAGAAATGCACCACCACCGGTGGAGATATAACCAATGTCCTTTTCGATGCCGTATTTGGCAATCGCCGCAAGCGTGTCGCCACCACCGGCGATCGAGAATGCATCGCTGTCGGCAATCGCCTTGGCGATGCGTTTGGTGCCGGACTCGAAGGCGGCGAACTCGAACACACCGACCGGACCGTTCCAGACGATGGTGCCGGCGCCTGCCAGCTGCTCGGCAAGTTGATTGGCGGTCTGCGGGCCGATGTCCAGGATCATGTCGTCGTCGGTCACGTCGCTGGCCGCCTTGACCGTGGCCTTGGCGTCGGCCTTGAACTCCTTGGCCGTCACCACGTCGATCGGTATCGGCACCGCGGCGCCACGCGCTGTCATCGCCAGAATGACGGCCTTGGCCTCGTCCAGCAGGTCGGGTTCGGCCAGACTCTTGCCGATCTTCAGGCCGGCAGCGAGCATGAAGGTGTTGGCAATGCCACCCCCGACGATCAACTGGTCGACGTTGGCAGCCAGGCTCTTGAGGATGGTCAGCTTGGTCGACACCTTGGAGCCGGCCACGATGGCCACCAGTGGCCGGCGCGGCGCCTTCAAGGCCTTGGTGATGGCATCGATCTCGGCTGCCAGCAACGGACCGGCACAGGCAACTGGTGCGAACTGCGCGATTCCATACGTGCTGGCCTCGGCCCGGTGCGACGTGCCGAAGGCATCGTGCACGAAGATGTCGCACAGCGCAGCCATCTTGCGCGCCAGGGTTTCGCTGTTCTTCTTCTCGCCGACGTTGAGGCGACAGTTCTCCAGCATCACCACCTGGCCGGGCTCCAGTGCCCGCCCCTCGAGCTTGAATCCGTCGGTCCAGTTGGACACCAGCGGAACCGTGCATTTGAGCAGTTCACCCAGGCGCTCGGCGACCGGCGCCAGCGAGTCGGCCGGCGTGAAGCTTCCCTCGGCGGGCCGGCCCAGATGTGATGTGACCATGACCGCGGCCCCGGCATCGAGCGCCATGCGGATGCAGCCGACCGACGCGCGGATCCGCGTGTCCTCGGTGATCCGGCCGTCATTGTCTTGCGGCACGTTGAGATCG
>Ga0073905_10001200_pt1 | contig 13140 bp, 8 predicted proteins | sample KloWWTupernatant_FD_65482 | JGI IMG/M metagenome (GOLD analysis project Ga0073905, IMG submission 65482) | Active sludge microbial communities from Klosterneuburg, Austria, studying microevolution and ecology of nitrifiers - Klosterneuburg... | ecosystem: Engineered > WWTP > Aerobic digester >... | reverse complement strand
ACCGACTTCATGAGCTATTGCGATAACCAGTGGATCTCGGACTTCACAACCACCAACCTCCGAAATTCGATCAACAGCCGCTTCCCAGCCGCGCTGGCTCTGGCCCGCCCGGAGGCGGCCGAAGCGGCCAGCGCAGCGGGCGATTTCCTGCGGCTGTATGGCACGATCAGCGCCGCTGGCGTGGCCGTCCTGGATGAAGTCAAGCGTGTGCCCTGGGTGCCCGTGGCATCGACGCTTGGCAGTGGCGGCTATGCCATCCGGCTGTTTGACGGCGTGAACGCGCAACTGGCGAGCTATACCTTTGACGCGCCGACTGGCACGCTCGAGTCCGGCGCCATCGTGCGCGGCATTTCGCATAACGTGAACTATGTCGCCGGAACCCGGCGGATCGGGATCTTCGACTTCGGGGCCGGCCAGGAAATTGGCAGCATGGCGGTCAGCGCAAATGCGCCAACCGTCTTTGGTCTGACCTATCTGCCGTCCGCGCCGCTCCCTGCCTCCGGGCCGGTCACGCTCACCTGGTCGTCGGCGGATGCGGATGGCGATCCGCTCAAGCATGAGATCTGGTACAGCGCCGACAATCAGGCCTCCTGGCGCATGCTCGCCAACGGGATCACCGGCACGACCCATACCCTTGACGCGTCCGAATTGGAGGGCACCAATGGCGGGTTGTCCGCGTATTTCCGCGTCTTTGCCTGGGATGGCGCACTGACCGGGTACGCTGAACCGATCAAGTTTGCCGTCGTGGGCAAGAGACCCGAGGCCGCGGTTGTCGCGCCCGCCAACAACGCCCGCTACGGTTACGGCCAGTCCTTCGCGCTGGAAGGACTCGGGCAGGACTTTGAAGATGGGACCCTGCCCGACAACCGGATGAGCTGGACGTCGAACCTGAACGGCTTTCTGGGCAGTGGCCGCCTGATCCACCCCGAGCTGCTCTCGCCCGGGATTCACACCTTGACCTTGCGCATGACCGACACGCACAACATGACCAGCACCGCCTCGGTCCGGGTGCAGATTGACACCGAGGTCGAACTGGCTGGCGTCGCGGCCAACACCCTGGCGGTGTGGCCGGCCGTCACCGGATTTCTGGGGAACTGGGCCGGCACCCCGATTCCCACTCAGACCCTCAGCATCCGGAATCTGTTCGGAACGAACATTCCGTGGACGGCGGCCACAAACGCGGACTGGCTTGCCTTGTCGAAGACGTCCGGGAGCACCGCCGACCGCATTGTCATGACGGCCACCAACGGCGTCGTGGCGACCCAACCCGAACGGACGGCCGTGATCACGATCACCGCGCCCCTGGCTGCGAACAGCCCGCAGGTCGTCACGGTCACGTTCGAACTGCTGTCCGGCCCGCCTCTGCGGGCGTATACGGCGCTGGTCATGCGGTAGGCGGGCCAAAGCCCCGCTCCCAGCGGGAGACGGCATGGGGTCTTCACCACAAAGACACAAAGGCACAAAGAGACCAAGGTTTCTTTGTGTCTTTGTGCCTTTGTGGTGAAACAGCTCCCGGCTGTCGGCGCCTGCTCCGCTAGAATGAGCAGGCCATGAAGAATGTCCTCATCACCGGCGGGGCCGGGTTTATCGGCTCCAACTACGTCCGCTACGCTTTGGAGCGCCACCCTGATTGGAACGTCGTCGTCTACGACAAATTCACCTACGCCGGCAACCCGGACAACCTGGTCGACATCGCGGCCAAGTTCAAGGGCCGCTATGCGCTCGTGCGGGGCGATATCGCCGACCGCGAGGCCGTCTTCGACGCCGTGCGCGGCAACAACATCAGCGTCATCATCAACTTCGCCGCCGATTCGCACGTCGATCGCTCGATCGAGACGCCCGGCACCTTCATCATGACCGACTGCTACGGCACCTACGAGCTGCTCGAGGCCGCCCGCGCTTTCAAGGTTGAGCGCTATCACCAGATCTCGACCGACGAGGTGTATGGCGACATCGACCCGCCCGGGCGCAGCCTGGAGAGCGACCCCGTGCGCCCGAGCAGCCCGTATTCGGCCAGCAAGACCGGCGGCGATTTGCTCTGCCTGGCCTATCACCGCACCTATGGCCTGCCCGTTACGATCACCCGCGGGACCAACAACATCGGACCGTTTCAGTACCCCGAGAAGGTCGTCCCAGTCTGGGTAACCAATGCCATCGACGATTTGCCGCTTCCGCTCTACGGAGACGGCAAACAGATGCGCGACTACCAGTATGTCCTCGATCACTGCGAGGGCATCGATGTGGTCGTCGAGAAGGGTGTGCCGGGCGAGGCTTATAACGTGGGCAGCGGGGTGGAGACCGCCAACCTCGATCTCGCCCACGCGATCCTGGATCTGCTGGGCAAGCCGCATTCGCTTATCCAGCCGATCACCGACCGGCCGGGCCACGACCGGCGCTATGCCGTCGACACCAGCAAAGTCCGCGGCCTGGGCTGGGCGCCGTCCAACACCTTCGCCGAGGCGATCGAGAAGACCGTGCGCTGGTACCGCGACAACGAAGCGTGGTGGCGCAAGATCAAGACCGGCGAGTATCTCGATTACTACAAGCGCCACTACGGCGGTCGAGAAGTCGGGTAACGGTGTTCGAGCTTACGTTTCTCGGCACGGCAGCGTCCACGCCGCTGCCTCGGCGCGGGCTGTCCTCGGCCATCGTCACCCACGACGACTACCGCTTCATGGTCGATTGCGGCGAGGGCACTCAGCGCCAGCTCCTCTCGAGCGGGCTTGGCTTTCGGCGGCTCGAGCACATCCTGCTGACCCACGCCCACCTCGACCACTACTTTGGGCTGGGCGGGATGCTGTCGACCCTCGCCCAGTGGGAGACCCTCGACCGGCTGCGGATCTATGGCGGGAACGCCGTCCTCGACCGGGTCGAGGACCTGATCTACCGGATCGCCTTTCGGGGTCAGAAGCCGCCGATGAAGATCGAGTTGGTTGCCATCAAGCCCGGCGTCCTGGTCAGCGCCGATGACTTTGATGTGGTCGCTTTTCCGGTCCGGCACCGCGGGCCGGACTGCTTTGGCTTTTTGTTTCAAGAGCATTCGCGCCGCCCGTTTCTGAACGAGCGCGCGACCGAGCTGGGCGTGCCGAATGGCCCCGAGCGTCGCGAGCTGGTCAAGGGCGCGCCGATCACGCTGGCGGACGGGCGGGTCATTCAGCCCGACGATGTGCTCGGCCCGCTGCAGCGCGGGTGCAAGTTGATGATGACCGGCGATTGCGCCGAGACCGAGAGCCTGGTCAAAATCGCCCGCGACGCCGACGCGATCGTCACCGAGGCGACCTATCTCGATGTCGATGCCGAGCTCGCCCGCAGCTACGGCCACCTGACCGCCGGCGACGCGGCCCGCTTCGCGCTCGAGGCCGGCGCGCGGCAGCTCATGCTCAACCATATCTCCGGCCGGAACAGCGAGAAGGACATTGCCGACGAGGCCCGCGGGATCTTCCCCAACGCCGTCGTCGCGCGTGACTTCGACACGTTCAAGATTCGAGGTGGATGAGTGTTTTGCATAGGTGGGCAAGTACTGCCGGCATGGGTACTCGGAGCGCCGGTATTGGAGCGCCCACTCAATACGTGCAGCATTTCACGCTCGTTTGCCGGCCAATGCCCAACGGCATGAATTGATGACGGCGTTCAACGCCTGGCCCCGAAGGGGCCAAATGTGATAGCCCAGGGCGAAGCCCTGGGTTACGCCCCCATATTCGTGCCGAGCCCTGAAAGGGCGAGATACCCGAGTGTTGCATTGGATGACCCATCTCGGGGTTGACGACGGTCCGTGCAGTTGCGCCCTTTCAGGGCTTGGCGTGTGTTATCACCGCTTTCCCAGGGCTTCGCCCTGGGCTGTCTCATTCGGCCCTTTCAGGGCCGGGGACTGACTAGTTTCCCAAGGCGTTGACCTGGGCTATCTGGTGTGGGCCCTGCAGGGCCGGGCACGGATTGCGTCACCAACGCAATGCCGTTGGGCGATAACCTATGCGCCACCCATCCGCTTCACGGTCTTCTTTGTCGGCAGGGCCGTCCACGGATCCTCGGGCCAGGGGTGCTTGTTATAGCGCCCGCGCAACTCCTTGCGGACCGACGGGTAGGTGGTCGTCCAGAAGCTGCGCAGATCCTGGGTGACCTGGATCGGCCGTTGGGCGGGCGAGAGCAGATGCAACAGCACCTTCGTCCGGCCTGCGTTGACGGTCGGCGTATCCGCCTGACCGAACATCTCCTGCAACTTCACGGCCAGAACCGGCGCGGCGCCGTCGGGGAAGTACTCCAGCCGGATCGATGACCCGCTTGGAACCACGAGATGGGCGGGCGCCAAATCATCCAGATCGATGCGCTGCCGGCGCGTGGCGAGAGCGGCCAACATCGCTTGGGTGTCCAACCGGGCGAAATCGGCCCGGCTGGACACGCCCTCGAGCCATGGCCCAAGCCAATCGTCGACCCGGGCCAGCAGCCCCGCGTCGGAAACGTCCGGCCACGGCTCGCCGCGCCAGGCCCGCACGCTCTCCATCCGGGCCTGCCATTGGCGGGTCTCTTCCGTCCAGGTCAACAGACCCAGCCCCTCCGTCCGAAGCGCATCGCACAACGTGCTATTCCGTTCTTCACGGGGCGGATTGGCGAGCGGGCGCTGGGACAGGACCAACTCGCCGACCCGTCGCTCGCGCTGGGCGAGCAGCGCGCCCTTGCGCGCGTCCCAGCCCACCACATCGTGTTCGATGGCCAACGCCTCGAGGTCCGTCTCGCGCAAGGGGGCGGCAAAGTGGATCCTGCCCTCGTCGCTGCCGTCGTCGAGGTGGGCGACGGCGAGCCAGTCCGATCCGTGCAGGCCGTCGCCGTCGGGCAGGCGCACACCCCGCCCGTTGGCCATCCGATACCGGGCGGACCCGCGCTCTCTCGCCCGCGCGATGCGATCGGGATAGGCCAGGGCTACGAGCCGGGCCACGTCCTGCGGGTCGACCGGGCCATTGTCGATCCGCGCGTTGAGCTGCCGGCGCCACAGACCCGCGATCCGCTCGATCCGACTGAGCGCCCGGGCATCGGCGCCATGCTGGCTTTGGCCCGTTGCGCGCCAGGCCCGGAGCGCCTCGACCCGCAGGCTCAGATCGACGCCCGCCGCCGAGCCGCGCGGGAGTGGATCGCGCTCGTCAAGCAACGCGGCGACATCGGCAGCCAGAGCCGGGAGCGGGCCGCCGATGGCCTGCGACGCGATCAACAAGTGGGCGAGCCGCGGATGGGTCGGCCACTCGAGCATCGCCCGCCCGCGCGCAGTCAGGGTATCGCCCTGCATGGCCCCGAGCTGCTGAAGCAGATCCAGCGCCTGGCGCAGCGCGCCGGCGGGCGGCGGGGTCACCCAGCGCAGCTCGCCTGCCGCGCGCGCCCCCCACTGGGCCAGCTCGAGCCGCAGCGGGGCGAGGTCGGCCTCCAGGATCTCCGGGCGGCGGGTGGGAATGAGCCGGACCTGGGTGCCGGCTGACCACAGGCGCAGGCATGCGCCCGGGCCGAGGCGGCCCGCCCGGCCCGATCGCTGGTCGGCGCTGTCGCGGGTGATCCGGGCGGTCTCGAGCCGGGTCAGGCCGGTCCGCGAATCAAAACGCGGCACGCGGGCAAAGCCCGAGTCGACGACGACGCCAATGCCCGCGATGGTCAGCGACGTCTCGGCGATCGAGGTCGCCAGCACGACCTTGCGCCGCCCGCGCGGATCCGGATCAAGGGCGGCCTGCTGGGCATCCAGCGACAGATCGCCGTGCAAGGGCAGTACGGCCACATCCGGATGGCGTTCGGCGACGAGGATCTGGGCGCGCAGAATATCGCCCATCCCAGGCAGAAAGGCCAGCACATCGCCGGTGCGTTCATCGAGGGCGCGGGCTACTGCGCCTGCTACGGCGATTGAGAGCGGGCCTTCGGGATCGCTGGCGATGTAATTGACCGTGATCGGAAACTGACGGCCGCTGGCGGTAATGACTGGCGCATCGTCCAGTGTCGCGCGGAGTGCCTCCGCGTCCAGCGTCGCCGACAGGATCAGGATCCGCAGATCTTCGCGCAGATGGCGCTGGGCGTCCCGGCACAGGGCCAGGGCGAGGTCGGCGTCGAGGCTGCGCTCATGAAACTCGTCGAAGATGACCAGGCCCACGCCCTCCAGCCCCGGATCGGCCTGCATCCGGCGGGTGAGGATGCCCTCGGTGACGACTTCGATCCGGGTGCGCGGGCCGGTCCGGCGCTCAAAGCGAATGTGATAGCCGATGGTCTGCCCGACTGGCTCGCCCAGGGTGTGGGCCATCCGGGCCGCGACCGAGCGGGCCGCCAAACGGCGCGGCTCAAGCATCAGGATGCGTTGGCCATTAAGCCACGGCTCGTTGAGCAGTTCGAGCGGGAGGACGGTGCTCTTGCCTGCGCCGGGCGGGGCCTGAGTGATGACCAGGCCGCACGCGCTCAGGCGCGCCCGCAGTTCGGGCAGGGCGGCGTAGATGGGAAGCGGCTCGTCCAATATTCAGCGAGGATACCCGAGGAACGCCGTCGACGCTTCGCGTCGATGGCGTTCCTCGGTCAACCCCACAACGTCCGCAAAAAGCGCAGCCAGTTGCCGTGCATGATCCCGTCGATGTCGGCTTGAGCGTAGCCGCGCTCGGCCAGCAGCCCGGCCATCTTCTGCAGATCAGCGATGGTGTTCAGATCGTTGGGCGAGCCCTCGCGCCCAAAGCCGCCGTCCAGGTCGGTGCCCAACGCGCAGTGCCGGGACGTCCCGGCGAGCTGGCAGATGTGGTCGATATGGTCGATGATCTCGCGCATCATCACCGGCTTCTCGTGGGTGACGTTGCTCCAGCTCCCGAGCTGCCAGCCGGCCCGAACCATGCTGACGTCGAACGACGCCCCCAGCACGCCGTCGCGTTCGAGGATGACCTTGATCTGGGCGTCGGTGAACTGGCGTTGGTAGGGGACCAGGGCCCGCGCGTTCTGGTGGCTGGCCAGCAGCGGGCCGTCGTAAATCTTGACCGCCTGCCAGAATGCCTCGTCGCACAGGTGGGTGCAATCCATCGCGATGTTGAGACGGCGCATTTCCTTGAGCAGGGCCGGCCCAATCCCGGGGGTGAGCGGGCGCTCAGTTCCCGTCCCGCCCGCATATCGATTCGGGCCGTAATGCGCCGGGCCGAGCAGGCGCAGACCGAGGGCATGCCACTCGGCCAGCTCGCCGGGTGTCGTGATCGGGTCGGCGCCCTCCATCGACAGGACCAGCCCAAGCGGCGGCTGGCTGGCGGTCCTGGCGGGGCGCTTCTTTTCCCAGGCCTGCCAGGCCGCCACATGCGCGTCGAGCTGGGCCAGGGTCTCGATCATGCGGATGTGCCCGGCCTGCTCGATGTGGCGATACCAGGCGAGCTGGCCCTTGGCCGCGGCATGACACTGGCCGACCGAGGCGTAGTCGATGCCCTGTCCGCGGTGGCCGGTGTTGCGCGCGAGCAGGGTGGCGAAGGACAGAAACACCCGCCCCTCGCGCATCTCAGGCAGGGCGACCGTGTTCATCGCCCGCGATTTGCCGGCCGTGCCCGGCAATTCAATCTGACGGATCGTGTTCACGCTCTGGAGCAGGTCGCGTTCCCACGACATCGCGTTCCAGGCCAGGTCCAAGTGCGAATCTACAATGAGCATGATTGCCTCGTGTGACTGGCGAGATCACCCAGCCCACGCGAAGCGCGGGCTGGGTGATCTCGCCGGAGGTTAGGGTTTCTTGTATCCGAGCTTGCACGAAATGATCTCGGCGGTGGCGATGATCAAGCGGGCAAATTCCGTTTCGAGGTCGCGGCTGACCCGGTTGGCGACGGCTGAGATGCTGATTGCGGCAATCGCGCCGCCATCCTGGTCATAAATCGGCGCGCCCACACACCACGCGCCTTCCTCGTTCTCGCCATTGTCGATCGAATAGCCGCGCTTGCGGGTGGCGGCCAGCTCACGGCGCAGCGCGTCGATCGACGTCACCGTGTTTCGGGTGCGGGCCGCAATCCGGGTCGGAAGATGGGCGTGCCATTGCTCCGGCGGGCGGAAGGCCAGGATGGCCTTGCCAAGCGAGGTCGAATACACCGGATCGTGCGCGCCGATGGTGGCCTGCATGCGAAGCGTGTGCCGGCTTTGGGCCATCTCGAGATAGACGACATCCGGGCCGTTCATCACCCCCAGGTTCACCGTCTCGCCGCATTGATCGCGCAACTCGCGCATGAGTGGATAGGCCAGTTCGCGCACCCGCAAGCTCGGATCGACGGTGCGGCCAAGCGACCAGGCCCGGGCGCCGAGCCAATAGGTGTCTTCCGACTTGTCGTACGAGAGAAAGCCAGAAACGCACAGCGTCTTCAGGTATTTGTAGACCGTGGCCTTGGGCAACTTGACGAGCTGCACGACTTCCGCCAATCGAAGCTCGCGTCCGGCATCCCCCAGCGCGGCCAGCACGCGCAGCGACTTGAGCACAGGTTTCACTACGTAAGCGCTATTGGCCGTGGTCGGTTCTTGATTCGTCGATTTCGGCATGTAATGGGCGAGTCTACCCCGCGCGCCGGCGTGTATCGTCCCGATACGTTTCCCTGCACGGAACGGGAATCTATTGGCACGCAACATGATTGCTGGTTCAATGAAACTCTATGAAAAGCCACGAGCGGTCCAAGGCCCTGTTTGAGCGCGCGAAATTGTCGCTGGCGGGCGGTGTGTCGAGCGAGTTCCGGAAGTTCAACTCGCCGCATCCCTTCGTCTATTCCCGCGGGTTGGGCAGCCGGATCGTGGATGTGGATGAGAACGAGTATCTTGATTTCACCCTGAGCCAGGGCCCGCTGATTCTGGGGCACAGCCACCCGTATGTGCTTGAGCAGGTCGAGAAGGCCTCGCGCGAGGGCCAGCTTTACGCGGCGCTGCACCTGGGCGAGATCGAATTGGCCGAGAAGATGCAACGCCTGATCCCCTGCGCCGAGCTCATTCGTTTCAACCTGTCGGGTTCGGAAGCCGATCATGCCGCGCTGCGGGTCGCCCGGGCGGTCACTGGCCGGCGCAAGTTCCTGCGTTTCGAGGGCCACTATCACGGCTGGTTTGATAACGTCGCCTGGAATGTCGGCTCGCCTTCGCTCGAGGCCATGGGCGCGCGCGAAGCGCCGATCCAGGTGCCCTGGTCGCAGGGTCTGCCTGCTGGCTCGCGTGACGAGTTCATCGTGCTGCCCTGGAACGATTTGGACCTGGTCGAGCGCGCCTTTGTCGCCCACGGTCGAGACATCGCCGCCATCATCACCGAGCCGATCATGTGCAACGCTGGCTGCATCGAACCACGGCCCGGCTATCTGAAGGGCCTGCGCGATATTGCCGATCGCTACGGCTGCGCCCTTATCTTCGACGAGGTCATCACCGGATTCCGGATTCACCTGGGCGGCGCCCAGACCTATTACGGGGTCACCCCCGACCTGGCCATCTTTGCCAAGGCGATGGCCAATGGTTATCCGATCTCGGCCATCGTCGGCAAGCGCAAGTGGATGCAGCCCATCGCCGACGGCGTCGTCGTCCACGCCGGCACGATGAATGCCGGCAATCCCACCGTCGCGGCGGCGCTGGCCACGATCGAGGTGCTGGAACGCGATCACGTCAACGAGCGCCTGCATCGCCTGGGCCAGCGCCTGATCGCAGGCTTGCGCGCGGCCGCCCATGAAACCGGCCAGAACGCCATCGTCATGGGGCCCGGGCCAATGGTCCACATCGGCTTTGCCAACGAGTCGGACGTGCATGAGTTCCGGGATACGCTCAAGTACGACAAGCCCAAGGGATCGCGCTTTGTGAGCGAAATGCAGGAACGCGGGATTCGCATCATCGGGCGCGGGCTGTGCTACATCAGCGCCGCCCACACCGAGGCTGAGATCGACCACGCCGTCGCCGTGGCCCGCGAGGTCTTCAAGATACTCACCTGAGACTTTGGCGGGAACGCAATCCCCGCGCGAAGCGCGGGGATTGCGTTCCCGCCCCCCAACTGCCATGCGCATCGCCATCGCCTCGATCATCCACGAATCGAACAGCTTCGCCGCGAAAAGCACGCCCCTGGCGGACTTTCGGATCCTGCGCGGCGCGGAGATCAGCCGCTTCTATGCCGGCGCGCACAACGAAGTGACCGGCTTCATCGAGGGCGGCGCGCGGCATGGCTATGAGCCCGTGCCGACCCTGTGCGCCTCCGCCACGCCGTCCGGGGTGGTCCAAGCCGAGGCCTTCAACTGGCTGGCCGACGCGCTGGTCGATGCGCTCAAGGCAGCCGGGCCGATCGATGGCATCCTGCTTGCCCTGCACGGCGCATTTGTGGCCGAGAACTTCGACAACGCCGACGCTGAATTCACTCGCCGGGTGCGGGCGGCATTTGGGCCAGGCCTCCCGCTGGTCGTCACCCATGACCCGCACTGCAGCCTGGGGGAAGGCGTTGTGCGCAACTGCGACGCCCTCGTCATTTACAAGACCAACCCCCATATCGATATGCGCGAGCGAGGCTTGCAGGCGGCCGCCATCATCAGCGCGATGATCCGGGGCGAGGCTCGCCCGACCATGGCCTACCGCGCGCTGCCGATGATGATCAACATCGCCCACCAGCACACCAGCTCGCCGCCGTTGCGTGACCTGTGGGCGAGCCTGCCCGAGCTCGAGCAGCAGCCTGGCGTGCTGGCGGCCAGCCTGTCGCTGTGCTACCAGTACTCGGATGTGCCGGCCATGGGCAACGCCGTGGTTGTCGTGACCGACAACGACCAGGCCAAAGCCGACCGCATCGCCGATGATCTCGCCGCCCAACTCTGGGCGTTGCGCGAATTTCTCGAGGTCGATATCCCGAGTGTTGCCGGGGCCGTGTCAGCCGCAATAGCGGCGGCGATGGCCGCCCCGGCTGGCCCCTATGTCATCGTCGACATTGGCGACAACGTGGGCGGCGGCTCGGCCGCCGACGCCACCTTCGTCCTGGCTGAGCTCATCCGGCAGAACGCCGAGGGCTGGGTGGTGACCCTGGCCGATCCGGAGAGCGTGCGGGCTTGCATGCGGGCCGGGATCGGCGCCACGCTGAGCCTGCCCGTCGGCGGCAAGACCGACAGCCTGCACGGCGCGCCTGTGACGGTGACGGGCCGGGTGAAGTGCCTGCATGATGGCAAGTTCGAGGAGCGGGCGGCCCGCCATGGCGGGATGCGCTGGGGCGACCAGGGGCTGACCGCCGTGCTCGAAGTCCAACCCGATCCGGCCCGCCAGTCCAGCTACATCGTGCTGACCGAGCTCCGGTCGGCGCCGATGAGCCTGCACCAGTTGCAGAGCGTCGGGATCGAGCCGGCGTATATGAAGATCCTGACCGTCAAGGCGGCCATCGCCTGGAAGGCGGCCTATGAACCGGTGATGACCGGATTTGTGATCGCGGATACGCCGGGCGCGACGACGGTGAACCCGCGACGTTGGACCTACACGAAAGTCCGCAAGGACCTGTGGGGGCTGGAGGGATGGGAATGACGACGACGATGAACACACGGACCGAGGGCAATTTCAACTACGTGCCCGGCAGCGGAATCTATTGCAAGGACGTGGTCCCGCAAGAGGACTACGCGATCGCCCACGCGGTGTTTCTGGATCCGCCTCCAGTCGCGCGGGCCTTCGATGCGATCAAAGCCTACCTCGGAAGCATTGGCCGGCCGATGGCGGCCCTGTGCGGCTCCGAGCTACGCATCCCCGAAGCCCTGTCCTTTGACGGGTTTGGGGCTTTCAATGACACGTGGATGGCGCTGCTTGACCAGTACGGGTTGCGCGCGCAAGGCGGCGCTGGTCCGTTGGGCACCACCACCCGCACGAACGTCGCCCCCGAGCCGGGCGCCGGCCGGCCAAAGGAGCCGGTCTTTTTCGGCTTCAGCTACACCGTCCAGGGCCGGCGGCCGGGCGGGCGCAAGACCTTCGTTTCGTCGGGCGCCGGTGAGTTGCCGGGCGCCGGGCGCGAGAGCATCATCCGCCTGGGCGACACCTCGCCTGATGGCATGCGCGAGAAGGCCCGCTGGGTGATGGATTCGATCGTTGGGCGGCTTCCAGGGCTGGGTGTGAGCGTCGCGGACGTGACGACGGTGAACCTGTATTGCGTGCATCCTCCCGAGAGCTATCTCGCCAGCGAAGTGCTCGCCCCGCTGGGCGCCCGAGCCGGGCTGGGTGTGCACTGGTATTACGCCCGCCCGCCGATCCTCGAGGTCGAATTCGAGGCCGATCTGAAGGGGACCCTCCACGACACCCACCTCTAGATGAATGCAACGAACGTCTGCACGGATGAAGTGCGCGGTCTATCCGCAGATTTCGCAGATTTCCGCCGATTCGTTTTCCTTGTTTGCGCGGCGCATATCCTAAATCCGCGGAAATCTGCGAAATCTGCGGATAGATGTTTGGCGCTTGCCGTTGGACGAGCCTGAGGGTGGCGTTTAGTGACCGCACTCTACTAATTTGCCGTCATGAAGATTACCCAGATCGAGACCATCCATCTCGGCGATTTTCCGCATATTCTCTTTGTCGCCATCCACACGGATGAGGGCCTCGTCGGCTACAGCGATACGTTTTACATGACCGACGCGATGCGGGCCTACATCCACCAGTTCGCGGCCCCGATGCTGCTCGGTCACGACCCGCTGGCCATCGAGCTGCACTGGCGCCGGCTGTATGAGGTCATCGCCCACATCGCCGGCAAGGGCGCCGAGATTCGGGCCCTGAGCGCCATCGACTGCGCGCTGTGGGACATCTTCGGTCAAGCGGTAAACCAGCCCGTGTGGCAGGTCCTGGGCGGCGCGACGCGCGCCCGGATCCGGACCTACAACACCTGCGGCGGCCCGCACTACGGGCGGCCCACCCGGGGCGGATCGGGCTATGGCGCAGACGCCGAGATCGGGGCTCGATATGAGGACCTGGTGGGCTTCATGACCGATGCCGGCGCGCTGGCCCAGGACCTGCTGAGCGAGGGCATCACTGGGATGAAGCTGTGGCCGTTTGACTTCGTCCTCGACCCGGACGGCTGGGCCAACTGGAAGACCTTCAAGGGCGCCTTCGATCCGAAGCGTGCCGCCATCCACGGGCATGCGATCAGCAAGGCTGATCTGGATCTGGCCCTGCGGCCGTTCCGGCAGATACGCGAGGCCGTCGGCGACAAGATGGACATCA
>Ga0073905_10001194_pt1 | contig 13166 bp, 10 predicted proteins | sample KloWWTupernatant_FD_65482 | JGI IMG/M metagenome (GOLD analysis project Ga0073905, IMG submission 65482) | Active sludge microbial communities from Klosterneuburg, Austria, studying microevolution and ecology of nitrifiers - Klosterneuburg... | ecosystem: Engineered > WWTP > Aerobic digester >... | reverse complement strand
CCGGTGGTCTTGATCGAGTTCAGCATGTTCTCGAACTCGCGGATCGTCAGCATGTCGTGCAGCATCGCGATGAGGCCGTCGGCGCCGTAGCGCTGCTTGGCTGCTTCGAGGTCGGAGGTGTAGGCGTTCACCGGGATCGGTGGGACGGTGATCGTCCCGGCGTTGCGCACCTCGGCCGGGTTCACGTGGAGTGACTTGGGCATTTCTTCCTTCTCAATGGGTGTGCTGTGGGGGGCCTGCGACCCTTCGACAAGGTCAGGGATCGACAGGCTCAGGGATCGTCGCGGGTCAGTCCTTGATGGCCCAGGCGGCTTCGCGGATCGCCTCGGACACGGTGGGGTGGGGGAAGACGACCTGGCGCAGGTCGTCCACGCCGAGTTCGGTCTCGAGCAGCGCGGCCGCGCCCCAGATCATCTCCGGGGAGTAGGTGCCGAGCACGTGGATGCCGAGCACCGCGCGCGTGGCCCGGTCGGCGATCAGCTTCACCGCGCCGGGCCCGCGGACGCCCTGCTCGGCGACCGCCCGTCCCGACACCGCCAGCGGCACCGTCGCGGTGACCACCTGGTGCCCGCGGGCGCGGGCCCGGTCCTCGGTGAGACCGACACCGGCGGCTTCGGGCATCGAGTAGACCGCCCACGGGATCGTGTCGGTGCGCAAGACCTGGCCGGCGGCCTTTGCGGCGGTGGTGTCGATGATGTGCGCGGCGGCGATCTCGCCCATCCGGTACGCGGCGTGGGCGAGCAGGCTGCGTCCGGTCACATCACCGACGGCCCACACGTTCGGCAGGTTCGTACGCATGGTGTCGTCGACCACGACCCCGCGCGGCCCGACCTCCAGCCCGGCCTCGGCAGCGCCCCACCCGTCGGTGAGCGGACGCCGGCCGACCGCCATCAGCACGAGGTCGGCCTCGGACCGCTGCTCGACGCCTCCGGCGTCGGTGTAGAGGACGGTGCCACCCTCCAGCCCGGTGACGCGGCAGCCGAGGTGGAACGTGACCGCCTTCAGCGCCCGGCGGAGCTTCGTGGCCAGGTCGGCGTCGGCGAAGGGAAGGATCTCGGGCAGCATCTCGATCACTTCGACCTGCGCACCGAACGCGGCGAACAGGGACGCGAACTCGACCCCGATCACGCCGCCGCCGATCACGACGAGCCGCTGCGGGACGCTCTCGACCGCGAGCAGGCCGGTGGAGTCGACGACCAGCGGATTGTCCTTCGCGCCGGGGATCGGGGGCAGTACCGGCACCGAGCCGGTCGCGACGATCACGTGGTCGGCGGTCTTCCGCTCCCCGGCCACCTCGACCACCCCGGGCCCGACCAGGGTGCCGTGACCGAAGACGACCTCGACGCCCACCCGCTTCTCGGTGGCGGCGACCCCCGCCACCAGCTTGCCGACCACGTCGGCCTTCCACGCCTGCACGGCCGTCCAGTCGAAGCCGACGTTGTCGGCGGTCACGCCGAACTGCGCCGAGTGCCGGGCGTGGTCGTACAGCTTCGCCGAGTTCAACAGCGACTTGGTCGGGATGCAGCCCACATTCAGGCACGTCCCGCCGAGGAACTCCTTCTCGACGAGCAGCACCCGCTTCTTCGCATGCCCGAGCCGTTCGGCGGCCAGGTAGCCGCCCGGGCCGCCGCCGAGCACGATCACGTCATAGTCAGCCATCAGTGTTCTTCCTTGTCAGCGAGCGGTTCAGCCCAGCACGGTGAGGTCGATGTCGGCGACCGCGGCACACAGGTCCTTGAGGTAGCGAGCGGCGTCCGCGCCGTCGATCACCCGGTGGTCGGCGGTCAGCGAGAACCCGATCCGTTGCTCGGCGCCAACGCTGCCGTCGGCGTTGATGACCACGCGGGGGAAGATCGCGTCCACCCCCAGGATCGCGACCTGCGGCACGTTCAGCAGCGGCGTGAACGACTCGATCCCGAACGCGCCCAGGTTCGACACCGTGAACGTCGCCCCACCCAGCAGATCGGGGTTGATCGAGCCGCCGATCGCGTCACCGGCGAGCTGCTTGCTCTGCGTCGCGAACTGCCGCAGCGAGAGCGTGTCGGCGAACCGCAGCGTCGGCACCAGCAGCCCGCGCGGCGTGTCGACCGCCATCCCCAGATGCACATGGTCGAAGCTCCGCAGCACATTCCCCGAGCCGGCCTCGGCCGCCGACAGGTGGGCGTTCACCACCGGGTGCCCGGCCAGCGTCCGCACCGCGGCGAAACCGACCAGGTCGCCGATCGTGACCGCGGCCAACCCGGGATCGCCCGCGTGCTTGAGCCGCTTCCGCAGCGCCAGCAGGCCCGCGGCCGGCGCGGTCGCGGTGTACGTCAACTGGGCCGAGGTGGCCAGCGAGTTCATCATCCGCTCGGCGATCACCTTCCGGATCCCCTTCAACAGGGTGTCGGTGAAACCCCCGGGGAACTCGGCGGGAGCGGTGGCCGACGGCTGGGTCGCGGACGGGGCGGCGGTGGCCGCCGGGGCTTCCACGCTGCCGCCGGCAAGATCGGCCCGGGTGACCCGGCCCCCGATCCCCGTCCCGACAGCTCCCGGGACAAAGTCGCCAGCCGCGGCGCGCGCACCCACCGTGAGGGCCGGACCAGCGTCGATAGCAGCGCGAATGTCCCGCTCGATCACCCGGCCGTCGGGTCCGGAGCCCGCCAGCCGGTCGGCAGCGATCCCCTGGGCGGCAGCCAGCCCGCGGGCCCGCGGCGAGACGGCCGCGGCCGGCTCGTCGGCAGCGCGGCGGGCGGTCGAAACCGGCTCGTCGGTGACCTCAGGAACCAACGGGTCGGCGGCGGCCTCGCTCACCTCGCCGGCCTCCCCGGTCGTCCGCGGCGGCAGCCCGGCACCGGCCAGGACCTCCTCCACAGCCTCCCCCGGCTCTCCGACCACCACGATCGGGGACTTCACCGGGACGTCGTCACCCTCCTCCGCGAGCAGCGCCAGCACCGTCCCGGAGACGCCGGCTGGCACCTCCATCGAGGACTTGTCCGTCTCGATCTCGCACAACAGCGTGCCGACATCGACCGCGTCGCCCACCTTCACCAACCAGGCGGTGATCAGACACGACTCGACGGTGTTCCCCAACTGGGGCATCACCACTACCTGGGCCATGGGCGTTCCTTCCGGGACTTCAGACGATGCGCACGGTGGGTGCGACCTGTTGCAGGGCTTCAAGGGAGCCGGCGCCGAGCCGGGAGTCGGTGATCACGCCGGTGAGCTGCTCCAGGCCGAGCACGCTGACGAACCCGGCGCGGCCGTACTTGGAGGAGTCGGCGACCAGCCAGGTCTCCTCGGCGCGCCGGCTCATCGCGTTGATCACGTCGGCACCCTCGGAGAACTGGGTGGTGAGCCCGCGGTCGGAGGTGAAGCCGTCGGTGCCGACGAAGACGATCCGGGCGTTGAACCCGGCGATCGCCCGCAACGCGACCGGGCCGACCAGCGACTCGCTCTCGCGGTGGTAATGACCGCCGGTCAGGATGACCCCGAGGGCGGGGTTGGTGCGCGCGTAGTTGAAGACCAGCGTCGAGTTGGTGACGATCTGGACGCCGCTGCGCCCGGCGAGGTGCCGGACGATCAGCGCGGTCGTGGTGCCCGCCTCGATCATGATCCGGTCGTCGTCCCGGACGAGGGCTGCCGCTGCCGCCGCGATGCGCTCCTTCTCGTCCTCGTGGACGCGGAGGCGCTCGACCACGTTCGCGAGCGAACTCGCCTTCGCCCCGCCCCACGTGCGGGCGAGCAGGCCCCGTTCCTCCAGCGACTTGAGGTTCGCCCGGATGGTGACCTCCGAGACCCCGAGGTCCTTCGACAGGGCCGAGACCGACAGCGAGCCGTCCTTGGCGAGGAGCTCAAGGATGTAGCTCTCCCGTTCGGTGCGCTCGGTGGTCATCGTCGTCGATTCCTTTCAGATCACTTTCGATCTTACTCCGATTTACGCGATTCGGCAACGATTCCGTAATGGTTCCGCCACGCTGTAGCCACAGCGGCGTCCTGGGGGCTGTGGCTACAGCGTGCGGGGCGGGTCAGGCCTGGCTGGCGAGCAGGGCAGCCTCGGCGGCTGTCCCCCAGCGGCCGTCCACCATCGCTGCGGCGACCTCGGGCAGCCGCTCGTCCAATTCGGCGAGGCGCACCATCCCAAGCTCGGGCAGCATCGGGTAGACCATGATCTTGCCGCCGGAGGTGCGGTTGTTCACCGCGTCGATCGCCTCCGCGACGCCGGCCATGCCGGTGACCGCCCACAGCGACACGTCGGTGTCGAGGGTGCCGTCCTCGACCTTGGCGAGCACCGTCCGCATGTCCTGGATCCGGGAGCCGGAGGTGCCCACGAGGTAGATCCCCTTTGTGGCGATCGCGGTGAGGTCCAGGTCGGCCATGGTACCGATCGCGAAGCCGGCGAACGCGTTCACGATCGCGCCGTCGGCCGCGATCTCGACAGCCTGGGTGATCAGGAACGGCGCGGGCACCATGGCCGCGATGTAGCTGTAGCCGGCCTCGAGCGGTTCGGTGCGGGAGTTCCGGAACGTGGCCGGTACGCCTTGGGCGGCGGCGATCGGCGCCACGACCTCGGCGAGGTGCGCCAGTCGGGCGTCGTCGACGTCCACGGCGTCCATCGAGATCCCGGGCACGCCGCTGACGGCCGTGCGGACGGTGTGCATCAGACCCATCGGTCCGGCGGCACCGACGATCGCGATCCGCTCGCCCTCGCGCAGTTCGCACTGCGCCGGGATCCGCGCGTAGCCGGCGGCGGCGTCGGAGCCGGCCGTCCCGGTGTAGCGGATCAGGTCGTAGTGGACCCGGCCGACGTCGATCTTCACCGGACGGGCGAAGCTCCCCCCGGCCAGCACGACGTCCATCACACCGCCGAAGCCGAGCCGGGCGCCGAGCGCCTCGGCCAGGTCGGCGTCGGAGCCGACGTAGACGATGTCGTCGAAGCTGCCCGCCAACTCCTCGACCGAGGCGACCCGGTCGGCCCCGGGCACGTCCGCGCCGCCCAGCACGGTGACCGAGGCGGGCGCGGCGTCGGCCAGCAGTGCGTCCAGCCCCGTCACGGGTCCGTCGGCGACCACGAGCAGCCGGCCGCCGGCCTTTAGCGTCTGCCGTTCGCCCCACGCGTAGGCGGCCTCGACACAGGCCCACGGCTCGATCAGGGCCACCGCGGAGGCGGTCGGACGCTCGCTGACGGGGATCAGGAACCGCTCGCCCGTGGCCGGGTCCATGATCACGCGCTCGTCGAGCACGACGTACTCCTGCAGCGCACCCTCGAAGTTGTAGCCGAAGGCGGCGTTCGAGCTGGCGGTGGGCAGGTGCCGGTAGTCGGTCTGCACGAGCACCCGCTCCCCCACCCGGTGGTGCACGACGTCCGAGCCGACGGCGACGATCCGTCCGACCGGCTCGTGGCCGGGCACGACGGGGTTGGTGCCGGGCTGATAGCTCGGAATGGTTGCCAGCTCCCCGGCGCTGAGCCCGGCCAGCACCTCGCTCTTACGCGGGTGGCTGTCGAAGGCGTGCAGCAGCTTGGTGTCGGAGAAGCAGATCCCGACGGCCTCGGTCCTGAGCAGCACCTGGGTCGGGCCCAGGGGATACATCGGCTTGGCGGGGTTGTGCACCACCTCGTCCTTGCCGACGAACTGGATGGCGTGCTGGGTGCTGGGGAATTCCTCGGTCACCGCTGGTCTCCTTCGTGTGACATCTCAGTTGAGCATGTTCTGGCCGCCCGTGACCGGCACGGCCTGGCCGGTCTCGTAGGCCTGGTCGACGATGTAGTAGATCGCCGTGGCGAGATCGGACGGCAGACAGCCCCGTCCCATCGGCACCTTGGATTCGTAGAACGCGCGGACGTCGGCGACGCTGGTCGCGCCGGGCACCTTGCCGGCCCGCAGGTACTGCACGAACAGGCCCCGCTCGGGGTCGGTCCACAGCGGCCCGTCGAGGTAGTTCCCCGGGCAGACCGCGTTCACCTTGATGCCGTACTCGATCAGCTCCAGCGCGAAGCTCTGGGTGAGCCCGATGCCGCCGAACTTGGAGCCGGCGTAGGCGAAGTTGCGCTTGGAGCCCTCCAGCCCCGACTTGGAGTTGACCTCGATGATGTCGAACCGCAACTCGGGACGGACGGCGAACTGCGCGGCCATGACGGGCGCGACCGCCCGCACCCCGAGGAAGTAGCCGCGGTAGTTCACCGACGTGACGAGGTCGAAGTCGGCGACCGGCTGGGTCATCACGCCCTCGGCGCGTAGCACGCCCGCGTTGGAGATGAACACGTCGACACCCCCGAACAGGGCGGTGACCTGCGCGACCGCGTCGAGTTGCGACTGCTCGTCGGCCACGTTCACCCCGATCGCGACGGCCCGACCGGGGCCGTGGGTGGCGCTGAGCTGCTCCGCGTTCTGCCGGGCCAGGTCCAGGTTGAGGTCGGCGAGCACGACCTGGGCGCCCTCGGTGAGCAGTTCGGTGGTGATGCCGAGGCCGAAGCCCTGCGCGGCGCCGGTGACGACCACGACCTTGCCGTCCATCCGTCCGGCGCGGGCGGTCGCGGCCATCGCCTTGCGGTAGCTCTCGGCCTCCCAGTTCTCGATGAAGCCGCGCTCGGCGGCGTCCAGGCATCGCACGGTGCCGATCCGGTTGGCGTCCCGCGCCACCCGCAGGGCGTCGGTGAAGGTGGCCAGCGCAGTCTGCGCGGCGGCGAGGTCGGCCCCGGCGCCGAACGCGACCAGACCCGGCACCACGGTGATCACCGGGTCCTTGCCGAACCGCTCCCGGTGGCCCGCGACCGCGGCCACCAGCTCGGCGGCCACGTCGCCGCCTTCGGACGGGGTGAACACCAGCGGCAACGAGCCGGCGTAGACGATCTGGTCGGGGATCAGCGGCCCGTCGGTGAGGATCGCCCGCCCGGCCGGAGTGGTGGTGACGGCCCGCACGAGGTCGGAGGCGTCGGAGGTCACGACGGCGAGCCGCCCCGGGCCGCCCAGCAGGCCGCGCAGGGTGGGGCCGACCACCGCGACGAGGGCCCGGAGCGCGGCCTCGTCCACTCCTTCGGCGGTGGGCGTCGCGGTGGCGTCGATGGCCGCGGCGACGGCGGCGGTGAGCCGCCGGGCGCGTTCGGTGACCTCGGCGGCGGAGTTGCCGGAGACGATGATGCCGTGGTTGCCGAGCAGCGTGATGCCGGGTGCGGGACGGCCGGTGCGCCCGGTGTACTCCTGCCGGCACCGCTCCACCTCGCGGGCCAGCGGCACGCCGGGGTCGGTGTAGGGCACCAGCACGGCGTCGTCGCCGAGCAGGCGTTCGGCCAGCGCGGCCGCGTCGGTGTTGCAGGTCAGCGCGTTGGCCACCAGCGGGTGCGTGTGCAGCACGAGCGCGTCGGGGATGAGCGCGTGGAAGAGGATCTCGACGCTGGGCCGCCTGCCCCCGGGGGCGTCGACCAGCGCCTGCTCCGCCGCCGCGCGGACGGGGTCGCCCGCGACCGGCTCGTCGCTGTGCAGCGCCGCGAGCAGGACGTCGTTGCGCAGCCCCACCAGGTCCTCGGCGGTCAGGGTGGCCAGCGGCACGCCGCTGGGCTTGATCCGCAGGATCCCGTCCACCTTCACCGACGCGTTGCCGCCGCCGGCGCGGGAGTACTCGGGGTCGGCGCCGAACGCGTTGGCGACCTCGACGAGTTCGGTGACCAGGTTCACAGCTGTTCCTGCCTTCCGGTGATCAGGGCCGCGCCGATGGCGGCCAGTTCCGCGACGCGGGCGACCGGGTCGGCCCCGGTGCGGGCGCCGGTGGAGTCGACGTAGCCGGGACGTCCGGCGGCGACCTCGTGGGCGTGGGCCGCGACGACGCACGTCGCCTCCCAGAAGGCCTGCCGGGCCGACTCCGGGAGCGGGCCGTCGACGCAGGCGGGGTCGAGCGGGATGCGGTCGAGCGTGTTGTGCTCGGTGCCGGCCATCACGATGATGCCGGCTTCGGTGAAGGCCGCGACGTAGGCGTCGACGCAGGCGACCGTGTTGCGGATCGGGATCAGCTCGGCCGCGTAGATGCCGCGGGCGAGCAGGCGGGCGGCGAGTTCTGCGGCCGGGGCCTCGAACGGGCAGACCGGGGTGACCCCGTCGGCCAGCGTCGGGTAGGTGGGGATGCCGTCCATCTCGAGCACATAGCGGTAGGCGTCGGCGAAGCCGAGCGGCACCTCGGGCACGAAGCCGGGGGTTCCGGCCTTCAGCAACCGGGAGCGCAGTTCGCCCTGCAGCGCCACCGCGTCGTCGGTGTCGACGCCGGTGGGGGCGCCGTACGCCCGCTCCAGCACCGCCTCGCGGTCCGCGACCGGCAGCGCGGCGAGCGCCTGCTGGAAGGCCATCGCGATGTGCCGCTCCTGCAGCGACACCCACTCGACATCGACGCCGGCGGCGCCGGCCACGGCGGCGGCGATCGAGGCGGCGCTGAGCCCGGTGTCCAGCCCGTTGCCCGCGAACCACGCCGCGAGCCGGGCGACCATGGCACCGGCCCGCTCGTCGTTGCCCTGCCGGATCCCGGTGGCGATTCGCGCAGCCTCGGCCGACCTCGCCTTGAAGGGCGCGATGCCCTTCCCGCAGAGGTACATCCGGCCCGGGTTGGCCGGGTCGTTGACCCGGACCCCGGCGGCGGCGAGGTCGTCGTCGAGGGTGATGAACTCCAGCCCGAACAGTGGCAGGATGCCCGCGTCCACCGACTTCTCGGCGAAGACCCGGTACACGCTCTGGTCGTAGAAGTTGGAAATGCCGACCGCCCGGGCGCCCTCGGCGGCGGCCGTGCCGACGGCGTCGGCGGTGTCGCGGAAGGCCGAGAAGTTGGGCGGGAAGTGGACGTGGGTGTTGACCACCGGGTAGGTCCCGGCGGGGGCGGTTTCGCTCATCGCACTGCTTCCTCTGGTCCCGTCAGCTCTGGATTATAACGTTTCAAGATTCTATCACCCGCGTCGTTCTCAGTGAAGGATCCGCTCGGCGGCCTGCCAGGCGGTCGTTCCGACGCCGCTGGCACCCGGTTCGTAGTGGACGAGTTCGGAGGAGGCGATGGCGACCTGCCGCAGGGCGGTGAGGTCCCCGGCGAGCGCGCCGACGGCCCGGGCCTGGACGAGCAGGTTGCCCAGCGCGGTGCCCTCCGCCGGCCCGGCCACCACGGGCAGCCCGGTGGCGTCGGCGGTGAGCTGGCAGAGCAGCGCGTTCTGGCAGCCGCCCCCGACGATGTGGACGACGGAGACCTCGCGCCCGGCCAGCTCGCACGCGTTGCGGATCGCCCGCCGGTAGGCCAGCGCGAGGGAGTCGATGATGCAGCGGGTGACCGCGACCGGGTCGGACGGGAGTTGCTGCCCGGTCTCGGCGGCCAGCGAGCGCAGCCGTCCGGGCATGTCCCCGGGCGGCAGCAGGCGCTCGTCGTCCATGTCGACCACGCAGCCCAGCGCTGGGAGCCGGCCGGCAGCGGCGAGCAGCTCGACCAGGTCGACCTCCAGCCCGGCGGCCTGCCAGGTGCGGATGCTCTCGCTCAGCACCCACAGCCCCATCACGTTCTTGAGGTAGCGGACGGTGCCGTCCACCCCGAGCTCGTTGGTGAAGTTGGCGGCCCGGCTGGCCTCGGTGAGCACCGGGGCCCCCAGTTCGAGCCCGACCAGCGACCAGGTGCCCGAGGAGATGAACGCGAAGTCGCCTCCGGCCGCGGGGACGGCGACCACGGCCGAGGCGGTGTCGTGGGAGCCGACGGCGATGACCGGGACGGTGCCCGCCAGCACGCCGGGCAGGGAGTCGCCCAGGATCGTGCCGGGCTCCACGAGCGCGGGCAGGATCCGCGGCACCTCGATGCCGTAACGGGTGCGCAGATGGGTGCAGGTGAGGTCCGACCACGTCCGGTCGGCGACCCGCAGCAGGCCGGTGGTGGAGGCGATCGTCACCTCGGCGGCCTCGACCCCGCTGAGCCAGTGGTTGATCAGGTCCGGGGTGAGCAGGATCGTTCGGACGGCGGCCCAGTCGAGCCGGGCGTGGGCGTCCGCGACGAGCTGGAAGAGGGTGTTGAAGGGCATCACCTGGAGGCCCGACTCGGCGTACAGGTCGGCTGCCGGCAGAGTCTCGAACAGCTCCTCGGGAATCCCGGTGGTGCGGTCGTCCCGGTAGTGGAACGGCGGTTCGACGAGCCCGCCGGCCGGCGTGATCCGCCCGTAGTCGACACCCCAGGTGTCGATGCCGACCCCCGCCAGCGACCCGTGCCGCGCGAGCGCCTCGTCCAGGCCGAGCCGGATCTGCTCCATCAGCCCGACCGCGTCGGTGCGGATCGACCCGCCCCCTGGCCCGGGCACCGGCCCGTTGGGGAACCGCCGCACCGCCTGCAGGTCGAACCGGCCGTCGTGGAGGGTCCCGACGATGACCCGGCCACTGGAGGCGCCGAGGTCGGCGGCAGCGAAGAGGTGTGCCATGGCCCGCTTCCTTGCGAGGGGAGTCCGGGGTCCGGATCCCAACCCTGAATCGTTTCATACAGCCTAGGCCGGGGTGGCGTGGCTGACAAGGACCGCCGCCACCGAGACTGGACAAAGGACACCGTGTCGCCTACCGTGAAGAAATCGATTTCGCGGACCGGTCGCGGTCGTCGCACCGGGCCGCGCAGCATCCGAGGAGCCCCCCTCCATGGTCACCATCTACGACGTGGCGAAACGCGCAGGCGTCTCGCCGGCCACCGTCTCGCGGGTGTTCAACGGGGCCAACGTCTCCCCCGAGCGTGCGCAAGCCGTCCGGCAGGCAGCCGACGACCTCTCCTTCGTGCCCAACCGCAATGCGATGCGGCTGCGGCGGGGGTCGTCGCAGATCATCGCGATGGTGATCCCCGGCATCGAGAACCCCTTCTTCACCGTCATGATCCGGGCGGTCGAGGAACTGGCGCGCGAGCACGGCTACTCGGTGATGCTGCGCAGCACGAACGAGAACCCCGTGCTGGAGCGGGAGTCGTTGCGGGTCGCGGTGGGCGAGCCTGTGGCGGGCATCATCCTGGCGCCGACGCGGGAAAGCGTCTTCGACCCGGCCGTGGTGCGCCAGGTGCCGGTCGTCTGCGTCGACCGCCGCTCCCCCGGCCCGCACGTCGACTCGGTCGTCGCCGACAACGTGGGGGGCGCCCGGGCAGGGGTGCAGATGCTGTTCGACGCCGGCTACCGCCGGGTGGCGTGCGTCACCGGCCCCCAGGAGATCGAGACGGCCGTCGACCGGGCCGAGGGCTGGCGGCGGGCGACCCTGGACACCCTGGGGCACGGACCGGACCCCCAAATCCTGGTCGAGACCGACTTCTCCGTCACCGCGGCCGAAGCAGCGACCTACGCCCTGCTCGACCTGCCGACCCCGCCGGACGCGATCTTCGCGGCCAACAACCGGATCGCGGCGGGGGTGATCCGCGGCCTCGCCGCGCGCGGCCTGCTGCCGCCCCGGATGGGGGTCGTCGCCTTCGGCGGGCTCCCGCTGGTGGTGCTCCGGCCGCGCGGGATCATGGTCACCCACCTGCCGGCGCGCGAGATCGGGCTCACCGCCACCCGGATGCTGCTGGAGCGCATCGGCGGGTTCGACGGGCCGCCGCGCGACGTTGTGCTGCCGGTGGTGCTCGGCGACGACGACTCCGGGCTCACCCTGGAGGGCTTCTAGGACGCCGCGGCCAGCTGGTCCTCGAGGTTGAAGACCTCGGGGACGAACTCCCACGCCTCGTCCGGCGCCCCTTCGGTGCCGAACAGTCGCGCCATTTCGGCCTGCCAGCGGGCGTTCACCTCGGTCGCGGCCACCCGTCGCTGCGCCTCGTCGAGGTCGTCGCTCTCGGCATAGCCGACCAGCAGCCCGTCCGCGCGCAGGAAGAGGGAGTAGTTGCGCCAGCCGGCGTCCCGGAGCGCGCGCAGCAGTTCCGGCCACACCGCGGCGTGCCGCCGCCGGTATTCGACCAGGTTCTCCTGCGCGACGTGCCCGAGGAAGCAGTACCTCGCCATCGGCTCAGGCGCCCCAACCGGCCTGGGTGCCGCCGACCCGCTCGGTGGCGATCCGGCCCAGGTACCCGGTCGCGGCGAAGGCCGCCATCGGGTCGGCCGGCAGGCCGCGGGACTCGCGCCACGCGGCGAGGTCGGCCCGGACGTCGGTGTAGAAGGCGTCCATGAACACCCCGTTGGCTCCGAGCACGTCGCCGGAGACCTCCGCGGCGGCCAGCGCGTCGGCGTCGACCAGCAGGGCCTTGGCCGTCATCTCCTGGACGTTGAGCACCGAGCGGATCTGGCCGGGGATCTTGTCCTCGACGTTGTGGCACTGGTCGAGCATGAAGGCGACCGGCGAGCCCGGACCGTACCCGCCGCCGCGGATCACCTGGTACAGGATCCGGAACAGCTGGAACGGGTCGGCGGCGCCCACGATCAGGTCGTCGTCGGCGTAGAAGCGCGAGTTGAAGTCGAACGAGCCGAGCTTGCCCAGCCGCAGCAGCTGCATCACGATGAACTCGATGTTCGTGCCCGGCGCGTGGTGGCCGGTGTCGAGGCAGACCATCGCCTTGGGCCCGAGGGCGGCCACCTGGGCGTACGAGGTGCCCCAGTCCGGGACGTCGGTGTGGTAGAACGCCGGCTCGAAGAACTTGTACTCCAGCACGATCCGCTGGTCGGGGCCGAGCCGGTCGTAGACCTGGAAGAGGGACTCGGCGAGCCGGTCCTGGCGGCCCCGCAGATCAACCTGTCCGGGGTAGTTGGAGCCGTCGGCGAGCCAGATCTTGAGGTCGCGGCTGCCGGTGGCGTCCATGATGTCGATGCATTCCAGGTGGTGGTCGACGGCCCGTCGGCGGATCGCCGGGTCCACATGGGTGAGGCTGCCGAACTTGTAGACGTCGTCCTGGAAGGTGTTGGAGTTGATCGTGCCCAGCGCGACGCCCAGGTCCTGGGCGTAGGCGGCCAGCGCGGCGTAGTCGTCCACCTTGTCCCACGGGATGTGCAGCGCGACGGAGGGAGCCAGCCCGGTGAAGGCGTGCACCTGCGCGGCGTCGGCGAGCTTCTCCTGCACGGTGCGGGGGGTGCCCGGCGTGCCGAACACCTTGAACCGGGTGCCCGAGTTCCCGAAAGCCCACGAGGGGAGCTCGATGGCCTGGAGGGCCAACTGGTCTGCGATGGAAGCGAAGGTGGTCATCAGTCTCGTACCTCAGAGTGTTTCGGTCAGGGCGGGTGGACGGTGGTGCCCGGCCCGGTC
>Ga0073905_10001186_pt1 | contig 13198 bp, 11 predicted proteins | sample KloWWTupernatant_FD_65482 | JGI IMG/M metagenome (GOLD analysis project Ga0073905, IMG submission 65482) | Active sludge microbial communities from Klosterneuburg, Austria, studying microevolution and ecology of nitrifiers - Klosterneuburg... | ecosystem: Engineered > WWTP > Aerobic digester >... | reverse complement strand
GGCCGTACCCCAACACGATCCGGGCGCTGTGCTCCGGGCTGGACCTCGACGACGCGACGGCCAGGACCCTGGCCGATGCCGCCCGACCGGTGCCCAGGTCCGATTCCCCGACCCGCGTCAGCACCACCACCGTGCCGGTGCCTCCGACCCCGATCGTCGGCCGCGGCGACGAGCTCGCCACGGTGGCGGACCTCCTGGAGCGTCCGAGCTCCCGGCTGGTCACCCTTACCGGGCCCGGCGGCGTGGGCAAGACGCGGCTGGCCCTGGAGGTGGCACGGAACCACGCGTCGACCGGTCGGGAGGTCCTGCTGGTCGAGCTCGCGGACGTCCGCCGCGTCGATCTCGTGATGGCGACGATCGCACGAGCGTTCGGTCTCACCGCCGGCTCGGACGACCTCGTCGGATGGATCGCGGCGGCCACCGCCGACCGACATCCGCTGCTGGTGCTCGACAACGTCGAACACCTCCTCGGCATCGCACCGCAGGTGGCGGACCTCCTCCAGCGGTGCCCCACAGTGGTCGTTCTGGCCACGAGTCGCGCCCCGCTGAGGATCCGGGCCGAGGTCGAGCTCCGCATCGGGCCGCTCCCGACGCCGAGCGCTGGTGACGACGCCGAGGCCGTTGCGGCGACGCCCGCCGTGCAGATGTTCGCCGACCGGGCCCGCGGGGTCGTGCCGGACTTCGTGATCGACGCGTCCAACGCGGCGGCGGTCGCGGACATCTGTCGACGTCTCGAGGGTCTGCCTCTCGCGCTGGAGCTCACCGCCGCGCACGTTCGGTACCTGCCGCCGACCCAGCTGCTGGACCGCCTCGGACATGCCGTCGGGTCCGGGGGTCTCCGCGACCTACCGGAACGTCAACGGACCATGAAGGCGACGCTCGACTGGAGCCGTGACCTGCTGACCGCCGACGAACAGGCCGTGCTCGGCGCCCTGTCGGTGTTCGCCGGAGGGTTCGATCTGGCGGCGGCGGAGCAGGTGGCCGGCGCCCCCGAACGCGACGTCGTCGTCGCGGTGGAAGGGTTGGTGGAGCAGTCGCTGGTGCTCGCACCGGACCGTGTCGGCGCACCGCGCCTGCGATTGCTCGAGTCGGTGCGGCGCTATGCGTCCTCGTCGCTGGACGAGGGCGAACGGACCCGTGCGCTCGAACGACACTCGGAGCACTTCGTTGGGCTCGGTGCCGAGGCACGCTCCGGGCTCCGCGGCCCTGAGCTCCCGCGATGGCTCGACGCCCTCGACGCGGACCACGCCAACCTCGCCGCCGCGCTGGCGACGCTGCTCGACGCCGGCAACCTCAGCGCGGCGGCACAGCTCGGCGCCGACACATGGCTCTACTGGGCCCTGCGGGGACACGCCGGGGAGGGTCTGATCTGGTGGCAACGGGTGCTCGACGAGGGCGAGGCGGCGGCGCTCGACGACGCCGGTCGGGCCGCCGCCCACCTCTCGCTGGCCGGCCTGCTGTTCGCGACGGGCGACATCGCCAGGGCTCGTCGCCACGCCGACGCCGCTGTCGACGCCGCAGTTGCCGCAACCCCAGCGCCGGAGCATCGGGTGCTCACCGAGTCGCGGGTGTTGTCGTGCATGAGCGCCGCGTTCCACGGCGACCTGCGGATCGCCGCGGTGCACCTCGCGGAGCTGTCGGAGCTGGTCGGCGACGGGGGCGATGCGTGGATGCAAGCGCTGGCGCTGATCGCTCGCGCGCAGGTCGCGTTGCTCGAGGGACGTCACGAGGACTGCGCTGTGGCACTGGATGCCGCCGAAAGCCTGGCGAGGGGGTCGGCGGGCCAGTTCACCCTCGGAACGGTGCTGAACCTGAAGACCACGCTGGCGTTGGAGGGCGGAGACGGCGTTACCGCCCTGTGGAGCGCGTCTGAGGCGGCGGCCCTCGCCGCCGAGGTCGGCACCACCTGGACGCTCGTGTACACGGTGTCTGCGCTCGCGACGTTGGCGGCCCGCAGCGGGAGAGCGGACCTGGCCACCGAGCTGTTCGCCCTGGTCGACGCGACCGCGGAAGCGTCGTTGGTCACCGTCGCGTTCGCACCCGACGCCGCCTCCGCCGAAACGCACCTCGCCGAGGCGAGACGTCAGCTGAGCGACGAGGAGTTCGCCCGGCACTGGGCCCGAGGCCGGCGGCTGCGGGTCGACGAGGTGTTGCAGATGATCCCCGAGCTCAGCGGGGATCGCGGACCTTCGTGATGTAGCGGCGATAGTGGCCGGCCCCCCAGGTCCGCATGAGCACCCGAACCGGTACGGGAAGACTCCGGAGCATCTGTTGACGTTCGTCCGGCGTTGCGTCCTCCATCAGGCACCCGAACATGATCGGCAGCTCGGTCCGGGACATCTTGGCCACGCCGGCCTTGCCGACCGCCGCCCACTCTTCGGGGGTGATCGCGAGAGCCGCCACCGGCAGGATCTCCCGCTCCTCGTCGTCGAGGTGTTCGACGGCCAGCTCGTGGAGGCGGTCGACCAGCCCGGCGGCCTCGTTCGCCACCGCAGGGCGGGCTTCGGCCTCCCAGCGCTGCAACGCGGTCGTCAGCTGCGGGAGCAGCGCCTCGATCTCGGAGTGCTGGGCCTGCATACGCGCCACGAGGTCCGCCGCGGGGGTCGACCGCGTCAGCACCAGCGGCCAGAGGAGGTCGTCCTCACCGGTGTGGTGCAGGTGCAGACCCGACACGATGAGTCGGGCATGCGCGGCCACCGTCGCGGCGCGGTCGAGGTCACCGGCGCGGACCCCGCGGAGGAGGTCCGGGATCGACCGGAGCTCACGTCGGAAGACGCGATGGACCACGACCATGTCGTGCATGTCGGTGGGTGAGGTGATGGTTGGAGCAGTTGTGTCGGTCATGACTCCAACCTCGCCTCCTCGCCGGATGGGCGGAACCCACAGCACCGCCACATCACCCCCACACTGGCGCGCCGGGGCGAGGTCCCAGGACACGGTGTCCGGGTGGCCAGCGCCGTGGATGTCCTCACACGCGGTAGGACTCCTACCATGAGGGTCACCGAGAAGGGTCAGGTCACGATTCCGAAGGACATCCGGGACGCCCTCGGGATCGGGGCCGGCACCGAGGTCGAGTTCGAGCGTCGCCGCGACAGCATCGTCATCCGCAAGAGCAGCCGGGGCCGCAGCCGTGGGCAGCAGCTCGCCGAACGTCTCAGGGGACGAGGGGACGTCGAGATGACGACCGACGAGATCATGGCGCTCACCCGTGGCGTCTGACGGTGTGGCCGGGACCCTCATCGACAGCAACGTGCTGCTGGACATCCTGACCGACGACCCGAGGTGGGCCGACTGGTCCGCCGGCGCTCTGGCCGACGCAGCCGAGGCAGGTCCGATCTTCATCAACCCGATCATCTACTCGGAGGTGTCGGTGCGCTTCACGACGGTGGAGGCGCTCGACGCCGCCCTGCCGTCTCGGGACTACCGGCGCGAGCCCATCCCGTGGGCGGCGGCGTTCCTGGCCGGCAAGGTGTTCGTCGACAACCTACGGAACACGGGCACGAAGGCGACGACGCTCCCTGACTTCTTCATCGGCGCGCACGCCGCGGTCGCAGGCATGGACCTGCTGACCCGGGACGACGGTCGCTACCGGACGTACTTCCCGACGGTGAGGGTCATCACTCCTGACTCGTGACTGACGCTCGACGACCGCGCCCCGCACGCTTTGTCCCGCACCAGCGCGGTGATCACCGCGCTGGTGCGGGACAAAGCGTGGGGGAGGGTGGGACGCCGGGATGTCCCTCGACGGTCGGGGGTCAGCGCGAGGCGAGGAACTCGAGGATGGAGCGGTTGACCCGCTCGGGCTGCTCGAGTTGCAGGAAGTGCCCGGCGCCCTCGATGACCTCGAGGCGCGATCCGGGCACGGTCAGCAGCGGTTCGGCCAGCCGGCCGACCTCGACTCCGATGCAGCCGTCGGACTCGCCGTGGAGGTACAGGTGCGGCTGCGTCGGGGTGCCGTCGATCGCGGCCTCCTCGGCCTGGTAGTCCGCTGTGGTGTGCTCCGCGGGGTTGAGGGTGGCCCGGTAGTACTCGATCGCGGCGTGCAGGTTCGCCGGGTCCCGCAGCGACTCCTTGACCCGCTCGATGTGCTCGGGCGCGTCGAGCCCGGGTGACCAGTCCTGCCACAGGTGGTCGATGAACTCGAGGTCGTTCATGGCGACGGCGATCTCGGCCAGCGGGTTCTGGAAGAAGAACATGTACCAGGAGCGCCGGAGCTGGGGGTAGGTGAGGAAGCCCTGCGCCACGGCCGCCGACGGCGGCACCGACGCGGTGACCAGTCGACTCCATCGATCCGGTGCGAGCACCGCCGCACCGGTCGCGATGCGTGCGCCCCAGTCGTGGCCGATGAGCACGGCGTCGGCGTCACCTCCGAGCGCCTCGTGCATCGCCACCACGTCGGCCACCGACGCGCCGATCTGGTAGTGGTCGTTGGGGTCGAGCCCGCTCGGCGCGTAGCCGCGCAGCCACGGGGCGACGGCCCGGAACCCGGCGTCGGCCAGGGCCGGCAGCAGGTGCGTCCACGTGTAGGCCGTGTCGGGGAAGCCGTGCAGGCACACCGCCAGCGGTCCGCTGCCACCGGCCGCGAGGTAGGCGAGATCGATGTTGCCGACCCGGACGTGGTGCTCGGCCGGTTCCGTCGTCGATGTCAATGTCGTTCCCCCGTGACCGACGCGGACCGCTCCCGCGTCAACGCGAGCCAACCTACGGAACCGGTCGAGTCGAGCGCCATCGCGCTGCTCGACCCCTGATGCCCGTCCCGCTCCGCTCAGCCGACGCCCGGCGACGAGAGACTCGCCCACGCGAACGCTGGTTCGAGCGGAATAGGCTCAGCGGCCCGTCCCGGGAGGAGACATGGAACAACGACTGTCCCTCGTGACCCTCGGTGTCGACGACATCGAGAGGTCCCGCACGTTCTACGAAGCCGTCGGCTGGAGCGGGGAATCGCCCGACGGCGAGGTCTGGTTCTTCCAGTGCGGCGGCATCGTCGTAGCCCTCTGGTCGCGGCGACTGCTGGCGGCCGACAGCGGTGTCGTCGACGGCGGCGGCTGGGGAGGCGTCACCCTGGCCCACAACGTCACTTCGCCGGCGGAGGTCGACGCAGTCATCGCTGCTGCTGAGGATGCCGGCGCCACGATCGCCCGGCCCGGCGCGCCGACCGACTGGGGTGGCTACTCGGGTGTGTTCGTCGACCCGGACGGGCACCCGTGGGAGGTCGCGCACAACCCCCACTGGACCGTCACCCCCGACGGCTCGACCCTGATGCACTGACGAGCTGGACGGACGGTCCCGCCCGTGCGCAGGGGCCGGGTCGGTGTCCGGTTGCGGGCCGGAGGCGGTGGACTTGCGACGTCGCTCGGCTTCCGGGCCACGATGGGTGGGTGCGCGTGGTCATCGCGGAGGACAACTACCTGCTCCGACAGGGGCTGCAGCAACTGCTCGAGCTGGACGGGCGCGTCGAGGTGGTCGCGACGTGCGCCGACGCGGAGGACCTTCTCCGGTCGGTCGACGACATCCGACCCGACGTCGTGCTGACCGACATCCGGATGCCACCGACCCACACCGACGAGGGGATCCGTGCGGCGATCGAGATCCGTCGACGACACCCCGACATCGGTGTCGTGGTCCTCAGCCAGTACGCGAGTCCGGCGCATGCGGTCGCCCTGCTGGGTGACGAGTCGACCGGCCTCGCCTACCTCCTGAAGGACCGTGTCGGTGATGTCGCCCACCTCGTGTCGGCCATCGAGACGGTGAGCGGCGGTGGTTCGGTGGTGGACAGCGAGGTCGTGCGAGCGCTGATCTCGGCGCGATCGGTCACCTCGAACAGCCCGTTGGCGGTGCTGACGTCCCGAGAGACGGAGGTGCTCGCGGCGATGGCCGAGGGCTTGTCGAACGCGGCGATCGCCGCGTCGACCCATGCCGCGGAGCGCACGGTGGAGAAGTACATCAGCTCGATCTTCTCGAAGCTGGGCCTCGCGGACGAGCCCGACGCCAACCGCCGGGTCCGTGCCGTCCTCGTGTACCTCGCCGCGTCGGACCAGACCGCGTGACTCGATCCTGCGGGTGCAGCCGGATCAGGGTCCGAGTGCACGTGCCGGCAGCGGGATCACCCCCGACACCACCGCGCCGCCCCGATCCGATGTCCCGAAGGCGACCGTTCCACCCAGGGCGCCGACGCGGTCGACGATGTTGGTGAGGCCCTGACCTCGCCCCGGGACATCGACGCCGCGGCGTCCCCCGTCGGGACGCGGCTCGCCGTCCCCGCCGTCGGTCGGGGCTCCCGCTCGGCGGGACGTGGTGAAGCCGGAACCGTCGTCGTCCACCTCGAAGTGCAGCTCCTCGCCGACTCGGTGCACCGCCACGTGGGCGCGTGCGCCGGTACCCGCGTGCTTCGCCACGTTCTGCAGGGCCTCGACGCAGCAGAAGTAGACGGCCGCTTCGACCTCGTGGCCGAACCGCTCGGGGGAGATCGGCTCGACCGTCGTGGGGACCCGGCTCCTGTCGGCCGCCTCGGGTAGCGCATCGCGCAGACCCCCCGACAGCAGCAGCGGCGGCATGATTCCATGAGCGAGGCTGCGCAGCTCGCCGACCGCCTCGGCGAGCTCGCCCGCCACCTCGTCGAGCAGCTCACCGACGCGCTCGGGCGATCGCGTCGCCAGGGTCCGAGCGACCTGCACCCGAACTCCGAGCGCGGTCAGGCGCGCCTGGGCGCCGTCGTGCAGGTCCCGCTCGAGACGACGCCGTTCCGCGTCGGCGACGGCGACCAGTCGCTGTCGTGACCGTTGGAGCTCGGTGTTGCGTGCTTGCAGCTCGTCGACGGAGGCGCGGAGCTGTCCGGCCAGGCGGGATTCGTTGAGGATGCCGGCCAGCGGGCGTTGCACCTGAGCGAGGCGCTCGGCCTCGGCCGCCGAGAACGGCGGATCGTGGGCGGCCCGACGCAGCACCACCATTCCGAGCAGTTCGCCGCGCGCTGCCATCGGCGCCGCCCGGACCAGATCGGGAGGGCTCCCGTCGGCGTCGGGAGCACCCCCAGCGCCGGGGCGGACCGCGATGGCCGACCCAACGTCCGACAGGCTCGGCAGCCAGGTCCTCAGCCACCCCTGACCAACCACCCCCGAGACCGCGGCGGTGGACGCGGACTGCGGGCCCACGTCGATGGGTGGGGCATCGGTCGGCGGCAGCGAGTGGGTGAGACTGAGGCGACCGGCCCGTGCCTGCCACACCTCGACGCGTCGCCGGGGCTCGATGCTGCGGAGCGAGTCCACCACCTGTTGGATCACCTCGTCGAGGGGCAACGTGCGTGTGGAGGGGTCCGACAGTCGTTCCGTCACATCCTTCGGAACCTTCGATTCCGGAGGCCACCACGAACTCACCAGTTGCCGGGTGGCCATTCCGGATGCGAGACCGACGAGACCCGACACGACAGCTGCGGCGATCACACCCCTCTCGTCCACCGTCGGTGCGCCGAGCATCGCCAGCAGCGTCAGTGCGGCGCCGACGACGCCGACGACGAACGCGCTCGACGCGACCCACAACTGCCTCACGGGTCGCTCATTCCGTCCGCAGGACGAGAGCGGGCTCGGCCTGGCCGGATCTGCGTGCGGATATCAGCGCCACGATCGCCGTGAGCACGATCACCGACACCGACGCGATCGTGACGGCCGTCCATGAGTGCGGTGTCGCGTACCGGAACGGCAACAGGGCCGCCGTCGCCTGCCACAACGTCCGGCCGACGGCGAAGCCGACGGGGATCGCCAGGGCGGTGCCGACGACTGAGCCGATCGACGCGTGCCACAGCGTGATCGATCGGGCCTGCCGCCGGGTCATGCCGAGCACCTGCATCACCGCCACCTCGCTCCTCCTCCGGCGGGCGGACGCCGCGAGGACGTGGGTCGTCGCTCCGAGCGTGAGCGCCGCGGCGACCGCGGCGAGCCACCTCGGGAGCGGTCGCGTTCCTGACAGCGCCGATTGGCGGTCCACCGGAATGGACGCATCGGTGGCTGCGGCGATCCGTCGATCCAACGAGGCCATGGCCTCCCCGACCGACGTCCCGCGCGTTGGCGACCAGACCACGGCATCGAGCTTGAGCGGCGCCCCGGCCTCGACCAACCGTCGGGTCAGCCCTGGCGTGACCACCGCTCCGGACGTGTAGTCGGTGTGCGAGGTGTGAGGGACGAACATCACTCCGACGACGCGGAGCCGGGGCTGCGGGACGCTCCGTGAACCCTCGTCCACGGCCCGGCCCGGTGCTGCGGGACCCGTGATCGGAACGGTGTCACCGACCCCGGCGTCGAGCAACTCGGCCGCATCCGGTGACAGGGCGATCTCGTCATCGCGTCGCGGGAGCCTCCCGCTGAGCGCCCGGAGCGGTGAGCTCCCCCGCAAGCTCTCCACGCTGACCGTCGACGTCGGGACGCCGTCGATCTCGATGACCGTGTTGCGCAGGTGTCCGGTCCTCGACGCGGGAATTTCCTTCACCACCTCCGATGCCGTCAGCACAGGGTCCTGGTCCAGCGAGGTCCCCACGGCGTAGTGCTGGCCGAACAGAGTGGAGTCGGTCACCGCCCGATCGATGCCGCCTGCGAACGTCACCGCCGCCACGATGACCGCCACACCCGAGCCCACCGACCAGGCGACCCCACGGCCACCGCCGGGGCCCAGGGCCAATCGCACTCCCTGTTCGAACGGCACCGACGATCCCCAGGGCAGCCTCCGCCGCGGGATCGATGGTGGGCGGACCGGACGCTGGAGCGGATGGGCGGGCGCCGTGCTGATCCACCGGGTCGTTCGCCACGCGGCGACGGCGACCGCGCTCCCGCACGCGAGGGCGATCCAGCCGGCGCCGACACACCAGGCGACCCAGTCGGTGCGCATCCCGGGCGTCGGCTCGAACCTTCGGCCGTTGCCGATCGGGAACAGCGGAGAGAGCGCCAGCGCCACCAGCGGCGAGACGAGGACCCCGACGATGAGCGTCACCGCCGGGACCGTCATCGCCATCGTCCACAACGTGCGGTGCGTCGTGCCGAGCAGCGCGACGACGCCCAGACCCGGCTCCGACGGGCGGATCAGACGCAGGAGTGCCTGGCACAGCAGCACCGTCGACACCGTCGCCATCGCGATGGTCAGCACCAGCAGCGCCGCGGTCTCGATGTCGATGGTCCGGCTGTTCGTCCGGTTCCCGGCCGCCACCCCGTTCACCTCGACGGGGTGACCCGCGATCCGTTGGAGGTCCCGGGCGAAGCTCTCGATGCCCGCCTCGCCGGTCCGCAGGCGGACCAGCGCGTTGATGTAGCCGGGCGTCAGGCCGCCGTCGGAGTGCTCGGCCCAGAACGCCGCGGTCGGCTGCACGTCCCATGCGAAGAACGCGTTCTTGGCGATACCGACCACCTTCACGCGTGCCCGTGACGAGTCCGAGATCTCCGTGCCGGAGTCGTCGATCGGGCGCAGGTCGAGTGTGAGCACGTCTCCGATCTCGACACCCTCGGCATGTACCTCGGGAGCGATCGTCACCTCGTCCGGACGGGACTGGTCGGCCAGGCGCCCGGCAACGAGCACCGGCCGTTCGATCCGCGACAACTGGGAGGTGTCGCCGACCGGTGGGAAGCCGCCGACCATCCGATCGAGTTGCTCGACATGGAAGTACACGACGGCGAAGGTCACGAGCTGGCTCACGTCGGGAAGACGCCGGACCTCCTCCCAGTCGAAGCCCTCGATGTTGGCGAGGGCGTACGCGTCGGCGGGCCGGGTGATGGCGTTGAGGCGTTCGAGAACGCCAGCGCTGCGCCTGGCCCCGGCCAACGTGGCTCCGACCGCCCCGGTCCCGATGGCGACGAGGACGGCGAGGCCGACGACCTTGACCCAGCGCATCGAAAGGTCGTGCGCCGACCACGTCCGCCAGGAGCAGACCGCGATCGACCGCGATGTCGGCTCGCGCTCCGGCCCCGGTCGGCTCACCGATCGATCCCGGTCGGGCCGACGACGGTCCCCCCGACGTCGCTCGCCACCACATCGCTCGCCGCCACATCGCTCGCCACCACATCGCTCACGGTCACGGTTCGGCCATCGGCCAGGTCGACCACTCGATCGGCGCGGCCCGCCACCAGGGGCTCATGGGTCACCATCACGATCGTTCGGCCGCTCTGATGCAGGCGGGTGAACAGCTCCATCACCTCGTCACCACCCTCGCTGTCGAGGGCTCCCGTGGGCTCGTCGGCGAGGAGCAGCGCTGGTTCGTTCGCGAGGGAACGGGCGATCGCCAACCGCTGTCGCTGCCCACCGGAGAGCGTGCCGATGGTCGAGGTGGCGAGGTCCGCCAAGCCGAGCAGGTCGAGCAGATCCATCCCCCGGCGCTCGGCGGCGACACGGGTCGCTCCTCCCAGCCGTCGGGGGAGTGCGACGTTGTCCAGCACCGTCATCGAGTCGAGGAGGTGGAAGAACTGGAAGACCATGCCGATCGACTCCCGCCGCAACACCGCCCGTTCATCCAGCGACAGCTCGTCCATCCGGTGACCGAGCACCGTGACGGACCCCTCGTCGGGCACGTCGAGGCCGGCGACGAGGTTGAGCAGGGTGGACTTGCCGCAGCCGGATGGTCCGACCACAGCGACGAACTCTCCCTCTCTCACCGTCAGGCTCGCGTCGCGCAGTGCCCGTGCTGGCGCACGATCTCCCTCGAAGGTGCGAACGACCCGTCGCACGTCGACGACGGTCGTGGCTCCGACGGGATCGGACGCGTTCGAGCACGACCGGCCTTCACCGCTCGGGGGCGCCGACGTGCTCGTCATCGAGTCCATTCGAGCAGGGATCGTCGTGTCGGTGGAGAGCGCAGCCCGTATCCGTCGGGAGGGTTTGCCGCCCCGGATCGGGCGGTCGGCACGGTATCGGCGACGAGTGGTGCTTCGTACCGTCGAAGGATCCGAGCACGAAGGAGTCGACATGGCAATGAAGGCAGGGATGCGACGGGCCGCGCTGGTCGCCGGCCTCGTCCTGGTCGCGGTGACCGCGGCGAGCTGCGGTGAGAGCAGCAACGCCTCGGCACCCAAATCCACGACGGCCGACGGTGCGTCCTCATCGACGGCGCAGGATCCGTTCTGTGACAAGTGGGTAGAGGTCGACGGCGAGGGTCAGAAGCTCAGCGACCCTTCGGTTCCGCCCGACGTCCGCACGCAGGCCGCGGGTGCCGTGGTGGCCGCCTTGGACGCCGCTCCGGCGCCGGACGCGATCACCACGGACGTGTCGACGATCAAGGCGGGCATCCAACCGATCACGAACGGCGAACCCGGCGACACCGAGAGCCCTGAGTTCACCTCGGCCCAACTCGCCGTGGGCCGGTGGGTGCACTCGGAGTGCGCCTTCCAGACGGTCGAGTTGAGCACCGAGGAGTACCACTACAGCAACCTGCCGGACACCCTCGAGTCCGGCGTCACCTCCTTCGCCATCGAGAACCACGGGAACGAGCCGCACATGATGTTGCTCGCCAAGGTGGACCCGAAGGTGAACAAGTCGCTCGATGAGCTCATCCAGGAGTCCTCGACCTCCGACGGAACGCCCGAGGGCGTCACGGAGATGGGCGGGGGAGGCATCGCCATGCCCGGGTCGACCGGCTACTTCACCGTCGACCTCGAGCCCGGTCGGTACGCGATCGTGTGCCCGCTGCCGGTCGGCTGGAACGGTCAGGGGCCGCCCCCCGAGGCTCCGCCCCACATGACCCAGGGGATGGCCGCAGAGTTCACCGTGGAGTGAGCCGAGGTTCCGAGGGCGCGATGGCGACGGTTGTCGCCATCGTGCCCGGATCTCAGTTGTGGACGCCCGGCGGTGCGGGGAGGGCGACGACGGGGGACCACCCACGTGCGACCGGCCACCCGTCAGCGTCCCAGTCCAGCGGGCGGATGCCGAGCTCGGGACGGGCGTCGTGCGCGGGGTCGTACCAGTGGTGGATCAGCCACCAATTGCCACCCTCGTGCAACACCGTCTGGTGTCCTGGGGCGAGCACGTTCCCGTACGTGGCCAGCACCTTCGTGCCGCCGCCTTCGAGCATCGGTCGACCGTCGCGATCGACGTAGGGCCCCGTCAGCGAGGCGGAGCGGCCGACCCGCACGTTGTAGGTCGAGTTCATCCCGAAGCAGCACAGGTCGACGACGCGAATAGGTACCACCAGTCACCCCGCTTGAGGATGGTCGGCGCCTCGATGTTGTCGGTGACCAACTCACGGCGGGCGAGGTTGACCGGGGGCACCGACGGGTCGAGGGTTCCGTCGGGCTGGAGGGGCTGCAGGAAGAGGCCGTTGTAGTTGGACCCCCATGACAACCACGGGCGGTTGTCGTCGTCGAGCACGACCGCAGGGTCGATGGCGTTCCACCCCGACCGGTCCGCATCCAGGAATTGCCCCCGCGACCGGAGCACCGGGCCGTGGTCGGTCCATCCGCCGTCGGGTGACGATGGATCGAGGGTCACCGCGGTCGCGTGGCCGATGGCGGAGTTGCGGGTCGGCAAGGAGCCGGCCGGGAACTCGCTGGTCGAGTAGTAGAGGTGCCACCGGCCACCCCAGCGGCTGATGTCGGGTGCCCAGATGTCGCCCTTGCCGACCGGAGCCTCCTGGGTCAGCCACACGGGCGGCTCGGCGAACACCGGCGCCGCCCTGGTCCAGTTATGGAGGTCCGTGGATGTGCGGTGCTGGATGCCGTCGTGGGTGGAGTAGAGGTGGTACGTGCCGTCCTCACGCGCGATCGACGGGTCGTGCACCCAGGTCGTGTCGCCCGACACCGGTACTCGAACGGGTCCCTCGGGGTCGGTGACCAGCGGCGGGGATGCCGGCGCCGGGTCGCGACCGGTGCTGGAGTCGTGGGCGGGTCGACCCGGAGCCGACGTCGGGTCCTCTCCTCCCGAACAGGCCGCCACGAGGACCAGTGCGGCGACGGTCGCGACCAGCAGGAGGCGTCTCACGAATCGGCGAGGCTAGTCACGGGCTGACCGAGCCTCCCCGCAGGACGGTCGCCCGCCCCTAACCTCCGTTCTGTTCGTTGTTTCACAACGTCGACGTTGTGAAACAACGAACAGAACGGGGGTCGACCGTGAGCACCTTCGCTGAGGTCACGTGGGTCTCGCTCGAGCGCGGGGCCGAGCACGATCCTCCGCGGTTCGACGCGGAGACGCTCGGCCACCTCCCGCCACCGGCGCAGCGGTTCCTGGGCTCGGCGCTGCC
>Ga0073905_10001181_pt1 | contig 13221 bp, 12 predicted proteins | sample KloWWTupernatant_FD_65482 | JGI IMG/M metagenome (GOLD analysis project Ga0073905, IMG submission 65482) | Active sludge microbial communities from Klosterneuburg, Austria, studying microevolution and ecology of nitrifiers - Klosterneuburg... | ecosystem: Engineered > WWTP > Aerobic digester >... | reverse complement strand
TTCACACCAATTTGCGGAAGATTCTGGTCCAATGGCGCATTCGGTGCGACCAGAATCCTATATGGAAATTAATAATTTTTATACGATGACTGTGTATGAAAAAGGTGCGGAAGTTATTCGTATGCTAAAAACGCTCTTGGGATGGGAAACTTTTAGAAGTGCTATGGATTTATACTTTGAACGGCACGATGGGCAGGCTGTTACAACAGATGATTTTGTTGCTGCCATGGAAGCCGCTTCTCAGCAAGATCTCTCTCAATTTAAATTGTGGTATCAACAGGCAGGCACCCCCGAGATTACTGTGCAAGAACGCTATGAAGAAAAAACAAAAACGTATTATTTAACACTGAAACAGTTTTGCCCGCTAACGCCAGAGCAACCTACTAAGCAGCCGATGGTTATCCCCGTTTCGGTTGGGCTTTTAGACAAAGTGGGTAATAATCTTCTCTCACAATCAGAGATATTAATCTTAAAAGAAAAAGAACAAACTTTTAGTTTTCCTAATATTCAGCATCCGCCCATATTATCTGTACTAAGAGAATTTTCAGCGCCTGTAAAAGTGCACAGAGACATTACAGATGAACAGCTTGCTTTTTTGTTAGCACATGATAGCGATGATTTTAGTAAATGGGATGCGAGTCAAAAATTAACAGAACGGTTAATTTGGAAATTGGTCGCAGATTATCAGGCAAAACGTGCGCTAGAAGTCCCAAGCCTTTGGCTAGAAGCGCATCGTGCAGTGATGATTGATAACGCATTGAATCCAGCGCTTAAGTCTGAAATTTTAACATTGCCTGCCATGAGCTATTTATTAGAGCTTGGGGAGTCCACAGATATCGATGCCATTGCTGCGGTTAGGCTTTTTTTAAGGAAGAGTCTTTCTGAAAGTTTAAAAGACGTATTTTTGTCGCTTTATAAAACGCATTCGAGTGCTGAGAGATATGTTTATAGTCCAGTGGCAGTTGCAGCCAGAAAACTAAAAAATGTGTGTTTAAGTTATTTATTACTAGTCGGAGATCCTAGGGGGCTTGATTGTTGTATGCAACAATGGAAGTCTGCTAATAATATGACAGATGCGCTGGGTGTATTAAATGCCTTATCTAATTGCCAAGGCTTAGAGCGCCAAATGGTTTTAGATGAATTTTATGATCAGTGGAAACATGATCCGTTGGTATTAGATAAATGGTTTAGAGTGCAAGCTTGCGTTGAATTGCCAAATACCGTAGAAGTGGTAAAGGGTTTAATGCAGCATCCTGCCTTTGAAATGACAAACCCCAATAAAGTTTATGCATTGATAGGGGCATTTTCAGCGAATTTAGCGTGTTTTCATGAACAAAGTGGTTCAGGATATGCGTTTTTAGCAGATGTCGTTTTAGCGTTAGATAAACTGAATCCACAAGTAGCATCTAGAATGGTACGCGCATTTACAAGTTGGAAGCGGTTTGATAGCGGTAGACAAGAAAAAATGAAAGCGCAATTAGAGCGCATTAAAAGTCAGAAAAATTTGTCTGGTGATATTTTCGAGATTGTTTCTAAGTGTTTAGTTTAAATGGAAAATCTTCTCCTCCTAATTTGAGTAATGATATGGTTAAAATCTGACCTTAGAATTAATTTTATGATAAATAGGATTATTAACAGTCCAGCTTAACCAAACCAAAGCCATCAAGACTGAAAACACCTCGTCGCTCAGCCAATGTGCACCTATAAACAATCGTGGTAAGCACAGTAAAATTGCAATAAATAATGCTATCATGCCAATTCGTCGTGGGGCACAGAATAAGGTAAAAGAAGCCCAATAGATTAAGGAAAAAGCATGTCCGCTCGGAAAAGAATGTTGAGTTCCTTCTTTTAGATTAAAATTTTGCAAAACCTGGGAGAGTTTTACAGCGGGTTTAAGAACCAGGGAAGGTGAGTCTCTTGCAATGTGTAACCAATTATTAAAAATACCCTCTTGTATCATAAAGCCGATTTGAAAACAGATCCAAAAATAAATGATTTTTTTAATCCGTTGATAGCGTAACGCTTTGTCTTGGGTGGCAAGTATTACCCAAAGATTGATGAGTGCTGCAAAGAGTAAGTTTAATTTTGTTTCGCGCCTGTCATTCAGTAAACCCCAAAAAACTTGCCAAAAAGGTTTGTCGACAAGATTACCATTGAATATCTGAAAAACTGTTTCATCCAGGTGTTGTAAAAAAGGGTGCGTGAGGGGATTGAACCATAATAGCAGCGCGGCAATCAGGGCTATGTGACTTAGTACCCATAGTGGGCTACGAAAAAAAGGTATGGTTTGTTTCATGCTGGGATCATTTTTTTTTGTTAGCATTTGTTTAAATCACGGTTTTTAGTTCTAGATTTTCGGGCGAATAAATGAGAACGCTGCCTGTTTCGCCCCAATCACCCAGTACAATTCGCTTTGCGGGTTGATTATCTAAAATAAAATGGTGAATGCCAGGTTTGTGTGTATGGCCATGGATAAGTGTTAAAGATTTATGTTCTCGTAATATTTGATAGACGGCTTCTGAAGTGACATCCCATTTGCGATTTGCTAGCTTCTTGTCTGCTCGTGTGCTCTTTTTTCTCAAGAAACTTGAAATTTTTTTCCGCCAGCACAGGGGAAAACTGAAGAATAGCTTTTTAATAAGAGGGTGGCGAACAAATTTTCTAAATCGTTGGTATTTGTGATCGAGTGTACATAAGAGATCACCATGAGTGAGCAGAACAGGCGTGTTATATAACTCAACCACCACCGGATCTTGTAGTAATTCACAATGACTTTCAACCGTAAACCGATCGCCAATTAAGAAATCTCTATTGCCGTGCATAAAATAAACAGGTATCCCAGTTTCAGAAAATTCAGCCAAGGCATTAATAATACTTATATTATCGGGATCTGCGTTATCATCGCCGAGCCAAGCTTCAAAGAGATCACCTAAGATGTAAAGCGCGTCGGCTTTTTTTGCATCCTGGCGAAGAAATTTTAAAAATAATGCTGACAAGTGCGGTTTAGTCTCAGAAAGATGCAAATCCGAAATAAAATACGTGGCCATTAAGTTTGCTCAGCACTCACAATCAAAATTTCATCAACAGGCACATCACTGTGTCCGGATCGTTGTGTTGTAGGCACTTGGCTGAGTTTTAAAACGATATCCAAGCCATCGGTGACTTTGCCAAAGACACAGTAACCAAACGCATCGGGTGTTTCGGCTTTAAAATCCAAAAATGTATTATTAGCAACATTAATAAAAAATTGTGAAGAGGCCGAATGGGGATCATTGGTTCGTGCCATCGCAACCGTGCCCAGTTCATTTTTTAATCCGTTTTTGGCTTCGTTCCGAATCGGTTTTTCTGGTGTTTTTTGATGCATGCCTGTTTCAAAGCCACCGCCTTGTATCATAAAGCCTTTAATAACACGATGAAAAATAGTGTTGTTATAAAAACCTGCGTTAACATAGTTCAGAAAATTCTGTGCGGTCTCGGGAGTTGCTTTATCATCTAACTCAATTGTGATGGTGCCTAAGGAAGTATGCAGTTTAACGATATTCATTACATTTTTGTCCTTGTTCAGGGTTAAAAGCCTTAGTTTACCATATATAGATAGTGTTGGATAAGAGCTAAATTGTGTACAATCAAAGAATGAATACTTCTTTAAAAACGCGTTTTGCGCCAAGCCCCACAGGGCTTATGCATTTTGGCAATCTTCGGACTGCTTTGTTTAATTATCTTTACGCTAGGCACTATAACGGCAGCTTTTTATTGCGCATTGAGGACACCGATATGGCTCGCTCTGAAGCGCAATATACCGATGCCATTTTGACGGATTTGCGTTGGCTTGGTCTAGAATGGCAAGAAGGACCTTATCATCAGTCAGAACGCCAAGCTATTTATAATGATTATTACGAAGCCCTGGAAAAAAAAGGTCGTGTATATCCCTGCTTTTGCACAGAAGAGCAATTAGCGATTACCCGAAAGGTTCAATTGGCATCGGGTAAACCACCTCGCTATTCAGGAACCTGTCGACATCTATCGCAAGAAGCTATTTTAGCAAAACGGGCTTCGGGCTTGTCGTTTACGCTACGATTTGAAGTCTCCAACGATGCGGTCGTTGAATTTGAAGATTTGGTGAAAGGTCCTCAACGCTTTGAAACCGAGCACATTGGTGATTTTATTATTCGACGTAATGACGGTACGGCGTCATTTATGTTTTGTAATGCTTTAGACGATGCTTTATTAGGGGTGACGCATGCCTTGCGAGGGGATGATCACCTGACTAATACGCCGAGACAGATTTTAATTCTACAAGCTTTGCAATTGCCTACACCACGTTACGGACATTTTCCGACCATTTTGGGTCCGGATAGCAAACCTTTATCGAAGCGCAATGGCAGTAGAGCGATTCAGGATTTACGAGAAGAAGGTTTTTTGCCATTGGGGATCTTAAATTATTTGGCGCGTTTAGGGCATCACGATGCAGAGCAATCGCTATTAAACTTAGACACTCTTTGTGCGCATTTTGATTTAGCGCATATTAGTAATTCCGCTGCGCATTATGATGCTGTACAACTTAACCATTGGCAGAAAGAAGCGATGCATCGGAGTACTTCGGTAGAATGTTGGCAACAGATTGCGCCCTATGTGGCAGAGCGTGTGCCAGAGGCGAAAGTGTCAGCCTTTGTAGAAACGGTACAACAAAATCTGGTTATGCCTAAAGATGCTTTGCAGTGGGCGAATGCGATTTTTACAGATGCCGCGGCGTTACATTATTCTGAAGCAGTCAGTGGGGTTATCTTCGATGCCGGATCTCATTTTTTTGAGCATGCGTTATTCTTTATCAATAAGATGGGTTCTGAATTGACGTTTCCTTCACTGGTGAGTGAACTACAACAAAAAACAGGTCTGAAGGGTAAAGCCCTCTTTTTCCCCTTAAGGGCTGCGTTAACGGCAGAACTGCATGGGCCGGAGTTAGCAAAAGTGTTAGATCTGATGGGATTAGAATCGGCTAAAGCCAGATTAAAAAGAGCAGAAAATCATGCTAAAAATTTATAATACTCTGAGCAAGCAGAAAGAAATCTTTAAGCCCTTACAACCGGGTAGAATAGATATTTATGTCTGTGGCGTTACGCCGTATGATTATTGCCATATCGGACATGGCCGGGTTTTTCTAATATTTGACGTTGTGATACGCTATTTGCGTTCTATTAGTTTTGAAGTGAATTATGTTCGGAACATTACAGATATAGACGATAAAATTATTAACAGAGCGCAAGAAAAAAATATTTCTTTTAGTGCATTAACAGCAGAATTTATTCAGGCTATGAATACGGATTTTCAGCATTTAAATATCCTGCCTCCGACAGCGGAACCTCGAGCAACGAATTATATTCAGCAGATGATTGATATGATCGAGCAACTGGTTGATAAGGGATACGCCTATGTGGGTGAAACAGGCGATGTTTATTACGATATCCAAAAATTTGAGAGTTATGGTTGCTTGTCGCATCGGGACTTAGAAGATTTAAAAGCGGGCTCGCGTGTAGAAATTAATGATGCAAAACAGCATCCTTTTGATTTTGTGTTATGGAAAATGGCTAAACCTAAGGAACCGAGTTGGGAATCTCCTTGGGGTTTAGGACGTCCAGGTTGGCATATAGAATGTTCTGCCATGTCTTTAGTGCAGTGTGGCGAGACGTTTGATATCCATGGTGGGGGTCCGGATTTGAAATTTCCACATCATGAAAATGAGCGTGCGCAGTCGGAAGCGGCAAATGGCAAGAAATTTGTGAATTATTGGATGCATGTCGGATTTGTACAGCAAGATAAAGAAAAAATGTCTAAATCGCTGGGTAATTTTTTAACGATCAGAGATTTTTTAAAGCATTATCATCCAGAAGTATTGCGGTATTTTAGTATTATGAGTCATTATCGTAGCCCAATCGATTATGCAACAGATAATATTGATGCTGCTGGTAGAGGGCTTTCGCGACTCTATACGGCTTTGCGCGGTATCTCGTTAGAAAATCCTGTTGAGAAAAATACACTGACAATACAATCACTCTTCGAGCAAAAATTTGAAGATGCGATGAACGATGACTTTAATACCCCCGAAGCCATTGCCGTTTTATTTGAAATAGCCCATGAAATTAATCGGCAAAGGGAGACTGAGCCTGAAAAAGCGATAGTGCTTGCGATACGCTTAAAAAAGCTTGGCAACATCTTAGGGTTGTTGTATAGCGAACCCGAAGTATTTCTGCAAAATGCCAGTGGTAAAGCAATTGATTTAGCGTTTAGCGAAATTGAACAGTTGATTGCAGCGCGAGATCAGGCTAGAAAATCTAAACAGTGGATAGAATCCGATAGGATCCGAGATATATTATTAGAAAAGGGTATTGTGCTAGAGGATACTGCAAAGGGCACAACATGGCATGCGCGTTAGATAATTATTTTTGGACAGCGCCGTAGTTTTGTTCTGCAATCGCTTTTGCTTTTTTGAGTTCTGTTAATAATTCATTTAAAGGCGGAATATTATCATCTCGTTCTATCAGGGTTGCAGTCCGGCCAAAGCGTTTAATTGCAGCAGCGTACAGCTGCCAAACCGGATCAACAATGGGAGCATTATGTGTGTCTATGATGTGATCAACGTTATGAGTATGCCCTGCAAGGTGAAATTGTTGAATGCGATCGCAGGGTAGCCCTTCAAGGTATTGATAGGGATCAAAGCCATGGTTAAAACTATTGACGTAAATATTATTAATATCTAATAAAATTTTACAATCCGCTTCTATAGCAATAGCACTGAGAAAATCCCATTCGGAGAGTTCAGAATTTTTAAAAGTAATATAGCTGGATACATTTTCTAGCAAAATTTGTTGACCTAAAAAATCTTGTACAGCTTTAACACGTAAAACCACATGTTCAATTGTTTCAGTTGTGTAGGGTAGGGGTAATAAATCATGAATATTTTGCTTGTTGATGCCTGTCCAACAGAGGTGATCTGATATCCAAGCAGGCTTTACACGAACTGCTAAATCCTTTAATTGCTTTAAATAATCCCAATTGAGCGAATCGGTGTTGCCGATAGATAATGATACCCCGTGCATGGCCATGGGGTAGTGTTCGCGGATCTGATCAAGGAAATAGAGAGGTTTTCCTCCGGAGATCATATAGTTTTCGGATAAAATTTCAAACCAATCAATTTGAGGACGGGTGTCTAGTATGCTGCTATAGTGATCCGTTCGTAACCCAAGCCCGAATCCTAACATAAATTCTCCATGTTCAGGCTCGACCATTTTTGTAAGAATAGAATAAAAACGGAGATACTACAACGAAGTTTTTTCAGAAAGGAGATAAAAAAAGGGCAGGTTTTTAGACCTGCCCTTTTTTATTGCAAAACTAGCGATGTGCTAGATCTGACTTATTCAGCTTTGCAGCTATGATCTTTGATCAGTGCATCTTTGCAAGCTTGATCTGCACCACAAGCTTCCATCGCTTTTTTGCAGGCGTCTGCATCCATTGGGCTAACGACAGTCGTCGTTGTGGTAGTAGTTGTCGCAGGAGCTGCTGCTTGTGCAGCAGAAGCAAATACAAGTGTTGCAGCAACTGCAGCTAAAATTAATTGTTTCATTGGTAACTCTCCAAAAGAAAATGACGTCATTAAATTACGGAGTTACCCAAACAATCTGGTAACCCCGTGGTTATTGTCAGAACTTGAACTGGCTAACCGTAGTTTCCAATAGAAATTTCTGACGCTTGCATAGTTTAGCATACAATTTTGAGGTGTCTAGTTTTTTTTTACTATCGTTAAAGACTGTTTTTTTAGGTATGTGAGATGTGAATCGCTGGCGAAGCGGGTAGCTTAATGTCATATTTGTTAAAAGCCGTTTGGATATCTGTTTTAATGCTAGTTTGTAAACTATTAAAAGATGTTTGTTTGCCCCAAACTGAAAATTGTAGCTGTAGAGCAGCCTCGCCAAATTCTAGAAAAGCAAGTTCTGGAGCAGGGGATACTAAACATAATGAATTTTGTTTGGCAACTTCCAAAAGTATTTTTTTAAGTTTTTGCAAATCCTCATTAAAACCGATATGTAGCTTAATGTCGCATCGACGGATCGGAAAGCGCGTTACATTTTCAAACTGAGATTTTAGCAACGATTCATTGGGAACACGTACAAAAATATTGTCTTTCGTGCGAATTTTAACCGATAACAAATCAATTGAAAGTACTTCACCCAATGTGTCATTAATACGAACGAAATCACCCACTTCGAATGGCTTTTCAACAATTAAAAACATACCACTTAAAAAATTCGAAATTGAAGTTTGCGAAGCAAACGCAACTGCGGCGGTAACAATTCCGGCTGCAATTCCTGCGGCTTCTAAGAAACCGGTTACATTGACACCAAATGCGCGAAGCGGAAATACAAACGAAAGCGCAAGCCCAACATAAAATGTAATGCGGCGTAGTAATTGAGAGTGGTGTGCTGAAAAATGTCTTGCAGAAACTTTTCCAACGAGGCGGCATATATACAGTGTTAACAGAATGCTGACAACAATATAACTGCTGAGTCTTAATATAAAAAAGAAATCGAAATCTTTCAAAGCATCCATAAAATGCGTAAAAGTAAGGTTGAGATCCGGTAGCGAAAATGGCATAAGATTATTCCCACATAAAAGAGCCAAAAAAGTTTTTAAGACCTGGTTTTATCATAACGCGCGCCGGACTGACCAATTGCAAGTCGCTTAAGGGTAATGGAGCGTTTTTTACGGTCAAGGTCTCGAGGCTGTTTGTGTCTTCTTGGCACAGATGCACATCCTCTGTCCACAGTCGATTTTTTTTGTCGCTATAAAGGGCGAGATTGTCGAGAGGAATTTTTAATTCGTGTAACAAATTTGTTCCTTTTGTACGATTTTCAATCGATACCGGAATAATCGCATGGGTAGAATCTTGTGGTAGATCTTCTAAACGGGGCGAACCGTGTATGGGATTGTTGTAACAGAGTTCTCCTGCTCGTGTGCTTTTACCAAACCAAGTGTCCGCCAAAGTTTCTGTTGCGAATTCATCCAGTATGGTTATGGGGTTTCCAGCACTAATTTGTATCCAAAGCGGGACACTGATATAAACGCGCAATGTCTCACCTAACGGAATATAACAGGGGCGATCTAACAGAGAAAGTAAGGCACGGTCGGGTAGCATTGGTTTTAAATTTATTGTGTTAGATGTTTGTGCTGCAAAGGTTTTGAAGGGTTGTTCGCCTTCGTGATAGGTTGTGATGTGCCATTTGTGGTTAAAGCGATCAACACAGGTGACAAGCTGACCAATTTTAAAAAAGCGCGATTGCTCCTCTTCAATTAAAAAAGTTCCCCACCATAATTCTTGTTCTGCGAGGTCTTCCTCATCGGTTGACTGAATGGGGGCAGCTTTTGCCTTTTTTTTAATAAAAGGTAAATTTTTCAGTTTTTCTAAGAGCCAATATTTCATTTTTCCATTATCCATTCGTATGCATACAAGGTATTCGATAGTAACGTTGCAACCGTCATGGGTCCGACACCACCGGGCACAGGGGTGATAAAGCTTGCCCGTTCTAAAGCCTTCTCGAACTCAACATCACCGATTAATTGTCCATTATCCATGCGATTCATGCCAACATCAATCACTATCGCACCGTGTTTTATCCAATCACCCTTAATTAGACCAGGTTGCCCAGCGGCTACAACCAACAGGTCGGCATTTTCAACGGTCTTTTTTAGATTTCGGGTAAATCGATGAGCGGCAGTGACAGTGCAACCTGCCATCAGCAATTCTAAGATCATGGGTCGGCCTACAATGTTAGACACGCCAACCACGGTCGCATCCATTCCCTTTAAATCGATATGGGTTGATTTTAAAAGTTCCATGATCCCTGCGGGTGTGCAAGGCCGAAGGCAAGGTTTTTTTTGAGCCAGTCTTCCTAAATTATAGGGATGAAAACCATCGACATCTTTATCAATTCGGATCTGTTCGAGCACAGGTTGCGTTGTAATATGATCAGGTAAGGGCAATTGGATCAATATGCCATCTATCGTGGGATCATTATTTAGTTTGTCAATAAGCTTTATTAATTCTGTTTGTGAGGTTGAAACGTTGAGCCGATAATGTTGTGAAACTATCCCAACTTTTTGGCAAGCGGCAAGTTTACGATTGACGTAGATTTCCGACGCAGGTGCATTTCCAAGCAGAATAACAGCAAGTCCTGGTGCGCGTTTTCCATTGGTTAAATAATTTTTAATACGTTGGCTAACGTGTTGCTGAACTTTTTCAGCAATCAGGGTACCATTTAGAATTTGTGCGGGCATAGTCTCCTCAAGTTCTTTAAGCTGATGATAATTTGGACAAAGTCATCATAAGATTATATGCCCCTAGAAGGCAATTTATTGATAAGGCAATTATTGCGATTGTGGGTAGGCAGCTAATATGGCACAATGGGCATCACTATTCTAATTTAGTGATTGAAGACGACTTATCGGGGCATAGCGCAGTCTGGTAGCGCACCTGCTTTGGGAGCAGGGGGTCGTGGGTTCGAATCCCCCTGCCCCGACCATTATCCTGGCGCCCGTAGCTCATCTGGATAGAGCATCAGCCTTCTAAGCTGGGGGTAGCAGGTTCGAGTCCTGCCGGGCGCACCATAGTGCTAATGGTTGGAGACGAGAAATTAGAATTTGTAATGATTTACTTATCTGTTCAATGGCGGACGTAGCTCAGTTGGTAGAGTCCCGGATTGTGATTCCGGTGGTCGCGGGTTCAAGCCCCGTCGTTCGCCCCAGTTTTTCCTGAATAAAATCAATGGATTAAGCTTGATTTCCCCTAATGTTACTATCACTGTTACAAAGCCCGTGCGTAAGATTTACGGGAGCTAGCGGAAACATAGAGCGAACAATACCGTTCATATCTTGTTGATCCGCATTCTTCCACGCAAGCTTTTTATCGTGTAAGCACGCAACTGTCAACCCGCTTTTATGCGGTTCACAAACTTTGTTAGCCGCTTCATACAAGTTCCCTAATTCCGCCGATGAATAGTGGGTCGTAATTCGTCCTGATCGGTGACCTAGCAAGTCCTGGCGATCTTCAATACCGACCCCTGCTGCACGTAACCTACGACCAAAAGTGTGTTTGAGATCGTGCACACGAACACAGGTTAGGTTTGCCCTTTTTCTCGCATTACGCCAGGCAGTTATATTCATCGCAGTTATCGGTTTGCCTTTATAAGGGAAAACATACGTTATGTGTTTCCCTCTTTGGCTTTCGATAACTGAGCGTGCTATCTGATTACAGATGACTAAGCGATCGTCTCCATTTTTAACAAGTACACTTGGAACAACAAATACCATCAGTTGAGGTGACTCTGGGATTTTAATTTCCCAATCCCAACGCAATTGACATACTTCTTGTTCCCTGCAACCTGTGTTTACTTTAAAAATCGCCATTTGCCTTAGATGCTCTGGCAATTGATTAAATAACAGAGTTTGTTCATCCCAACTCAGTGGATAAGGCTTGCGAAGATCATGCTCTGGTAAAAGTTTGATCTTAGGAGCGTGTGCTAACCATGTTAGTCCATGCTCGTCTATCCATTCACTGGCAGCAAGGTTTAGTATTCGGCGAACAACTTGCAAACCATGATTAATGGTGCGTGTTTTAACACCAGATTTACGGCGTGCATCGACGAATGTTTGCATTGAGCCCATGTGAATTGTTTCCAGCGATAAATCTCCAATATGTTCAACCAACAATTTAAGTCTTCCAGCATCATCTTGAATGCTGCGCTTATGTTGATTTTCCATTAGAAACTTAATTGCTGCCTCCTTAAAAATGCGCTTAGGCCGTACGCCATACACTGAAGCTTGCCTTACTTCTTCTAGACGTCTTGCTAGGTACTTCTCGGCTTCTTCGAGTTCGCTAGTGCCAGTGCTTTCGCAAATTCGGCGTCTAAAGACCGTTTTGTCAATTTGCCAATATTCTCCCCGCTTGAAGAGACCTGGCGTTCGTTTTCGTCCCATATTTCCAAACTCCTATTGTTGGATGCCGCGGGACGACCACTACACTGCTTATAATGCTCTACCCAGGCATCTAAATCAAGCCTATCAAATGCGATCCCTTGAATTCCTATGGGAATTTCTCTGAGATGGGGTCTCACCTCGTTATTAAAACGGTGTCTATCCATTCCTAAGTAGGTCGGGGCATTCCTCAACCTAATCAGTCGTGGTAAAATAGTATTCATATTTATTTCCTCTTCTATTTCGTAACTTTTCGCGCAAAATTTTCACATTCCGGGGTGCGGCGATCCCCATTCGGGTTATACCCCTCGAGTGCTCTAAAATTTGATTTCGATATTTTCCCCTAGCCAAATACTTTGTTTTGGCCGGCGACTTAAAGTCAGCATGGTATTGCACCTCTATTCTTATATCGTTTCATTTTCAAGGGACTCTCGCTTATCAAACCCATTCTGGCTTTCTCGTGATTGATTACCCTTTAATTCATGCCTATTTCTGGCACTTTTCTTTTTCTTATGTTTTATGGGCGATATTCTTTTTAATTTAAAGCGATTAAAAGCTTTTCTGTCGTTTTCATAACCTTTCATAACGTCCTCCAAAATCCAATTTTCAATACCCTCTACTCTATTGCAAAAAATTGACTCAATTGAGTCAATTTTTTGAGATACGATCCCTAAAGATTCAGAAGGTTGGTGAACATTAAAGCCCTAAACAAAAGGATCATTGTTTGCCATTAGGCTTGATTGCTATGGGAGCAACGGGGGATCGTATGAAGGAACATAAAGACGATATTGTTAACCTGTGGTTGTTAAAGATAAAGAATTTTTTGGGGGGAGTTACAAAAGCTGTGCGATTCTTGAACGAAGTTGAAAAATTAAACGGTGCAGAGGTTTTTGTCATCACACGATCAGATTTCAACAATTGGCTGAACCGAAGAAGTGCTATCCCATACGACTGCATCATTATAATAGTATGTGCAATAAAGATTAACATTGAACATTTTGTGCCTGGAAATATCGCGAATAAAACCGTTGATATATCCGCATTTAAAACGCCGCTTTTTAAAACCCCACTTGAAAATATTATTTTAGACGCCCCGTATTTTCTTCGAGATGTTGATGAGGGTTGTCCTATTATTTTAGATAGAAATTATGATTTAATTTCAGGCCGGTCAAGAATTGAATACTATAAATCAATAGGTGT
>Ga0073905_10001180_pt1 | contig 13223 bp, 15 predicted proteins | sample KloWWTupernatant_FD_65482 | JGI IMG/M metagenome (GOLD analysis project Ga0073905, IMG submission 65482) | Active sludge microbial communities from Klosterneuburg, Austria, studying microevolution and ecology of nitrifiers - Klosterneuburg... | ecosystem: Engineered > WWTP > Aerobic digester >... | reverse complement strand
ACCGGGCAGACGATCTATCACTACGACTACGTCGGCACTGCCGCCGCGGGCCAGGAGCTACCGCTGCTGACGAAGGCCTACGAAGAGGGTGAGATCGTCGAGGGTGAGCTCGTGGTCGAGGGCATGCCCGACCCTGTGCGGATGATGGCAGTACCGGTGCGGGCCGGTGACAAGGTGATTGCCGTTCTGACCCGCGAGTGGTCCAGCCGGTCGAGCCGCCAGCCCGGCGAGCTCGAGCGCACGTACGTCGGTCTCTTCCAGCGCTTCGCGTCCATGATTGCCCAAGGCTCGTTCCCGTTCCACGGCCCTGTCGCCGACAGCAGCGCGGCACCGCGGGTGGGTGACGGTGTGATGGCGCTCGACGAGGAAGCTCGGGTTCGCTACGCGTCGCCGAATGCCGTCTCGGCGCTCCATCGCGTCGGCATCGGCGCCAACGCGGTAGGCATGCGACTGGCCGAGCTGGGCTTCAACGACAGCACCGTCCGCCTCGCATACGAGACCAAGTTGCCGGTGATCGAGGAGTTCGAGCAGACATCTGACGTGATCCTGCTGGTGCGCTGCATGCCCGTGCTCGCCACGGGCGAAGGGCAGGACAGCGCTGTCACCGGTGGCCTGCTGCTGGTGCGCGACGTGACCGAGGTACGCAAGCGCGACAAGTTGTTGTTGTCCAAGGACGCCACGATTCGCGAGATCCACCATCGGGTGAAGAACAACTTGCAGACCATCTCCTCGCTACTGCGGTTGCAGGGTCGTCGTCTCAACTCCGAGGAGGCCAAGGCCGCCATCGCCGAGAGCGTGCGCCGCATTCGCACCATTGCGCTGGTGCACGAGACCTTGTCGCGCGAGCCCGGCGACGACGTTGCGTTCCTGGACATCGTGCGTCCGCTGTTGCGGCTGGCCGAGGAAGGCTTGCAGTCGCCCGATCGACCGGTGCGCTTCACGGTGCAAGGCGAGGGCGGTCGGCTGCCCAGCACCGTGGCGACACCGCTGTCGGTGGTGCTCACCGAACTACTGCAGAACGCCGTCGATCATGGCTTCCCCGAGGGAAGTTCCGGCGGCCATGTCGTGGTGGTGCTCGACAACACTGACGGTTCCCTGAACATCCGCGTCATCAACGACGGTCGCGGCCTGGACCCCAGCTTCGAGCTCAACAAGGCAACAGGTCTCGGTCTGTCGATCGTGCGCACGCTGGTGACGACCGAACTGGATGGCACGATCTCCATGCGTGCTGGTCAGCCCGATGACTTCACCGATGTCGGCCTTGGCGATCTACCCAAGGGCACGGGCACAGTCGTCGACCTCACCGTCCCGGTGTAGCGGGTCAGAGGTCGACGAGGATGCGCTCGCGGCCGGCGAGGCGGCGGCGCAGGTTGCGACGCTCCTCCTCGGAGGTGCCGCCCCAGATGCCTGAGTCCTGGTTGGTCTCCAACGCGTAGTCCAGACAATCGGTCTGCACGGGACACTCGCCGCAGACCTCCTTGGCGCGGTCGATCTGCACCAGCGCGTACCCGGTGGTACCAACGGGGAAGAACAAGTCGGGGTCGGTGTCACGGCAGATGGCAAGTCGTCGCCAGGTGTAATCAGCATTCGCGAGTACAAGACTTGAGGCCGGAATTGTCACTTGTTCACTCCAATGATCGCCGGCGGCCCGACGATCGGATCGATGTGGATTGTGAGCGTTTTCACGTTCATGCGAACGGTAGGTAACAATTGCGTGCATGGCAAGGGGTCAATCACCTTCGTCCATACTTCGTGGCGATAGGGGGTATCTATGCAACACATGCGTGACGTGCGGCCATCGGTGCAAGTGATGGCTCATCGCGGCGCCAGCACGGCCGAACCGGAGAACACCCTGGCGGCCTATCGACGCGCGGGCGAGATGGGCAGCGATGCCGTTGAGCTGGACGTTCGCAAAACCGGCGACGGTGTTCTGGTCATCCACCACAACCCGCACCTGCCCGACGGGCGGCTGGTTGCCGCTACCGCTCAGGCCGATCTGCCGGCCTCGGTGCCCACGCTCGGGGAGGCGCTGGACGCCTGCGTCGGTATGTGGGTGAACGTCGAGATCAAAAATGATCCCGAGGAACCTGACTTCGATCCGACCGAGTTGATCGCTGATGAAACGCTCGCTCACCTTCTCGCCCGCAACGACGACGATCGCTGGTTGATCTCCTGTTTCCGCATCGAGACCGTCGATCGCTGCCGTGCGATCGCGCCCCAGATCAAGACCGCCTGGTTGTGTGTTGACGCCCCCGAGGGCATTGCCGACACGCTGGTGAAGAAGGGCCATCACGCGCTGCACCCATGGGTGAAGATGCTCACCCGCGAGATCATCGACGCCTGCCATGGCGCCGGGGTGCAGGTCAACACATGGACCTGCGACGATCCGGTTCGGATGGCCGAGCTGATCGAGTGGGGTATCGACGGCATCTGCACCAACGTGCCCGACGTGGCGCTGGCCGTCGTCGAAGAGGCGCTGCCACCGGGTGCCAAGAGTGACGCGTAGGCTGACGTCATGTTGCGCCATGTGGTGATGTTCAGTTGGAACGAGACGGTCGATGCCGCTCATGTGCAGACGGTGTCGCAGCAGCTCGACGCGCTACGGGCGCTCATTCCCGAGATCGTCGGCTACCAGCACGGCCCCGATGCGGGCATCAGCTCGGGCAACTTCGATTACGTCGTCGTTGGCGACTTCAAGAATGTCGACGACTACGTGGTGTACCGCGATCATCCCGACCACAAGGCCTTCATCGCCACCTACATCGCCGGCCGGCTCAACTCGAGGTCAGCGGTCCAGTACGAGTTGCGGCCGAACTAGCCGCACGGCGTTGGGTACGTGGTGGAACTCGAGCCGCTTGGTTTCACCCAAGTAGTCGCCGTCGAGCTGATACGGGAACGGTGTCTCGTGGCTGACGGTGAGCTCGCTCACATCGGTCTGCAGGTCGAGCGTTTTGCTGGGTTTCACGCCGCCACCGCGCAGCGCGCCCCCGAGACCGCCCAGTAGGGCACCCACGGTGAGCGTGCGGAACGTGATGGCCACCAGGCCGCGGTCGAGAGTGGCAGCCTCGCTGAGATCCAGCGGGCGGTTGCCGAGGAACGTGTACGGGTTGGTGTTGAGCACGATGGTGAAGTACCCGTCGTCCACGACTGGCACGCCATCGCGCTCGACCGTGAAGTGCGGCTGTGTGCGGTCGTAGCCCACGGCCCACGTTCGCAAGCCTGCGTAGATGAAGAGCGGGTGGCCCAGCCACCGCTTCATCGAGGCGCGACGTTCGACCTCCTTCACCACCGCCGCGTCGTAGCCGACACCGGTGTGGAAGCAGAAGTAGCGGCCGTTGACCTTGCCGAGACCGATCGGCTCGATGTCGCGTGCGGCAATACCCGCCGCGAGCAGGTGAACGGCCGCGACCGGGTCGTTGGGCATGCCGAGCGTGCGAGCGAAAACGTTGGTACTTCCGCCGGGTAACACGCCGAGCGCGGTGTCGGTGCCCGCGACGCCGGTGGCCACTTCGTTGAGCGTGCCGTCGCCGCCGTAGCCGATGACGACGTCCATGCCGCGGCGCGCGGCATCTTGCGCGAATCGTGTCGCATGGCCACGACGGTTGGTTTCGACGATCTCCACCTCGTTGCCCTGGGACAGGGCGCGATGGACCACGACGGTGTTGCGTGCCGTCACTGACGACGCAAAGGCGTTGACCACGAGCAGGATGCGCAAGAACCGAACCGTACAGCCTGAAGGTGTTTGGTCGAACCTCGCCAGGTAACTGCCGTGCCGGTTGGGTGAAGCGCGTACCCAGCGGTAACAATGGCGGGCATGAACGTGATCGTGTGCGTCAAGCAGATCCCCGACCCGGCAACCCCGGGTGCGTTGGGCTCCGATAACACTCTCAAGCGAGATGGCAAGCTCATCCTCGACGAGTCGGACAGTTACGGCGTCGAAATGGCGCTGCAGTTGGTCGACGCGGCGGGCGGTGGCGAAGTGAGCCTCGTCTCCATGGCCCCCAATGGCGAGGTGTCGGGCTTGCGCACGGCGCTGGCCATGGGTGCAGCCAAGGGCACGCTCGTTTCCGACCCGGCGTTGCAGGGCAGCGATGCCCTCACCACCGCCAAGGTGCTGGGTGCAGCCATCCAGAAGATGGGTGCGTTCGACCTGGTCATTGCCGCGACCGAATCCAGCGACGGCTACACCGGCACTGTGCCCGAGCAGTTGGCCGAGGTCCTTGGCCTGCCCTCGGTGACCTTCGCCAAAAAGGTCACCATCAACGGTGGCACGCTCGAAGCCAATCGCCAGACCGAAGATGGTTTCGACGAGGTCACCTGCCCGCTGCCCGCTGTCATCAGCGTCACCGCCGGCGTGGTCGAGCCCCGTTACCCCAGCTTCAAGGGCATCATGGCCGCCAAGAGCAAGCCGATCGAGACGGTCACCGCCGGCGACCTCGGGGTCACCCCGGTCGGCTGGGCTGGCGCCGGTCAGAGCATCGTCAGCGTCACGCAGGCCGAGGCCCGCGCCGCCGGCGAGATCATCGAAGACGACGGAGAGGGTTTCGCCAAGATCGTGGCGTTCCTCGAAAACTTGAAGGTCATCTGAGGAGCAGCGGCATGAACATCTGGGTTTTCTCACAAGAAGCAAGCGGTGCGCCCACCACGGCGACACTGGAACTCCTGACGAAGGCACGTTCACTCGGCGACGTCACCGCGTTCGTCGGTGGCGATGCGTCGGCAATCGCCGCCTCGCTCGGCGAGCACGGCGCCACCAAGGTGTACGCCACGGGCGACCTGGCAGGCAAGCTGCCCGGCGTTGCGGTGTCGGCAGCGATGAAGGCCGTCATCGACGGTGGCGATTCGCCCGACCTCATCATGTTCCCGCAGACCACCGAGGGCCGCGACGTGATGAGCCGCCTGTCGGTCAAGCTCGACCGCACCGTGCTCACCAACAACGTCGACATCACCGTCGACGGCGGGGCTGTCAGTGTCACCACCCCGATCTTCGGTGGCAACGTGTTGGTCACCACCTCGTTCTCCGGCAGCGGCCCGTTCCTCGCGGCGTTCCGCCCGAAGAGCTTCGCCGCCGAGTCCGCTGGCGGCGCTGCTGCCGCCGTGACTGCTGCGCCGGTACCCGACCTGGGCTCTGTCGGCGCGGCGCAGGTCGTTGCCGTGCACGTGGAAGCCACGTCGGGCCCGAAGCTCGACGAGGCCGCCATCGTGGTCTCGGGTGGCCGTGGCCTCGGCGAAGCCGCCAAGTACGAAATGGTCGAGACGCTGGCGAAGCTGCTCAAGGGCGCCCCCGGTGCCTCGCGAGCCATCGTCGACGCCGGCTGGGTGCCGTACAGCTATCAGGTCGGCCAGACCGGCAAGGTCGTCAAGCCGGGCGTCTACATCGCCTGTGGCATCTCGGGTGCCACTCAGCACATGGTGGGCATGAAGGGTTCGAAGAACATCATCGCCATCAACAAGGACAAGGAAGCTCCCATCTTCGGCATTGCCGACCTGGGCATTGTGGGCGACGTCCACAAGGTGCTCCCGAAGCTGATCGAGGCGTTGCAGAGTCGCGGCTGACCGAGCAACACCGGAACGGAAGAAGGCGGCCCGCAAGGGCCGCCTTTCGCCGTTTTCGGGCAGGTGTTCGTGGTGTCGCTCGGCGTTGCCGGGTGGTCACACCAGCGGCCAGGGGTAACGACGGCCGCTGTTGTCCACCGGGAACACGCGGTGCTCCACGATCCATTGGGCCCGTTCCTGGATGGCGGCGACTTCCTCGTCGTTCAGCAGCGCGGCGACTCCGAGGGGTACCCGTTCGGCGATCTTGGCGGCGGCGGCGAGCAGTTCGGCGGGCACCGTCTCGCCACCGAACTCCCATACGACGGTGCGCAGCTTGAACTCGGCAGCGAAGCACAGGCCGTGGTCGATGCCCCAGATGTGATCGTCACCGTCGATGAGTACGTGGCCGCTCTTGCGGTCGGTGTTGTTGGCGAGAATGTCGAACAGCGCGATCCCGCGCATCACGCCGTGGAGGTCCTCTCGGGCCTCGTAGATGGTGAAGTAGTGCTGCTGATGATCAGCCTCCACGAACCACTGCATACTGCCCTCACCCAGGGGCCCGTCGCGGATGATGGTCGGTGGCACCAGATCGATGCCCATGGCTTCGCTGAGCAGATATGCGGCCAATTCTCGGCGGTGAAGGCCCGGTTCGAAGTCCCACAGTGGACGTTCTCCGCGCTGTGGCTTGTAGATGGCCTGGCCCATTGTCTCGCCATCGACGGAGAGGTTCACCAGAAAGGTGGCGTTGCTGCTCCACGGCATTCGGCCTTCGATATCGACCTCGGCGGTTGCCAGCAGGTGCAGACGGTCGGTCATCGACTAGTTCATCCGCACGCAGAAGTGGCCGTCGGGGTTGACCGGATTGGCGCACCACACGCACGACGGCCGACCGGCGGCAACGATGTTCTCAGCGTGTCGACAGAACGCATGCGCCTGATTGCGGGTGAGGAACATTCGGATGTGCCCGCGATCGGGATCTTCGTCGAGGGCTTCGCCCTCCTCGTCGACGGCGATCACCTCCTCGAGTTGCAGCAGGACCATGTCGTTGCTGCGGTCGTAGCCGAGTCCGACCGGGCCGAGCACGAAGGCCGCATCGAAGGGACCGATCAGTTCCATCGCAGCTGCGATGGGTCGTTCGGTGGGCTCGGGGAGATCGTTGAGGACCCTGCGGAGGTAGTCGGAGATGGCCGAGGCCTGCTGCTTCTCGCACTTGACGGTCACGCGTTGGGTGCCACGTCGCGCCTGCAGGTAAAAGGCGCGGGCGCCGGGCTCGCCAAGGGCGCCGACGGTGAAGGCATCCACCTCATCGAAGTCGAAATACACGCTCACGCGAAGTTCGCCAGCTCAGGAGGGGCGAAGCTCGGCGAGCGAGCCACCCGTGGAGTTGACGGTGAGAACGACCGGCGCACCCATGCCATACGCGATTGCGGAGACGGAGCAGGTGCCGATGACGATGCGCTGGAAGAGGTCGATGTGGGTGCCCATCGCGTGCGCAACTGCAGCCTTGATGGGGTCGGCATGCGAGACGCACACGATGGTGCCGCCGGGGTGCGCGGCACGCAGCCGGTCGATGGCGCCGACGATCCGGTTCTGCATGGCGGTGAAGCTCTCGCCGCCAGGGAACGTGAAGGTGCTCGGTGCGCGCTGAACCGTGTTCCACTCGGGCAGCTTCATCAGGTTCTTCAGTTCGGCGCCGGTCCAGTCGCCGAAGTCGCACTCCAGCAAGCCCTTGTCGATGCGAACCTTCAAACCGCGAGCTGCGGCGATGGGGGCAGCTGTCTCGCGGGCGCGTTCCAACGGCGAGGCGTAGACGGCATCGACTTTGGTGAGCGCCGAAATGCGCTCGGCGGCACGCTGCGCTTGCTCGATCCCGACGTCGGCCAGGTGAAGGCCTGCCGCGCGTCCGGGCAGCAACTTGCCCGTGGTCGGTGTCTGGCCGTGCCGGACGAGGAGTACGACGGTGGGATCGGGATGTGAGGTCTTCGCGCGGGCCATGTCACCGAGAAACCTACTGCGCATGCCGCGGCTTCGCTCGGTCAGGCTCGGCGGTACGGATGTGACAGTTACCGCTTGCGGCGCGTTGCGTAGGCGACGATCGCGTCGAACTCGTGCGCTTCCAGCGGCATCACCGAGAGCCGGTTGCCCTTGGCCAACAGGCGGCAGTTGGCCAGCTCGGGGATGGTCTTGAGCTCGTCGAGTGACACGAATGGCAGCTTCTTCACCGGAGCGACGGTGACCCAGTCCCACCGTGGGTCGGCTGGCTTGGACGCCGGGTCGAAGTACTTGCTCGCCGGGTCGAACTGTGTGGGGTCGGGTTCGGCGGTCTTGGCCACCTTGCACACGCCGGCAATTCCCGGCGGCGTCGCATTCGAGTGGTAGAAGATGGCCTTGTCGCCGACCTTCATCGCCCGCATGAAGTTGCGCGCCTGGTAGTTGCGTACACCATCCCAGCCTTCGAGCTTGTTGGCCACCAGATGGTCGTAGGAGAACACGTCGGGTTCGGACTTGAACAACCAGTAAGCAGCCACGGCAGCGAGGCTACTCAGCGCTCGGCTAGAAGGACAGGCGCAGCACGGTGAACACAGCCATGCCGACCACCATCATGGCGATCATGTTGCGGGTCTTGGCGAACACGAGCCCCGCCGCGATGAGGGCCCACATCTGGTAGTTGTGCACGCTGACATACGGCTGGTGATCGCGTGCGAGCACCCCCTGCACGACAATGGCCGTGAGCGCACACGCCGGTGCATAGCGCAGCGCTCGCTCCACGTTGGCCGGCAGCTCGATGCGTGCCGGCAGCATGAAGAAGCTGCTGCGTGTAGCAATGGTCACGACGGTCAGGCCCACGATGGCGGCAGCGAGATATGCAGTGCTGCCCATCAGACGACCTCGCCTTCGGTGGCGATGTCGGCGGCCACGGCGGCAGCACCGTGGGGCTGGTCGTCGGGGCGCAGGCTCTCGACGCCGACTGCAACACCAACACCAGCGAGGACCGCCAGCAGCAGGCCCAGGCGGAGCGGAAAGTTGACCGTTGCCACGGCGATCACTGCGGTCACGAGCACTCCGGCCGCGACCGGAAGCCGATGCACCATCGGGATGACGACGGCCAGGAGCGCCAGGTACGCGCCGAGTTCGAGGCCCCAGTCGGTTGGTGCCAGGCCGCCCAGCAAGATGCCGACGATCGAGGAGCCCATCCAGGCCACCCAGTTGACGACCGCAACGCCGTAGAAGTAGCCCCACTGCACGGGGCTGCCTCGGTCGGGATCGTTCGCAAATCGGCGAGCGAACAGCGCAAAGCCGAGATCGCCATTGAGGTAGCCCGCGAGCATCCGCTGCTGCCACGGAAGGTGCACGAACGACTTGCGTGCGGCGGCGGCGAAAATGACGAAGCGGAGGTTCACCAACAGCGCTGTCACCCAGACGATGGGTAGGGGAGCGGATGTTGCCAGCAACGGCAGCACGGCCAACTGAGCCGACCCGGCGAACACGGTCAGCGTCATCACGATCGCGACGGCGATCGACAGCCCGGAGTTGACCAACGCGACGCCGGTGACCAAGCCCCAGACCGCAATTGCGACGCTGATCGGGGTCATTGCCCGTACGCCTTCGCTGTATGCAGGTCGGTCGATCGGCGGCAGCAGCCCTCTGAATCTCGCCAACCGATGCATCATTGCAATCATGCCGTGGCCGTCGGCCACGCCCCACCAATTTGCTAGTGGCAGCGCTACCTGCCTGTCTAGTGTGGCGAAGTGAAAAAGGAGAGGATCCGCCTCGGCGGCAGCTATCGCAAGCTGTATGTGGCCACAGCGATGTCCAACATCGGCGACGGCATGTCGTCGATCGCGTATCCGTGGCTGGCCACGGCGATCACACGCAACCCGCTGCTGGTGGCCCTGGTGGCTGCCGCGCAACGGCTTCCGTGGCTGGTGTTCACACTGCCCGCGGGGGTCATCACCGATCGCGTCGATCGCCGCAAGGCAATGGTGCTGATGGACGCGCTGCGCTTCGCCTTCACGTTGTTGATCGCGTTCTCGGTGCTCGCCGAGCAGGGGTCGCTGCCGGCGCCCGACCAGGTACGCAACGTCGTGGGTACCCGCACCGGGTTGTATCTGATGCTGCTGCTGGCCACCCTGCTGCTGGGTTCTGCGGAGGTGCTACGCGACAACTGCGGCCAGACCATCATGCCGTCCATCGTTCGGCCCGAACAGCTCGAACGGGCGAACGGCCGGCTGTGGAGCATCGAGTCGGTGGCCAACACCTTCATCGGCCCGCCGATCGGTTCGCTGTTGCTGTTGGTCGCGTTCTCGGTGCCGTTCTTCATCGACGCCACATCGTTCTTCGTGGGCGCAGCGTTGGTCGCCATGATCCCCGGATCATTCCGTGCGGTACACCCCGAGCGCAGTGAGGGTGCGCCCGCGCCCTCGTGGAAGGCCGAGTTGAAGGAGGGTGTGCGCTGGTTGTGGGGTAACCACCTGTTGCGCTCGATGGCGATCATTCTTGGTCTGATGAACCTCTCCTCGAATCTGAGCGGGGCGATGTTCGTGCTGTTCTCCCAGGACGTGTTGCACGTGACGCCGTTGACGTTCACGTTCATGGGTTTCGGTTTCGCGGTCGGTGCCATCGTCGGTGGGTATGCCGCCCCGTGGATGTCACGGACGCTGGGCAGTGGCACCTGCCTCGCGCTCACCCTGGGGTCGACCTCGGTGATCAGCGTGTTGGTCGGCCTCTCGTCGTGGTGGCCGCTCACGGGCGTGCTGTTCGCCGTCGGCACGCTGCTGGGCAGCACGTGGAACGTCATCACCGTCAGCCTGCGCCAGACCATCATCCCGCCGCACCTACTGGGTCGAGTCAACAGTGTGTACCGCTTCTTCGCGTGGGGAATGATGCCGATCGGTGCGCTGATGGGTGGGCTGGTGGTGCTGATCGCCGGTCGCTACGTCAGCCACGAGACATCGCTGCGCTGCGTGTTCTTCGTCGACGGTGCGATCCACCTGGCGCTGTTCCTCGTCGGTCGTCGGGTGTTGACCACCGATCGACTCGAATCGGCACGAGCCGGCGGCGTGGTCGCGGCGGCCACCTGAATCGAGCGGCGCGCTGTCAGCCGGCGCGACGATCGACCAGCGGCGCCTCCGACGCCTGGTGGCTGGCGAGCACGTCGGCGACGGTTCGGTCCAGGTTGCCGGCGATGGAGCCGGGCGGGACGTTGACGAGACCGCGCTGAATCCGGCCTGCCAGGCTGCGTTCGAGGTAGGGGAGGATGGTCTTCACGACGGCCCATCCGCGGTCGCGGTCGCCGAGCACATGATCGTGGGCGACACGCACATTCTCGAATCGAACCTGTCCGGCCTGCGATGTAATGCCGTCCCCGGACAGATCCAGCAAGAGACACGTGAGTCCCTTGTGAGCAGGAAGCTCTGCGCTGCGCGTCAACACGACGGCGTGCGTGGCGCCGGCATGCTCGCAGGTCTTCACCCCGTCGATGGTCACGTGCTTCCAGTCGAAGGTGGACGTGCAGGCGGTATCCCTCGGGTCGTCGCTGCCCGGCTCGTTCAACAGCACGGTCCACAGGTGCCGGCCGGTGAGCATCGCGGGGAGCACCTCCGCTGCCTGTTCCGTGCTGGCGAACTGGCGCAGGATGGGCCCGACCAGCCGTACACCGGCGCCGGCCAGGGGTGGCGCGATGGTGCCTGCAGCAGCCAACTCCTCCTCCACGACCTGTTGCACCTGCGCGGTGGTGGCCAGACCACCGTGACTGCGGTTCCAGGTGGGCACCGCCAATCCGGCGCTTGCTACACGGTCCCACCACGTGCCGACGGTGATCGAGGTGTCCCAGTTGTTGGAGATCCAGTACCGCAGCGCCTCGCGCATCTGGTCCATGTCGCCGAGGGGCCACCAGGGGCGTGATGCGGTGAGGTCCATGCGGAGAGGTATCGACAACAGGGCGTGTCGCCTTGAGCGGCTGGCTTTGAGAGACTGCTCCAGTGACCAACTCACCGCTCGATGCCCTCACCATTGATCGGCGGGCACCGTCAGTTCGCACAGCGCTCGGTGACGGTTCGTGGGTCGATCTGGTATCCGGATTCGTGCGCAACCCCCACGAGGTGATGGAGATGATCTACGAGGAGACGGCGTGGCAGCAGAACGAGACGCTGCGTTACGACAAGTACGTGCCAGAGCGTCGACTGTCGGCCGGCCTGCGCTCGGCCAGTCGACCACTGCTGCATCAGACCGACATGCACCTGCGGGCCACGTACCGCCAGCCGATGGAAGGCGTCGCGGCAATTCTGTACCGCACCGGAGACGACTTCCAGGGTCTGCACAGCGACCGCGAAATGCGCTGGCTGGACGACACGCTGATCGCGATCGTGGTGTTGGGCCAGCGGCGACCGTTCGTGATTCGTGAGCGTGGCCCGTGGGCTGAGTCGTTGGTCAACCGGGTGCCCCCCGGCCAGGATCCGGCTGATCTCGTCCTGCTGCCTGGCGAGGGCGATCTGCTGGTGATGGGTGGCCGCTGCCAGGCCGACTGGCTGCACGGAGTGCCGGCATTCGAGACGTCGAACCCGCGGATTTCGCTGACCTGGAGGTGGGCTCGCCGAAGCGGCCGGCCCGACACAAACCCGGGATATGCCGACGGTCGACAATTCAGCGACCGTCCCCTCCAGAGCGGCACACGCACCAGGAATTCCTGAAACGGTCGTACTGGAAATAGCCCAGAGTCGGCTCGCACTCGAGGGGCAGTTGGCCTACGATGGGCAGCCTTGAGTGCCAACGATGCCACCCACCGCTCACCTGATCCGGCCGTGCTCGCGGCCATCGACGCGCATGTCGACTGGGCCGGCGGGCTGATGCCGGCGCTACACGCGGTGCAGCACCTTGCTGGGTACATCGACACGTCCTACATCCCTGTGCTGGCCGAGGCGTTCAACCTCTCCGCCGCCGAGGTCTACGGCGTCATTACGTTCTACAAGGACTTCCGCACGGTGCCGCCCAAGGGGCCCATCGTGCAGGTGTGCCGGGCCGAAGCCTGCATCTCACGCGGGGGACGAGCCACCGAGGTGAGGGCGCTCGAACTGGGTGCGACGACGGCCGTCGAGATCGAGGAAGTTTTCTGCCTCGGGCTGTGCGCGCAGGGGCCGGCAGTGGCAACGGGTGGGCGTTTGTTCGTCGGTGTCGACGAGGCGATGATCGAGACGATCATCGGCGACGTTGTTCGTCGAGGACACGCCCCCGCGTCTGTTGCGCAGGCCGCTCCGCAGGCTGCCGGCGAAGGCGTCACCGTGTACGTGCCTCGAGACGCGGCGGCACGTGCCGCTGGCGCCGACGAAGTAGCCGCCGCGCTCGGTACGCAGCCCGGGGTGCGGGTCGTGCGCAACGGGTCGCGCGGAATGCTGTGGCTCGAGCCGCTGGTCGAGGTGGCCACGCCGCAGGGTCGCGTCGCCTACGGCCCAGTTGGTGTCGACGACGTTGCGAGCCTGCTCGCAGCCGGTCTCACCGTTGCCGGCGAGCATCCGTTGCGATTGGGCCTCACCGAGTCGCTGCCGTGGATGGTCGCTCAGCAGCGCATCACCTTCGCACGTGTCGGCGTCATCGACCCCCGCGACGCCCATGAATACGAATCGCTCGGTGGCATGGCCGGGCTGCGAGCAGCGTTGGCCATGCAGCCTGCCGACGTCGTCACGGAGGTGACC
>Ga0073905_10001178_pt1 | contig 13225 bp, 12 predicted proteins | sample KloWWTupernatant_FD_65482 | JGI IMG/M metagenome (GOLD analysis project Ga0073905, IMG submission 65482) | Active sludge microbial communities from Klosterneuburg, Austria, studying microevolution and ecology of nitrifiers - Klosterneuburg... | ecosystem: Engineered > WWTP > Aerobic digester >... | reverse complement strand
ACCGCGAGCGTGGTGCACTGCGCGTCCAGCGGCTTGCCGTTCGGCAGCGGCGAGGCCAGCGAGCACGGCTTGAACTGCAGGCTGCCCAGCGAGCGCAGCCTGGCGGCATCGCCTGCGGCCGGCGAACCGGCGGCTTGCTGTTTGCAGCCGGCCAGCAGCGTGGCCGAGATGGCCAGCGCCAGCATGAGGGTACGGGTGGTCATGGTGAAGCTCCTGCGGGATGCATGGATCAGTCTTCGGGGATGAAGAGGGATTCGATCGATTCGCCGAACAACCGCGCGATGCGGAAGGCCAGCGGCAGCGACGGGTCGTACTTGCCGGTTTCCAGTGCGTTGACGGTCTGCCGCGAAACCTCCAGCCGTTCGGCCAGCTCGCCCTGCGACCAGCCCTGCGCCTCGCGCAGTTCGCGCATCCGGTTGTTCATGCGTGCCCGCGGTGCAGCCGCCCACGCGACCCGGCGGCGCTCATTGGTAGCGCCTGGTCAGGACCATCTTGGCGATCCCGTAGAGCCCGCACAGCATCGGGAACACCCAGATCATGGCGACGCCGGCATCCATGCGGACCACCTCCGCCTTCTCCAGCATGCCGCCGGCGAAATACACCAGCGCGACCAGCAGGCTGGCGGCGCCGATCGCCTCGGTCTCGATCCGCCGCTGCAGTTCGTCGATCTCGCGCAGGTAGCGCAACGCGGCGTGCATCATCCAGGCGATCGGCAGCACCGGCAGCACCGCGACCAGTCCGCGCAGCGGCAGCGATTCGATGCCCAGCCGGATCCACCAGATCGAGGCGACCAGCGCCAGCGAGTAGGCGACCAGCGCCGGCCACAGCGCGCGCAGGTAGCGGCGGCCGGCGGGCTGCGCATACATCTCGTCGCAATGGGACTTCCACCAGCGCGGCATCAGCAGGAACAGCGAGGCGCCGAGCAGGTAGCCGGCGCCGATGCCGGTCCACATGCCGACCATCCGGTCCGGCCACGCCAGCAGGAAACGACCCGCGCCGGCGAGCGCGAGGGAGCCCAGCCCGATCGTCACGAAGATCCACATGAAGCGGCGCATGGTCATTTCAGCGGTCCTGCCGGGCCTTGCCCAGGTACACCACGCCCAATGCGAGGAAGGCGCAGGCGAGGCCGATGAAGGCGGGTTGCTCCGCCAGCAGGGAGGCCGCGAGGAAGGCGACGCCACTGCCGAGGAAAGCGGCGCCGGTGCCTTTCAGGTTCTTGCGCTGTTCCATGGTTCGATCCCAAGCGTGTCAAGGACACTTGACACAACGATATCGGCATCACGCACGTCTTGTCAAGCGTCCTTTACACTCAGTCCACCGCGCCGGGCAGGACAGTCGCTTGCCTGCAAGCTTGTGTAGGATCGAAGCATCGCTACATGCAGGCAAGGCCATGCGCAGCGCGTTGGCGACGATCCTCCTGGTGGGCCATCTCGCGGCCTGCGGCACCGCGACCCGATCGCCTTCGCCGCCCGCGCCGCCCGCGCCGGGAACAGGCGCCACGCAACCGGCGCCGGTCCTGGATGCCCCGGTGGACCTGCCCGATCGCTTCCGGGTGTCCACCGTCGATCCCGCGTGGTCGGCGCGCATCGAAGGGTCGGCGCAAGTGGTGCTGGATGGACCGGGCGGCCAGCACCGGGTGTTGCGGGTCGAGATGCACGAGGCCGTCTTCGACGGGCGCTACGTGCAGGCGCGCGATGCGCAGGGCATGGTCGAGATCCGGGTGACAGCGCGGCTGTGCCGGCAGGACGGCTCTGCCACCGCGGATCCATACACGGCGCGGCTCACCATCGAAGGCAGCGCGCCACTGATGGGGTGCGGGCAGCCCTTGCAATGAATGCCATGCCGGGGCGTGCGCAGGCGCGATGCACGCAGGGTTGCAGTGCGCTTCCGGAATCCCCGATCCTGATCCCCGATCCCCCGCCCCAGGCCGACCCGCCATGTCCGTCGCCACCCTGATCCGCAACCTCGCCTGCGCGCTGCTGCTGGCGGCATGGATGCCCGGCACTGCGCAGGAGGGACTTGCGACGGCCGACCCGACGGCACCGTCCGCCGGGGAAGCGAGCGGGGAGCCCGCAGCGTCGCCGCGTGCCATTCCGTTGGCCGAGATCACCGATCGGGCCGACGCGGACGAGCGATTCGCCAAGGCGACCAGGAGCCAGGCCGGGGCGATCGATTTCGGCGCCGAATTGGGCCCGCGCCTGGATGCGCTTCGCGCCTCCGTCACCAGCAAGCAGCGTGGCGCCGGCGATGCGAGCCTGCGGATGGTGCCCATCCTCCGCCTGGAAAGCCTGTCCCGGCACTGGTCGTTCGACGCGCGCCAGTTCGAGCGATGGAAGGCGGATTACAAGGCCACCAGCGAACCCCTGGCCGACGGCGCGGACCAGCTGTCCCGGCGCATCGCGGATTGGGAGGCCACCCGTGCGGCACTGGCGCCCGGCAGCCTCCCGCAGGCGTTGTCGGCGCGGATCGATGCAGTCGCCAGGGAATTGCGCGCCGCACAGCAGGCGTTGTCGGCACCGTTGGCCGCGCAGATCGCGCTCGGTCGTCGCGCCAACCTGCTGGAGGCTGAGATCCAGGCCGGCCAGGCCGCGGTGGACCGCGCCATCGCCGACATCGACAAGCGCCTGTTGAGGCGCGATGCCGGGGTCATCTGGCATGCCGCCACGGCGCCCGACCGCGCCAGCGGACAAGCCGCCAGTACCCGCGCCCTTGAGCTGGAGACACATTTCCTGGGGCAATATGCGGACGCCGGGTTCCCCAACCAGCGCATCTTGCAGTTCCTCCAGCTGCTCCTGCTGCCGCTGCTGCTGTGGTTGGCCTGGCGCGTGCGGATCCGCCCGCCCACGGCCGACGTCAATGCGGCCCAGCCGCTGCGACGCCCGATCTCGTGCTGGGTGCTGCTGGCGATGATCGGGGTGCTGGTGTTCGAACCCGAGGCACCGCTGCTGATGCACCAGCTGGCGATGGCACTGGTACTGGTCCCGGTGTTGCGCCTGTTGCCCGCGGAGATCGGCGGACGCCTGGGCTGGTGGCCACACGTGGTGATCCTGCAGTACCTGCTGCTGCGGCTTGCGTTGCTGCCGCTGGCCGGGACCGGGCTGTTCCGCTGGGCCTTGCTGGGCCTTGCCGTGCTGGTGATCGCGGCCACCCTGGTGCTGTCGTGGTGGGTCCGCCGCAACAGGCAGCCCGCCGATCGCGGCGGGTTGGAGCGGACCGTGTTGGCGGCTGGCTGGCTGGTGGTCGGTGCGCTGGGTGTCTCGGTGCTGGCGAACCTGCTGGGCAATGTGTCGCTGGCGGAAATGCTGTTGTCCGGGGTGGTCGAGAGCGGCTACGTCGCGTTGCTCGTGCATGCGGCCTACACCGTGTTCGCCGCGCTGCTGCGTGAAGTCTTCAGCAGCCGCTTCGCGGCACCGCTGGGACGGGCGCAGGTCGGTGGCACCACCCTGCTGGCGCTGCTCCTGCGGTTGCTGGCGGTTGCAGCGGTGCTGGGCTGGCTGGTGTCGGCGATGCAGGAGTTCCGGGTCTACAGGCCGATGTCGGGCCTGTTGCAGGCCCTGCTGACCCACCAGGTGGCCGTCGGGGAGCTGTCGCTCAGCCTCGGCGATGTCGCCGTGTTCGTGATCGCGGTGTTCCTGGCCTTCTGGGTCGCCAGCCTGGTCAAGGTGCTGTTGAGCGAGGAGTTGCTGCCACGGATGGCACTGGCCGACGGCGTGGGCCACAGCATCGCTGCCCTGACCTACTACGCGGTGCTGATGCTCGGCCTGCTTGGCGCGCTGTCCGCCGCGGGGTTCAAGCTCAGCCAGTTGTCGCTGCTGATCGGCGCGCTCGGCGTCGGCATCGGCCTGGGCCTGCAGGACGTGGTCAAGAACTTCGTGTCGGGGCTGATCCTGATGTTCGAGCGTCCGCTGAAGCCGGGCGACGTGGTCGACATCGCCGGCACCACCGGCCGCGTGCACGAGATCGGCATGCGCGCGACCACCCTGCGCACGTTCGACGGCGCCGACGTGGTGGTGCCCAACGGCACCCTGCTGGCCGACAAGTTCACCAACTGGACGCTGCGCGATCGCGGCAAGCGGATCGACGTGGACGTCGGCATCGCCTACGGCACCGACGCCGCGCTGGCGATCCGCGTGCTCGAGCGGGCCACCCGCGAGACCCCGAAGGTGGCGGCGGAACCGGCGCCGGCGGTGTTGTTCCTCGGGCTTGGCGACAGCGCGTTGAACTTCGGCGTGCGGGCCTGGACCGACGAGTTCGACGATAGCCCGAAGGTGCGCAGCGACCTGGTGGCGCGCCTGTACGCCGCGCTCGGCGAGGCCGGCATCGAGATCCCGTTCCCGCAGCGCGAGATCACCCTGCGCACGGTGACACCGGAGGCCCTGGGCTTGCTTTCGCCGCGCGCAGGCCAGCAGGCGGACGGTGACCCGTCGCCGGAGGCGGCAAGCTAAGCGTGGCGTCGCAGATCGGGAGCGCGTGAGTGCAATCAGGTTGCACGGCCGCCCCGGGAATCGCATCCGCCCAGGAAAAAAGGCGCCTTCCGGGGAAGGCGCCTGTCGTTCGGCGCCGGACCCGCGTGCTGGCGGGTGCCAGTACCGCGTGCCCGACAGTGGGCTCAGGCGATCAACGGCAGTTCGGGTGGGTCTGGATGTCGTCGGCACTGACCACGCGGCTGTTGGCCATGGTCAGCTGGATGCACTGCCTGGTGGAACGGTTGTAGAAGATGCCGTAGATCGTGTTGGTTTCGCTGATGGTGTCGACGTTGGCGAAGCCGCGCTCGGTCATGGCATCGATGGCGCGGGTCGCATCAGTGCCCTGCAGGTCCTTGAAGCGGGCCACCTGCGCATAGCCACCGCGGCCACTGTGGTAACGGGTGTTCTGGTTGCGCTGCTGCACGCCGGCGTCGTAGCCCTCGGAATAACCGTCCGAACGCGCGACGTTGTGGTACGGCACGCCGTGCAGGCCATCGTTGTAGCCGATGTCCCACTGCGCGGAATTGTTGCTGGCATTGGAGTGCTGGTTGTCCTGGTGCGCCGCCGCGGCCGCGATCGCGGCCAGGCCGAGGATCGCCATGGCGGCCTTGCCGTCGTCGCTGCCCTTGCTGCTGCGCTGGTTGCACTGCGCGGCGTCGGCATTGGTGATGGAGCGGAAGCGGCCGTCGTAGGTCTCGACCCGGACGCAAGCCTTGTTCCGGCCGTTCCAGTAATACGCCTGCTTCGCATCGCCGTAGGCGTCGCCGCCCTGGATGAAGGTGTAGCCACGCGCCTCGAGGTCGGATTCGCCGCCTGCGGCGCGCGCGCCGACCAGATCGCCCAGCTGGCTGGCGTTCTGGGCAAGGGCGACGTTGACCGGACCGATCGCAAGGCCGATGCCGGCGGCGAGGGTGGCGATGGCGAGGGAGAGACGGGATTTCATGGTGCGCTCCTGGATGGTGCGCCGGTGGGCGCGGTATGGGCGAAGCGAGAGCGTGCAGTGCTTACTTGCGGCGGATCGGGCCGGTGGTCTGCGCGTCCGAATCGAACCAGCTGTTCTCGTTCGCGAGGCGCGGGTCGCCCTGGAGGGTGTAGGTGATGAAGCCGACCTTGAACACCAGCGCACCGTCGCTGCGCCTGGCGGTCACCGCCTTGCCGTTGACCGTCACCCGTTCCTTGGCATCGATGCCGATCGTCGCGACCGTCAGACCCGAGGTGGACCGGGCAATCCACTGGCCGCTGTAGGGCGACGCGGCCTCGACCGCGGGCTTGGGCGCGGTGCCGAAGCCGGCCTTGGCGTTCTCCGCCTTGGTCTTGTTGATGTCGCAGCCCTGCAGTTCGGTGACCTGGGTACAGCCCGAGCGCTCGAGCTTCTTCCGGTAGGCCGGATCAGTGGCTTGCGCCGCCAATGGCAGCAGTGCGATCGCGGTGGCGCTGACGACGATGAAACGGGCAGGTGCATTCATGGGGTGGAGCTCCGGTGGGGTGCGTGGGGCAATCCGCAACGCATCTGGCGGGAGCAACCAGGACCCCGCCCCGCACGGTCTTGCCGGCACGGAGCATCCAGCGCCTGCAACGGGCGTGTCCATCGGCGGGAAGCCGATCCCGCATCAGCATTTCGCTGACAGCGGCCGCCGCGCGGCGCGATCGGGCCGGATGGCGCCGTGGACGCAGCGGACGGTCCGGGCCGCGCCCTACTTGTTGCTGACGTACTTCTCGCGGCGCACCTGAGGCACCGGCAGGCCGGCTCCCTTCAGCGCCTCGAAGCAGGCATCCACCATGTCCGGGTTGCCGCACAGGTAGGCGATGTCGCCTTCCGCGTCCGGCGCGAGTTCCGCCAGTGCGTCCTGCACATAGCCGTGGCGGACCTCGGCATGCGCATGCGGGGAACCTGCCGCGGGCAACTCGCGCGACAGGCACGGCAGGTAGCGGAACCCCGGGTGGGCGTTGGCGAAGGCGCGGAACTCGTCGCCGTACAGGAGTTCCGCGGGGGTGCGCGCGCCCTGCAGCAGCACCACCTCGACCCCGCGCGCGGCGATCAGCCGGTCGAGCAGCGGCAGCATCGCCCGGTACGGGGTGATGCCGGTGCCGGTGCCGATCAGCAGGTAGCGCCGGTTGGCGTCGTTCGGCAGCAGGCAGAAACGCCCGAACGGGCCGCTGGCGTCGACCGAGCCGCCGAGCGGCATGCCCTCGAACAGGGCGGTGGCGGCGCCGCCGGGAACGTAGCTGACCGCGATCTCCACGCTTTCGCCGGGCGCGCGGGCGTGGTCGTGCTGGGTCGCCAGCGAGTAGCTGCGGCGCGCCAGTGCCCCATCTGCCAGCGCGAAATGGACCTGGATGAACTGGCCGGGGATGTAGTCCAGCGGCTGGCCGTCGTCGCGCACGAACGCCAGGTGCGCCACGGTGGGCGCGATCATGCGCCGGGAGACCAGTTTCAGCGGGAAGTGGACGATGGCCACGCGATACTCGATTCGATGGATGCAACACAGCGTGGCGTCGGTGCCCGCGCGTGGCCGCCTATACTAACCGCAACGTTTTCCTGCCTCGCCGCGCCGCGCGGCCGCGGAGTCCCGATGAGCCTGCCTTCCGATGGCGCGAGCCCCGCGCCCGCGCTGCGCGTCAGCAACCTGCGCAAGACCTACGACAACGGCGTGGAGGCCCTGAAGGGGGTCAGCCTGGACGTCGCCCCCGGGGATTTCTACGCCCTGCTGGGGCCGAACGGCGCCGGCAAGTCGACCCTGATCGGGATCGTCAGCTCGCTGGTCAACAAGTCCGCGGGCAAGGTCGAGGTGTTCGGCACCGACATCGACGCCGACCGCGACGGCGCGATGCGCCTGCTCGGGCTGGTGCCGCAGGAACTGAACTTCAACATGTTCGAGAAGCCGCTGGACATCTGCGTCAACTACGCGGGGTTCTACGGCATCCCGCGGGCACGGGCGCTGGTGCGCGCGGAGGAGGAGCTCAAGCGCGCGCTGCTGTGGGACAAGGCCGACAAGATGAGCCGCTCGCTGTCCGGCGGCATGAAGCGGCGGCTGATGATCGCCCGCGCGATGATGACCCGGCCGCGCCTGCTGATCCTGGACGAGCCCACCGCCGGGGTCGACATCGAGATCCGCCGCGGCATGTGGAAGACGCTGAAGGAGATCAACGCCGCCGGCACCACCATCATCCTGACCACGCACTACCTGGAGGAAGCGGAGAACCTGTGCCGCAACCTGGCGATCATCGACCACGGCCGGATCGTCGAGGAGGGCCCGATGCGCGCGCTGCTGGCCAAGCTCGACGTCGAGGGCTTCCTGTTCGACATCGACGGCACCCTGCCGGCGCAACTGCCGCGGATCGAGGGCACCACCCTGGTCGCCAGCGACGACCACACCCTGGACATGGACATGCCGCGCGCGATGGACCTCAACCGGGTGTTCGCCGCGTTCGAGGCCGCCGGCATCCGCGTGCGCTCGATGCGCACCAAGTCGAACCGGCTGGAGGAGCTGTTCGTGCGCCTGACCGGCAAGCAGGAAGGAGCGCAGGCATGAGCACCGACATGACCCAGACCGTCGCCCGCAAGAACCTGGTCGCGCTCGGCACCATCGTCCGCCGCGAGATCATGCGCATCCTGCGGATCTGGGGCCAGACCCTGATGCCGCCGGCGATCACCATGACCCTGTACTTCCTGATCTTCGGCGGCCTGATCGGATCGCGCGTGGGGCAGATGGACGGGATCCGCTACATGGACTTCATCGTCCCCGGGCTGGTGATGATGAGCGTGATCCAGAACAGCTACGGCAACATCAGCAGTTCCTTCTTCGGCGCCAAGTTCGGCCGCCACATCGAGGAACTGCTGGTCAGCCCGATGCCGAACTGGGTGATCCTCTCCGGCTACGTGGCCGGGGCGGTGCTGCGCGGGGTGATCGTCGGCGCGATCGTGCTGTGCATCGCGATGCTGTTCACCACCGTGCGCATCCCGCACCCGCTGGTGATGCTGGGCTCGGTCCTGCTGGGCGCGACGATCTTCTCGCTGGCCGGTTTCGTCAACGCGGTGTACGCCAAGAAGTTCGACGACATCGCGATCGTCCCCACCTTCATCCTGACCCCGCTGACCTACCTCGGCGGCGTGTTCTATTCGGTCAAGCTGCTGCCGGACTGGGCGGAGGCCGCGACCCACGCCAACCCGGTGTTCTACATGGTCAACGCGTTCCGCTACGGCCTGCTGGGCGTCAGCGACGTGTCGCTGTGGGTGGCGTTCGCGCTGATGCTGGGCTTCGTGGTGGTGCTGGGCGCGCTGGGGTTGTGGCTGCTCAAGCGCGGGACCGGCATGCGCAGCTGAGACCTTGCATCGACGCAACAAGGAAACGCCCGGCATCGCCGGGCGCTTTTTCCATCCGCGAGGGTGACGCCACCGCTACGCCTGTGCTGACGCTGGCGGCGCGTCCTGCTTGCCGAACCGGCGCTGCACCCAGTCGCCGATGTCGTGCAGCACGGTGTAGGCCGCCGGGATCACGATCAGGCTGAGCGCGGTGGAGGTGATCAGGCCGCCGATCACCGCCCACGCCATCGGCGCGCGGAAGCTGGCGTCGCCGGAGAACCCGAGTGCGAGCGGCAGCATGCCCGCCCCCATGGCAATCGTGGTCATTACCACCGGGCGCGCGCGCTTGTGGCAGGCATCGACCAGCGCATCGTGCTGGCTCATGCCGTGCAGGTCCTCGGCCATCACCGCGTAGTCGACCAGCAGGATCGAGTTCTTGGTGGCGATGCCGATCAGCATCAGCAGGCCGATCAGCGCCGGCAGCGACAACGCGTTCTGTGTCACCAACAACGCACCAAACGCGCCGCCGGCGCACAGCGGGATCGCGGTGAGGATGGTCAACGGCTGCATCGGGTGCTTGAACAGCAGCAACAGCACCATGTAGATGCACAGGATGCCGGCGATCATCGCCAGCACGAAGCCGTAGAACAGTTCGACGAAGATCTCGGCGTCGCCGGAGTTGATGAAGGACACGCCGGGCGGTACGTCCTTCACCGAGGGCAGCCCCTCGATTTCCTTCATCACGTCGCCCAGCGGGCGGCCGTTGAGTTCGGCGCTGAGGGTGATGTTGCGCTGGCGCTTGTAGCGGCTGATCACCGACGGGCCGCTGCCCTCGACGATGTCGGCCACCGCGTCCAGCGGCACCGGCGCGCTGCGGCCCTGCACGCGCAACTGGCCGAGGGTGGCCGGGTCACGCAGCGTCTCGCGGTCGAAGCCGACCCGGATCGGGATCTGCCGGTCGGGCAGGTTGAGCTTGGCCAGGCGCTGGGTGTAGTCGCCGGCGGTGGCGACGCGCGCGGCTTCGGCGATCGCGGCAGTGGAGACCCCGAGGTCGGCGGCGCGCGCCGGGTCCGGCAGGATCTGCAATTCCGGCCGCAGCAACGACGCCGACGACGACACGCTGCCGAGTCCCTGGATCCTGCGCAGGTCCCGTTCCAGCGCGCTGGCAGCGGCATCCAGGGTCGCCGGATCGTCGCCGGCCAGGACCAGCGCCAGTTGCTCGCCGGGTTCGCTGCTGAGGAAACTCGTGCGGACGCCGGGCAGGTCGGCCAGGGTGTCGCGAACGACTTGTTCCAGCTGCTTCTGGCTGCGGTCGCGGTCGTGCTCCGGACCCCAGTCCAGGGTCATCACCGCCTTGCGCGCATCGGCGCCACCGCTCTTGCCGGGATCGCCGAGGTCGGGAACGCTGCCGATCTGGGTGAACACCTGCTTGAGTTCGGGAATCGTGCCGAGCAGCGCGCGGGCGCGTTCGGATACCTGCGCGGTGTCCTCGATCGGCGTGCCCGGCGGCAACTCGAGCGAGAGCATGCTGCGGCCCTGGTCGGACACCGGGATGAAGGTGGTCGGGATGAACGGGATCAGCGCCAGCGAGCCGATGAACAGCAGCGTCGCCACGCCGAGCGTCTTCCAGCGATTGCGCAACGCGGTATCGACCCAGCCCAGGTAGCGGGTCATGAACTTGCTGTCGGCGGGATGCGCGGGCTGCGGCTTGAGCAGGCGGGCCGCCATCATCGGGGTGAGCAGACGTGCCACCAGCAGCGAGAACATCACCGCGGTCGCCGCGGTCCAGCCGAACTCGCGGAAGAACTTGCCGGGGATCCCGGGCATGAACGCGACCGGCACGAACACCGCCGCCAGCGTCACCGAGGTCGCGATCACCGCGGTGCCGATCTCGTCGGCGGCGTCGCGCGCGGCATCCAGCGGTTTCTTGCCCATGCCGAGGTGGCGGACGATGTTCTCGATCTCGACGATCGCGTCATCCACCAGGATGCCGACCACCACGCTCAGCGCCAGCAACGTGATGATGTTGAGGCTGAAACCGAACCACTGCATCACCGCGAAGGTCGGGATGATCGACAGCGGCAAGGCGATCGCGCTGACCCAGGTCGCGCGCCAGTCGCGCAGGAACCAGAACACCACCGCCAGCGCCAGCAGCGCGCCTTCCCAGAGCATCGTCATCGACGACGAATACGAACGCTCGGTCTCCTCCGACATGTCGGTGACCAGCCGGTAGCTGGTGCCCGGATGGTCCTTCGCCAGCTGCGCCAGCGCCGCCTTGATGCCGTCGCGCACCTTGAGTTCGTCGGCGCCGCGGCTGCGCGCCAGCGAGAACCCGACCACCGGCTTGCCGTCCAGCAAGGCGAGCTGGGTGGGATCGGCGGCGCCGTCGGTGATCGTGGCCAACGCGGACAACCGCACGTCCCGGCCATTGCCGAGGGCGATGCTGTAATCGCGCAGCGCCTGCGCATCGGCGATCGTGCCGATCGTGCGCACGGTCTGCTGGCCACCGTCGAGTTCGGCCTTGCCGCCCGGGCGCTCCACCTGCGTCGCGGCCAGTTGCTGGCTGATCTCGCTGGCGGTGACGCCAAGCGCCTGCAGCGCCTGCGGATCCAGGTCCACCCGCACCTGCCGCTCGACGCCGCCGATGCGGTTGATCGCGGCCACGCCTTCCACGCCATACAGCGCGCGCATCACGTGGCGATCGACGAACCACGACAGTTCGTCCGGGGCCATGCCCGGCGCACTCACCGCATAGGTCAGCAGCGAACCGCCGATCTCGACCTTGGCGATGATCGGTTCCTGGATGTCCTGCGGCAGGTTCATCCGGATCCGCGCCACCGCGTCCTTGGTGTCGTTCAGCGCGGTCATGATGTCCGCCTCGAGGTTGAACTCGATGGCGGTGGTCGAGGTGCCTTCCACCACGGTGGAGGTGACGCGCTTGACGTTGTCGAGCGTCGCCACCGAGTCCTCGACCTTGCGGGTGACCTCGGTCTCCAGCTGCGATGGCGAGGCGCCCGGCTGGGTGATGGTGACCGTGGTCATCGGGAACGCGATGTCCGGGAAGCGTGCGACCGGCAGCTGGTGGAAGCCCCACAGGCCGGCCACGCACAGGACGAAGAACAGCATCATCGCGGGGACCGGGTTGCGGATCCCCCAGGTGGACAGGCTGCCGCCGCCGCTCATGGCGTGGGGGCCGGGGTGGCCGTGGCCTCGACGATGCGCACGCTGTCGCCGTCGGCGAGGAAGCCGGCGCCCTGCTCGACCACCGCATCGCCTGCCTTCAGTCCTTCCAGCACTTCGACCTGGCCATTGGCGATGCCACCGGTGCGGATGCGCACGCGGCGGGCGATGCCCTTGGCGTCGACGGCGAACACATTCGGATGGCCGTCGCGCTGGACCACGGTGGCGGCGGGCACGGTCAGGCCCTGGCCGATGCCGGTGTCGATGCGCCCTTGCAGGTAGGTGCCGGGTTGCAGGCCCTGCGGATCCGGCAGGTCGGCATACACGGTGCCGGTGCGGGTGCTCGCATCGACGCCGGGGCTGACCGCGCGCACCTGGCCGATGACCGCGGTGCCGTCGCGGGTCGTCAGTTCGATGCGGTCGCCGGGCGTGACCCGGGCGAGTTCGGCTTCGGCCAGTTCGGCGCGCCACTCCAGCCGGCCCTGGCGGATCAGCCGCAGCAGTTCGCTGCCGGCGGCAACCACCTGGCCGGGCTGCACCAGCCGCCTGGAGATCACCCCTGCATCGGGGGCACGCAGGTCGGCGAAGCTGCGGCGCAGGGTCGCGGTATCGCGCATTGCCCGTGCGGTGCCGACGCGCGCATCGCCCTGCATCCGCGCCGCGCGCAATTCATCCACCTGGGTCGCGCTGATGTACTTGTCCTTCACCAGCAGTTCGCCGCGCGCCAGCTGGGAACGCGCCAGCGCCGCGCCGGCCTCCGCCTCGCGCAGCGATGCGTCGGCCTGTGCAAGGTCGGCATCCAGGCTGCGATGGTCGAGTTGCAGCAGCAGGTCGCCCTTGCGCACCTGCTGGCCGACGTCAACCAGCAGGTGGTTGACCCTCAAGCCGCTGACTTCGACGCCGAGCTGCATTTCTTCCCACGCCGACACCGGCCCGGACACCAGCACGCTGCGCGGGATGTCCCGCGCCTGCACGCGCACCACGCTGACCGCGAAGGCCGCAACCGGCTTGGCGGCCTCTTCATCCTGCTTGCTGCAGGCGGTGGCGATGGTGGCCACGCAAAGCGCGAGTCCGAGGGAAAAGTTGCGAGTGGTACGGCGCATGCGCAGGTCCGTGGACGGCAGGCGCGCAGTCTAGCGCGTATGTGAACCGATCAGTTCACTAACTGGCGGGCACATGGGACGAACGCATGGCCCGCTCAGGCGGGCGGCAAACGGAAGAACCCGGCGCTGGTCGCCACGGTGGCGGCGGCCGTGCTGGCCACGTCCTCGCCGCG
>Ga0073905_10001170_pt1 | contig 13261 bp, 12 predicted proteins | sample KloWWTupernatant_FD_65482 | JGI IMG/M metagenome (GOLD analysis project Ga0073905, IMG submission 65482) | Active sludge microbial communities from Klosterneuburg, Austria, studying microevolution and ecology of nitrifiers - Klosterneuburg... | ecosystem: Engineered > WWTP > Aerobic digester >... | reverse complement strand
ACTTGCTCCGAAGCGCGCGGCCTGAAAGGGCTTCCGCTGCTTGAAGGTGTTGAAATCAGCACGATGAGCCAAATGACGCAGTGGGTGGTTGAAGCGGACCGGTCGCTGACATTCTGACTGGACCTGTTTTCCGAGATGATATCCCCCGGCGGAGCCGGGGGTTATCATCTCGGAAGCTGGCTTTGTTTGGGCTTCTAGGCGTGCTCGATATGTTCGAGACCCAGTGTGAGCAGCGAGCGGACGTGATCGTCATTGAGGGCGTAGAAGACAGTCCGCCCGTCCTTGCGCGCGGAAACAATGCGCAGTTGTCTCAGTCCGCGCAAATGATGCGATACCGCGCTTTCACTGACGCCGATCTGGGCAGCGATAGCGCCGACATTGACTTCGCCCTGCAGCAGCGAAAATAGGATGCGGACCCGGCTTGGGTCGCTCATGGCCTGAAACAGCTCGGCCACTCGCGCCGCAGTGACCGCATGCAGACTTCTGCTCACTAACTTCGTCATGTCGCGCTCCGATAGCGGAGCAGTCGCATGCCATTCAAGGTCACGATGATCGATGCCCCGACATCGGCGAAGACCGCCATCCACAGCGTGCCGAACCCAAGTAGGACCAGGGCGAAGAAGGCCAGCTTGATGGCAATCGCAAACGCAATGTTGGCATAAATCGTGCGCATGGCTGAACGCGCCAGTCGAATCGAGAAGGGCAACCTTCCCAGGTCGTCGCCCATCAAGGTGACATCTGCAGTCTCCATCGCCTGAGCGGTGCCGCCCCCCATCGCAATTCCGACGCTGGCCGCGGCCAGCGCGGGCGCGTCATTGATGCCGTCCCCGACCATGGCAATCCGGGTTTTCGGGTTGGACAGCTCAGCCCGGATGATGTTGAGCTTATCCTGCGGCAACAAATCCGCATGGACCCGGTCCACACCCACCAGGGCGGCAACGCGGGCCCCGGTGGCGGCCGTGTCGCCGGTGAGCATCAGTGTCGAGACGCCAAGGGCCCTGAGCTCAGCCACCGCGTCTTTGCTGCTGCCCCGAACTGCGTCGGCGACGATGGCGTAGCCCCTATACAAGCCATCCTCACTGATGAGGACCGGCGTGTTTCCGTCCCGGGCGGCCGCGGACACTTCGGCGCACGATTCCTGGGAGTGCGCGATATCGGCGTCAAAATACGTGTGGCTGCCAATGACGACTTTGCGCCCGAGCACTGTACCGGTGACGCCCTTGCCGACGACCGACGTTACCGCGTCGGCCAATGCGAACACCGAGCCCAGTCCGCGCGCATCGGCGGCGTTCGTAATCGCCCGCGCGACCGGATGCTCGCTTCGGCGCTCGACCGCGCTGGCAAGGGCCAGCAGCGCGTCGCAGCGCCCGCACGCGCCATTCGGGTTTTCGCAATCCACGGCTTTCACCTTGATGAGTTCCGGCCTGCCCTCGGTCAGCGTGCCCGTCTTGTCAAGCGCGACGAGGTTGATCCGGCTCAATGCCTCGAGATAGGCGCCGCCCCGGATGAGCACGCCGTTGCGGGCCGCAGTGCTGATCGCGCTGATCAGCGCGACAGGCGTGCTGATGACCAGCGCGCAAGGGCATGCGACTACCAGCAATTCCAGCGCCCGGTAGAGCCAGCCTTGTTCGCCCAGGAAAGGCGCCTGGAAAAAGAGGGGCGGGGCGGCTGCCACGAGAAAGGCGACGACGACAACGGCGGGTGTGTAGTACTTTGAGAACTGGTCCACGAACCGTTCGGCAGGCGCCTTTCTGTTCTGCGCCTCCTCGACCATGTGGATGATCCGGCTGATCGTGCTGTCCTCGGGCAGATTCGTTGAGACGATAGCGAGGGCGCCCTCGCCATTGATTGAGCCCGCGAAGACTTCGGCGCCCGCGATCTTGTCCACCGGGCTGCTCTCGCCCGTGATTGGAGCCTGATTGACAGCCGAAGCGCCAGACGCGACCCGCCCGTCGACGGCAATGCGCTCGCCTGGTTTCACGAGCACGGTTTCGCCGATGCGAATGTCCTGCACCGGGACGCGCGCTTCATGCGTGCCGCAGACGGGGCAGGGCCCACCGGCATAGCCGTCCACGCCCAGATGTTCCTTGCAGTCCATGCAGGCGCGCAGCACGGTCGCCTCGTGTGGCGCGACATCCATCAGCCGGGAGATGGAATCACGCGCGCGGGCCACGGTGAAACCCTCCAGGGCCTCGCCGATGGCAAAGAGCACCATCACCAATCCCGCTTCGACATACGCGCCGATAAAGACCGCGCCGATGGCGGCAATCGTCATCAGGACGTTGACGCTGATCTGCCGGCTGATGATCAGGCTTCGCCAGGCGCTGCGCGCGATCGGATAGCCCGCCAGCGCCAACGCGATGAGGGCCATTCCGGAAAAGACGGGTGACTGAACGCCCAGCATGGGCAGCAGCTCGTTGAACAGAATCCCGGGCGCGATCATCAGCGCTCCGACCAGGGCCAGGGAGGTATTCCGTGATTCGAGCAGGAAGCGCAAGAAGCCCAGAACACCGGATTTTGGCAGGCGCGCGGCGATGCCACCCGGCACTTTCGCCCCGGCTGTCTTGTCTTCTTGCACGTCGTAGCCGAGGTGGCGCACGCGTTGAACGACAACTTCGCGCGCCGTGGATCCCTCCACCCTGAGTGTTCCGCCGAAATAGTTGAGTGCGCAGGCGCTTACACCGTCGAGCTGGCGCACTCCTGTCTCAATGGTTTTGGCGCAATCAGCGCAGTCCATGCCGGTGATTCGGAACTCTTGCTGTGTCATGGGATTACAAGCTTACAACAAATGAATATATGAGCATATATTCAGACTTATGGATTGTATCGGTGTGGATCGATCTGTCAAGCGAATCCAAGCTATTGACATTTAGGCGCGCCTAAACTATGATCTCGAATCCATATTTCTCGAAGGGGGAGCGCAAGTAATGAACCGTCAACGTTTTTCGCGCCGGGCCATTCTGGCCGCCCTGGGCAGCAGCGCGGTTGCCGGCGGGCTGACCGTCTTTGGCGATCGGGTGGCCGCATCGTCGGCCATGCCCGTGTCAGCGACCGGCCATTGGCTGGCGGATCCGCCGCTCAAGCACCAGGCTGGACCCGCCCAGCCGCCAGCGCCCGGCACGGGGGCGCATGGTGGGCACGGACGAGCCGGCATGGTCGGGGAGGTTGACCACGCCGCAAATGGTTTTGATCCCGACCAGATTCTGACTGATTTTGACTACGGCAAGCAAAGCAAGCTGCCGGATGGTCAGACCTTGCGTGAGTACACGATCGTGGCTCAGAACAAGATGATCCAGGTCGCGCCGGGGATTTCATACCCGGCCTGGACCTATAACGGGCGGGTTCCAGGTCCAACGATTCGCTGCGTCGAGGGTGACCGCATCCGGATCACCTTCATCAATGGCAGCGATCATCCGCACAGCATTCACTTTCATGGCGAGCATGCCGCCCAGATGGACGGCGTTGATCCCATCAAGCCAGGCGGGACCTTCGTGTATGAGTTCACGGCTGAACCCTTTGGCTTGCATCTTTATCACTGCCACGTGCTGCCGCTGGCGAGCCATATCGCGAAGGGGCTTTATGGCGCCTTCATTGTTGACCCTCGCGAGGGATACAAAAACAAGGCCGACCGGGAGTACGTCATGGTGATGAACGCCTTCGACCTGGACTTTGACGGCGTCAACGAAATATACGCCGTGAACTCCATTCCCTTTCATTACGACAAGCACCCGATCCAGTTCAAGGTTGGCGAGCTCGTCCGCATTTTCCTGGTCAACATTCTGGAATACGATCAGATCAACTCATTTCACCTCCACGCGAATTTCTTTCGCTACTACCCAACTGGCACGAGCCTGACCCATACCGAATTCACCGACACCATCATCCTGGGACAGGGACAGCGTGGAATTCTGGAGTTACGCTACAAGCATCCCGGGAAATTCCTCTTTCATGCCCACAAGACCGAGTTTGCGGAACTGGGGTGGGTGGGGCAATTCGAGGTGGCGGCATGAGCGCCCAAACCGAATCAATGGCTCGCGCATCACGCCCCAGTTTGCTTCGGACTGGCGTAATGCTTGCGCTGCCGGCGCTGCTATTGGCTGGCGTGATCGCTGTCTTTCTTGCCACCGACGGCGCCGGCCTGCGGGTGGCGCCCGCCGCGCCCATCGAGACCCTCCAGTTTGAGCAAACAACGCTCCGTCCCGGCGTTATCGATTTGCGAATCCAGAACACGAGCCCGCAGGACGTGTCCATTGCCCAAGTCATCATCAACGACTCATTCTGGCAGTTCGATCTCATGCCGGGCGGCAACCTGCCGCGCCTCGGCTGGGCGACGATCCGCCTCGAATACCCGTGGGTTGAGGCGGAGGCGTATCAGATCGTGCTGTTGTCCTCGAACGGGGTGGCTTTTCCGCATGTGATCGATGTTGCGACCGTAACCCGGTCCGTCGAATTGAGCACACTGTTGAGCTTCACCCTGATTGGCCTGTATGTGGGCCTAATCCCCGTGTTGCTGGGCATGTTGTGGCTGCCTGTGCTACGGCTGTTCAGCCAGCGTTGGCTGACCTTCTTTCTGGCGGTGACGATCGGCCTGCTGATATTCCTTGGCATCGACGCGACCAGCGAGGCGCTGGAGCTGGCGGGCCGGGTCGGCGGCGCCTTTCAAGGGGTCGGCATCGTTGGGATTGGCATCGTCGGGACGTTCATGCTGTTGCAGGCGATCTCACAGCGCCAGGCTGGCCGGAGCGCAGATCCCGTCCAGAAGCGCCTGTCCCTGGCGACCATGGTGGCGTTTAGCGTCGGGCTTCACAACCTCGGCGAGGGCCTGGCCATTGGAGCGTCCTTCGCGGTCGGGGCCGCGGCGCTTGGCACCTTCCTGGTCATTGGGTTCATCATCCAAAATATCACTGAAGGACTCGCCATCGTCACGCCGGTGGTCAATGATCGGCCGTCGCTGAGTCGACTGGCAATCATGGGCGCAATTGGCGGGGTGCCTGCGATCGTTGGCGCCTGGATCGGTGGATTGACCTACTCTCTTCCGTTGGGTGTGCTGTTCCTGTCGATTGGCGCCGGGGCCGTATTCGTGGTTGTCTATCAGCTCTTCAAGACGACTCAGACGGATGCCAAGCACGCGATGCCCTTGACGACTTTCGCAGGCGTCACCGTCGGCATGCTGATGCTTTGGGTGACGGGCTTGTTCATCAAATAAGGGTTACCGGGAGGAATGGCCCAGGCTTCGCCCGGGCCACGCCTCCCGGCGGAGTTCACCTTAACGTATCCAGTGGCTCCAGCATCGTCCAGTTGTAGTTCGCCGCGACGAGCCAGGGCGGGCCAAGGGCGAGATCATCAAAAGTTCTGTCCCTGTATTCGGCGAATAGCGCGCGCATGCCGGGCGTGGCAAATTGGCGCCGGCTGCGGGCCAGGGTCGTGTGCCAGATTTTCGGCGGGAAGGGATAGCCTCGATAACGTTCGGCGATATGGGGTGCCCAGTCCGCGGCCATCAGGTCGGCCGCCAGGTCGGCGCGCGCCGTCGCGCTGGCGGGATCTGGGATGCCGGCGAGCAGGAGCGCGCCCGAGATCGCCACCAGTCGCATGTGCCCCAGGCTGAAGGGCAGTTCCTGGGTGCGGGCGGCGAACAACGTCCTCAACTGGGACGTATTCGGAACGTCAGCAGCGCTGGCGTAGTGGTCCCAGGCCAGGGCCAGAAAGGTGAAGTGCAGACCGCTGGTCGGGACGACATCGACGTCGTCGTCGGCTGCCGCGAGGGCGCTGAGCGCGGCGCCCAGTTGGACGAGCGCGCCCGTCGGGGTGAATAGCCGTCCACTGGTCACGCCCAGGCGCCTGCGCAGCGGATCAGGGGGATTGCGCTCACCGGCGCCCGGCGCGCGCGCCCAGGCGTCCAGCCCGCGGGCAGTCATGCCGGCGTATTCAGCGTCGAGGTCAGTTCGCACCAAGCGATTGTATCGGGCGCGCCCCGGGTCCTCCCCCGATACAATAACGGCATGCGCGCCCTACGCACCCTTTTACTCTTCGTTGCTCTGACGTTAACGGCTTGTGTCAAGACGGGCGCGGCTGGCGGCATCATCCCGACTCCGACTCCGGCGCCAACTGCCGCCGCCAGCGCGTCGAGGCTGGTCACAGCTGGCTTGCCCGTGCTGGATACCGTGCCCGAGCGCCCGCTCTACACCCTCAACGTCACCCTGGACTACAAGAACAGCGCCCTGGCAACTCAACAACGTATTGAATTCAAAAACCCGACCGGCGCGGAGACGCGCGAGCTGCGCTTCAATATCCCGCCTGCCCGACGCGGCCAGTTCGAACTAAGAGATGTGCGGATCTTTGGCGAGTCCAAGCCGCTGAGTTGGACGCTGGCATTGAGCAACACCGTGTTGATCGTCACCTTGCCTGGGCCACTGCCCGCCCGCGACGCCATCGCCATTGCCCTCGATTTCACGGTCAAGATTCCGCTCCAGGAAGCGACGACCGGCATCGGCGGGGATGACAGCTCGCGCGGCCCGCAAAGCTTGACCGCCGGGCACTGGTATGTGATGCTGGCGCCCTGGCGCGAAGGGGCAGGCTGGGACACGCCGGAGTTTGTGCCCATTGGAGATCCCTATACCGGCGAGCTGGCCGACTACGCGGCCAACATTCTTGCGCCCGAGGGCATCATCGTCGCCGGGGCGGGCGACGAGACTCGCGAGGGCCGGCTGTGGCGTTATCGCCTGCCCGCGGCGCGTGTTTTTGCGTTTGCGGCGAGCGACGTTTTCAGGGTGGACACGTCCAACGTCAACGGTGTTCAATTCTCGCTTTACACCTATCCGGCACATCAAAAATACGCCGAAGACGTGCTGATTACGGCCGAACGGGCCGTGAAACTGTACGGCGAGCTGTATGGGCCGTATGCCTACAAGACGCTGCGCCTGGTCGAGACCGGCCGCGCGCAGGGACAGGAGTACAGCGGCCTGGTCGGAATCGGGCAGGCCCTTTTCCAGGGTTACTCCGGCAACGGCTCGCGCCATGACCTGATCGCGACCACCGCCCACGAGGTGTCGCACCAGTGGTGGTTCCAGGCGGTAGGGAATGATCAAACTCGCACCCCCTGGCTAGACGAGTCCTTCGCCCGCATGTCCGAATACCGCTTCTACCAGCGTTACTATCCCGCCGACGCGGACTGGTGGATGAAGTACTTCATCACCTATTCCGACGTCAAGGGCGCCATCGATCTCCCGATCACGGCGTTTTCTGATTCGCGCGCCTATATCGACTCGGTGTATCGGCGCGGATTTGTCTTCCTCAACGAAGTGCGCCGAACAGTGGGCGATGCGTCATTCGACGCCGCCATGCGCGATTACTACGCCAGGACCGTGAATCGGTCGGCCTCGCAGGATGCCTTTTTTGACGCGCTGGCGGCCAGAAGCGCGCAAAACATCGGGCCGCTGGTCAAGGCGTATTTTGGCGGGGCGGTTACCCTGCCGTGCAAGATCAGCGCCAATTCGGTGGGCTGCCGCCGCTAAGGGAAAAACGAATACTCCCAGGCGAAGCCTGGGAGTATTCGTTTTTCCAAATCTAGACCACGACGGCCATCACCATCGGCTTGCGCCGGGTTTGGCTGGAGATCGCTCGTTGGACGAGCTCGGCGGCCTTGTCGCGGATTGTTGACGCGGCCGAGCCGCCGTTGATTCCCGACAGGCCCTCGGCCGCGGTCTGGGCGATGCGATCGAGCAGATCCTTGGTGTCCGTGGCGTAGGTGAATCCCCGCGAGATGAGTTCGGGCTTGCCGGCCAGGCCGCCTTCCTCATTCCGCCGAACCACGACGATGACGAAACCATCCCGGGCAAGGGATGCGCGATCGTTCAGCACGGCCTGGCCAATTTCGCCCACGGTATTCCCGTCGACGTAGATGTAGCTGCCCGGGACGCGCTCAATCTGCTTCGCCTGGCCGTCGACGAACTCGATCGGGGTGCCGTTTTCACCGATGAAGATGTTCTCGGCCGGAATGCCGACATCCAGCGCCAGGCGCCGATGCGCGTGGAGCATGCGCAGCTCGCCGTGGATCGGGACGAAGAACTTCGGCTTGACCAGGCTCATGAGCAGCTTCTGCTCTTCCTGGCAGGCATGGCCCGATACGTGTACCTTCGAGTGCGCGGTGGTGACCACCGTCGCGCCCTTCTGGTATAGCCGGTTGATGATGCGATGGACGTACTCCTCGTTGCCGGGGATGGGGTGGGCAGACAGCACGAAGGTGTCGCCCGGCTGGGCGGTGATCTGCGGATGTTTGCCGGTCGCAATCCGGCCGAGTGCGGCGGTGGGCTCGCCCTGGGTGCCGGTCGCCATGAATGCAACTTCCTGGGGCGGCATCTTCAGCGCGTCTTCGAGCCTGACGAGCAGGCCTTCGGGCACGTTCAGATAGCCCATTTTCTGGGCCAGGCGCACGTTGTCGGTCATGCTTGCGCCGGCGACCGCGAGCTTGCGCCCGTAGATCTCGCACACGTTGATGACCTGCTGCACGCGCGAGATCAGCGAGGCAAAGGTCGCGACAAAGATCCGCCCGGGCGCGTCGCGAAAGACGTGCTCCAGCGCCGGCTCGATCTCGCGCTCGCTGGGGGTGATGCCCGGAACTTCGGCGTTGGTGCTGTCGGAGAAAAGGGCCAGCACGCCCCGGGCCGAGAACTCGGCCAACTTGGCGAAATCGCTGGTCTCGCCGTCCACCGGCGAGTGATCAAATTTAAAGTCGCCGCTGTGAACGATCAGGCCGGCCGGCGTCGTCACGCCGATTCCGCAGTTGTCGGGGATGCTGTGACACATCCGGAACATCTCGACTTTGAACGGCCCAACGTTGAACGTCGCGTCGGTTGCGACGCTCGTCACCGTTGTGCGGTCCATCAGCTTGGCCTCGCGCAGCTTGTTCTCGATGAGCCCCTTGGTAAGGGGCGTGGCATAGATGGGCACGCCCGGAAAGTCCTTGACGACGAACTCGATCGCGCCGATGTGGTCTTCGTGCCCGTGGGTGATGACGATACCCTTGACCTGGTCGCGCCGGTCGCTCAAGAAGCCGTAGTCAGGGATGACGCTGTCGATCCCGTGCATGTCCGACTCGGGGAACATGATTCCCGTGTCGATGATCAATATGTTGTTGTTGTACTCGAGGGCCATCATGTTCTTGCCGACCTCGCCGAGTCCGCCGATGGGCGTCCATTTCATTGCTTGCGTAGCCATAGGTTATGTCTGTTGTTTACTCCGTATCGAATGAAAATCGCCGTCGTGGGGAGGGAGCCCGTTCGGGAGCCCAATGCTGAGCAGACGCTGACGGAAGATGCCGAAACAGGGCGTTCATCCGGGTGCAACACCCCGATGCGCCGCGCGCGCGGGAACCAATACCAACGACCAAGCGATTCAAAAAACTAATCTTGAGACAAGATTCTACCATTTGAGACTTGCCCGCCGAGAATTCTGAGAATCATAATTCAGCGAGGACGCAATTCCCGCGCGAAGCGCGGGAATTGCGTCCTCGCTTCTCCTGTCCAGAATGGTTTCTAGCGCTTCGAGCGGATCATCAGGAGCAGCGCGCCTGCCATGGCTCCGGCGAAGCCAATCCCGAAAAGCAGGGGGCCCGTCGAACCGTCGGGGAGGGGCTGACCGCACATGGCGTACCACAGGATCTCGGGCGCGCGGCTGAGCATGCGCATGTCCTGGGCATACAGCGCGCCGAACAAGGTGAACGTCAGGCCAAAGCTGAGGATCGTCCAGCCGGCGAGACTTCTCACCATGCCGCGCTGCGGACCGGGACTTGGGTTTGGCGTGTTCATTCCGGGAATTCACCTGAAGTGAGAGCCCCGGCTCCGCCGGGGCTCTCACTTCAGAAAAAGGTTTGGGGAGAGCTTCCAAGTTCCGCTGGGAGTCTGCCCAGCGCCTATTTCTGACTCAGATCCTTCTCCATGTACGCAAGGAGATCGGCCAACTGCTGGGTTGTCAACGATTGGGCAAAACTCGCCGGCATCAGGCCCTGGGCAAAGCCGTTCACGACGAACTTGTTTGGGGCGAGGATGCTCTCGAACATGTAGTCCTTCGTCGCCACGCCGGGCTCCCGCGTTGCGGCTGTGTTCCAGACGCCATATAGGCTCGGCCCGACCAGGACCTGGTCCCTGGCGATGGCATGACAGCTTGAGCAGGCGTTCGACGCGAACAGCGTCTTGCCGCGCGCCGCGTTTCCGGCCGGCAAGCCCGCGGCCGTCTTTGGCAGCACGCCGGGCTCACTGTCGACGATGGGCTGCGGCGTCGGTGTCGGCGCCGCGGCGAAGGGCTCGGGCTGATACAGGCGCAGGATCGCGGCAAGGCTCACATGCCGGCCCTCCGGCGCGAACGCCAGGGGGACAGCAACGAGCAGAACGGTGCTCACCAGAAACGCCTTGGCGACGAATTGATCCAGCGGATACGGCGCCGGCCCGTCGGGCGCGGGCCGAATCGAAGTCAGTGCAGGCGCGGCATTGGCCGTGATCTTCTTGAGAGTCAGCGCATCGTACTCGCCGAGGATATCCGTTTTGGGGATGTTCCGATTGAGGAAACGGGTCAGCCACTGCACGAACAGGCTGCCGAGGTAACCCATGGCGACAACGGTGCTGATCAGCAAGGCCGCGACGACGAGGATGGCGATGAAGAGGATGAGAGGTGAGTTGGTCATGATTCTATGGCATCGGCACGCCCGTCGGCAGGAACCGCAGGATTTGGAAGCCCTGGGTTGCGCTGATTGCCTCGGCAAAAACGGGGGCCCAGGCCACAAGGGTGAGGACGGCCAGGATGCCCACCCACAGCCCCCATCGTTCCAGCAGCATGGGCGAACGCGGGTCGCCCTTGGTTTGGATTTCGGGCACATCGGCCAGCGGCTTCGGGCTGCCGGCCAGGGTCAGGACCAGGTTGGTGAATAGCAGAGTGACGCTGATGAGCAGGATCACGCCGCTGATCGCCGCGCCGTTGAGCCAGTATTTGCTGGCTTCGTCCAGGAAAGGCGAAATGCCCGTGAGCGAGCGGCGCGGCACGCCGGCCAGACCCGCCTCGGCCATGGTATGGCCGAACAGCATCATCCCCAGCCCCCAGGTGTAGACCTGCGCCAGGGCCATCTTCTTGCTGAATAACGCGCGGCCGCGGATCATCGGAATTAACCAGTAGGCGATGCCAATATAAGTCAGCGCCACGATGCCACCGACGGTCTGGTGGAAGTGGCCGGGCACCCACGACGTGTTGTGCACGGTGATATTGAGTTGGGCCGACGCGTTGATGATGCCGCTGATACCGCCGCTGATGAAGAGAATCAGGGCGACCAACTGTGCGGCGACCGAAGGATCGGTCCACTTCTGGGTGAACATCCAGCCAAACAGGCCCTTGCCACCCCGAGCGCGACCGGCCCGCTCGAGCGTGGCTCCGATGTTGAAGGCGGTCATGAAGCTTGGGATGGAAACCAGCAGGGTGAAGAAGGTATGAATGGCCTTATTGACTTCGCTCACGCCCGGATCGGCGAACAGGTGATGAACGCCGGTCGGGAGGGCGAGAATCATCAACATGAGGAACGCGACTCGAGCGAGTGGATCGCTGAAGAGTTTTCCGCCCGCTTGCTGCGGCAACACGGTGTAGATGCTGATATAGGCCGGGACCAGCCAGTAGTAGACCAATGGATGACCAAAGAACCAGAACAGCACCCGCGAAAGCTGGGGATCTGTCCGGTCGATGATGCCGAGCGACGCTGGCAGGAGCAGGAAAACCACTTCCACCGCAACGCCGATGCTGGACACGATAAACATCCAATGGTTGGCGACGGCCGCGAAGACGGCCAGCGGCAGACGCTCGCCGGGGTGCTCCTTGCGCCACAGGTTGGCCGTCACGATGACGTTGGCGGCCGTGATCCAGCAACCCAGTACCAGCAGGACCAACCCAAGATAGAAGGTCGGCGGCGCGATCAGCGGTGGATAGAACGTGTAGAGGACGGAAGAGCGCTGCGGTTCCGTGACAAGCACGAACAGCATCATCAGCAGACCGACCAGCATCGCGCCAAAGCCAGCCCAGGCCAGGGGCAGGCTCCATAGTTTTCGCCTGAGCGAGCGGCCAACCATAAAGTAGCTGAAGCCCGAGATGAAGATAAAGGTAAAGAAGAGCGCGTTCAACGTGCCGTGCGCGGTAAGCGCCTGGTAGTAATAGCTGAACACCGGAATGGTGGCGTCTGGAAACGCCTCGACAAACGCCGGCGCGCGATGAAAGGCCTGAAACGGCCCCATCAACGCGCCAATGGATAGGGCGGCGAACGCGGTGATGATGTGGGCGCCGACAAGGAAGCGTTCGTCACGCAGCATCGCGAGCCGCGGAAGCTCAAGCACGGGCAGAACTGCCGGTGTTTCTTTGGATAGTTGCATGGTGTTACCTGGTTTACTGGACGACGACGGAGCCATACATAACCTGGTGACCGACCCCGCAGTACTGGTTGCAGATGATGTTGAACTCGCCCGCCTGCATGAAGGTGACTGTTGCCCGCGCGACCTGGCCGGGGATCACTTCCAGATTGATGGCATGACCCTCGATATAGAAGCCATGGTCAACGTCCAGGCTCGTCACATAGAACGTCACTTCCGAACCGCGCGGGATCTTGACCCTGGGCGGCACGCCCACCGGCCCACTGTCGCGGCCGGCGTCAAAACTCCACATCTTGGCGGTCATGAAGACCTCGTAGCGGCCGCCGCCAAGCGATTTGATGCCGGGATTTGCGTAGGGCGTTCCGGCGAAGGTGTTCGGATTGATTCTGGCCACCGGAGAGGGCAGGCGAATGCCGAACAAAATGAAGCCCGCCGCCATCGCGGCCGCGAACGCCCCCAGGGCGATCCCCACGGCGGTGAGCCAGGCCCGTTCATAGCGATCAATATGCATGATGATTCCCTTTGGCGCTGGTAGGAGCCCTTAGCCGCCGACGCCCCGTTCGATGATGGTCGTGTACCACAGATACGCCCAATAAATGATGTAACCGGCGAGCATGACAAAGACGAACGCGGTTGCGCCGCGCGGCGTGACCTTGTCGTCGTCAGCCTGATCCCGTTCAGACAGCGGGTGATCGGACTCAGTCATCAGGACTCCTCCTCTGAAAAAATGAACGTTGATTGAACCTGGCAACCATGATATTGGGGACGATCCGGCGCGTCCCAGTCGTCTGGGTACAAACTGACTAGCCAGTTGGCTATCGTGACCAGAAGTCATCCTCAAAACGATGGCAAGACCACGACCCCCGCGC